>JACCDU010745641.1_pt1 | contig 22077 bp, 19 predicted proteins | sample 7446081 | NCBI WGS metagenome assembly JACCDU01 (sample SAMN15323447, study PRJNA562643) | freshwater metagenome | isolation source: river surface water | place: USA:Blue River Watershed | collected 2017-08-17
ACGTCGTGATGCGCTTGAATGCGTAATCTTCTCGGTACAAAAAAGCCACTGACTTTTAAAATCAGTGGCTTTTAAATTTGGTGGGCCCACCAGGACTTGAACCTGGGACCAAAGGATTATGAGCAGCATCAATAAAAAATAACCTTTATAAATCAATACTTTGCAAGCATCCTACAAAGGTGTGGAAGCAAATGTGAAAGGGCTGATACACAAGAAGATTTTGTAAATGAAAAAAAAGCGTGATAAAGAAAAACAGTTAACTTCACATTTATATGTGTCACGAAATGACAAACACATGTCATGAATAGATAAATCTGAATTGCATTACCTCACCTAGAGTTGCGGCTAGGTCAACACACTTAAATGGTTGATCTTGAAAGTACAAGAAATTGTTATAGATACCTGGTCGCCCTCAACCAATAAATAGGAAGACAAATGAAATTCAAATACGTTCCACTGAGTACTCTGGCGGTAGCAGTTTTGGCTTGCTGCAATACGGTACAAGCACAAAACAGCATGACGTTTTACGGCACTATTGACGCTGGTGTGCTGAACTTATCTTCAACCAGTGCCAGTCCAGCTGGTTATGTGCCAAGTGCTGCAGATGGTGGCAAGTTTTCTGGATTCAAGGACGGTGGCATTGGCGGCAGTAACTTGGGTATCAAGGGTGAGCGTAATATGGGCAACGGCAATAAAGCCTACGTCCAACTGCAAGGCAATATCAACACGAAAGATGGCGTGACCGGTGGTGCGACATCGACAGGTGCCTCAGCCAACTTCAACCAAATGGCATTGCTTGGCTTGTCTGGCTATGCGGGTGACATTAAGCTCGGACGCCAAGTCTCTCCCATGTATTTCGCCATGGCAAGTACTGACGCTCGTGGCGCTCGATACTTTGGATCCACATTAACAACTCTGGTCGGTATGAACAGCGCGTCAGGTACCTGGATTGCCAACAACAACGCCATGTTCGGTACGGTTTATAACGACAATTCAGTGGTTTACACGTTGCCTCGCATGGCAAAAACAAGCATTAGCTTTCAGCATGCATTTGGAAACACTAACGGCAGCTCAAGCGCAAATACACAAGACGCAGTGACTGCTGTCTACGTTGATGGTGGCCTACGAGTATCGGGCCTTTACTACAATGGTAAAGGTAACGGCTTGGCAAATGCCACCACCTTGACAGGCAGTGCTGCTGCTGCTGCTAAGTTTGGCTTCAGCTCAACGGCTAACACCAATCGCTTAACGTCCATCGGTGTTTTGTACACCACAGGTCCTTGGACCATGAGTGCTGCCACCTTTGAAGGCAAGAATTCTGCTGGAGCAAAATTACCCGTTGGCTCAACTAACATGGGGGCTACAGCGCTTGGATTGGGTTACAAATTGGCGGCTGATTTGAATTTGTCTGGCGGTTACTACACACTTAAAGACAAACTGAATGTGGGCAACAAAGCATCCCAAACGGCAATAAGTCTAGATTACACATTGTTCAAAGATACGACTGCATACATTCAAGTTGCTAATACGTCAAACACAGGTGCTAACATGAATTTGAGCCCAATATTTGGCAGCATTCCCGCAGCAAATAAAAATAACAGTGCAACCATGATTGGCGCACGCTACACATTCTGATTTTTCAAGAGTTCTTCAAGGTTAACGGACTGGGGCATTCTCAGTCCGTTTTTTTTCACCCGCTTGACACACTATGAATGTGAATTCAATCAAAGATATTTATCCAGGTGCCTTGGTCAGCTTGGTTGTAGGCATTGCAGCCATGTTTTTGTCAGAACACTACGGTGCGCCTGTCATGCTGATGGCTTTGTTACTGGGCATGGCCATGAATTTTCTATCTGAAGACTCACGGTATCAAGCTGGTCTAGATTTCACAGCCAAGCATGTACTAAGGGCGGGGGTTGCACTCCTTGGGCTGCGCATCACGGTCGATCAAATTATGGCAGTTGGCTGGGAACCCCTCGCCATGATCGTTGTCAGTGTGGCCTTGACGATTGCCTTTGGCATGGGACTTGCCAAACTGATGGGATTCAAAACATTTTTCGGTTTGCTTACCGGTGGTGCCGTTGCAATTTGCGGAGCGTCAGCAGCACTCGCCATTTCAGCGGCCATGCCCACACACCCCTTAAAGGAGCGCGCAACTTTGTTCACCGTGATTGGCGTGAGTTCATTGTCAACAATTGCCATGATGCTTTACCCCATGCTTGCGCAATACCTGCACCTAAGTCCGCTGCAAATTGGGTACTTATTAGGTGGAACGATACACGATGTTGCACAAGTAGTTGGCGCGGGATACAGCATTTCGACACAAGTGGGCGACACGGCAACACTGATCAAACTCATTCGCGTTGCCATGCTGTTGCCGGTGATTGCACTGACTGGATGGCTGGCACGAAGCTACATCATGGCCGAAGGCGACAACACAACAGCGAGCAAAGCTGCGCCAGTCAAACCGCCCTTGCTACCAGGCTTTGCCGTGGCTTTTTTAGCGCTCGTGGCACTTCATTCGACAGCTTGGCTTGCACCGTGGTTGGTGAATGCCGGACAAAAAACGTCGCAATGGTTTCTCGTCTTTGCAATGAGTGCCATTGGCATCAAAACGCACTTGAAACAGATTGTGTCTGTTGGCTGGAAACCGGTTGCACTGATGTTGCTTGAAACCATATTTTTAGCCATCGTGTTTTACTTTTTTGTTGTGAACTCAAGCCTATAAACTGGTATCTAGTCTAGGCTTCTACTTCGCCATCCATGCAGATGAATTCTTTCGCATTTGCGTTGGAGAAAATCCAAACTGAAATGTGAACCAACGTGTAAATGAGCTCAAATTTGAGTAACCAAGTTGCTCGGCTACTCGACTCAATGAATGTTGTGTGTTTGTAATATAGCGTTGCGCCAACTCGCTACGAACATCATTGATCAAATCTGAAAAGCTCACTTGGTTTTCATCCAGCCGCCTCTGTAGCGTGCGCACATTCATCCCCATGCCTTGTGAAATCTGCTCCACACTTGCGCGCCCCATGGGAAGCAAAAGGTAAATTGATTTACGTACTTCCGACACAATTGATCTTTGTCCGTCGCGCGGCATTGCATCCATAAAAGACTGCGCGTATTTGGCCATGACGGCGTTGGCTTGCGTATTTGGCCTGTCCAAATCCGAAGTCAAACACACCAAGCCATTGAACTGGCTGTCAAATTGAATTGGACAATTGAAAACGCGACGGTAGACCTGTATGTCGGATGGTGCGCTGTGCGTGAAATGAATGGTTTTAGCGGACCATGCTGGACCCAGAATCGCACGAAAGATCAGCATCAAGGCACCCAGCGCCAGCTCAGTTGCTTGACGGGGAATGCCAGCCTCGCCGGTAACAACCTCTTCACGAATCAGCGTTGTTTTGCCTGCGTCTTCTATGAACATGGCCAATGATTCGTTCAACAAGTGTCTGTAGTCCATGATGGTACTCAACGCGCTTCGCAAAGAGGGTTGATGTGTCAATAACAAACTGATCGGGCCAAAATCTGAGAGGTGTCGCGCTTCAGCCATCAACAAACCAAACGTTGGACAGCCACTTTCTTTCGCCGAAATTTCTAGCAATCTCACAGCTTTGATCACGGGAAAGAGTTCCGCAGGAGTCGTCAACAAACTCCGACTCAAACCCATCTGACGCAGCAATGGCAAAGGATTCAATCCAACGCGCTTCGACACCTCTTCATAGCGCGAAAGCACAGCACCCCGCACTTGAGTGCCAACTTGACGAATGGGCAATTGCGGCATGGAAAATTCCTGAGAAAAACTTGTCATGAAATGCTAAACGTATGTCGTGAATTGATAAATCAGTATCAACCCCAGTGCTCTACATTGCATGAACAGTTCACGTATTGAGACAAAGAGATTAGACACATGGCAAAAGCAATTCGTTTTCACGAAGTCGGTGATCCTCAGGTCCTTCGGATGGAAGAAGTTTCTGTGGGACAACCTGGTCCGGGCGAGGTACGTCTGCGCCATGTCGCGGTAGGTTTAAATTACGCTGACACCTACTTTCGCAATGGCACCTACCCCATACCATTGCCCAATGGCATTGGTGTTGAAGCAGCAGGTGTAGTTGAGGAAGTGGGCCCAGGCGTCACGACTGTGCAAACAGGCGATCATGTCACCTACACAGGCTTCATGAACACGCTGGGCGCGTACAGCACAGAGCGCATCATTGCGGCAGCACCGCTCATCAAGCTTCCAGTTGGCATCAGCTGTGAAACAGCAGCCGCGATGACCATGCGAGGCCTGACGTCTGCATATTTGATGCGCAAAATTTACCCATTCAAATCGGGCGAAACCCTTTTGCTGCACGCTGCGGCGGGTGGTGTAGGACTGATCGTATCGCAGTGGGCCAAGTTGGCAGGTTTAACTGTGATCGGCACAGTTTCGACTGAAGAAAAAGCGCAAGTGGCCAAATTGCATGGGTGCGATTACACCATCAATTACAGCCATGAAGATGTGGCCAAGCGTGTCAAAGAAATCACGGGCAATGTCGGCGTGAACGTTGTGTTTGACAGCGTTGGAAGATCAACGTTCCAAGCATCATTGGACTCGCTAAAGAAACGTGGCCTCATGGTGTGTGTAGGCACGGCATCTGGCACCATTCCGCCATTTGACCCGCAACTACTTGCCATGAAAGGGTCGCTTTACATGACACGCCCTGCCCTGGCCGACTACATTTCAGACCCAGTTGAAAAAGCAGAACTTGCAGCCGAAGTCTTTGGTCATGTTGTTGCAGGACGAATCAAAATTGAAATCAATCAGCGCTATGCGCTGGAAGAAGCTGTCAAAGCCCACGAAGACTTGGAGTCTCGCAAGACAACCGGTTCATCCATCTTTACGATTTAAGAGGCAAGCATGAAAGTTGAACAACTGACTTGCAGCATTGGCGCCGAACTCGTGGGTGTCAATTTAAGCGATGCAGCACGCGACGAAAGTTTATTTTTAGAAATCAAAGCACAATTACTCAAACACAAAGTAGTTTTTCTGCGCAATCAGAACATGACGCGCGCAGAACACGTTCAATTTGCAGAGCGGTTTGGCTCACTTGAAGACCACCCTGTGGCCGGTAGTCACCCAGACCATCCCGGGCTGGTGCAGATTTACAAGTCACCCGAGCATCCCATGGATCGCTATGAGAACTCATGGCACACAGATGCAACTTGGCGAGAAAAACCACCCATGGGCTGTGTCTTGCGCTGTGTTGAAAGTCCACCTGTAGGGGGCGACACCATGTGGGCCAACATGGCACTAGCCTATGCAAAGTTGCCTGACGCCATCAAAGAACAAATTGCAGACCTGCGTGCTCGCCACAGCATCGAAGCCAGTTTTGGTGCTGCCATGCCAATTGAAAAGCGCCTAGGACTGCATGCACAGTTTCCCGATGCAGAACACCCCGTTGTAAGAACTCATCCTGAAACAGGCGAAAAAGTACTGTTCGTGAATGGCTTCACGACGCACTTTACAAATTTCCACACACCCGATCGCGTTCGATTCGGCCAGGATTTCACACAAGGCGCTGCGTCATTGTTGCAGTACCTCATTGGCCAAGCTGCGATTCCCGAGTACCAGGTTCGTTGGCGCTGGCAGCCCGGCAGCGTTGCCATTTGGGACAACCGCAGCACACAGCACTATGCCGTCATGGACTACCCGCCATGCCATCGAAAAATGGAACGCGCAGGCATCATGGGCGACACACCTTTCTGATCTTCTTCATTCAACAGTCACGCAATTTCACGGAGTAACTATGAACTTTCTCGACGGCTCACTCTTTCCAGAGAATCAATCCAAACTGGTGATTACAGCTGCGCCTTACGGTCCTGAGTGGATTCCATCTGACTTTCCAGAAGACATCCCTGTCACGATGGAAGCCCAAATTCAGAAAGCTGTTGATTGCTATAAAGCGGGTGCATCCGTGCTACATCTTCACGTTCGCGAACTGGATGGTAAAGGCAGCAAACGTTTGTCGATGTTCAATGAATTGATTGCCGGTGTTCGCAAAGCTGTACCTGACATGGTGATTCAAGTAGGCGGCTCTATTTCATTTGCACCTGAATCTGATGGTGCAGCAGCCAAATGGTTATCTGATGACACGCGTCACATGTTGGCGGAATTGGATCCAAAACCTGATCAGGTGACGGTAACAGTTAACACAACACAAATGAACATCTTGGAACACATGGACATTCGAGACTACGAAGGTACTTCTTTGGCTGAACCTGCAGCAGCGAAAGCATATAGCGAAATGATCGTGCCCTCAAATCCAGCTTGGTTTGAAGAACACATTCGCCGACTGAGTGCCGCAGGAATTCAAAGTGCATTTCAGTTTTATAACATTAACAGTTATGAAACAGTAGAACGTCTCATTCGCCGCGGCGTCTATAAAGGTCCATTGGTCATGAACTGGGTGGCAATCAGCGGTGGCATGGATGCGCCCAACATTTATAACTTGGCAAATTTTGTACGCGCTGTTCCAGATGGTTCCATGTTGACGGTTGAAAGCAGCATGCGCAACGTTCTCCCGATCAACATGATCGGTATGGCCATGGGCCTACATGTGCGTTGTGGCATTGAAGACAATCTATGGAATCAGCAGCGCTCCGAGAAAATGAGCACGGTAGAACAGATTAAACAATTGGTTCGAATTGCCAAAGAAATGGGACGTCCGGTTGCCAATGGCAAAGAGGCAAAGGAAATTTTAAAAATTGGCGTTTTCTACGAAACAGTTGAAGAAACATTGGCTGCCAACGGATTCGCACCCAACCCCAAAGGGGGCCATCAAGGGTTCTTGCGAAAGCATAACTAATAACCATGTCTGTAACTGTACTCATCGTTCCTGGCCTTCGGGACCATGCTGCGCAGCATTGGCAGACCTTGCTGGCGGCAGAACTTCCTCAGGTGAAATCGGTTAAGCCAATGGGACGAGATGATCTCGATTGTCATAAACGCATTGAAGCAATTGAAACCGCCATTTCCAATATTGAAGGACCCGTCGTGATTGTTGCCCACAGTGCTGGTTGCATCATGACTGCTCATTGGGCTCGAACTACGAAGTACGTCCACTTAGTGCAAGGTGCATTGCTCGTGACACCACCAGACTTTGAAACACCAATGCCAAAGACTTATCCCACGATAGAAGCATTACGCACTGGCGGATGGCTTCCCACGCCAAGAAATATATTGCCTTTCACAAGCACTGTGGCCTACAGCCAAGACGACCCACTTGGAAGTGTTGAAACTGTAGAACAACTTGCAAACGATTGGGGCTCTTACAAAGTAAACCTAGGGTTTGTAGGCCACATGAATCCAGCTTCAGGATACGGACACTGGCCTGAAGCACGCACATTGCTATCACGATTTTTTGATCTTGAAATTAACCACCAATGACATCAAGGAGACTAGAATGAAAAAATCAATTCAACAATTCACTTGCGCATTAAGCCTGTTGCTTTGCGCCAATGCGATGGCTTGGACCAACAAGCCTATCCGCATGTTGGTACCTGCACCTGCAGGCGGCACCATGGACATCGTTGCGCGAGTTTTAGCCGATCAACTTTCAACTGATATTGGTCAGCCAGTTATTGTCGATAACAAACCAGGCGCCGGTGGTGCCATTGCTGTTCAAGCCATGACGTCTGCAGCTTCAGATGGCCAAACCATCATGGTGACAGCTAGCAATGTTTTGACTGAGATTCCTCACGTCATGAAAACCAACTTTGATCCGTTAAAAGATATCAAGCCGGTGGCTACTGTTGCCAGTGCCAGCATGGTTCTGGTTGGTGCACCTGATTTACCGGCCAAAACCGTTAAAGATTTAATAGCCTTTGCAAAATCAAAGCAAGGTTCCTTGAGCTTTGCCTCCTACAGTGCAGGTACAAGCTCGCACTATGCTGGCATGATTCTGAAACAAAAAGCCGGTCTTGACTTACAACACGTGCCCTTTGCAGGATCCCCTCCAGCTTTGGCGCAAGTCATGGGTGGTCAAATTCCAATCATGTTTGATGGTATGGCTACTTCACTGCCATTGGTAAAAGCTGGCAAATTACAAATCTATGGCGTCGCCAGTAAAACCCGTTCCGCTCATTTGCCACAAGTACCCACACTGGCTGAAGAAGGCCTGAAGGATATGGAGTTTGGCAACTGGATTGGTGTGGTTGTAAGTTCTAGTGTGAGCCCAGAGGTCACAGACAAGATCAACGCTGCTATTTTGAAAGCAGCTGAAGCACCCAAGTTAAAGAATCGCCTTATTGCAGCTGGCTTTGAAGCCAATCAAGCGCAAAGTGCAAAACAACTTGCTGATGCAGTACAGGTTGAATTTGATCGCAACGCTCAAATCGTGAAGAACTTCAACATCAAGTTGAATTAAACGCGCAATCACTGACAAACAAAAAGCCACTGACTTTAAAAATCAGTGGCTTTTAAATTGGTGGGCCCACCAGGACTTGAACCTGGGACCAAAGGATTATGAGCAGCTTTAAGAAATAAAACCTATTGCAAATCAATAGCTTACAAGCGATCTACAGAGGTGTGGAAGCAAATGTGGAAGCAACCTTTGGGCCGAACAGAGCTAACAACTTGTTTGGGCTCAGTGATTCTGAGATTTTTAAGGTATGTATCGGCAACTATGCTCGAGTACTCAAACAATCAATGCAAGCATGATTTGAATGACTCTTTCCCTGCCAACACCATTAAGGGAATGCATTAAAAAGCTAGCTTTAAATCAACAAAAAACGAAAAAAGCCACTGACCGAAATCAGTGGCTTTTCCATTTGTTGGTAGGGCGTGACAGACTTGAACTGTCGACCAAAGGATTCTGGTTTGTGTAGCTTTCACTACTCCCTGGACTATGCCTTCACCATGGCTTGCGCTTTAGGTGGACGCCGTCTAGTCTCTACACGTTCAAAGTGCTTTCGCACCTAGCTTCGCTCGGCATTGGCATATCTTGCGACTACGCAACACGGCGTGTAGATTTTGTGTGCCTGTATGACGCACCAATGGCAATGGTTGCCTTGCGAACACCAAGCAGTCAAATCAACAGGATGAACGTCAGACACTGACCTCGCTGAGCAACTTTGAACGCGTGGTTTCGTCGTCGCTATTTCCCGACAACTCGATTTGGCCGCGCTCCATCAAATAAAAGCGCTGACTCAACTTTAGAGCAAGATGGATGTTTTGCTCCACCAGCAAAATAGCTTGGCCTTCACTGGCCAGGCTTTGCATCAAGGCGACGAGTTCTTGAACGATGATGGGTGCGAGCCCTTCGGTTGGTTCATCAATCAGCAGAAGGCGGGGCCTCCCCGTGAGCACGCGGGCAATGGCCAGCATTTGTTGTTCTCCTCCAGATAGCGTAGTACCCATCTGTTTGCGCCGCTCAGCCAAGCGTGGAAATCGCTGAAAAACATCATCAAGCTTGCTGCGCTTTTCAGCGCCACCCATCCCAGGTGCTTGCAAAAAACCCAAGCGTAGATTTTCTTCAACCGTCAACCCCGGGAAAATGCGCCGGTCCTCTGGCACCAAACCTATTCCCATACGGCTGATTTGGTCAGGCGTACAGCCGGCAAGTGACCGACCTTCAAACAAGACCTCGCCTTGTGTGGGCTTGACCCAGCCCGCCACTGTTTTCATGACCGTGGTTTTACCTACGCCGTTGCGGCCGAACAAGCCCACGACCTCACCCTTGTTCACACCTAAATTCACACCTTGAAGGATGTGGCTCAGGCCGTAATGCGTGTGCACGTTTTTCAATTCCAGCATGGTGTGTTCTCGTCTTAATGCTTGTCGCCAAAATAGGCTGTTTGCACATCAGGGTTGGCGCGTACAGCCTCTGGCGCGCCCTCTGCAATCTTCATGCCCTGCGCCATGACCACCACATGGTCAGAAACACGCATCACCAAATCCACATCGTGTTCAACAAGAAGAACGCTGAGACCGAAATCGCTCGCCAAACGGGTAATCAACTCAGCGGTTTCTTGTGTATCTGCATGGCTCATGCCTTGCGTAGGCTCATCGAGCAACAACATACGCGGCTTGGTTGCCAAGGACACCGCAATCTCAAGGCGTCGTTGCTCGCCATGTGAAAGATGCCCTGCCAACTCATTAGCCTTGTGCGTCAAACCAAACTGTGTGAGCAGCTCGTCGGCTCTGCTCAACGCAAGCTGGCTTTTTTGCACAGGACTCCACCAACCTTTGCCACGCTCAAGGTACTGCCCAGCCAGACGCAAGTTTTCATAAACGCTCAGATCGAAAAACAAATTGGTGATTTGAAATGAACGCGATAAGCCGCAGTCCAGCATCTTGTCGGGTGAATAACCGGTGACAACTTGTCCCTCAAACTTAACCTCACCGCTTTTGGGAGTGATGGCACCGCTGATCAGGTTAAACGCCGTGCTTTTGCCTGCCCCGTTGGGGCCAATGATGGCCGTGATGTGACCGCGTGGAGCGTCAAAGCTCAGATCACTCACAGCCTTGAGCGCGCCAAAGTTCACACCCAACCCACGCACACACAGCACGCTGTCCTGGGCTATTTTTGCCTTCATGCTTGCGCTCCTTTTTTGTTTTTAGACAAGCGTGCTTCCAACATGGGTGCTAGGTATCCCACAATGCCGCGCGGGAACGCAATCACCACCACCACAAACAACAAACCAATCACGATGTGGTGATGTGTGGTGAATGAACCCAGTACCGACTTGAGTACGGTGAGCAAACCAGCTCCGTAAAGTGCGCCTATGAGCGTGCCAGAGCCGCCAACAATCACATTCACCACAGCATTACCCGACACCTGAAAAAACATGAGCTCGGGCGAAACAAAGCCACGCAGCATGGGATAAAGGGCTCCACTCAGACCAGCCACCACTGCCGCTGCCACGAAAGCAATCAGCTTGAAGCGCCAAGCGTCAAACCCAAGAAAACCCACACGGTGTTCGTTCACACGTATGGCGGCAAACAAGCGCCCCATGGGGGTTGCCATCACATAACGTAAGCCCAAATACAGCCCGCCAATCACCAACCAGGTCAACACAAAAAACCCCAAGGGGTGATCGGTTTGTAAACCGGGCACCACGGTCACAATCGGTACGCCCGTCATGCCATCCGATGCGCCAAGTTCGCGGGTGTTGTAGACAACCTTAGAGACCACTTGCGCCAAGCCAAAACTGATCAGCGCGAAATAAACCCCCTTGGAGCGGATGGCGATCAAGCCCCCAATCAAGCCGGCGACGGCGCAAAAGATCACGCTCACCACAAGGGCCAGCCAAAACGAAGCGGCCCACTCTTTGAGCACCAGAGCAGACACATATGCACCCAAGCCAAAAAACAAAGCTTGCCCCAAAGGGAGCAAACCAACATGACCCAACAGCAAATCTACTGACAAGGCCAACCCACCAAAAATGAGCGCCTCAGTCGCCAGGCGTACATAAAAACTGTCGCCTAGCAAGGTGCCCACAATTGCCAGGAACAAAGCCGTGCCAAAAAACAAGCGCGCTAACAACCGCACCGCTTTGAATTGATAGGTGTCGCGTTCAAGCATGACCAAGCTTTCCAAACAGGCCTTGAGGACGCCACATCAGCACCAAGACCATGATGCCAAAGAGCAGCGTATCGTTCCACACGGGCGATATAAACAAACTCGAAAGAGACTGCACCTGCGTGAGTAACAACCCGGCCAGCACAGCACCTTTGATAGAACCCATGCCGCCAATGATGACCACACTGAATGCCATGAGCACGAAGTCACGCCCCATCGTCGGGAACACGGAATAAATCGGTGCCAGCAAAACACCTGCAATACCTGCGAGTGCTACGCCGAAAGCAAATGTCAAGGCGTACACACGCGAGACCGGTATGCCCAAAGAAGCGCTCATGTCTTTGTCGTAGGCTGCTGCACGCACAATCGCACCCAATGAGGTACGAAACACCAGCAACCAAACTGCCACGATGATTGCACCGCCCAACAACATCACAAACAAGCGATAGTTGGGAAAAAACAAGCCCATCAGTTCAGTACCCCCGGAGACAGGTGCCTCCACTCTTCTGGGATTCGCACCGAAGATGATTTTGATGGCGTCTTCAAGCACCGTGGCCATGCCATATGTGAGGAGCAGGGTCAGGGTATGGCGGTCTTTGCTGTGAAAGACCTTTTGAATCAGCCCGCGCTCCAAGGCATAGCCCAACAAACCCATGATCAAAGGGGTGAACACCAGTGCCCACCAAAATGACAAGCCCATTCCCAAAATGACCACAACAGCAAATGCGCCCAGGGCGTAGCATTCACCGTGCGCCATGTTGATCACATCAAGCAAACCAAAAATAATGGTCAAGCCCAGCGCCATCAACACCACGGCAACGCCAATCGACAAGCCGTTGATGGCTTGGGGTGCAAACACAAAATGCAGCCACTCGAGAACAGGGGTCATGTCAGTCGTACCTTTGCTGCATTAAAACTTGGTACAAACATCTGCGCCGATGGCATCGGCTGCCGGCACGCTTCCCACAATCTCAAACCGACCGTTTTTGATGATGATGGCGTACATGTCTTGCATGGCCTGGTGGTCGCCCCCACGCATGGTTTTTACACCTTGCGGGGTACTCCACTTGAGGTCGCGCATCGCCAGACGCACTTTGTCAGTGTCTGTACTTTTGGCTTTCTCAACTGCTGCCTTGTAGAAAAACAGCACGCCATAGCTGTCTGCGCCATACAAATCGGGGTCGGACTTGTTTTCAGCCTTGAACGCCGATACAAATTTTTTGTTCTCTGCGCTGTCGATCAAGGTGGAATAACCGGTACCGGTCACAAAACCATCGGCTGCTTTACCAATGGCTGCCAAGTTTTGTCCTGTGACGGTGCCCGAGGCGCCGACAATTTGCACGTTGCGATTCACGCCAAATTCAGCCATCTGGGTAAATAGGCGAACGGTGTCGTTGCCAGCCACCGATGTGTAAATCACACTGGGCTTAGCAGAACGGATCTGACCAAAAAATGGTGAGTAATCTTTGTTGTCCAAAGGCGCAAACAGCTCGCCAACCGATTTGGCACCCTTGCCTTCCGCTGCAGACTTGAAAGCCGCCACAGTGCTTCGACCCATTTCGTAGTCAGGGCCAAGATAGAAGACTTGTGCACCAGGCTTTGTGCTAGCCACCCAAGCAGCCAGTGCAGCTGATTGCATACCCGCGCGTGCATTGACACGGAATACATTGGGGCTGCACTTGTCGCCCGTGATGGAATCGGCAAATGACACGGTGGTGGCAATCAGTTTGTTGTTGCGCTCAGCCACTTGTCCTACAGCCAGTGTCGAGCCGCTGTTGACGGTGCCCGTCAAAAAATCCACCTTGCCTGTTTGAAACAACTTCTCTGCTTTTTGCACTGCCACGGAAGGATTCGCCTCTTCGTCTTCATAAATCAGCTCAATCTGACGCCCCATGACACCGCCACTTGCGTTGATCTCTTTGGCTGCGAGGTTAAGACCCCACTTTACCTGCTCACCAATGCCTGCATAGGTTCCTGTGAGTGGCGTCACCACACCAATGCGAACGGGGCCGCTTTGCGCCAAGGTCACTGAACTCAGACCAGCCAAGGCCATGAGACTCAAGAGTTTGTTTACTTTCATTTGTATCTCCTCATAGATTTAATTAAGTTGAATATCCGCTGATGAATCTCACAGCCCAACAAAATGTGGGCTGCGTTTTTCATGGAATGCTTCTACCCCTTCCTTGAAATCGAGTGAACTGCGCAAGCGCGAATAGCAATGGCCTTCGAGTTCAATGGATGCCGTCAAACTTGCGTCTTCGGTGTCATTCAAAAGCTTCTTGGCGGTTCGCTGCGCCAAGGGTGAAAAGGTCACCAACTCAGCGACCAGATCGTCAGTCGCTTTTTCAAGGTTGGCATCGGGCACCATGGCAGTGGCCACACCCCAGTCATAAGCCTGCTGCCCCGAGATGCGACGCGAGCGCATCACAATGTCCTTGGTGCGTGTGATACCCACCATTTTTTGCAAACGTGCAGAACCACCTGAGCCAGGTATCTGCCCAAGCTTTTGCTCAGGCAAAGCGTAGAGCGTGGTGGGCGTGACCAACCTGAAATCACAGGCGAGAGAAATCTCAAAGCCGACGCCGAAACAATAGCCCCGGTTGGCAGCAATCACCGGCTTGCTGCAACGGGCGGGTGCAGCCACGTTCCATGCGAGTTTGGATACGTGCTCAGGCGTTGCCTCTAAAAAACCCCTGATATTGCCGCCACTTGAGAAATGCTCACCCTCACCGCGAAGCACGATCACACGCACGTCGTTGTTGGCATCAAGCGCCTCAAAGGTGATGCGCAGTTGGTCGCGCTGTAACATCGAAATCACGTTGTAGGGTGGTCGCTCCAGAACGATGTCTGCGCGATGTTGATTGGCATTGATTTCAACCCGGAAGCCATCAAGCTCCTGGATCAAAGTTTTTGCAGGGTGTTGCAGGTCGTTCAAGTTCATTTGCAGCCTTTCAAGAATGCGTGTTGAGTTTTTCAAAACGGTGGAATGTCGGGGATCTGAGGGATGACGTTGGCGGCTCTGTAGTCCCCCGCGACGAGCTTGCGGCGTAAGACCTTGCCTACCGGTGACTTGGGTATTTCTTGCACAAACACATACTCGCGTGGACGTTTGAAATTGACCAGGTCCGAGCAACGGCAATGCGCATCCAGTTGCTCACCATCGACAGCGGTTTTACATTTGACAAAGGCCACCACGCGCTGTCCCCAACGTTCGTCCTTCAGGCCTGCAACCGCCACCTCATCCACAGCTGGATGCAGCGAAATGACAGACTCGATGTCGACGGGTGAAATGTTCTCGCCGCCGCTGATGATCATGTCGTCGACGCGTCCTGAGACGAACAACTCACCTTGCGCATCGAAGTAACCGGTATCACCCGTGAAATACCATCCGTCACGTAAGCTTTTCTTGTTGGCATCCGGCCGGTTGTGGTACCCCTCAAAGGCCTCATCTGAGTCAAGATCAGCAATGATCTGGCCTTCTTCCATGACCGACGCCAATTCATCTGGACTTTTGGCATCCAACTTCACTACACGCAAACGTGTGTTGATGCTGGCGCGACCTGCACTGCCAGGTTTTTGCACCGCATCGGTGTTGACGGAAAAGGTATAGATCTCAGAGCTGCCGTAGTGATTGACAAACAACGCCGGGTTAAAAGCATCTTGTAATCGCAACAGCAGCGCGTCGTGCATGGGTGCACCCGCAAAACCCAATTTACGCACACTGCTCACATCGGTAACTTTGAAATTTTTATGCGCCAAGAGGTCGTGGTACAGCGTGGGCACCAGATAGAGGTGGCTGACACGCTCTTTGTGTATGTGTGCCAGCGCCTCACCGGCATCAAATTTGGGCATACAGATAAAGCAGCCATCCACCAAGGCTAAAGACAGCAGCGATCGCACACCCATGGTGTGGTACAGCGGCATGACCCCCAGCGTGCGTTCGTTGCGGCCATACTGGTTTTGCGCCACATGCGCCAGCGCAGCCATACGCTCCGCACGGTGACGACGTGGTACACCTTTGGGCTGCCCAGTGGTACCGGAGGTGTAGAGCATGAGCGACCAGTCCTGGCTGCTTGCAAGAGGAATAGGCTCGGCAAACGCTTCTAACCACTGCGCAAAGATGGTATGCGCTTGTCCAAATGCATGCTCTGGACCGTCGCTGAGTTCACCCACCCTGATGGCTGGCACAGCCACTGATTGAAGCGCCACACCCACGGCCTCCGCCGAGATGGCTTCATACACCAAAAGCTTGGCGGCACTGTCTTTTATGGCGTACTCCACCTCTTCTGCTTTAGCGCGCCAGTTCAAGGGGGTGATGATCAGCCCAGCAAACTGGCATGCCCAGTGCAGCGTCGCGGCCTCGAGCCGATTTTGCAGAACACAGGCCACATGGTCGCCTTGCTTCAAACCCATTTTTTTGAAAGCTTGTTGCACTGCACCGATACGCTGCGACCACGCGCGGTAGCTCCAGCGCACTGAACCATCAACCACGGCCAGCGCCTCGGGCGAGCGTTCAACGCTTTGTAAGAATGTTTTTCCCAAATCAAGCATGGGCCACCTCCATCACGGCTTGCACAATTGGCGTGTAGCCTGTGCAGCGGCATAAATGTCCGGACAACATTTCGCGAACCTCTTGTTCATTTGGCTTTTTTCCTTGAACAGCCAAACGCTCCAGCCAATCGGCACATGACATCAAAATGCCAGCCGTACAGAATCCGCATTGCAAAGCGTGGTGTCGCTTGAAGGCAGCTTGCAATTCGGACAGCACCCCACCGGGCTGCTCCAAACCTTCGACGGTCTGCACGTCCTGGCCATCCACCTGAACGGCCAGCATCAAGCAGCTCCGCTGCGCCACACCGTTGACGCGTACCGTGCAGGCACCACAGACACCGTGTTCGCAACCCACATGAGTCCCAGTGCATCCCAGATCTTGGCGTAACAGATCCACCAGCAATTGGCGGGTAGGCGTGTGGGAACTGCGTGGCTGCCCGTTGAGTACCAGGTTGATGCGATGCACATCACCTGCGCGCAGTGTGCCGGTAACAGAAATGGGGGTGCTCATGCTTTCTCTTTCATTACGCGCTGGCCCATGGCCTGTTCCAGGGCTTGTCGCCCCAGGCTACGCACCAGGTGCCTGCGTTGGGCGGCTGTCAAATGCAAATCGTCACGGGCCTCGGCCGCCCACGCTAGGTCGTTGAGCGCATCATGAAGATCTGCGCCTTGTAAGTGCGGCCAATCCTGCGCTACTGGGCGATCAGCCACACCCCCCACCGCAATGCGTAAGCCTTGCTCGGAAGCCACAACTGCAACCGCGCACAGTGCAAAGTCACCATGCCGATGCGCGAATTCTTTGAACCCAAAACCTTGCTCACCCCGCGCCATGGGAAAGCGCACCTCAGCCAACAGTTCATCGCTTTGGCGAGCTGTGCTGAGCATGCCGGTGAAAAAGTCTTCAGCACGCAGCACGCGTTCGCTGCCGACACGCTGCAAAACCACTTGCCCCTGCAAGGCCAGAAGGCACAAGGGCAGTTCAGCACTAGGGTCTGCATGCGCCAAGGAGCCGCACACAGTGCCGCGATTACGTATCTGAAAATGCGAAATCCATGGGATCGTTTGATGCAGCAAGGGCAGCTCGTCTGCAAGCTCCGTGCGCCACTCCAAGGTGCTTTGCGTGACCGCAGCGCCTACTTGCAACACACGGTCTTGCCTTGTGCCAAGGGTGCGCATGTAGGCCATAGCTTTACTTTGCGAAATATCAATCAGCACGGAGGGTTGTGCCAGCCGCATGTTCAGAACGGCCATCAGCGATTGCCCCCCGGCCAGAATGCGCGCGTCTTCCCCATATTCACTGAGCAACGCACAGGCTTCCTGAGCGGTTTCTGCGCGCACATAGTCAAAAGCACGTGGCTTCATGTGCGACCTCCCTTGAAAATCGCCAGCAACGCTTGCAACAACTTGTGCCACCAAGGCCGTTGTTGACCTGTACTCAGACTCTCTGATTGGCCTGGGTGCACTTGTTTGGCCAGCGATTCAAACAATTGACCAATGATCAGTCGAGAGGCACCTTCGAGCATGCGGCTACCTACCATGGCCACCTTCCCCCCCACTTGTGCCTGATAGTCGTAGTGCAACCGTGTGCCTGTCGCAGTGGCAGCGAGTCGCACCTGGCCTTGACCTGCACCTGTGCCCATGGGCGACTGCCCGCTGCCAGCCAGACATAAGCTGTGTGGTGGGTTCAGATCCGACATTTGCAATTGCACGGTGTAACGTGCCTTGATGAAGCCCACACCCACCGTCACCTCGGCGCGATAACGGTTTAGGCCATCGGCTTGCAAGCTGTGGCAACCAGGGATGACACGGGCTAACGCCTGCGGGTTCAACAAGGTGTCATACACCTGCTGAGGTGTCGCGGGTATGTCCACCTCGCCCTGCGCCTGCAAATTCATACCTGCGCTTTTTTGCGCTACAGGTTGTGGCTGCGTTGGCGATTTCTTCGATGGCGGATCCTCCAAACCCAACATACCAAGCACGCGACTTGGGGTGAGTGGTAGGCGAACATCAGGAACGGCATCAGCGCCTGTGTGGGTTTTCAAGGCATCAGCAAATGCATTAGCCACGCACACTGGTGTGCTCATGTTGTTACCCTCGCCCAAACCCTTGGCGCCCAGAGGCGTAAATGGCGAAGGCGTTTCCCGATGGATGATGATGGGATCGATCACCTCACAGGTGGTGGGCATGAGGTAGTCCGCCAGCGTGCCGGATAAAAAACTGCCGTCTTCGCCGTAGCAGAACTCTTCATACAATGCCGCGCCAATACCTTGGGCAAATGCACCTCGAATCTGGCCATCGGCAAGTGCAGGATTTAAAATTTTTCCAGCATCATGGCCTGATATGTAATGCTCAATACGAACCGCCCCTGTGGCTTTGTCCACCTCAAGCGCGCACAGGTCAAACACAAAACCGTAGGCGGCTGACGTGTTAACGCGGTCTTGTGCATCGGGTGCACTCAACACCCCTGGACTCCAATGCGTTGTCACACGCAACCCAGGCTCCATGCCATCTGGCAGTAAGGCTGGGGCCCAATGTGTCAACGCTGCCATGCGCGTGAAGGGTTGTGACAATTCCGCCCGACTTGCATGACGCACCACACCTGCCTCAAACACAATGTCAGTTGCTTCACACTGCCACTGCGCAGCCACGATGGCTGCCAATTTGTCGCGCAATCGGGTCGCTGCAATGTGCACGGTGCCAGCGACCGCCCCTGCAAAACGGCTGGAGTAGTTACCAGATGCAACCGACCATGCGTCTTTGGCTGTATCAAGCTCAACATTGACCGTCACATCTTGCGGCAAAACACCCAACACATCCGCTACAACTTGGGCGCATACCGTCATGTGTCCCTGTCCGGCTGGGGCGGAAGCAATCACCACATTAACCCCACCGAGCAAGTCAACACCCACTGTGGCCGTTGCAATTGCACCGTTTTTCGGGCCAGCCTTGGCGCGCTGCTCAGCACTGAGCACGGTGGTGATGTAACCCATGTTGGAGATGGACGGCTCCACAATTGCTGCCACCCCAATGCCATACAAGCGCCCCTCAGCTCGAGCCTTAGCCTGCTTGTCGTACAAACCTAAGGCCTGGGCTTGATCCATCACGTCGCGTGCGAGGGCATGGTAATTCCCTGAATCGAGAACCGCCCCCGCGATGGCCGTATAAGGAAATTGCTCAGCTTTGACCCAATTGCGTGCACGCAATTCGTAAGGATGTATGGCCAGCTCAAGGGCAACCACGTCCATCAAACGCTCCAGGGCGTAATACACCTGAGGCCCCCCAAAACCACGTACCAGCCCGGTAGGTGTTTTGTTGGTGACCACGACACGGTTTCGTGCCGTCAGATGTGCCACGTCGTAGGCGCCACTTAATGCGCCGTGCATACGGTAAAAGGTGGCTGGCTCGGGCGCCCGCAAATAGGCCCCCACGTCATCGGTTTGATCCCAATGCAGGGCAACAATTTTTCCATCGGCCTGCACGTCTGCCGACAGGGTGGTCAGCCGCGCTGTGGCGGAGGTGGCTGCGCTCAAATGCTCCAGGCGATCTTCCACCCATTTGACGGGTGCACCAGCCTTGCGTGAGGCCAGGCACATCAGCACCACCGCGGTAAACACCGCTTGCTTCACCCCAAAACTTCCCCCCGAGTCGCGCGGCACCTGATGCCGCAACTTGTTGCTGGGTACTTTGAGCGCCATGGCCATGACCGCATGCAGTGAAAATGGGCCCATGAAATTTGAGAGCACCTCGTAGCCCTCATCGGCCCCCACATACTCTGCGACTACCACGCCGCACTCCATGGGTGAGCAGCTGTTGCGCGGGAAATGCACGGTCGTACTGATGCGTTTGAGCTGCGCAGCAGCAGGTGGTGCCCCGTAGCTAAAGTGCCTTTCCGACACCACGTTGCTACCGACGGCTTCATGCAGAATTGGTGCGTCCTTGTCCAACGCGGCTTCAATGCTGGCGACAGGGGGCAACGTTTCGTATGTGATTTCGATCAACTCAAGCGCGTCTTCAGCGACATAACGATCGCTGGCCACCACAACTGCCAATGGCTCCCCCACGTAACGCACGTGGTCGATGGCCAAGGGGAAATAAGGCAAGGGCTGTTTAACGGCGACCACAAAGGGTGCACTCCAGCGCTTTACATCCTCCGCCGTGAGGACAGCCCGCACACCCGATAAAGCCAACGCGGCACGCACATCCACACGCAAGACCTTGGCATGGGCATGTGAGGAGCGCAACACCGCAGCGTGAAGGGTGCCTGGTTTGACGCCCACATCATCTGCATAAGCGCCTCGGCCGCGCAGCAAAGCAGCGTCCTCGTGGCGCTGTAACGCCTGTCCGACGTAACTCTTTGATGGCGTTTGCATTCAGGACTTCTTGTGCGATGGATACATCCGCGTAAGTGTCCCGATAGATCCCCCAACGAAGAAACAGAAACGTCTGACAAAAGACCAAATCGTCCAGTCTAGGGCCGAACAGTCTGGTGATATTTAACAGGAGGGGGAAAATGCTTCTGCAATTAGATGCGATCAATCGCATCCAACAAACTGACTTTTTGTCGGTAATCGCGGGGCGTGATGCCCAAATGCTCGCGGAAGAACCGCGAAAAGTGCCCCGATGCCGAAAACCCGAGGTCGTAAGCAATATCTGAAACCGACTCCCGGCTTTGAGAAAGTTGCTTAACTGCCGCCTCAAAACGCAACACATTGGAGTACACCAAAGGCGTCACACGGGTGTCGCGTAAAAACAGAGTGTAGAAGTGAGCTCTGGATAAGCCCACCTGCTGCGCCAATGTACCCGCCACAAACGACTGCCCTTGATCCTGCTGCATGAGCAGCATGGCTTGGCGGATACGGGCATCTTTGGCCACATGCGGCCGGGTTCGCAGAAGTTGTTCCGCGTCTTTCCACTGCGAGTTGCTTCGGATGATGTCAATCACCAAATCAAAAAGTAGCTGTTCCAAACGCTCAGCCGCAAATTCATCACCCCACCAGACCTCCATCAAAAAACCTTTGACGTTTTTGATACTCTGAGCGCTGAGTATGGCTACTGATTGCGTGAAAAATTGCGGATGACCGCAAGCAGCTAGAGAACGCTGAATTTCAGCCAACCATTTGGGTTCGATGTAAAGCGCCAGGATCAATGTGTGCTCAGGGCTCTGATGCTCGTAGGCATGATGCTCCCAAGCATTGACCAGCACAGCTTGTGTGGGCGTGAGCGGGCACAACTTACCCCGCACCCGGAATGCGCTGTCAGCTCCGCCTGCCTTGATCAGAATGTGGCAGTGGTGGTGCGCGTGACCTACCAGTGGCGTGCTCATATCGAGAAGCGCCACGCGGCCAAATCGACCTTGAAAAATTTTGACGGCGCTTGACACAGATGTCGTGTTTATCGGTGAAAGAAGGTAAAAATGTACTTGAACCAACGCGTACAGCCATTAGGGTACACCCTAGCGGACCGCATAGATCAAGGTATGTACCCCAAAAAGGTACGACGACTTACACACCGAACCCGTTCGGTGGTGTCGGTTTGACCGGCAAGCTGCCGATAGAAATTGTCTTCAGCTGCGACAGGTGGAATAAGCCCATCAACCCAATGCCTTATGGATATGCGCAATACGTGTAAGTTGACCTAACAATTAGGTTGCAGCAGTTGGGCTATGGGGTTTGGCAGAACTAACCCACCTTCTTTGACTTGTAGATGACCCTAACCTTAGACTTTGATGAATCGCAAGTGTTACCTGTGTAATGATTTAACTAATTACATGTGGAGTTCAGGTCTAAATGAAAAAAAGCCACTGAGTTTAAAAATCAGTGGCTTTTTCACGATTGGTGGGCCCACCAGGACTTGAACCTGGGACCAAAGGATTATGCTTACTACTACAGCTTTCGCTGCCTGTTTCCAGTTTGTAGTCTGGACTGTCTCTTGTCTTTACGACCTACCCGTACAGTCTCTA
>JACCDU010422285.1_pt1 | contig 22060 bp, 19 predicted proteins | sample 7446081 | NCBI WGS metagenome assembly JACCDU01 (sample SAMN15323447, study PRJNA562643) | freshwater metagenome | isolation source: river surface water | place: USA:Blue River Watershed | collected 2017-08-17
AAAATAGTAGCTACTTTGGAAGATAGTAAATGATTATTGGCCATGTCCATTCCGGTTGCTAAACCAGCCCAAATAGCACCTACTCCTAAAGCCCCTGTTAAAAAAGCAACCCATGGCTTTTGAGGAATGGCAATGGCAACAATAAAATTAGTTACCATAAAACTCCACCATGGAAGTGCTCCATATAATCCAATGGCAAAACATGCCATAGAGGATAATAAAATAGAAACGGGTATTTTAAATGTATTATTTTTCATATTGAATCAATTTTATGCTTTACTAAATTGGATATGCCATTTAGTATGCTCGTTTGCTTTTAATTTTTCTTTTGGCAAGAATAACAATCTATAATATTTTCCTGCAGCCCAAGTATCAATAAATGTATCATAGTAGATACTACCTGGATTACCACTTTGACCTCCAGGATATAATCCATATGCTTCAATCTCATCTGTTAAATGCACTACCATTCTCCAACTAGGTCCATGATTTTCTGTTGTAGCATTAATAATATTTTCACCGCCACCAATGGGTAAATTTAATCTACTCAAAGCATTGGTTTTGGTTAAGTGCATTACTCTTGTCGCTTTAAAGGCAGCCCAGCTTAATTTATTTTCTTTTTCTAATGTTATTAATCGCAATGTTGCTTTTTCAATGCCTACTAATACTTGATCTTTTAAAGTTTCTACTTTATTTTTTGTATGAATATTATCTGCAACAGAAAAATTACTATCCTTTAACATCTGCTCCACCAAAACATAAGATTCTGGTGTAGTTAAAGGAATGGGCGAACCAGATAATTCATCTTCCCAAACTGCATTTTCGACACTATCCCAAATGAGTTTAAATATAGTCATGCCCTCAGCATCGGGATGGTTGTATAAATCCCACTGATTCATTTTGTTCACCATGGTTTTTGCAGCAGCAGACAAAGATTCCATTTGAACAAACTTCATTAATGCCGGTCTTGCCATAGCAGCAAAAACATTGTAATTATTGGTTTGTAAAGCTTGCATATCCTCTGCAGTAATATTAGACATGGCAGCTAATTGCTTGTTCACACTAATGCCTCTATACAATGGGAATGAAGCTGCTGTACCTAAATAATAAGGATAGGTTGCCTCCACAGATTTTTGGTTAGCACTACTTACAAAACCTCTTTCCGGATTTTTAATAAATGGATTTTCTTCAATGGGGATCATTCCTTGCCATGCATAACTGGTATCTTCTCCTGGCATGATAAAATCTCCTTGTCTATCCCATCTTGCAACAAAGTTTCCTTGTTGTTTAATAGCTATATCTCCTGTTTTAGTAGCCATCACAAAATTTTGACCTGGACATTTCCAAAGTGCAATAGCTTTTAAATAATCCTCCGTATTTTTTGCTCTATTTAATTGATAAAAGGTTTCTACTCCAGTAGATGCTTCATGTGCAGTCCATTTTACAGCCAAATTTCTTCCCTTAGATTGTGGGTTTTGATAATGAGCATCATACATTGCAGGACCCCAATGCGTCATCGGTATTTCTTCAATCACATCTGCACTATCTTTTACTTTTATAATCTCTGTTCTTTTGGTAGTTGCTTTCCATGCTCCATTATACCAATATTCATTTTGTGTACTATCCTTAAACTTTAATTCATAATAATCCAAAACATCTCTACCCGCATTGGTTACCCCCCAAGCCAAACTATCGTTAAAGCCAATAATCACAGCAGGTGAACCAGGGAAACTTGCTCCATAAGTACTATGTGTCGGAGTGGTGATTTGTACCTCGTACCAAAGAGATGGAAGATTTAATCCTAAGTGAGGATCACTACATAAAATAGGTCTTCCAGACTTTGTTTTAGCACCAGATACCGCCCAGTTATTACTACCATTATTTTTGTTTGGCGCCTCGGGAGCATCTGAAGCATTCGCTATAACAGCTGTTGAATCTTTTTTATGCAAATAGGCGAAGTCCGCATTCATTGGTACTGTTGGATGTAATGAAGCTTCAGCAAACTCTGTACCCTTTGGAATAATTGGATCTAATGAGTCTTGTTGGTTGGTATACAATTTGTCAAATAAATCATATCCCAAATAATCTCTTGTATTGGTTAATTGTAAGTCGGCTGAGGCAGATCTCCCAGTTAGATCATAAGACATGAACATCAAGAAAAGATAAGTTTTCTTTGCAGTCCAAGCCTCTGGTTGATAATTCATTAATTTATATTCAAATGGAAGATCTTCTGGAGACAATTGATTTAAATATGCATTCACACCAGCTGTGTATGCATCCACTGTTGCTTTCATGACTGGATTGGTTTCATTAATCATTCTTTCTGTTTGCTCTGCACCATACACCATCCCCAATCTTCTAAAAAATTTATCGATTGATAATTTATCTGCACCTGCGATCTCACTTAATCTTCCTGCCGCAACCCTTGTTTGAAAATCCATTTGCCATAATCTAAACTGCGCATGCAAATATCCTTGCACAAAATAGGCATCTTCATCATGCTCTGCATAAATATGAGGCACTAAACGATCGTCCATGTATACATCTACCTTACCTTTTAATTGATTGGTAAATATATGCGCATCAAAATCTGCATTCACTTTTTCTGCATTCTTCCAAAATCCTTGTTGTGGAGAAAGAAAATAACCCAATTTAGGTGTCTTAGATCCGCCCACTGGTAATTGAATATTTAAAACAGTCACCAATGAAATAGTCACAATAGCTGAAGCTACAAATGGCAATAAACGCATAGCAATTATTTAGAGTTCTAAATTAAGCATTATTTACAAGTTCACCACTAAAAAAAGCAATGGAGTCTTGTAAATTTAAATATGGATTTGCTTTGATTAAATCCTGCGCCTTTGTAAGACAATTTTGAAGAAATGCCTGATGGGCTTTAGTATGTTTATTGAAAGGCTTATGTTGAATAGCCAATTGCAATTCTGCCACTTGTTTCATGATTTGCTGTGTAGTAGGAGAATAGAATGTTTCAACCCATTTTTCCCAAACATATTGAGTTGCTGCATAATTGGGATGTACCATGTCTTCAGCATAATAACGGTAATCTCTTAGATCATCAATCACATATTCATAAGCAGGAAAATAAAAAGCAGCTTTTGAAGAAGCAATCAGATCATGTACGGCCTGAATCAAAACAGCCTTACTCCTATTATTCTCGACCAATCCCTCTCTCAAATGTCTTACCGGACTTATTGTAAATAGGATATTCAAATTGGGATTAAATTTTTGTAGCGCTTCCATCATGGATTCTAATAAAGAAGTCAACTCATCCGCTTGCATTAATCTTTTTTCAAACCAATTTGAAGGTGCTTTATGGTTATTTGCTACTACAAGCCCTTTTTGTGCTCCTGCCATATCGGTTAAACAATATAACCATGCAGAACCCAATGTAATAACCAAGTGATTGGCTTCTTTTAAATAGGCATGTGCTTCTTGAATAGATTCATTGATTTTTTTTAATGTAGCTTCTACAGTATTGTCGGAAAATCTAGAATGGTGGTGCCAGCTATTGTACAATTCGTTTAATTCAAATAAATCATCCATTCCATATTGCTTGCAACTTATATAATCATTAATGGCATTCACTACACTCACAGGATTAAATAGAATACCATGCGGGTTCTCTTTAACATGAAACAAATGCTTTTGCATTTTTGCTCCAATATTTTCTGTAAAGCAAGAGCCAATCAATAAAAGTTTATCCTGATAGCCAATTTGTAAATTGGATGGCGTGGCATCTAATGTTAATTTGAATTTCATTTGAACATTCTTTGCTTCATTGCCTCGTAAAGTATAATACCCGCTGCTACTGATACATTGAAAGAATCAAATGAGGTAGCCATGGGTATTTTAAAGAAATAATCTGCCGCTTTTGCTAAAAATGGTTGTACCCCTCTTCCTTCATCCCCCATAATAATACATGATGGTATGGTCAAATCTAATTCATGGACATTTTTATCTGCCCTCATTTCACTCGTAAATACTTGTATTCCGTTTAAGTGAAGGGTATCCACTGCTTTCAATAAACTACTTACTCTAATTACCTGAATATGCTCCAAAGCGCCGGCACTGCTTTTAAATGCTTCTTCATTCAATGCACCAACTCCCTTATCAGGAATAATTAAAGCCTGTGCTCCACAACAATGTATACTTCTACTAATTGCACCAATATTTCTAACATCCGTAACTCCATCTAACATCATAAATAGTGGTGTCTCTCCTTTTGACACCACAAAGTCAATCACTTCCTGAAGATCCATATACTTCACCATAGAAATAAAAGCCAATACTCCTTGGTGATTGGCCTTGGTCATTCCATTGAGTTTTTCTATAGGTACTAATTGAATAGGAATATTATGGTCTAATGCAGCTTTTTTAATTTCCGAAAGTCCCTCTCCTTGTGCATTTTTTTGGATCAATATTTTTTCAATATTGGTATCAGAAGAAAATGATTCGATGATGGGCTGTCTACCAATAATAAATTTTCGCTCCGACATCTGTGGTCTAGGACTAAATCTTCTTGGACCATTATAATTATTTCTTCTTTCCTGCATCTGCCAAAGTTATTTATTTTTAATTAGTTCCCATTTAAGAATTGCTGCTACCGAAATGGAGTCTGTTATTTTCCCTTCCATTACCCATTGTACAGCTTGAGTAAATGGCATTTTCATCATTTTTAAATCCTCCGTCTCTTCTGGCTCAGCTTCACCCGCAATTAAATCTTGGGCTACATATACCACCGCAAATTCATCTGAAACAGAATTGGAAACATCCATCTTTAGAATTTCTGTCCAAGTACTTGCTTCAAATCCTGTCTCTTCTTTTAATTCTCTTTTAGCAGCAGTTAGCCAATCGGTTCCTTCTGGACACCCCCCTTCAGGTATTTCCCAACTATACCTATCTAATGGAAATCTATATTGACCAACTAAGTAAGTATTGTCTTCCGCATCAATAGCAATTACACCAATTGCAATATTCTTAAAATGTACTTTGCCATAAATACCTTCTGTCCCAGCAGGTGTGATTACATCATACTCCGTTAAATTGATCCATGGATTATCATAAACCACTCTACTATCTTTTTTTACCCATGGGTTTAGTTCTTTACTCATATAGTCAGATTAAATAGGCTAAAAGAAAAAATCCCTCTCCAAATTATCGGAAAGGGATTTAATCAATTCATTCGATCTTATTTTAAACCAAAAGCTTTTTTCACTTTGGCTACATAATCTAATTTCTCCCAAGTAAACAATTCTACTTTCATGGTTTTTGATTTACCATCTGGAGTAGTAAATGTTTTAGTCACTGTCTCATTCTTACGACCCATATGACCATAAGCAGCAGTTTCACTATACATTGGGGTTCTTAACTTTAATCTTTGCTCAATAAAGTAAGGACGCATATCGAAGATACCTTCTACGATCTTACCAATTTGACCATCTGTTAATTTTACTTTTGCAGTACCGTAAGTATTTACGTTGATAGAAGTTGGCTTAGCCACACCAATCGCATAAGATACTTGCACCAATACTTCAGAAGCTACACCAGCAGCTACTAAGTTCTTAGCAATATGTCTTGTTGCATATGCAGCTGAACGGTCTACCTTACTTGGATCCTTACCAGAGAACGCTCCACCACCGTGTGCACCCTTACCACCATAAGTATCTACAATAATCTTACGACCCGTTAAACCAGTGTCTCCATGAGGACCACCAATCACAAACTTACCTGTTGGGTTAATATGATACTTGATATCCTTGTTAAATAACTTCGCGTATTTCTTGTACTTCGCTTGTACTCTTGGAATCAAGATCTCAACGATATCTTTTTTGATCTTCGCTAACATCTTACCTTCTGCATCAAAATCATCGTGCTGTGTAGATACAACAATCGCATCAATTCTTACTGGTTGGTTTTGATCATTGTACTCTAAAGTTACCTGAGACTTTGCGTCAGGTCTTAAATATTTAATCGCCTTGTTCTCTCTTCTTAATGCAGCCAACTCAATTAAGATCTTGTGCGCTAAGTCCAAAGCCAATGGCATATAATCTTCTGTTTCGTTGGTCGCATAACCAAACATCATACCTTGGTCTCCTGCTCCTTGCTCTTCTTTCTTCTTTCTATCTACCCCTTGGTTGATATCTGCAGATTGCTCGTGAATAGCAGATAAAATACCACAGCTATTCGCTTCAAACATATATTCACTCTTGGTGTAACCAATCTTTCTGATCACCCCTCTTGCAATTTCTTGTACATCTAAATATGCTTTAGACTTTACCTCACCAGCCAATACTACTTGACCTGTAGTTACCAACGTCTCACATGCCACTTTAGACTGTGGATCGAAAGCTAAAAAGTTATCAATTAAAGCGTCAGAAATCTGATCCGCTACTTTGTCTGGATGTCCTTCAGATACACTCTCTGAGGTAAATAAATACGGCATATTATTTTATTTAGATAAATTTAAAGTGCAAATATATTAATAATTACTATAATCTTATAAATCTGAGTAGTAAATACGAAGTCTCATTTTAAACCTTGAATGCCTACCCCCACCCAATCTTACTCTACCGATAGCTGGCTGATTAGAGGTGGAAGATGTAATATATTCAACACCAGCAATGGTGTTATTTGGATAAGGTGGTATATATCTAATAGAATCGTTCACAGGCGCTGATATTCTAAAATCGAAAGTGGAATCTTTTCTAGAAATTACCCCTTGAACATATCTTGTAATATTAAAGTTATATGTGGCTACTCTTTCATACCCATTCAAAGACTTATTTGTTAGAAATCCACCAAATCGAAGAAATGCTTCTGAATTAGCAAGTGTTTGATAATCATTAGGGACACTACGTAACACTTTACTATTGTTAGGATCATACGCTGCTAAAAATAAATAATTTGGAGCAAGCATTTGTTTTTCAATGGTATTAAGGTTTGCATCATCAGGAACTTGTTCAGCTATTAATTCTGCTCTATGTATTATTCTATTGCTAAATGTTTTTAAAGCAGGTATTTTTATTTTCACCCCTGTTCCAGGACTTGTCTGAACATATACTAGAGAGTCATTGGCTTTACCAATTCGTCTTGAAACCTCCGATCCAGTTCTATCTCTTTTAATGAAATTCGCATAACCATTAGCAGATAACCTAAATCTCATTTTTACGAAAGCTGTATCTATCTTTCCAGCCAACCCAGTTGAACTAAGATTGGACTTATAATAAAGCGCTAACCTAGTATTGGTGTCTAACATGTTAAACCTTAACAATACATTTTTATTAGCACTTGGATCTATAGAAAGAGCAAAGCCAGGAAAAAACTTTCTTAATGTTGTATCGCTTCTATATGCATTGTTAGAATCAAATTCTTTAATAAACATTCTTGCATACTTGTCCAATAATTTAATTCTAACTTGAAATTGAGATGCTTCATATCTATTGATTACTGAATCACCAACTCTCGCTATATTTAAAGTAATAGGATTTGCCAATGCCACCCCTTGTTTAATTCCGAAAGATTCAGGGTAATTAGCTGGATAATATTTTGTTATATCTAATGGAGTGGAAGGATCTATCTGATGTAGATTAATTTTTACTGGCTTACTTGAATCACCATAGAACCCAGCATACTTAAGGGTTAATACAGCAGAGTCTGCAATGATACTATCTTTTGATCCTTGAATAAAGTAAGGAAAGAAATCTGGTAACAATTGAAAGAACATAGTTGCTTTGGTAGTTCCAAATAGTGGGTCATTGTTTATTTCTCCCAAAATATGATTATCAGAACCATAAACAATTAAACTATCAGGGATATCCACCGTCTCCGTCTCTACTTCGATAATGGTGTCTTTAGTATTAATAGCATCAAGAGAAGGAAGAAGACCTAATCCCAATTCTGAGTTACTTACTCTTGTACAAGCTGAAGATAAAATGCTCAATAAAACTACAAAAACCGAAACGCGCTTAACTATATATTTGAATGCCATGAATTTATTTTGTCTTTATTTGCCTGCAAGTTCGTTGTATAAATCTAAATACTCTGTTAAATCGGAATCCCAACCATTAAATGGTACCACTTTTTTCCCTTTTACGCTAGAGAATTCAGTCATTAACTTCTTGTCAATATCATCTGATCCAAAAGTAATTGCGTCAGCATAGGTTGCTCCCCCTCTAAATAAAGCTGAATTATTTAAATCCTTATAGGGCTCCAATTCTTTATCCTTCACATTGGCATTGATAATTGCTTTTGTTAAAAAATCCTTAGAGAATTTTTCTTCAAAAGTATTTGAACCAATGGTATAGATTACTTTAGAATTAGAAAATACAGGTTCTTTTTTAAATGCAGTCTTGATATATGCTGGAATTAAACCTGTCATCCAGCCACTGCAATGAATCACGTCTGGAGGCCATCCAAATTTCTTTACAGTTTCTAAAGCACCTCTAGCAAAGAAAATGGTTCTTAATGCGTTGTCATCAAACCAAGTTTCATTTTCGTCATGAAAAATTTGCTTTCTTTTAAAGAAATCTTCATTTTCTAAAAAGTATACTTGTAATCTGGCATTAGGTAAAGAGGCCACTTTAATTTGTAAAGGATAGTCGTCATTATCCACCTGAACATTGATACCAGATAATCGAACCACTTCATGTAAACGATGTCTTCTTTCATTAATTACACCAAATCTTGGCATAATGCAACGTACTTCTAAACCACTGTCGTTGCTTTTAATGGCGAGCTTGTTAATGATCTCCGCAAACTCAGTCAACTCTAAATAAGGCGACATTTCTGTTGCGATATATAAGATTCGTTTCTTTTCAGACATGCTAAATTGTTTAACTCAGATTATACTTTGAGTCTGCGAAGTTACGAAAAAATAAGGATTTTAAATAAATGCCCCATGTACACCCTAATATTAACAATTGGTCGTAAATTGCAAAGCATCCTAAATGATCCATAAAAATGGCCAAATTCCTCAAAATCAGTTTCTTCTTTTTGGTAGGCATCTTATTGATATGGTGGAGCATGCACCAAATTCCAGACCAAGAATGGGATAAATTCAAGCTGGCTTTGAAGCATTCAAAATTCTGGATCATTATACCTGTTTTTATCATTTTAGGGCTTTCTCATTTATTGAGGGCTTTAAGATGGAGATTAATCATGGAACCTCTTGGCTACCAACCTAGCATTGGGAATACTTTTTTAGCAGTTTTAATTGGGTATTTAGCCAACTTGGCCATACCTAGATTAGGTGAAGTTTTAAAATGCACGCTGTTAGCTAAATACGAAAATGTGCCTGCAGAAAAAATTGTAGGAACCATTGTTGCAGAAAGAGCATTTGATGTGATTAGTCTTGGACTGGTTTTTTTATTAGCGCTGGGATTACAATTTAATGTAATAGAAGCCGGATGGATGCAATTAAAAGCACAAACTGCTGCGCAGCAAACAAGCAATTCAGGTAATTCAAATTGGTTGTATATCATCATTGGTTTAATCGCAGTTGCTGTGATTTTATTTTTTGTTTTTAAATCAAAATTTAAAAATGCCATTGCTAGTGTGCAAAAAATATTAAAAGGAATTTGGGAAGGAGTCATTAGTGCCACTAAACTAAAAAAACACAATTTATTTTTCTTTTACTCATTCGGCATTTGGTTTTTATATTTATTAGCCACCTATATTGGATTGTATGGCACAGAAGGCACAGCTAGTTCCTTTGCAACAGCCATTAGTTGTTTAGCTTATGCAAGTATTGGTATGATTATTACTCCAGGCGGCATTGGTGCTTATGCCTATTTTATGGCCAAGGTTTTAGAATTAAACGGAATAGATTATACATTGGGATTAGCAAATGGAACCTTGCAATGGTTCTCTCAATTTTTAATTGTATTGGTATTAGGTGGTGTGAGTTTAATATTGTTACCTATCATCAATAGACAAAAGAATTAATATGCGCGAAATTGCATCCATGTCCAAAAAAATAGTCACTGTTGAACAAGCCAAGAACATCATCTATGGTTGGAAATTATTAGGTAAAACATGTGCTTTCACCAATGGTTGTTTTGATATTTTACATCAAGGACATATTTTCTCTTTGGGTGAAGCAGCCAAAGAAGCAGATTATTTAATTGTAGGTTTAAATAGTGATGCAAGTGTAAAAAGATTAAAGGGCCCATCAAGACCAATTAACAATACAGAAAACAGAGCGATTGTTTTATCCAATTTAGCCATAGTGGATTTATTGATCGTATTTGAAGAGGATACCCCCTTGGAATTAATAAAAGCTTTGATGCCAGACATCTTAGTCAAAGGTGGAGACTATACCATTGATCAAATTGTTGGAGCCAAAGAAGTCATTGCGGGTGGTGGCAAAGTTATCATCAACCCAATTGTTGAGGGATACTCTACTACTGGGTTAATTGAAAAAATAAAAAAATAATTACATGGAATTTTTAAAGGCATTGAGTATTCAAAAAGAAAATGAAGGCAGTTCAACTGGGACTAAATGGATAGCATCTAACGGAAATTTGATTCATTCTCTATCTCCAGTAGACGCTCAAATGATTGGAACAGTAAAGAGTACTGATAAAGCAGCATACGAACAAACTATTCAAACTGCACAAAAAGCTTTTAATGAATGGAGAAATTGGCCAGCACCCAAAAGAGGTGAAGTGGTTAGACAATTAGGAGAAGCTTTACGTGAACAAAAGCAATCTCTTGGCCAATTGGTGAGTTATGAAATGGGTAAGAGTTTGCAAGAAGGTTTAGGCGAAGTGCAAGAGATGATAGATATCTGCGATTTTGCTGTTGGATTGTCCAGACAACTATATGGCTTAACCATGCATAGCGAAAGACCATCGCATAGAATGTATGAACAATGGCACCCGATGGGCATTGTGGGTATCATTTCTGCTTTTAATTTCCCAGTTGCTGTATGGAGTTGGAATGCAGCTTTAGCATGGGTTTGTGGCAATGTGACGGTTTGGAAGCCAAGTGAAAAAACACCTATTTGTGGTAACGCCGTTCAACATATCGTTGCAAAAGTATTTGAAGCCAATCAAGTACCTGAAGGAGTGAATTGTTTAATTCAAGGAGACAGAACGGTGGGTGAATGGATGAGCAATGATAGTAGAATACCTTTGGTATCTGCAACAGGATCTACTCGAATGGGTAAGGAATTAAATAAAGCAGTAGCAGCAAGATTAGGAAAAACAATTTTAGAATTAGGAGGCAACAATGCCATCATTATATCCGAACATGCAGATTTAGATATGTCTTTAATTGGAGCGGTGTTTGGAGCAGTGGGAACAGCTGGTCAAAGATGCACCACCACAAGAAGATTAATTATACACGAAAAAGTATACGATAGTTTTGTAAGCAAATTAACTAAAGCTTATCAACAAATTAAGATTGGTAATCCATTAGATGCAAATAATCATATGGGCCCATTGATTGATCAAGATGCAGTTAACATGTATTTAAACTCTATTGAAGCATGTAAAAAAGAAGGTGGTACATTTTTGGTAGAAGGTGGTGTTTTAACAGGTAAAGGTTATGAAAGCGGTTGTTATGTGAAACCATGCATTGCCGAAGCACTACCCCATTATCAAATTGTACAACACGAAACATTTGCACCTATTTTATATGTGATGAAGTATGCTACCTTGGAAGAAGCCATTGAGATACAAAATAACGTTCCTCAAGGTTTATCATCAGCTATCATGACATTGAATATGCGTGAATCTGAATTATTCTTATCTGCAAAAGGAAGTGATTGTGGTATTGCCAATGTAAATATTGGTACAAGTGGTGCAGAAATTGGTGGAGCATTTGGTGGCGAGAAAGAAACAGGTGGTGGAAGAGAAAGTGGTTCTGATGCATGGAAAGCATATATGAGAAGACAAACAAATACCATCAATTGGAGTAATAGTTTACCTTTAGCTCAAGGAATTAAATTTGATTTATAAACAGCTACTAAATACAAAACATGTCAAGACCTAGTGCATCAGAATATGGAAGTTTTTTTCAAACATATATTAACTATACTAGTGGGAAAGATTACTCCATTTTAGTTCAACAATACCATGATAGAATCACTGAATCATGGGCAGCCATTCCTGCAGAAAGAAGTAATTATGCATATGCAGAAGACAAATGGACGATCAAACAAATGCTACAGCATGTGATGGATACAGAAAGAATTTTTGCTTACAGGGCTTTGGCTATTTCAAGAAATGAACCTGCTACTTTATTGGGATTTGACGAAAACGAATATGCAAAAAATGCAACTGCTGCACATAGAAATTGGAAAGATATGTTAACAGAATGGAGAGTACTTAGACAATCTACCAACCTCCTATTTGCTTCTTTTACAGAGGAGCAAATGAAAGCCATGGGTAATGCAAATGGACACCCTGTTTCTGTAAATGCATTAGGATTTATCATTTTCGGACACGCATTACATCACTTACATATTTTAAAAGAGCGCTACGGAGTGTAAGGAGGACGATAATGATGAAGAATTCAAAACCTTCGTATAAAAAAAGAACCCCTAAAAAAATTAGGGGTTCTTTTTTGCCTTTCGGCCATACTCAGTTTTTGAAGGAGTGTTTAATTCCTAATCTTCATTATAATTACTTTGAGGCATAGATATGCACTGCAAGCTGAACTTCAGAATCAATCATTCCTACGCCATAGCTAACACCAAATACAGTTCTGTCTAATGGGAAGAAAGCTTCAGCAAAGAAACCTTTTTCTTTTTCTGTTCTATCTGCACTTCTGATAATTGCAGGGAATGTTACAGAAGCTTTAGTACCTTTTAAGTTTAAATCACCAGTGATAGTTACTTTATCGTTAGTGATGTATTTAATTGCAGTAATGGTAAAAGTTGCTTCACCAAATTTAGAGGCATCGAAGAAATCTGCAGATGCTAAATGACCTTGTAATCTATCACCAGCTTCATCAGTTACTTTATTTCCAGCAATATCAATTACAAAGCTACCACCAGTTAATTTACCGCCTACTAATTGTAAAGATCCAGATTTAACAGGGAAATATCCTGTATGGAAATCTGAAGTCTTAGAACCAGTCCAGTTTACTTTACTTTTTTTTGCGTCAACTGTGTAAGTTGGTCCTTGTTTTTTAACTTCTTTATTAGTGAAAGAAACTAAAGAGATAGATGCCACCAATAATGTCAATGAGAATAATACTTTTTTCATACTTTTTAATAAGTTTAAGGTTACAAATATAGAGATCGATGTTTAAACAACAAAATTTAATTTTAGTCTTATTGTGTCACTAAATTATGCCTTTAATCTAGTATCTTCGCCAAAATTTATTTTTTATGAATCTGCATGAATATCAAGCCAAAGAATTACTCAAAAAATACAATGTCCCAGTTCAAGAGGGAGTAGCAGTAGAAACAGTAGATGCAGCAGTAGCTGCATATCATAAAATTGCAAATGAAACCAATAATAAGTTTGCCGTTGTAAAGGCACAAATTCATGCTGGTGGTCGTGGTAAAGGAAAAATTCAAGGATCAGAGCAAAGAGGTGTTGCTGTAGGTAAATCTGCTGCCGATATCGAAACATTTGCTAAAAATATATTAGGGGGAACCTTGGTAACCATTCAAACAGGCCCAACAGGTAAATTGGTGAGCAAAATTTTAGTAGCACAAGACGTATATTACGAAGGTCCTCAACCTACCAAAGAGTTTTATTTATCTATTTTATTAGACCGTGCTAAAGGCATGAATGTAATCATGTATAGTACAGAAGGTGGAATGGATATTGAAGAAGTAGCACACAATACACCTGAAAAAATATTCAAAGAGTGGGTTCACCCAGGTGGTGGCTTACAAGGTTTCCAAGCAAGAAAAATTGCTTTCAATTTAGGTTTGAGTGGAGAAGCAATGAAAAACTGTGTGAAATTTGTATCCAATTTATATAACGCATATGTTGGTTTAGACTGTGCTATGTTGGAAATCAATCCTCTTTTCAAAACAGCTGATGATAAAATCATCGCCGTAGATTGTAAAATGAGTTTAGATGATAACGCTTTAATGCGTCATGCAGATATCGCTGCAATGAGAGACGTTTCTGAAGAAGATCCTACAGAAGTGGAAGCTGGAGAGTTTAATTTAAACTTTGTAAAATTAGATGGCAATGTAGGTTGTATGGTGAATGGTGCCGGTTTAGCAATGGCAACTATGGATATGATTAAGTTAAGTGGTGGTGAACCAGCTAACTTCTTAGACGTAGGTGGTACAGCCAATGCACAAACAGTAGAAGCTGGATTTAGAATTATCATGAAAGATCCAAATGTAAAAGCAATTTTAATCAACATCTTTGGCGGAATTGTACGTTGTGATCGTGTTGCAGCAGGTGTGATTGAAGCATTCAACAAATTAGGCAATATCAATATTCCTATCATTGTTAGATTACAAGGAACCAACGCTGTTGAAGCGAAGAAATTAATAGACGAAAGCGGATTGAAAGTTCAGTCAGCAATTCAATTAAGTGAAGCGGCTGATTTAGTGAAGAAAGCCGTTGCTTAGTTTTTATACGCCATTTTCGAAGAAAATAATGGCTATAAAAACTCTCTAATGATTTTAAAAATGCCTCGAATATTCGAGGCATTTTTGTTTTATACGCCAAATGACTCTTATTTAAATTTTGTGATTTATTGTGTAATTAATTTCACTTCTGTTAATGCACTAAATGAATATACATGTCCTGTAGATAGTTCTACACATTCAATTCTTATTCTTCGCTTCTTCCCTCTTTTGAATACCTTTCCCTTCATTGCTTCAAACAAAGCTCCCTCTTGTACATTAGCTACTAATTGATATCCTTCTTTTTGTTGCGTATTGTATTTTCTCAATACCAACAATAAAGATGTTTCTCCATTTGCAGTGGCAGCTGGATTCTTAATGGTTTTTAAAAGACTTTTCTTTATATCTGAGGGGAATAGATCCATTTGAATAAAATGCATTAATAAATTACCATAAATTAATTTCCATTCCTGTCCATGTGCTTCTACTTTATTTTTATGTTGCTCATAACAAAGCAAATGCGCTAATTCATGTAATAAGGTAATTAAAAATTCAAAAGGGTTAAGGTTCCCATTTACAGATATTTTATGATTGGCTCCCATAAACGGATGCCTATAATCTCCCAAAACAGATTTTCTAGCTTTGGTAACGGTTAGATGCACCCTATATTCGTTGATTAACTGAACCACCGGCTCAAAAGCTCCAGCTGGCAAAAACTGCCTTAATGCTTCTAATGGATGTTCTATTTTAGCCAAAATAAAAAATTACTTCTTTAAAGTCCATTGGATTTCTAAAAAGGTATACATTAAATAGATACCCATAGAAATAAATAAAGTGATCAAACCTACTGGCCCTAAATTTTGTCTTGAATAAATTAAAGCAGCAATTGCAAAAATCATCATCTTGACTAATGTTCCCATCATCACAGATTGCACCATTTGATTGGGTTTGCTAAGATCCATTTTTCGAATTCTCCAAAAATTGAACAAAGCCAAAATAAATAACATTAAATTTACTACTAAAATAAAGGTGAGCTTAATCCCTTTAATAGGAAAAAAATATATACAATACAAACCAATTGTGTTCATCAACACAAATAAAGCTGTAACAGGTAAAAACTTTTTATTCAAGATCATCTGATTTCTTTTTAGTATCTCTAATTATTCTCAACAAGGAAAGTATAATAAATAAAAAAGGTAAGATCCATATAAACATTGGCTTTGAACCAGCACTCATGAATTTCTGATCAATATATCTACCAGAATACATCAATACAATCAACGCAATGGCCCATTGACTTGCTAAGCCTGCAAACTTTGTCCATTGAAAATTAGATGAAAGCTTAGTCATATGAGGGTTGCCCTTCTGGTAATTGCAATGGTATAGTATCCAGCTGATTGGAATTTCCTTCTGATAGTACTTTTTTTAATCCTTCCAAATATTGCTCTTTGTAATGAATTGATTGCTCAAGTGAATCTGTTCTAATTTTAAGCAATTGTAAGGCGGTTCTACTTTCTTTGGTTCCATATCCTGGTATATAATATTTCAAAGGAGTAAACGCGATTAAAGCAATGGTTAAACCAACCAATAAGATGAAACTAATACTAAAAGTTAAATAAACCGACTTTCTGGATAATCTTAATGCCAAAATTTCGTCGTAAGTGTCATCATTGGTAATCACCAATCGGTAGGTGTTACTGCGCCTTTTAAAGGTATTATTGATGTCAAATTTTGCCATAAGGATAAATGCTTGTTAAAGATAAAACATTAATACAAAAAATGGGTGATTCTACCGTAAATAAAGCAAATTAACTGTATTTTTAAGTTGTAATTAATCCATGAACAAAGCATTTAAATTCAACCCCATAAAAGCAATAGGTCTTTTATTTATCCTAATCACTTGTTCAGGAATTCATTTCAATGCATATGCCCAAGATACCAGTAGATCTCTATTAGATATCAATAATTCTAAATTGATCAAAAAGGTAAATGCGCTATTAGATTCCAATCAAAAAAAGATCAATAAGATCATCAATAATAAAGCAGATTCTTTAAAATCAAGATTGAATAAAACAGTTTCATCAGCTTTACCCAAAGAAGTTGAAAAACCACTTCCCTATGAGAGACTATTAAATAAAAAATATACGCTTGGCAGAAGAGCTTATCAAAATACGGTTGCTCATTACAATTATTTCTTTAATGGTCATGAAGAATTAGACGAATTATTGGCAAAGTCAAGAAGCTTGTTTCAAGATGACTACACACAGTTACTGAGTTTTTATGATTATGATTTAAATGATATCGCCAAAAGCAGTATTGATTCCATCATTTATAGAGCCAATGCCAATATAGTATTACACGACCTAAGAAACAATTGGGTAGATGACGCCTATTTGCTAATGGCCAAAGCTTATTTATTCCATAAAAATTTTGATACAGCTGGAAGCATACTTCAATTCATCAATTACTCTTTTGATGAAAAAGAAAACGGTGCAGATCTTCCCATTGGTAGTAATCTAAGAAATACAAAGGGGAAATTTAGTATTGCAACTGCAGAAACAAATAGAATATGGGAAAATGAAAATGTTCGAAATGAAAGTATGATTTGGCAGGCTAGAAATTATTTTGAAACGAATCAATTGAACGAAGGCATTAGCTTACTGGAATTATTAAAATCTGATGCTTATTTTCCGAAAAGACTACTCCCCTTCTTACATGAACAATTGGCATATGGTTATTACTTAAGCGAATCATATGAAAACGCAGCCAACAATTTAATTAAAGCATTACCCAATGCACCAGATGCCATTGCAAAAGCAAGATGGTACTTTTTGATTGCCCAATTATATGACAAGGTAGATCAAAAAGGGGCAGCCTACCCATGGTATCAAAAAGCAAGCCAATTGGCCATTAACCCCATCTTAGGAGTTTATGCCAAAATAAATATGATTCAATATGAAATTGAGAAAGGCAATGCAAATTGGAAAACACTTACTGAAAAATTAGAAAAACTTACCAAAAGAGATCGATATCTCCCTTATGCCGATATCATCTATTTTGAAATGGCAAAATTTGCTATTCAAAATAAAGACAATCAACAAGCTAGTGAATGGTTAATACAATCTATTCAACAAAATAGTAACAGTACTGAGCAGAGACAAAAAGCTTTTGAACAATTAGGAAATATTCAATATCAATTAAGCAACTATGCTATTGCAAAATTGGCATATGATAGTTTAACGGTTTTTCTTAAATCTAATCCAAACTACGAAAATATTATTGCCAGAAAGAAATGGATGTCATCTATCAGCACCAATGATCTATCCATGCAAAGAGAAGACAGTATACATTATCTATCTAATCAGCCAGAAGAGATGAAGAAGCCTTTATTTGACCAATGGTTACAAAGGATAAAAAAAGAAGAGCGTCAATTAGCTAGTATTTTTACCAATGAAGTCAAAAAGGAAGAAAGTTATATCAATACAAATACCATTTCAAACAATAGTTTTAATAACAGGGGTATAACAGATTTTTATTTTCAGAATAAAAATCTTGTATCCAATGGCAAACAGACATTTATTCAAAAATGGGGAGAAAGACCCAACGTTGATCACTGGAGAAGAAAAACAAGTGGGAATATTTCATATAGCAACAATTCATTAAACTTAGCAGTGAATGCCATTGTTAGTAATGATAGTACTTCTAAAGAAAAAACCATACCCACCGAGCAATATAAATTATTCAATACCCTGGAAGAGAAGGAACTGTCTTTGAAGAAATGGAATGAGGCTGCTATAGATAATGCTCAGTTGTTCTTGCTTCAGCTGAATGACTTTGAAAAAGCCCTACCCATCTATAGAAAAATTATTGAAAGAGATATCGACCCTATTGTTACTGAAAGAGCAATGTTGGATTTGGCTAGTCAATACATTCACGATAATCAAAAAGAAAAATCCGATGCAATCATTGAAAATGTCGTAAAACGATATCCTAATGGATTTTATGTAACAAAGAAAAAAGAAGCCAATAATAAAAATATCAACACTAAAAACGCATTGGAGAATTATAAAAATGCATATTTTTTATCTAAAATTGGTCAATGGGATAGTTTAACCATTGCTCATCCTAGTATTCGTCAAAGTATTCAAAAAACCAAATGGAATACGCCCTACCAATTCATTAGAGTAAAAATGTTTGCTCAACAAAGAAAGGATAGCTTAGCATTGATCATTTTAGATTCCATCGTATTGCAAAATCAAAATGAAAATATTAGGGAAAGAGCAAAAAATATCATTACAGAAATCAAGAATAGAAAAAAGACCGAAACTTATTTAAGCCAATTGGTGAATATTTTACCATTAAGCAATTATACCAATACTATGGATAGTAATATGGTGGCTCCAACGGTTAGTACCCCTAAAATCAACCCAGTAGATAGCATACAAAAACAAACCAAAATATCCAATATTCAGTTCATCAATGATACAACTGAAGAACATTATTTGGGGATCGTCATCAAAGGTTCAAAAGAGGTCTTCGCAAAAGAAGCTCAAATAGCCATGGATAATGTGAATACTGAAGAGTTCAATAGCTTAGAATTAAGCTCCACCTATGTACAGTTTAACCAAGATACCTATATTGTTTGGGTAGGCCCATTTGATACTCAAAAAGCAGCCCTATCTTACACCCAAAAAATAAAACCAAGATTAAAATCAGAATTGATCTCTTTTTTACCTACAAAACAGTATGAAATATTTATTTTTGGGAAGTCAAATATCTTGCAAATCAATACCAATGAAGACCTCCAATTATACAGAGACTTCATGTTAAAATATATTTATCAATAAATAAGCAATTTCGTGAGCCAAAAAACTGAACAAAGTACTGGAAAGACTAGAAAATTCTGGAAATGGTATTTCATTACAGGAGGTGTTTTTGCGCTTTTCCTTTTGTTACTGAATTTTGGATGGATTGGTGACATGCCAGATTTAGATGATATTGAAAACCCAACAGCTTCTTTAGCAAGTCAAGTATATGCGCAGGATGGTACACCCATGGGTAAATTTTATTTAGAAGATCGAATCAGTGTAAAATATAGAGATCTCAGCCCCTATTTAATTCAGGCGCTGGTTGCTACTGAAGATAAAAGGTTTTATGATCACTACGGAGTAGACGGAGAAGGATTATTAAGAGCAGTAGCCTTCCTAGGAAGCCAAGGAGGAGCTTCTACTATAACGATGCAAACTGCAAAGAATCTATTTACAGACAACTGGAGTACAAAAAATAAACTCTTACGTGTCATTCAAAAAATAAAGGAAAGCATCATTGCTATCAAATTGGAGCGCAATTTCACCAAACAAGAGATACTTACTTTATATCTAAACACTGTTCCTTTTAGCGAGAACTTATTTGGAGTAAGTAATGCTTCCAGATCTTTTTTTCAAAAAGAACCCGATAGATTAAATGTGGAAGAAGCAGCATTATTGATTGGCATGATCAATGCTCCAACTAAATACAACCCCAATAGAAATCCAAAATTAGCCTTAGAAAGAAGAAATCTTGTATTAAACAGGATGGCTTCACAGAAGTATATCACAGACGAGCAAGCGGAACAATTAAAAGCTATGCCTGTAGTGACTAATTTTAAAAAGTTGGATGAGAACAATGGCTTAGGACCCTATTTTAGAATGAACTTGGGAGAATTCATGAAAAAATGGTGTAAAGAACATAAAAAGAACAATGGCGATAACTATAATTTGTATAGAGACGGATTAAAAATTTATACCACTATTAATCCAAGAATGCAATATTATGCGGAAGAAGCAGTTGCTAGACATATGTCCTATTTGCAAAAAGCATTTAACCAACAAAGCAATATTAAAAACGGCACTATCTGGAAAGACTTTAATAATTTATTAGAGTTGGCTATCAAACAAACAGATCGTTGGAAAAAAATGAAAGCTGAAGATATTGATGAATCTGAGATTCGTAAATCTTTTGATGAACCTGTCAATATGCGCATTTTTGCTTATAACAAAAACAGGTTTATTGATACTACCATGTCTCCTTTAGATTCTTTAAAGTATCATAAGCAAATTTTACAAACAGGTTTCTTGGCCGTGGATCCATTTACCGGAGAAGTAAAAGCATGGGTAGGTGGTGTTGACTTCAAGACCTTTAAGTATGACCATGTAAATCAAAATACAAAAAGACAAGTGGGTTCTACCATGAAGCCATTATTGTATTCTTTGGCGATTGAAAAAGCAGGCTTCACTCCATTTAGTATTGTTCAAGACCAACAACAAAGTTTTGATGGATATGGTATGGTACCCAATACACCAAAATCTTGTACTGGAATGTCCATGCCAATGGCACAAGCATTAGCAGAATCAAGAAACTGTGCATCTGGATTTATTATGAAACAAATTAATCCAAAGGGTAATGAAGCTGCAAAAGAATTTGTTGACTATTTAAAAAAATGTAATATTCAAACAGAGATTCCTGCTTATCCAAGTATTGCACTGGGTTCTGCTGAAATATCTTTATTTGAAATGGTTCAAGCATATACGATGTTCCCAGGCGGCGGCTATAATGCTCAACCTTTCTTTATCAATCGTATTGAAGATAAAAATGGCAACGTATTGGAAAGCTTCTCTCCTCAGAGAAGAAAAGTAATCAATGAAGTAACTGCATACTCAGTGGTAAATATGATGCAAGGGGTAATTTCAAAAGGAACAGGAAGAAGTATGTATTCTTTTGGCATTAATGCACAATCTATAGCTGGAAAAACAGGAACCACCAATGACAATAGTGATTTATGGTTTATGGGCTATACTCCACAAATATTAGCTGGTGCTTGGGTAGGTGCAGATGATCGATATATTCGATTCACCGATAATTATTTTGGTCAAGGAGCACATGGCGCATTACCCATCTGGGCTTACTTTATGGCAAAAGTTGCCAATGATCCGGCTTGTAATCTGGATCCAAATGCTAGCTTTGATAAGCCTTCAGGTATGGGCGATTTGAATATCAATTTTGTTGGACAAGATACTAGTGCCACGGATATACCTCTAGAAACAGAGGATATTAAAGCAGAATCCGATTATGAATTACCTGACGAAGTTAACAATAATGCACCTTCAGCTACTACACCACAACCGGTGTCTAACATACCTAACGCTGCTAAAAAAACAACTGCTAATAAAGAAGCACAAAAACCCAAAGCAATTTTACCTAAAAAAATTGGCTAATTCCTCTTTTTTAATTGGTAAATGATGGTAAAATGATGATTCAAATTATTTTGAAAAAAAGCATTTGCATATTGCATTTGTAAATTATTCACCAAAAAGGTACAACCTGCACTAAATCCATTCAAGCTGTTTTTTTGGTTTTGAATATTTAAATCAAATCTTCTTAAAAAATTATATCCTAAATCTATGTTCACTGATGGACCAAGATTTATTTCGGATGCAACAATTAAATGATTGAAGA
>JACCDU011406476.1_pt1 | contig 22032 bp, 24 predicted proteins | sample 7446081 | NCBI WGS metagenome assembly JACCDU01 (sample SAMN15323447, study PRJNA562643) | freshwater metagenome | isolation source: river surface water | place: USA:Blue River Watershed | collected 2017-08-17
AGCTGATGGCGCGTGAGGATATCAGTTCAGTACTCGTCATGGAAGGCGATGCCCTGAAAGGCATTTTCACCGAACGCGACTATGCCCGTAAAGTGATACTGCGCGGCCGTAACTCGCGCGACACGGTGGTTCGCGAGCTGATGACCAGCCAGCTAATTACCATGAACCCCAATCAGACGATTGATGACTGCATGGCCATCATGACCGAAAAACATATTCGCCATCTGCCAGTGCTGGAAGGCGACAAAGTCATTGGCCTGGTTTCGATTGGCGACGTCGTGAAATCGATTATTGCCGGCCACGAAGAAACCATCCAGCAACTTGCTGGCTATATCGCAGGTGATCTGAAAACCTGATTCGTATTCGCAGCCCCAGCAACCCGCTCGCACACTGCCAGCGGGTTTTTTTATTTGCCTTTCAGACGCCAGACGAGTAAGCTTCGCCAACAAACGACCGGTAACCCGTTATTTTTTAACGCTATTTTAACAATACTGTCATATCAGACACATGAGCACCGAAACCGAACTGAAACTCTCATTGGCCGCGGAAGATATCCCTCTGCTGCTGAAACACCCCTTGCTTGCCGCAGCGCCTAAACGTCAGAAACTGCACAACACCTACTTTGACACTGCGGATCTGGCGCTAACGCAACAGAAGGTGGCCGTACGTGAACGACGCGTCCTGAGAAAAACCCTGCTCACCGTAAAAACGGCACAACGCAGCGAAGGCGGCATCAGCCAACGTTCGGAGTGGGAGGCCCCCACGATCCCCGGCAGCTTTGATTTTGCGACACTCGTTGATGACGCCGGCTTGGCTGAAAAACTATCGCAGATCGCCAGCAATCTCGTACCGATCTTTACCACGGACTTCAGTCGACGGATCTGGAATCTGGAGTTTCGCCGCGCGACGATTGAAGTCGCGCTTGACCAGGGCACCATCTCGGTGACCCGGGATGAGATCCATCGTGAACAGCCCATCTGCGAACTGGAGCTCGAGCTCAAAGCCGGATCGCCGGCAACCCTCTTTGCGCTGGCCCGTATGCTCAGCCGTCAGGTCCGCTTACATCCAGCAGACGAAAGCAAAGCCGCCCGTGGGTATGGACTGTTCCTGGATCACCGCATCTCCCCGGTTAAAGCCGATGCCATGGACATCGACAGCAATGACACAACCATTGCCGTATTTCTGCGCGTGGCGCGGAGCTGCATTGCACAGTTGCAAGCTAACGAACGCGGAATTCAAACACCACAGAACGACGAATACATCCACCAGGCTCGGGTAGCGCTACGCAGACTCCGAACAGCACTGCGGCTATTTGCCGATGCCCTACCCGCTGGTTTTGCGGATCGCTGGAGTAACGCATGGCGGGACATTGCTCAGGAACTCGGCGACGCTCGTAACTGGGATGTCTTTTGTGCGGAGCAGCTTCCGCTGCTCGACAAAGACCTGGGCGAACATCCCGACCTGCTCGCTTTACGAAGCTTTGCCCATCAAAGACAAATCGCAACGCACGATACTGCTAAAAACTACATGAGCAGTAAACAATACAGCCTGAACATCATCAGCTTCTGTGAGGCACTGTTTACCCTCAGGGAGAATCAGGAATCGATTCGTGGCTATGCCACCAAAGCACTCAAGCGTCGGCATAAACGCTTTGTGACAGGTGCACGCATGGCCCACACACTGAACGCCGAGCAGCGTCATGAAGTCCGTATCGACCTCAAGAAACTTCGCTATACCCTCGACTTCTTTGAAAGCCTGTATCCCAAAAAGCGAGTTCAGGCGTTCAGCCGCTCCCTAGCAACGACTCAGGAACTGCTCGGACACATGAATGATCTGGCTACGGCAGAATTGCTAATGGCCGAACGGCAATTGGCCAGTGACGACGTACCCCTGGCTTGGGCAAAAGGGAGAATGAGCGCTTACCTCGATCTGTTGCCTGCAGCGCTCAAACCTGTCATCGAACAGTCGGTTCCCTGGGATAAGTAACGAGTTCTATTTGTTTTTTTCAGCGTCTTTCTTGTCGGCGTCCTTTTTCAGGACGTCGTCACGAAACGCCTTGTAACGTTTCACCGCTTGCTTGTAGCCGTCTTCATAGCCGTTCCGGTAACCGGAACCACCGAGTAGCTTGTTGAAATTAGGCTTGTCCTTGAGTATTTTTTCGAATTGTTCCAAGGCTTCCTGCAGGGATAAATTAGGCATGTCCATGCTCCATAAAGAGACAGACGGACCTTACTCAAATTTCAAATTATGAGCCACCTCAAAACGATGAATTTTTTGTTGCAGAAAATTTACAAGCAAAAATCATGATCGGATCAGTGAAGACAATCCATCTTTCCCAACCGGCTGCCGCTCCAACCACGGAATCAAAGCACACCGGAAAGAAAGTCGCTCTGACACGGTCTCGATATACGGAAGTTCATAGGCTCCACGCTCCATTAGCACCGGATTACGGGTGCCACTCGCCAACAGAGACTGGTTAATAACCCAAGCATAGGGTTCAATGCCTGCCCGACGCAGGTCTTTCTGAAGGCGTTCAGCCTCATGCACGGGCGTTGCTTCGGGCAAGGTCACCACAAAAACATGCGTAAAGTCCTTGTCCCGCAGACGAGGCAGTAGTTCCTTGACCGATTCAGGCATGTCGCCCTGTGTACGCTCAACTTCACGGTGGTAGGCTTCTGCCGCATCAAGCAAAAGAATCGTATGACCGGTAGGTGCCGTATCGAGAACCACGAACCCGCCCTTGCCTTCATCCACCGTACGGGCAAAGGCTCGGAATACGGCGATTTCCTCCGTACATGGAGACCGCAAATCCTCTTCAAGCATGGCAAGGCCAGCAGCATCAAGAGTCTTTCCTGCCTTCGCCAATACCTCTTCGGTATATTCACGCACCTCATGCACCGGGTCAATTCTGGTAACAGTCAGACCAGGCGTTCCCTCTTCTGCCGCTGCGGCAACGTGCGCCGCAGGATCTGTAGTGGAAAGCACCACCGGAAATCCCCGTTCTGCCAAGTTAAAGGCTATAGCCGCAGCAACCGAAGTCTTGCCAACGCCACCCTTGCCCATGGTCATGATGACACCATGCCCGACAGCAGCCAATTCATCGACGTATTGCTTGAGTCCACCCGGCAATGTAGAAATCGACGACAAGGAGCGCTCTAAAGGCAGCGGCAATTCTTCTGGATGCGCCATCGCACGAAGCGCCTCCAACCCAACCGTACCCTTCGGCAAGAAAGAGATGGTTGCGCCCGGTAACGCTACCAAGCCTGCAGGCATCTCTGACATAGACTCAACGGCACGTTGGGTCATAGCATCCGCAATCGCATCGCCCGATTCTTTTGCAACAAAGACACCATTGATGACCAACTGCAGGTTAGAAACACCCAAATCGCCTAATTCAGAACGAGTCCGTTCAGCCTCTCGTAGTGAAGCACGTTCAGGACGACTGACCAGAATCACCGTGGTCTCTTTAGCGTTAGACAAGCGCTCAACCGTAGCCGCATAAAGCGCCTTCTGCTTCTCCAAACCAGCCAACGGACCGAGACATGACGCGCCACCTGTAGAGGAGGAAATAAACTCATCCCAAGCCGAAGGCAAAGTCAAAAGCCGCAAGGTATGACCCGTCGGGGCGGTGTCGAAAATGACATGGTCGAATTCTTGTGTCGCCGACGGATCCCCAAGTAACTTGGAGAATTCATCGAAGGCAGCAATTTCAACCGTACAGGCACCGGAGAACTGTTCCTCCATGCTCCGGATAGCCGCATCAGGCAGGATGCCACGATAAGGACCCACCATGCGCTCACGGTAGGCATGCGCTGACGCTTCCGGGTCGATATTCAGCGCCCACAGATTCGACGCATCCGGAACTGCTGTCGGACATTGATTCAATGCCACGCCTAAAACTTCGTCCAGGTTAGACGCCGGATCGGTGCTCACAATCAGCACTTTCTTCCCGGAATCTGCTAGCGCTAGACCCGTAGCGCAGGACAGCGATGTCTTACCAACACCGCCTTTGCCAGTAAAAAAGGCGTGGCGGGTGTCCAGTTTGGGCAATGGCATAAGAACCTCGAAAATTAGCAGCAACCCGATTTTGGCGAACAGCACGAACCTGACTTGATGTCCGACGTCTCTTCGGTGCCGAGCCTGATATCGAGCTTATGAGCCAACTGCTGGCGCGAGGGATAAATTCCCGTAGAAATGATGTGACCATCGATCATGATGATGGGCAGCATATCCATGCCCTGCTCCATGATCTTGACAACGGCCTGGTTGGCAGCAAAAGACTGCGGCTCCTGGCCAAGGTTATGGCGCTCAACGATAACGCCATGTTCGGCAACCCATTTAAGATCACCGGCAAATTGAGCCAGCACGGGGTCGACTTCGACACCACAAACACCGGTCGAACAACACATGGCAGGGTCAAACACTTCCAGTTTCTTCACGATGAACCTCTTTGTTACTTCACTGGGTGGCACTCGTACCATCCCTTGGATTGATTAACGACACGAACCACCAGCAACATGACGGGTACTTCAATCAGAACACCCACCACCGTTGCCAAAGCCGCACCAGACTCGAAGCCAAACAGGCTAATGGCTGCGGCAACCGCCAACTCGAAGAAATTCGAGGCGCCAATAAGTGCCGATGGGCAGGCAACACTGTGCTTTTCGCCAGCGGCACGATTGAGCCAGTAGGCCAGCGCCGAGTTGAAGAAGACCTGAATCAGAATCGGTACAGCGAGTAAAGCAATAATCAGCGGCTGCTCGATGATGGCTTTTCCCTGAAACGCAAAAAGCAGCACCAGCGTCAGCAGCAGTGCCGAAATGGACCACGGACCAATTTTTTCCATCATGGCATCGAAATGTCCCTGACCTTTTGCCAGCAGCGCCTTACGCCAGAACTGCGCCAGAATGACCGGAATCACGATGTAGAGCACTACCGAAGTGAGCAATGTGTCCCAGGGCACCGTAATCGCCGAGATGCCCAGAAGAAAGGCAACCAGCGGGGCAAAAGCAAACACCATAATGGTGTCATTTAGTGCGACTTGCGACAGCGTAAAGAGCGGGTCGCCGTTGGTCAGGCGGCTCCAGACAAACACCATGGCCGTGCAGGGTGCAGCGGCCAAAAGGATCAGGCCCGCAATGTAACTGTCGATCTGGTCAGCCGGCAGGTACTGCGCAAAGATGCCACGGATAAAAAACCAGGCCAGAAAAGCCATGGAGAACGGCTTAACGAACCAGTTCACGAACAACGTGACGCCAATGCCCTTCACATGCTGCTTTACTTCGTGCAGGGCACTAAAATCCACCTTAACCAGCATCGGGATGATCATCACCCAGATCAGTAGACCCACGGGCAGATTGACCTGCGCCACTTCGAGATGACCAATTGCCTGAAATACACCGGGCATCATCTGCCCAAGCAGCACACCAGTAATGATGCACAGAAAGACCCAGAGCGTCAGATAGCGTTCGAACACGCTCATCGGGGCATTGGCCGCCGCTTTGGCGGTCACTTCACACTGAACACTCATTTCAGATCCCCAACGCTTCACGCACCGCTGGAATCAACCGGGCACGGATGTCGTCACGGACACGGACAAAGCTCTCCAGAGGTTCTCCATGCGGATCATGAAATGGCAAATGAATGCGCGGCACCGGCTTCGGAAAAATCGGGCAGGCTTCATGTGCGTTATTGCAAACCGTCACGACCAGATCAATCGGCTCGTTGATCACGGCGTCGATGTCTTTTGGAAACAGTCCCTCCGTAGGCAGACCGGCCAACTTCAGCGCCTCGATCGCGCCATCGGCCACTTTGGGTTGCGGCGTGGTACCCGCAGAAAGTCCTTTTGCCTTGCCAGCCAGATCATGATTAATGAGGGCTTCGGCCATCTGTGAACGGCAGGAATTACCGGTGCAGAGAACAAGGATGTTTTTAATGTCGGACATGATGATTCCTTAGTTACGCGGCAGCGTGCCGATATCGTCCAGCTCTTTCTGGAGCGAATGGCGTTCAAGCTTTTCAATCGGCAGGCTAGTGAAAATCCCAATACGGCGATTGAGTTGCATAAATGCATTCTTCACGGCTCGTTGCTGCTCTTCTTCACCTTCAACCCGTGCCGGATCTTCGAGCCCCCAGTGGGCAGTCATTGGCTGACCAGGCCAGATCGGGCAAACTTCACCTGCGGCTTGGTCGCATACGGTAAAAACAAAGTCCAATTTCGGTGCATCAGAACCGACGAATTCATCCCAACTTTTGCTGCGGATGCCTTCAGTTGGTATGTTGTTGCGCTGAAGCAGGTCAAGCACATGTGGGTTTACAGAGCCTGTTGGCATACTGCCAGCGCTGTACGCCTTGAAGCGGCCACGCCCCAGTTGATTCAACACCGCTTCAGCAATCACGCTTCGAGCAGAATTACCGGTGCAGAGGAAAAGCACGTTAAAGACTTTTTCGGACATCATTCACCTCAACAAGAAGTTGAGCAGCCTGCCTTCTTCCGTCTCTTTTCGGTTGTATCAACCTGTTCGGTTTTGGGCAGACAACTCTGACCCTGACAGCACTTATCCGTCAGGAAAGCGAGAAGCTCATCCATCACGCTGTAGTCCGTAGCGTAGTAGATGAAACGACTTTCCTGCCTGGCTTTGATCAAACTGACGCGGCTCAGGTTGGAAAGATGGAAAGATGCCGTTGCGGCCGGCAAGCCCAATTGCTCAGCAATTGCTGAGGCATTAACCCCTTCAGGACCGGCCTCTACCAGCAGACGATAAATCGCCAGCCGGGACTCATGCCCCAGGGCAGCCAGCAGTTCAGCAGCATTTAGCGTTTCCACATTTCCAACTTTATCGAATTGTTGTGACGATTTTATGACACAAAAAAGCCAGGCACAAGGCCTGGCTTTTCTTGAACAGCATCTGATGCTTACTTCTTCTTGCCCTTCTTCGCTGGGCGACCGGTCTTGACGCGCTCAACCTTATCCAGCGCAGCGACCAGCACAGCATCGGCCATCGCCACCAGGTGCGCAATACCGGCTCGCAGAATCTCGGACTTCTTGAACTCTTTGCCCAGGTTCTTGGCACGCTTCTTCAGGTCTGCCAGCGCGGCATGCTCATGCGCAGGGAACGAAAAGCTATCACGAACCAGCTTCTGCTTTTTCACAGGTACCGGCTTCACGACATTTGATTTGGTCGCAGCAACAACGGGTTGACGCTTAACCGCAACCGGTGCCTTCTTAGCCACAACGGGTTTCAAATTCTTTTCAACGATATTGGCAACCGGCTTAGCAGCCACCGTACGTGGCTTACGTTGGACGGCAGCTTTTGTAGCGACCGTACGAGCCACGGTCTTGCGAACAGGCGCCTTGGCTGCTGACACGCTGGTCGTCGCCGCCGTCTTCGTTGCAGCAGTGCGCTTGCGGGGTGTAGAAGGTGTCGTCAAGATGAACTCCTTAAAAAATCGTTGCGCGATTATGGCACAGCGTCCCACCATTATTGATGAAATCAGAATCAAATCAACGAAGTAATATCCTCGTAACAATAATTTAATAGACTGCGCTCATCCGAGCTCAGTTCAATTTCCGAGTCAATTTTCGTATGGCCTTTATTCCACTCGACGCACTCATAGATCCTTTGCTGATCCCAACTGACGGCGTCGTATTTGCATGGGAAATGCAGGGAAATCAATCCCACGAAATTGCCTCTGATCAGATTGACGCCGCCCTGGCCGACAACAACAAATCCTTGTGGCTGCACCTTAATCTGTCCAATGCTCGTGTGCAACGCTGGCTGCGCCATACACCGCAACTACCGGACTCGCTAAAGGAAGCCATTCTCGACGAAGTCAGCCGTAGCCGGATGGAAACCATCGAGGAATTCGGCGATGGTCTGATGATGGTCATGAACGACTTCCGTATCGGCCTGAACCACTCCGGCGATGAAGAAGAAACTGGCACTCTCTGGGCCATCATGACGCCACGGCTCATGCTGTCATTACGGGCACATCCGCTCCTAACGACCGACACACTCCGTCAGTTATTACGGCAAAAACGCATCACGCCAAAATCTGTCGTTGATCTTTATCATGAACTGATCGAAGAACGCGCCACTCACCTACGTCGAAAAACAGATCAGCTGTTAGACCAGATGGATGATCTCGAAGAAGTACTTATCGCCGGTGATCGCCTGCCCGAGCACGAAACACTGGGCAGACTCCGTATCACCTGCAGCCGTTTACGTCGCCACTATGCGCCGGAACTCACCGCCCTGCGTCGACTCATTCGGCGTCGCCCCACCTGGTTTAGCGATGATGATGCCGACAAACTCCGTGAGCAGATCGAGCTACTGGCCTTTCTGGTCGACGAAGTGAATAACCTCTATGAACGGGCCAAAGTCCTGCAGGATGAGTTATCTGCACACGTTGCAGAATTCAACGCCAAGAACCTGCAGGTGCTTTCGGTCATGACCGTGATCTTTCTGCCGATGACACTGGTCACCGGTGTGATGGGTATGAATATGGAAGACCTTCCGGGCCTGGAGCATTCATTCTGGCTCGTTATGCTAATCATGTTTGGCGCAGGACTCGCCGTCTATCTTGGGCTACGATTCCGTCGCGTTATTTAATATTGACGTCACATTTATTTAAAACCAGCGTCACACAGCTCATGCCTAATGTGTGTCGTGGAAAATCAAGAATACCGCTTTCGCACGATCTGGATCTCTGACGTGCATCTCGGCACCCCAGGCTGCCAGGCTAATTACCTCCTCGACTTTCTCCGTACGCACGAGTCCGATACCCTGTATCTCGTGGGAGATATTCTTGACGGGTGGCACCTCAAAAAAGGCTGGTACTGGCCACAGACGCACAATGATGTGGTTCAGAAAATTTTACGCAAGGGCCGCAAAGGTACCCGCGTTGTTTTCATACCCGGCAATCATGACGAAAGTGTCCGACAATTCATCGGCTTGAGCTTCGGAGAAATCGAAGTCAAGGAAGATGATATTCACACCCTGGCCAACGGCAAGCGTATGTGGATTACGCATGGCGACCTTTTTGACGGCGTCATGCAGCATGCCCGATGGCTGGCCTATGTGGGTGACAGTGCCTACACCGTCATTCTCAAACTCAATCGCTGGTTCAACGCCATACGTGTGCGCATGGGGCTACCTTATTGGTCCCTATCGCAGTATCTGAAACACCAGGTTAAAAATGCGGTGAACTTTATTTCCGCCTTCGAACATGTCATGACCGAAGAGGCCAAGAGGCGACAGTGTGATGGCGTTGTATGCGGCCATATTCACAAAGCAGAAATCCGCGATATCAACGGCATCCTCTATGCCAACGACGGTGACTGGGTGGAAAGTCTGACAGCGCTCGTTGAAGACTTTGACGGCAATCTCGAAATCGTTCACTGGAACCGTCGGGTTGATGCGCCACTGAACCTGCTCAGTTTGCACCAGGAGCTGTCGAACCAGGCACTCGGCTCAAACCACTGAATCAGCACACAGGGGATGACAATGAATATTCTGATCGTGACAGATGCCTGGGAGCCCCAGGTCAATGGTGTGGTGCGGACCATCAAATCGACTCGTCGCGAACTGGAAAAGCAGGGGCATCATGTCGACATTCTGAGCCCGCTGGAATTCAAAACCGTTCCCTGCCCTACCTATCCGGATATCCAGCTCTCTTTGCGCCCCAAGCGGCAGGTCTATGAGCGTATTGAGAACTTCAACCCAGACGCCATTCATATTGCGACAGAAGGACCACTGGGATTGGCGGCCCGATCATGGGCGCTGAAACACAATTTTCCTTTTACGACGGCTTATCACACCCGATTCCCGGAATATGTCCATGCCCGACTGCGGGTGCCGCTCAGCTGGACCTATCAATATCTGAAATGGTTTCACGGCCCGGCCAGAGCCGTGATGGCCCCAACCCATGTGGTCAAGCACGACCTCGATATCTGCGGTTTTAAAAATGTCGTCCTTTGGAGTCGCGGCGTTGAGCTCGATATCTTTACACCGCGCAAAGTGCAGCGACTGGGAACGCGCCCACCAATTTTTCTCTATGTCGGCCGTGTGGCCGTAGAAAAGAACATCGAGGCTTTTCTGGAACTTGATCTACCGGGCTCCAAATGGGTCGCCGGTGAAGGCCCCGCACTCGCAGCGCTCCGCGCCAAATACCCCAAAGCCAACTTTATGGGGGTACTCAGTCAGAACGAACTGGCTGAAGTGTACTCATCGGCTGACGTATTTGTGTTCCCGAGTAAAACCGATACCTTTGGTCTTGTTCTGCTCGAAGCCATGGCCTGTGGATTACCCGTAGCGGCTTATCCGGTAACTGGACCCCTGGATGTGATCGGTGATGCGCCTGCCGGTGCCTTAAACCATGACCTGCGTCAGGCCTGCCTGGATGCACTGGCACTGAAGCGTGAAGATGCCTTGTCTCATGCCCAGAAATTCTCCTGGGCCGCCGCCACCGAGCAATTTCTGAAACATCTGCATCCACAACAGAAGGACCCGATTTGACCTCGCCGCTGCAGGATTACGATCCCCGGCAGAACCCCTATAAAGTTCACCACGGATTAAAACGTGTCTGGTTAGCCGGTGGCCATTCTTTACAAGGGCTAGTTTTTGCCATCCGAGAAGAAAGCGCCTTCCGTCAGGAGCTGACTCTGGCGCTGCTCATGCTTCCCTGGGCTTTTGCCTACAGTTTTACCAGCGTAGAACGTCTGCTGTTAATTGGCGCTCTGTTGCTAGTGCTCATCGTCGAGCTGGTCAATTCCGGCATCGAGGCCGCCATAGATCGAATTTCCTTCGAAAGGCACAGCCTCTCAAAACGCGCCAAAGACTATGGCAGTGCCGCCGTCTTGTTAGCGTTGCTATTCTGCGGCGGTGTCTGGGCTACAATTTTTTACCCTGTTTTTTTTAGTTGAACTTATCCGAAATGAATCTGATTTTATGGCGTCACGCCGAAGCCATCGATCTCGGCACCCCCGTAACACCCGGTTGTAAACGAGACCTTGATCGCCAACTCACCGAACGGGGACAACAACAGGCTGCCGCCACGGCACGCTGGCTCAACAAAAACCTGAAGCGCGATTTTCGCGTTATCACCAGCCCTGCACTACGTGCACTCCAGACAGCTAAAGCATTCACAGACAAACCCGAAATCATTCAGGAACTATGCCCTCTGGCCGACGCTAGTCACGTGCTCGCGGCGATCAACTGGCCACAAGGTAAAGATGTGATTGTGATTGGTCATCAACCCTGGCTGGGTCGTGTGGCCAGCTTGCTGCTTTCCGGACAAGAGCAGGATTGGTCAGTCAAAAAATCGGCCATCTGGTGGTTGTCGCATCGGGTACGCAAACAGGAGGATCAGGAAAAGCCCCAAACGGTGCTAAGACTGGTGCTGCCGCCGGATCTGATCACACTCGGCTGACTTTCATCATTCTGTCATCACTTGTTCATGGTTTCGTCATTTCCTACAGATACAGTCTTCTCAGGTTCAAGAACAACTGAGGACATCCATGCCGGAAAAGAACACCGATCAGACGGTAACGATTAACGAACACGCGCACCAGGCGCAGATCGTCAAAGCGCCCCATTCGCCTTCACTGCAAATTTCCTGGGCGCGCCATCAGGATGAAGTCGAAGAAGCGCAACGGCTCCGTTACAAGGTCTTTGTCGAAGAAATGGGCGCCAATCTGCCCAAGGCAAAAAACGGCCTGGATCAGGATCTGTTTGACGCCTGGTGTGACCACCTCATTGTCCGCGATGAAGAAACGCTACGGGTTGTGGGTACCTACCGTGTGCTCACACCGCACCAGGCTCGAAAACTGGGTAGCCTCTATTCCGAGACCGAATTTGATCTCACCCGCCTCACGCACCTACGCCCGAAAATGATTGAACTCGGTCGATCCTGCGTGCACCAAGACTATCGCACCGGCAGTGTCATCATGGCCCTCTGGAGCGGTATCGGTCGTTACATGGTCCAGGGCGGCTACGAAAGCATGCTCGGCTGTGCCAGCGTGTCCATGGCGGATGGTGGCCACTATGCAGCCAGTCTGTATCAACAGTTCCATGCCAAACATCTGGCAGATATTGAATACCGGGTTTTCCCGCGGCTGGCACTCCCTGTCGATCAACTGAACCAAGGGCTGCAGGTAGAGCCACCACCCCTGGTGAAAGGTTACTTGCGACTGGGTGCCAAAATTTGTGGTGCCCCTGCCTGGGATCCGGACTTCAACACCGCGGACTTCCTCACATTGCTGCGGCTACCGGACCTGCACCCCCGCTATGCCCGCCACTTTCTGGGCGAGCATGCGGCTTAACTGACGGCTTACTTACCTGTACAACCCGAGGGCACGTATTTCTGCTCGAGGGTTGTCGTACAGGCCCAGCTGGTCACCGTGGCATTGGCAATCGCACCAGTATAAACAATCGTCTTGCCATCGACATTCTTGTCGATGCCCTTCAGGGCAACCGTTACCGTGGCATTGCTGGCATCTCCGCCCGAAGTCACACGCTCCACATACTGCGTGCTACCCGAGCACAGGTTATTCGGAATGCTGGTTGAGCCACTCTGTACGGCTTCCGTCACAGACACCTTACAGGCCGATGCCGCCAGCAGACCTTCGGAGACCTTGGCGCGAATCGTGTAGTTCTGATAAGCCGGCAGTGCCACGGCCCCCAGAATACCGACAATGGCAATCACCACCATCAGCTCGATCAGAGTAAAGCCCGATTGAAACGACTTGCGCATTGCTGTCTCCCGTGAAAACCGTAAAAATTCTAAGGGCATCTTAACGCATCGCGGCATCAGCCGCAAAAGCGATAGGTAATTCCGTGCCCAGTCCCTGGGCGACTGCACGCTCCAGCACCTTCAGCGCCACCGCCATATCCTGAACACCAAGTCCCTGCGATTCAAACACGCTCATACCCTGAGGATCGGGCTTAACCGGCACCCGCCCCGTGATTACGTCACCCAGCTCGACCAGCTGACGCGGCAACACGCGGCCTTTTTCCAGTAGCGGGAGCAGATCACCGGCCTCGCGCAGCGCTGTTTCCAGCGTATCCACCACAATTGGGCAAGCTTTGCGCAACAGCGCTTCGGGAAGCTCTCGGCGCATCAGTGCATTACCGCCCGCCGCATTGATATGTGTGCCCGGATTCACCCATTCAGCCTGCAGCACCGGTGTACTGCTGGTTGTAATCGTACCAACGACATCGGCAGCCGATACCGCATCAGCCGCGCCCTCGGGCGCCACCGAAACCAATGTACGATCCGGAAACTGCGCCTGCATTCTGGCGACAAACGCATCCCGCTTTTCCGGGTCGCGGGCAATAATCGAGACCTTCTGGATCGGCAACACCGCTAATTGTGCCGCCAGGTGCCCTTCCGCCTGCCAACCCGAACCGAACATCGCCAACGTGCGGGCATGGGGATTCGCCAGCCAGCGCGAAGCCACACCCGATGCCGCACCCGTGCGAATCATCCCTAGCAGATCCGCCGAGATCATGGCCCGTAGGGCCCCGCTGCTACCGTCATACAGGTGGATTAAGAAACGGTTTCCTGCCCGACTACTGGTATAGGCCTTGAAGCCGGTCACCGACACGCCGACCGGGTCGGTATAACTTGCCTGCAGGAGATGCAACGCCAGCTTGGGTGTTCGTGTGCGCTGGCGTGGCAGATCCTGCGCCCGGCCTTCCGTCAACGCCCGATGGGCATCTTCCACTGCGGCAATCGCCAACGGCATATCCAGCACCTGGCGGACATCGGCTTCTGTCAGATACAACGCCATAAAGCTCTCCCATTCAACAAGGCACTCATTTTATCGCGGGATGACAGAGGCGTTTGAGCAGCCAGTGTGTTGGTAAAAACAATAAAAAAACCAACATGAATTGCAGCACCACAAACCAAACAGGCTCCGGCAACCAGGTTTGCGGCTTGACATCGCTAAACCCGTAAACGTAGTTGATATTCACGGGCAAGGCAGGATTCTGCAGAGGGGCCGGCGGGGGCGGCATGAAGAAATAGCACACATAAAGCGACGTAAACGCCAGCCCCATCCATAGGGGGAGCCCCCGCGGATCGTAACCGGTCTTACGCAGCAGCCAGATCAGCAGAAACGGCAGCCAGAAATGAAAGAACGACAGAAAACGGACATAGAGCGGAATCGAGGCCTGGAACATGTAATCCGTCATGCCCGTCATCGGGATACCCAACAACGAGGATATGAAATCCGTTGCCCACAACAGCTGGGGCAGCAGAATTCCCACGGCGGCGGCGGAAACCAGCAGCGGACTCTCCCGCCACATCGCCACGGTCGTCATGATCAATGCCATGTCACAAAAAAATAGAAAGTTGGTGGGGCCGTAGGTGATCCAGTACACAGGAATCAACACCGCAACATAAGCCGTGATCAGCAGCTTGGCACCCAATGGAATCAGCGGTGCCGTGTTGAACCGGAGGTTCATTCGTGGCCTTTCAATAAAACAACCGCCGCGTCATCTTCAACTTGAGAAAAATCTCGATAAAAGCGGCCAACACCACCGAACTCGGCTACCACCTGCAAACAGACAACAGCATCACACAAGGGCCGGATACCGGCCACCGCCTCTGGTGAAGCCACCGGTACGGCACAGATCAGTTTCGCCGGTTTCTGGCTGCGGACTTCCAGCAAGGCCGCACGCATGGTCGCGCCGGTTGCCATGCCGTCATCCACCACAATCACCGTCCGTCCATGAATCGCTGCCGGCGGACGTACTGCCGCATATTGCAAACGCCGGCGACGAATCGTTGCCAACTGTTGCTCAACCGCTTCGGCCAGATACGCCGCATCCGCCCCTGCCCGTTCGGCATAGTCGGCCACAAACACCTTACCCGACTCTCCCACGGAACCCACAGCAAACTCCGGATTACCGGGTGCACCCAGCTTTCGTACCAGCACCACATCCAGATCACCATGCAGCGTATCGGCCACGACCCGACCGAGCGGCACACCGCCCCGGGGAATCGCCAACACAAGCGGCTGATCCCGCTGATAGCTTTGTAGTGCGTCACAAAGCTGCCGTGCCGCATCCTCCCGATCCGCAAACAGCATCACGCAGCCCCGTCCAAGCGCAGGAGTTCAATCTGAAACAACGGTTCATACGGCGGCACATGGCATTCCACCACATCGGCTGGGGCCACCTGCAGATGAACCCCCACCACATCCGCACGGATCGGCAACTGTGTCACATGCCGGTCTGCCAATACCGCCGTATAAATGGCCCGTGGTGATTTATCGTTCAACCACTCAATCACGCGCAGCAAGGAATGCCCCGTATACAGCACATCATCAACAATCAATAAGGTATATCCGGTCAGATCCAGCTCGGCCTGGCCCTGTTGCTCGGTCAGCCGGGTTTCCGGGTGCAGTAATGTCAGATCATCAGCATAGCGCTTAACCTTGAGATCCAGCCGCATGGGCATCGGCACATGAAACAAACGGACCAGCGCCTCGCACAGCTGATCTGCCAACGGTGCACCACGGCGCAACACCCCAATCACGGCCACTTTATTGGCTCCGGCCAGCAACGGTGCTGCCTGATGTGCCATACCATCAATCAAGGCCTGCATCTGCGCCGGTGCATAAAGCAAAAACCGGGTTCCTGATGGATGATCCGCCGGATCAATCTGATTGACTTGAGTCGTCATGGTGAACCTCAACACAGTGTCATCTTGTATTGAGGTTACACGCTTTTAGTCACTCATGCTTCTTGCAGTGCAGCCAGCTCCGCATCCGTAAATAACCGAGATCGTGTCAGAAACCGCAATCCAGTTGGCCGCTCCAGAGAGAACATCCCGCCACTCCCGGGAATCGCATCAATGATCAGATGCGTATGTTCCCAGTAAGCAAACTGCGACTGACTCATATAAAACGGCACACCACCAATGTCACCCAGCTTGACATCCACATCCCCCACCAGAAACTCATTGGCAGGAAAACACATGGGCGCACTACCGTCACAACAACCACCGGATTGATGAAACAGCAGCGCGCCGTGCTTGGCCTGTAACTGGGCGATTAACGCCAGTGCCGCCGGCGTTGCCGAAACGCGGCTGACGGCACTGTTGCGTGGCGTTAAGTCGGTGGCCATTAGAAGAAGCCGAGTGGCGACTCGCTGTAGCTGACCAGCAAATTCTTGGTCTGCTGGTAATGATCCAGCATCATCTTGTGGTTCTCACGACCAATGCCCGACTGCTTGTAGCCACCGAAAGCCGCATGGGCCGGATAGGCATGGTAGCAATTGGTCCACACACGGCCGGCCTGAATGGCGCGACCGACGCGGAAAGCACGATTGCCATTACGCGTCCAGACACCTGCCCCCAGGCCATACAACGTATCGTTGGCGATCTCGATAGCTTCGGCTTCATCCTTGAAGGTCGTCACCGATACCACGGGTCCGAAGATCTCTTCCTGGAAGATGCGCATCTTGTTATGACCCTTGAACACCGTCGGCTGAATGTAATAGCCGCCGGCCAGATCGCCATCCATATGTGCCTGCGCACCACCGATCAGGCACTGAGCGCCCTCTTCCTTACCCAGCTTCAGATAAGAATTGATCTTCTCCAGCTGCTCATTCGAGGCTTGGGCACCGATCATGGTGTTGGGGTCCAGCGGATTGCCCTGCTTGATGGCAGCCACACGCTTGAGAACGCGTTCCATAAACTTCTCGTAGATGGATTCCTGCACCAGCACACGCGACGGACAGGTACAGACTTCGCCCTGATTCAACGCAAACAGCGTAAAGCCTTCCAGCACTTTGTCGAAATAGCTGTCATCGGCATTCATCACATCTTCAAAGAAAATGTTCGGGCTCTTGCCGCCCAGCTCCAGCGTCACCGGAATCAGGTTCTGGCTAGCGTATTGCATGATCAAACGACCCGTCGTCGTTTCACCGGTAAAGGCAATCTTCGCAATGCGAGGGCTGGAGGCCAGCGGTTTACCTGCTTCCAGGCCGAAACCGTTCACCACATTCAGCACACCCGGTGGCAACAAGTCTCCAATCAGTTCCATTAGCACCAGAATAGACGCGGGAGTCTGCTCGGCGGGCTTCATCACCACACAGTTGCCGGCACCCAGTGCTGGTGCCAGCTTCCAGACCGCCATAAGAATCGGGAAGTTCCACGGAATAATCTGCCCCACCACACCCAGCGGCTCTTTGTAATGGTAGGCGTAGGTGTCGTGATCAATCTCGCTGATACCGCCTTCTTCGGCGCGCACGCAGCCCGCAAAATAGCGGAAATGATCAATCGCCAGCGGAATATCGGCGGCCATCGTCTCGCGAATCGGCTTACCGTTATCCAGTGTTTCGGCGGTGGCGATCAGCTTCAGATTCGCTTCCATGCGGTCGGCGATCTTGTTCAGGATATTGGCACGATCCGCCTGCGAGGTTTTACCCCAGGCGGCCTTCGCGGCATGGGCCGCATCCAGGGCCAGATTGATATCCTTATCGTTAGAGCGCGGCACCTCGCACAACACCTTGCCCGTAATTGGCGTCGTATTCTCAAAGTACTGACCGTCCACCGGGGCCACCCACTGCCCGTTGATGTAATTGGCGTAACGTGCCTTGAACGGATTGTCGACGGTAATGTTGTTGATGGTAATGCTCATAGTTATCTCCTGAATATGGACATGTTGGATGTCATACGACGCACACCTGAAACCGGTGGTTACACGTCTTAGTGCATGAGCCGTGCCAGAAATATTTTTTAATCACGATTGATGCAACGCACATTCCTCTTTTGCCTTACCAGCGAGTGCGCTATTTTTTTACGCTGCTTCGCAACATGACAAGCGCCTGATTGCCCGAAAAATTCTGCCCTTCCGCTGCAACACTTTGTCGCAATTTCTGCGACACTTTGTCGCTCATCCGCCGACAATGCGACACTTGTCGCGACCCTCTTTGCGACTTTCTCACCGGATCACCGCTCATGCGACAACCGCCTGCCAACAAGCTGCCAGATACCATTCTGCGCTCCTGGCATCGCTGTACTGATCTGGGCGTCATTGAAGATCAGATTCCCTACGCAGAGCCCCTCACCCACAACGAGCTGCTGATACTGCGTGAGGCCTCCGGTGAACTCCTGCCCATGGTTGAACCGGAGCTGGACTTCCTTGGTGAAATGTTCCAGGGCACCGACTCGGTGGTGTTGCTGGCCAACCCCAACGGCATGATTCTTGATACCCGGGGTACCGGCAGCTTTCTTGATAAAGCGGGTCAGGTCGCCCTCAAATCCGGCGTCGTCTGGAGCGAATCCGAGCGCGGCACCAACGCCATTGGCACGGCCATTGCCGAAGGCACCATGGTCGAAGTCTGGGGCAACGAACACTTTCACCGACAACACGCAGCCCTTTGCTGTACGGCGGCGCCGATCCTCGATCACCAGGGGCGCATCGCCGGCGTGATTGATATCTCGGGCGATGCCCGCCTACCGCGTGGCTATGCGCAAGGCGCACTGGGTCGGGCCATTCGCGAGGTCGAGCACCGCTGGCTCATGCAATCTCCCGGCCAGCTCAACCGGCTGCGCTTTCATGAAAAGAGCAATCATCTTGGCAGCTTCCGTGAAGGCATCCTCCTGCTCGATGGTGAAATTATCGTCGGTGCCAACCGTGAAGCGGTACGCTGGCTGGGAACCACCTGGTCACTGATCGGTGAGCGTTGGTCCCACATTTTCAGCACCCCGCTGCTCAAAGCCGGCAGTGATGAAACCCTACTCATGACCCATAGCGGCCTGCTCTATCGCGGCGTGATGGAAAAACCGGCGCCTATGTTGATGGAAAATCCGCATCCGGCAACGCCACAGACAGCGATCGATATCGACGCTGCCATCACCGCGCATACCTCACTCTCGTCCGTCTCATCTGCCTGGCTGGACAGCAACACAAGACAGCAGCTCGATCAAGCGGTACGTGCCGTTGATGCCGAACTATCCGTCATCATCCAGGGAGAAACCGGCACCGGCAAAGAAGTCATGGCCCGGCTCATCCACGAACACAGCCAACGCCACAACAAACCCTTTGTCGCCATCAACTGCGCTGCGCTGCCCGAAGGCCTGATCGAATCCGAACTCTTCGGCTATGCCGAAGGTGCCTTCACCGGCGCCCGCAAAAGTGGCGCCATCGGCCGCGTCTTCGAAGCCGACGGCGGCATCCTGTTTCTCGATGAAATCGGCGACATGTCGCTCATGCTGCAAACCCGATTACTACGCGTCTTGCAGGATCGTGCCGTCCAACCTCTGGGCGGCGGCAAATCACGGCCGGTTAACTTTGTCGTCCTGTCCGCCACCCACCGGGATCTGGCCGCCATGGTCAGTGCCGGCACCTTCCGAGCCGACCTCTACTATCGACTGCATTTCCATCAGATCGATCTATCCCCGTTACGTCATCGTAGCGACAAAACCGCCTTCATCGATGCACTCTGGCAGGAAGCCGGCGCCACACGCCGACAGCTCACACTCTCCAGCGAAGCCCGTCAGGCGTTAAACAACTACGACTGGCCCGGCAACTTCCGTCAGCTCGCCCACCTCGTCAAAACGCTGGTTGCCCTCGCCGAACCTCACCAAAGCATCGGCATCAACGACCTGCCGGCAGAATACCGAATCACCCATATGCCAGCGATCACCATCGCGGACGCATCCAGCGCTGCTGACACTGACGAAAGCCTGTCGCCTGAACGCATCAAACTGGCACTCGAACAATCGCACTATAAGGTAGCCACAGCAGCCCGCCGGCTCGGCGTGCATCGTTCAACGCTGTACCGGTATATGGCTACTTATAACCTTTAAGACATCCATGTCTTGATCAGGAAGCCCATGATGGCACAGCCCGCAATCACATGAATAACGTTCGCCTTAAAGCGGAACAACGCGATCGCGGCTATCAGCGTAATAAGCGCCGACATCCCATCGAAGGCCCCCTCAAATCCTTTTGGCCACAAGACGTGATAGCCGAAGAACAATGCCAGGCTCAGGATAACGCCGACCACCGCCGCCGTAATAGCAGTCAGCGGTCCCGTGAATTTCAGATCGTTATGAGTGGTTTCGATGAATGGTCCACCCATCATGATGAAAACAAAGGACGGTAGGAAGGTGAACCAGGTAACCACGATGGCCGCCACGGCACCTGCCATGAACAGGCTGTCCGGGCCGAAAAACGCTTTAACGTAGCCACCCACGAAGCCAACAAAGGTCACGATCATGATGAGCGGGCCTGGTGTAGTTTCGCCCAATGCCAAGCCATCCATCATTTGTGTTGGAGTGAGCCAGCCATAATCACCAACTGCGCCCTGATAAACATAAGGCAGAACAGCGTACGCACCACCAAATGTCAGCAGCGCAGCTTTTGTGAAGAACCAGCCCATTTGGGTCAGTGTATGGTGCAAACCATAGATAGCCGCCAGCAATCCCATCGGCAACAACCAGAGCAGGCTACCGATGAATGCCACCTTGAATAGTTTGCTCCAGGCAAACAGGGCGTGTTCCGGTATCGGTGTGTCGTCATCAATCAACGCCGGACCAAAGGATTTGTCGGCTTTGCCATGCCCACCACCGGCCTTGAACTTGTCCGGAGCCATGCGGCCGCCAAAATACCCGATCACGGCAGCCACAACGACAATAGCCGGAAACGGCACATTGAGCGCAAAAATAGCCACAAAGGAAGCGGCAGCGATCACCCACAACACATTATTCTTCAAAGCACGTGAGCCAATCCGATGCGCTGCCTGAACCACAATGGCGGTTACCGCCGGCTTAATGCCATAGAACAAACCAGCAACCAGCGGCATATCGCCGTAGGCCATATAAATCCAAGATAGAAAAATCAGGATAAATAACGACGGCAAAACAAATAACCCACCCGCGACGAGGCCTCCCCAACTACGGTGCATCAACCAACCGATATAGGTCGCCAACTGCTGGGCTTCCGGACCCGGGAGCACCATGCAGTAATTCAGCGCATGCAGAAAGCGGCGCTCGGAAATCCAGCGCCGGCGTTCCACCAGTTCCTGATGCATGATGGCAATCTGCCCAGCGGGGCCACCAAAGCTGACAAAGCCAAGTTTCAACCAAAACATAAAGGCCTGCCAGAAGCTCACGCCAGCGGATTGTTCTTCAACGGAAACGGATTTTTCTGTCATGTGGGCATTCAAATCTCTACGCCGACCACGCTTCCCCAAGTGCATCGGCCTGCTGCAGCACCAATTCCACAGCGGCCTCCTGCTGATCCGGTGGATATTTGTACTTACGCAGAATCCGGCGAACCATGAGGCGTAGTTTGGCGCGGACGCTGTCGCGCACCGACCAATCCACCGTCAGATTGTTACGTAAATTCTCGGCCAGCTCATGAGCGATCTTCTTCAGCGTTTCATCGCTGAGCTCACGCACCGCAGATTCGTTATCGGCCAGCGCATCGTAAAAGCGTACTTCATCATCATTCAGCCCCAGTTCGTCGCCACGATTGGCCGCTGCGCGGAACTTCTTGGCCATCTCGATGAGTTCTTCAATCACCTGCGCCGTTTCAATGGCGCGGTTCTGGTAGCGCTTCACCACATTTGCCAGCAGTTCAGAAAACTTCTTCTGCTGAACGATGTTGCTGGCAAACTTGGATTTAATCTCACCTTCCAGCAGTCGTTCCAATAGTTCAACCGCCAGGTTACGTTCTGGCAGGTTTTTCACCTCCGCCAGGAAGGCATCATCCAGAATGCCGATGTTGGGCTTATCGAGGCCCACGGCATCAAAGACATCAACCACTTCCTCCGACACCACGGCAGAATTAATGATCTGGCGAATCGCCAGATCTCGCGCTTCTTCATTCCGCTTCTTCTGGCTGATGTCGCGTTTGGTCAGAATCACTTTCACGGCTTGCAGAAACGCCACTTCTTCGCGGGCCGCTTTGGCTTCATCCAGCGTGCAGCACAGGCTAAAGGCTTTGCTCATGGCCAAGGCGGTATCGGCAAAACGTTTCTTGCCATCCTCCAGGCCCAGTACATGGTTGGC
>JACCDU010446191.1_pt1 | contig 22021 bp, 36 predicted proteins | sample 7446081 | NCBI WGS metagenome assembly JACCDU01 (sample SAMN15323447, study PRJNA562643) | freshwater metagenome | isolation source: river surface water | place: USA:Blue River Watershed | collected 2017-08-17
CCCGCAGCCTCCCCCGCAGCCCACGAAGGAGCCCACGCACCCCGCGCAGCCTCCGCAGTCTCCGCAGTCTCCGCAGCATCCAGCGCAGCAGCCCGCGCGGCATCAAGCTCCGCATCTGTCGCTAGCCCTCTAGCGTACCGCTCGGCAACGTCTAGTGCGTCGATACTTCGCTTATCCTTCATCAGGTGCTGCACTTGTCGAGCGCACCACACCGCATAGAGACGCCACAGTTTGTCATGCTCTGGGAGACACCGCAGACACCATAGCGTGTCGTCTAGGCCGTTGCTGTCCAGTACATCGGACAGCGGGAATTCGGCGGAGTAATCGGCATCGGTGCCGCCTTTGGAGTTAAGCAGTTTTTCCCATCCAGAGGTGCAAGGATGCTGGTCGCGTATTTTTCGCAGGGTGATCGTTATCGGAGTATCAAACTCAAAAGAAAGCTGTTTCATTTTGTGCTCCTCAAAACGAAGTACGCATACACGCTGTAGTCGTGGTCGTCGCACGGGTCGTCCAGATCATTGAAGAATGTGCGCTGGCCCTTCTTGGCTGGCTTGATTCTGTTCACGGCAGCGTATGCGGCACGGGTCAGGGCATCGGCCAGCTTTTCTTCATGCGGCTGCACAAGGTCTGCGGACAGCAGACGGGCAGCGTCACAGTTACCGCCGATGTAGCCGTTGCGAAGCTCATAGCGCAGTGCGTCCTTGATCTGTTTGAGCGTCATGCCCTTGAAGGCAAGTATCTGCACGTGGGGCAGGGGGTGGCCGCTCCAGTAATCTGGAAGGCAGGTATCAACGTGCACAAATTCAAGCATGGGTATCTCCTCCTGGGAACAAGTGACATAAGCGTACAATAAGTGCACAAAAGCGTGCAAGAGTTTTTTATAAACACCCTCCCCAACTGCTCACCCAAGCGGGAGGGGAGGGCGCCGGCAGGACCGCTACCGGGCGGTACAACTCCTTACTCCTGCGCTGAAGCCTGCTTGCCAGGCTTCCCACTGCGGGTTGTACTCTGCGTGCGGAACATTCGGATAGTTCGCCCAGCAATAGGCGTCTCTTTTTTCGTTGTAGAGGGTGTCTTCGGGGGGCGGAAAAAGCATTTCAAACTCGTTTCTGTTGGTCATCTTAACCTCTGCAGATCTTGCTGCCGTAACCACGTTTTGAATTTGTGTCTGACTTCTTCTGCTGATCTGCCGAACCAGGTGAGTCGGCCGTCTTCAGATTCGCTGTCTAGGCGATACCAGTGCGCAGATATTTGACGGATGCACATGAAAGTTGGCGCCCCCGTACAGGCGGGCGCCTCTCCCTTATTTCAGGAAGTCTTCATCGTCTTCAGTGTCGAAGACTTCGTCGACGTTCACGCCGCCGCCAGACAGGCGCTCACCTTCGCTCTTCTTCTGGATAGCTTCGAGCCCAGGGCTGATGCCTTTGTTGCTGCCGCTGTTGTAGGCGTAGAAGTTGATCACCACGTTCGCATAGCAGCCGCTGTACAGCTCATCCGCGTCGAGGATCTCGTTCTTCTGACGGTCCACCACCTTGGGCTGGCGCGTGTAGTTAGCCGCGCGCAGAAGAAAATGCCCACGGTTGACCTCGTCGGAGTATTTGTACGCTCCGTCTTCTTGTGCGTCACCATCAAGCAGCGGCGACTTTACCGCCCCCTTGCCCAGCTTCTCTTTGCCCTTCTCTTTCGCGGCGTTGATGGCTGCCTTAATCTCCTCGATCTGAGGGTGGTTCTTTCGCACCAGGATCGTGGTGCTGTAAACCTTTTCGTTCTTGTCGTTCAGTTTGCCCTTGATCGCGTAGCAATAGGACAGGCGTACATCTTTCAAAACAACTTGCGTGCTCATGTCAGTCCTCCTGGGACTCATCAGTGAAGTGAGCCAGCACATCGATGGCTGGCCGTTTATCGGACTCCGGGACAAGCGTTGGCTTGCCCTGCGGCTTCTCGATTAGGTCGCCGAGGATCTCGGCAAATTTCTTCTTGCCCAGAAGCTGTTCCATGGCGGTGATGCCAAGCAAACTGCTCTGGTAAATCTGTTGTTCGGTGAATCCGTTATCCAGCAGGACCTGCGCAACGTCCGATTCGTTGGCGTACCGGCGATTGCTTCGCCCTTCCACCAGCTTGAAGCCGGGCACTTTGTTGCCTTTCTCCGCCTGCTGCAGCGCCCACGCCTTCGCGTCGTTCAACCACTTGATCACGTCGTCTGCGCGCAGCAATACCTTGGCCATCTGATCCGGCGTCAGGTCCTGCGCTGGCAGCACAGAGAATGCGATGTTCACCAGCTCCTGCGAGGCGGCGTTGCGGGCCGGGCAGGTGAACCTGGCTCGGCAGAAATAGCTCGTGCAGTGCTCCCCCGCGACCCGCTCGCCCTCACCCGCCCAGGCGGTCGCCGCTTTGGGCACGACCGTGTTCTGCGCCCAGTCAAGCAGCTGCTCCACGCTCAACTCCTCGCTGCTCCAGTTATTCATCCGGGGCTGCAGAATGTGAGCTCGCACGCGCTTTATGTCGTACAGGTGAGACAGCTCGTTGTAGGCGCCCAGGGCGTACAGCCGCATCTGATTGTTCTCTTGCGCCTCTACCAGCACCCCCTTGCCGTACTTCAGATCCGCAATCTCGACCAGGTCATCTGTGATGATCACCAGGTCGCCGCGACCAAACCCCTCGGGCACCCACCGGCTAAAATCAAGTCGCTGTTCGGCAAGAATGATCGGGTCCGGGCAGCGCTTGTAAGCCTGCTCGATCAGTTCTACCGCGCGGTCGTACGCTTCGGTGACGTAGTAGAGCATGCCTTCCGGCAGATCTTCATCCAGAAAAGACGTGAACGGCTGCTTCAAATACTTGCGAAGCATGCTGTCGAAGATCTCGTGTGCGAGGGTGCCTTCGCTGGAGTATTGGCTCTGCTCGTCGGGGATACTCTCTTCCAGCCTGGCGCTTGGCGTGCAGACAAGCCACTTGCCGCTGCCACTGGCTGAAAGTATCGCGTGCGCGCGCGGCTCAGTCATCGCGCTGCTCCTTGGCAAGGTTGGCAAACCACGCTCCAGCGTCAACCATGTGCTTTTCACAGTTGCGTGTGATGTACGCCCACAGCACCACGGCGCCACTTGGGGGCGTGTCTGGCTGCAGCGGATCACATCCGCCGGTTACCGTCACAGTGCCGTCTTCGGCGTCCACAATCTCAATAATCGCTTTCACAGTTCTCTACCTCGTGCGTATATGTCCGCCAGTTTTTCTGCCGGCACTTGGGTCAGTTTTTCGTAGCCAAAATCGGCCAACAGTTTTTGCACTTCTTCTTTCTTGCCGCTGCGGCTAAGGTTCGCCAAAAGCGCACGAACCATGGGCAGATCTACCTGGGCAGGCGCCTGAACCGGTGCCTCGTCAGTTGCCTGGGGGTCTGGCTCGCTCTCCTGAACAGGTGCCTTTTTTGCCTGAACCGGTGCCTGAACCGGTGCCTGAACCGGTGCCTGCTCTGCCGCCAGTTGCAGAAGAAGGTGGGCCAGCGCCGTAAGTTCGCGCGCGGTAGCTTGATTTATGTCGATGGTAAACTGCATTCGGTGTCTCCTCTGAATGTCCAAGGCAAGCCTACAACACCCATACAAAACCGTGCAAGTGTTTTATTTAAGTCGACCTTGCGCGCGCGGGGCAGGTGGCGTTACTCTGTGAGCCCTTGAAGAGGAATCGATATGGTATCCATAGGACTGCCCCCTTCAGCGTTGGCTCACTTGATCGAGGGTGGCACGCTGATTCTGCGAGGGGGCGAAGAAGACATCGAACTTTACGCTGAATCGTACGACCTGGCCGGCGATGTCGGCGAGGCAATTCTAAGAGTGATCCCCATGCTTGGAGCAAAACAATGACTGACCATCGTGTCAAATACATGTCTGATCTGATCGAAGACTGCCGCAAGGCGATGGACGCCCACCCGGATGAGTCCGCTTTCTCACACCCTGAAGACCGTGCCAAGGTGATCGCTGCGATGATCGTGCTGGACGGCGCGAACGGGATACGCAAGACCCTTCTGTTCGGGAGGGACTGACCATGTTTTTACCCGAAGCCCTGCAGACTCTGCGGGATTACGAGCTCGTGCCTGTCAGCGGCAAAAGGCCCCTGGCCGAGGGCTGGGAGAGAGGCTTGTCGGCCGAGCGGCTGCAGCAGATCGCCGCCCAAAGGCCCAAGGCAAACGTGGGAATCCTTGCCAAACGCTGGCCGGCGGTGGACATCGACATTACCGACGAGGATTGCGCTCAGGCGGTGCAAGTGGCGGCAGAGCTCGAGCTGGGCAACGCGCCAGTGCGCACCGGCCAGGCGCCCAAGCGCCTGATGGTCTACCGCGCGTCGGTGCCCTTTCGCAAGATCAAAGCCTACCTGCGCGCGCCAGATGGGAGCACCAAGAACACCGACGGCAAGGAGTGGGCGATCGAGGTGCTCGGTGACGGCCAGTTCTATGTCGTCGAGGGCGTGCATCCGGTCACCCAGAAACCTTTCCAGTGGGATGTCGATCGCTGGTGGGAGAGCGACCTGGTAGAGATAGAGGAGAGCGCGGTGCGCGCTTTCTTTGACGCGCTGCCAGACTATCTGCCCAGCGGTTGGGAGATCATCAAGATCAGCGGCAGTGCGGCGCCGGCGGTGAACGAGGACCGGGAGCTGCTGGCTCTGGCTCAGCAGCCCCTGGACGGCTGGGACGAAAACAGGGTCATCGATGAGATCGCCCCCTACCTTGACCTTGAGTGCTCGTATGACGATTGGCTCAAGGTCGGGCAGGCGCTGCACCACCAGGGCGGCGGGGCGCACGAGTGGTTCGACCTGTGGGACCAGATCTTCGAAGCCTCCTCCAAGTACGCCGGCCAGCAATACGGCCGCACGAAATGGGACAGCTTCGGGTCCTACACCGGCCGCTCAGTCACCCTGGCGAGCTTGATCCACGAAACCAAGCCCGCACGCGACGCCGCTCGAACGGCCGCCTCTGCCGGCGACCTGGCCAAGCTGCGCGCACGCGTGGCCGCTGCGGTGGACCTGGGGCAGCTGGAGATCGAAATCTCGCGCGACGCCCGCAAGGTGAAGATGCTCGAGGTCGATCGCGAATCCTTGGCAGTGGCCATCCGGGCCAGAGTGCGCGAGCTGGGCGGCGCCATAGGCATCGCTGCAGTCAGGGGCTGGCTTCGGCCTGCTAGAGACTCGCGTGACATGCCAGACGCCCCGGAGTGGGCCAAGGAGTGGGTGTTCTGCGCCAACGGGGACAAGTTCTTTTCGTTGAGAAACAAGCAGATGGTGACCGCCTTCGGCTTCCGCGCCATGTTCAACAGAATGATGCCGCCGGACTCAGACACAGGCGCCGATACTGCCTGCCTCGAAACGTGGAACATGCCCGTGGTGGACAACCTGGCCTACGTGCCCTGGGCCGCGCAGGTGTTTCAGATGAACGGCTGCACCTGGGCCAACCTGTACCGCGACGATCTGGTGCCAGAGGTGCCACTGGAGTGGAGCTCACAGGACGAGGCGGCCGTGCAGATGGTGAAGGATCACGCAATCAAGATGTTCCCCGATGATCGTGAGCGCGAGATCTTCCTGTCGTGGTGCGCCTGGCAGGTCCAGCAGCCAGGGGTCAAGGTGCGCTGGGCGCCGTATCTGTTCGGCGTCGAGGGCGACGGCAAGTCGTTCTGGGCGTCGATGGTGGGCAGTGCCATGGGCATGGTCAATGTCCGATCTGTCACCGCCAAGGTGCTCGAGTCGCCCTTCACGGACTGGGCCACGGGGGCTGCAGTGATCGTGCTGGAAGAGATGAAACAGCACGGGCACAACCGGTTCGACGTGATGAACGCACTCAAGCCGCTGATCACCAACGACGTGGCCGAGATCCACCCCAAGGGGCGAGCCCCTTACATGGCGCCGAACACGGCCAACTACTTGCTGCTTTCCAACTACATGGACGGCGCGCCAGTGACTGACGGCGACCGCAGGTACATGTTCCTGAGCTCCCAGATCGGACTCGACGAGGCCAGGCAGCTGAGCAAGGGCGGATACTTTTCTCGGTTGTTCGGCGCTTTGCAGGTTAGGCCTGGGGCGATACGACACTGGTTGTTAGGGTATTCGCTGCATCCTGAATTCAGCGCCGATGGCAGGGCGCCGGACACGGTGGTCAGAGGAGCGGTGCTGGAGGCGGTCAAGCCGGAGCTGGATTCACAGGTGGAAGACGTGATCGAGGACGATTTTTTTGGCGAAACGCTGGTGTTTTCGGACCTGATTACGGCACTGAAATTGGCCGGAGTGCAGATGCTGTCAGAGAAACACGTCGGCGCGGCGTTGGGGAGATTGGGGTACAGTTTTGTCGGAAGGCAGAGGCGGGATGGGAAGAGATGTCGCGTGTGGAGTCGTGAAAAACTGACTGCACAGCAAATTTCGGACTTTTTGTCCCACTGTCCCACATCTGACCCTGTAAAGTAAAACTTTAGTGGGCTGCTGTAAGTTATTGTTTTTCTATATTTATATTATACCTGTCCCACATGTCCCACTAAAATAGAACCATTATATGTGAGAGTATATATACTGTATAAAAAAACATATATATGTTTTCTACGGCAGCGATATAGGAGAAGGGGGACAGAGCGGGACAGTGGGACAGGAAGCGAAGTTGGAGAGCAAGAGAAAAAATCAGGTTGAGTCTGAGGGCGGGATGTATTTGAAGCAAAATGGCCACGCTGGAATCCCGGACAGACTGATCTTGATGCCGGTGCCGCCGGAGCATCAGGAGCTGGTGGCGAAGTACGTGAGGTTCGAGGAGCTCAAAGCGCAGAAGGGGGAGTTGTCCGCCGTCCAGTGCAGGGTGATTACTTGGTTGCAGAAGCTGGGGTACAGGGTTGATGTCACGAAGCCTTAGAGAGTTTCAGGTTGAGGCGCTGTCTCGAATCGCGCAGCAGAACCTGTACCTGGCTGCCAAACCTGGGGCAGGGAAAACGGCTGTTGCCCTTCACGCCGCCTGGGAAGCGATATACGAGCGATTCACGGCGAGGAGGGTCTTGGTAGTGGCCCCCCTGCGTGTCGTGCCACAGTACGCGGAGGAGGCGGCCAAGTGGGGCCTGGCGCTGTCGTTCTCGCAGTGCCTGGGGCCGGAACCTGAAAGGCTCGAGGCACTGCAGGCGAGCACTGACGTGTTGGTGGTCAGCCACGAGCACTTCCCTTGGCTAGTGCGCAACGTTCGACACTGGAACTTTGACCTCGTGGTATTCGATGAGGCCAGCCGTCTTCGCAAGGGCGGTCGGCAGGGGTCGGTCGGCTGGAAGATGATGAACGCCATTCGAAAGAAAAAGGCGCCCAGAATCCTGTTGATGAGCGGATCTCCCAGGCCGGGCACTGCACACGAGCTGTACGCACCGGTGTACCTGCTGGACGGGGGCCAAAGGCTTGGCCACACGCTGACCGGCTTCAGGGAGCGGTTCCTGACGCCCAACAAGGTCGACCGACGCACCGGGCGGGTGTTCAGCTGGAAGCTGCGGGAGGGCGCGGAGCACGATCTGTACCCGCTGATCGCGGATCTGTTTTACGCCGCTACGCCGGACCTCGGGCTTCGGTTTGTCGAGATTGACCGGCGGATAGTGTTGCCCGAGGAGGTGATGCTGCAGATCAACCGCATGCAGAGGGATATGGTGGCGGACTTCATCGACGAGGAGATCACCGCCGGCAGCCTGGGGGTGGTCAGCGGCAAGCTGCAGCAGATGGGCAACGGGGAGGTGTTCAACGACCACGGGGGCACGACAGTCACCCACGATTGCAAGGTGCAGGACCTGCATCAGCTGATCGAAGAGTTGGACGGGGAGCCCCTGATCACGGTGTATTGGTACACGCACGAGCTGGAGAGGCTCAAGCAGGCATTTCCTGACGCGGTGGACATTACGACGACGAAGGGGTTGGCGGCGGCCAAAGCCGGGAAGGTACAGCACGCGTTGCTGCAGCCAGGGTCAGCCGCCCATGGGATCGACGGGCTTCAGTATCATTTTTCGGCGATGTACTGGTACTCGCTGCCTCACAGCTACGAGCTGTACGACCAGACGATCAAGCGGATTGTGCGCAGCGGCAGAGGGGAGGAGACGGCAAGAATTTTCAGAGCCATCGCCCCGACGGATGTCCGTATCCGTGAGGCGTTGGTGAGCAAGCAGGTGCAGCAGGAGCGGTTCTACGATTTCATCAGCTGACCGCAGTGCGGGCAACAGTTGCGGCCTTCGCGGCGTTTGCGAGCCCGTGAGATGGCCGCCTGGCTCAGCCCGACAAATTTCGCGGCACGGTAGGCCGACCAGCCGTTGTCGATCAGCTTGAGCGCTTGTTGGGTGCGGCTGACGGCGGTGGGGCCAGGCTGTTCGATCGGTTCGGGCTCAGGCTGGCCGAAGATAAACACCATGTCGGTGTCCCATTCGTTGGGCAGATCCGCCCACGCCCTGACCCGCAGTTGCCCATCGGCGTTACGACTGGCGGAGAAGGCTTTGACGTTGCCTTCGAGCATCAGCGCTTCGAGTCTCACCGCAACGCTGTCAGAGAAACCCAAGTCGAAAAACTCGTCTTTGGTCATGTCAGTTCCTCCCAGTTGTACTGCGACGCGATCTCTCGAGACCAGCGCCTTCCGCGTTTTGCGACGATGTGTTTACCCATTACGACCATGCTTATCTCGGTCAGCCCGTCCAGGTAATACTGGATCGGGCTGTCTTCGCGCCACAGTCTGTGCGTGGCGCCAGCGGCCTTGGCGGCTTCTGAAAATGACATAGATACCTCGGACTCATCAGTACCGGCACACACCGGCAGACGCGTCGTCCCTGACGCGTTTCGTCCTGCTAAGCGGCCTTGAGCTCGGCCATTTTTTCGGTCAGCGCCCACAGCGCGCGGTTCAGCTTGACGTTCTCGCTTACCCCTTGCACGGCGCGTGTGCTGATACGTCGGCCCGTGGCGCTGCGGCCGCCCACGCCGCCCTTGAGCAAGTTTTCCTGGATCTTGTTGTAGGTGTTCCACAGCGTCGGTGCTACGTCTTCGCGGCGACGTGGGCGCAGCAGCTTATCGGCCGCCACTGGCGCGTCGTCACCCCAGCGAATTGCCTGAGCCTGTTCGGCCAGGATCAGCTGTTCACGCGGGAGCAGTTCGATCGCTTTGAAAGACTCCTTGCGGTGTTCGATCTCCTGCATGTTTTTGAGCACCTCGAAGCTGCCTTCGATGACATCGTTCACCACGTCGCCTGTGTGGCGCACACGCACGTCGGTGTTGATGTCTCCGGCGATCAGCCCGTTGCTGCACACCATGCGAAAGAACCCGGCCATCAGCTGGTAGCTGCTGGTTCCGTCGTGGGAGTTGATCAGGATGATCTCCTGAAACTCACCACCGTTTTGCCGCATCGAGGATTCGTGGCGCAGGCGGACCATGTGCTTGGTGTGTTCGCGGCGACCGTGGTCACGCACTTTGGTCTGACGCACCTCGAAGGGGTGGAAGCCTTGTGACTTCATGGCGTCGAGGACTTTGAAGGTCGGGATGTACGCATAACGATCGCCACGGCTTTCATGCGGCTCTGTGGCCAGTACGCTGGGTGCGTAGTCCGCGATCTGATACGTGGTCAGCGCGCTGCCGTCGTTGTTGCGGAAGGAGTTGGTTTTTGAAGCGGACGCATATCTGTACATGGTGACCTCCTGGGTCGGACTCATCAGTACCGGCACACACCGGCAGACGCGCCGTCCTTGACGCGTTTCGTCCTCAGTTTTTGTAGGCTGGCCATCCGTACTGACCGTTGGTTTCTTGCCACAGCTGCACCATCTCGAGGTACAGCGTGTCGTCTTGCGGGGCAGCGTCGCCGAAGGCCAGGGCGACCCCAAGCACCAGCAGTGCCAGGACAATCAGGGCGGCGTCTTTCATGCTTCGAGCACCTCCGTCTTGCTGAGGATCTTGATCGCGCCCACCTCACGCTTTGCCACGCCACCGACGTGGTACTGCTGACGCTTGGCACCCGTGCGGCTGCCGTAACCGGAGGCGCCGTTGCCACCGATGTCGATCACATCGATGACCTTGGCGCGCTTGTCCGATATTGGCTCGACGCGGGCAGTCACAACTTCGGACCGCCATCCGGCCGGTGTGTACACGCTGGTGTTGTATTTGATGATCATGCTGCCACCTCTTGGGCGAATCGCCCGTATTGTCTGATTGTGGAGTATTTGTACGCGCTGTTCTTTTGCTTGATCACGAAAGACCATCCGGCTTCTCGCATGGCGTTGATGAACAGGGCGGCGTCGCAGTCTTCTTCGAGGTACGCCCACTTGCCTCGCTGGTAGCTGTATCGTGAGACTTTGTCTTCGATCCCCAGCTGTTTCAGCTGAGCGCGCAGAACGCGCAGCCAGCCGTGGCCAGGGTCGGAGAAAAACACAAACGTTGGAGTTCTCATGCTGCCACCTGCTTGCGTGCTGTCAGACGGATCACAGTGGCGCCTTCGCCCTCGTGGCTGTGCTTTTGCACAGCCTGCCGGAATTCGAAGTTGTCCCACAGGTCGGTCTTGACGGCCGACCAGTCTGTCGACGTGCGGCCCTTCTGCTGGGTTACAGTGACGCGGAACAGCTCACTGTCGATCTCAGTCATGCCGGTGGCCAGGATCTGCGCCTTGATGGCGTCTTCCTGTTCCTTCAGGTCGGCCAAAGCGGATCGCAGTTGAGCGAGTCGGTTTACCAGTGCTTGTGGTTTCATCGTGTCCTCCTGGGACTCATCGTTTCGGCCTGCTGGGCCTCATCAGTGCAGCGCGGTGTAGCTGCAGACGATGCCCCGGCGAACCGGGGCGGTTGGTGGTCAGAACGGTATGCCTTCCCAGTTGTTGGCGGGATCAACGGGGGTGAGCTTGGCTCTGATCTGCGCTATCTTTGCGGCCAGGCTTTGCATGTGGGACAGCTGCCCTGGACCGGCGTCTCCGAACATCGCGCATTCGCTGCGGTACTGCGTAACGGATTCGGCGTGACACTCTTCCAAGCCGCGCAGTTCTTCGTAGGGGTCATATTCAGACATGTTGCATCCTCCTGGGACTCATCGTTTCGGCCTGCTGGGCCTCATCAGTAGCGCAGCGTCAGCGCTATACGATTGGCCGGCTTGTCTCGTTGGAGCATCCGCCCCGGCCCCCGGTGTTTGGTCTGCGCCGGTCCGCAGTGGTGATTACAGACTACGGTGCTTGATACTTAACGTCAAGCATTTAGCAAATAATCTTTTCTATCCGTTTCTTCGGATCGATAGAAAAAACAAATAGAGAAAATCTTGATCAGGTTTAAAGTCTTGATCTATCAAGCCTTCGCGGCTATTCTCGCGATCGGCGACAACTCACAGGAGACGAAACAGCATGCCGCAGAAAATCACGCTTGAAATTGCCGACGATGGCGCAGTGTCTGTCTCCGTGGAGATGGACGGCGGCGCTCCGCAGATGATGTCGTTCGAGGCCGTAGAAGAGGCCCTGGACGCCATCGAGGATCTGGTCGGCGCCGAAGAAGAGAGTCCCGAAGCGATGTGGAACGCCGAGGCTACCGCACGCGAAAAAGCAGCCACCGAAGAGGAGATGATGTGATGAAAGACGTTTTCCGCGCAGGATCAGCCGGCCCCACCGGCAGCAACCAGACTCAAGGCAAGGGCGAGATCCCTGGCAAAGTCAGCGTGCCGATGCCCGGCACTAACGCCACCCAGACCCCGTACAAGTCGCACGGCGGTAAGCCTGGCGCCATCAGCGGTTTCAGCGGCGGTGTGATCCCAGGCAAGGTATGAGCGCCAAGATCCCCTACAGAGCACAGGCGAAAAAGCAGCGGCGGCCAGAGGAGGACGACGACGGCGCCCCTCTGCTCGCCACGTCCAACGCTTTTGACGTGCCCTCGACCGTGTCGGGGCGTCTGCACGTCTCGCCCACCACGGGCAGGCGTAACGGGGGCGGGCACGCCGGCCACACGTCCGCGCGTCGACCTGGGGGCATCAATCTGCGCACCGTCGCAGAGGCCTGCCTCGAGGCTGGCCTGGACCCGGCTGTGGAGATCGCCCGCGCGCTGGCGACTCGAGTCCCGGTGCTCGACGCCAAAGGCAGGCCGGTGCTCGACGCCCAAGGCCAGATAGTCACCACTGGCCTGGTCGACACCGACACCAAAATCCGCACGCTGACCGAATTGTTACAATATAACCAGCCCAAGCTGAAAGCGGTCGAGATGAAAGTCTCCGGCGCGCTCGAGTTGTCATCCGAGGAGCTGGATCAGCGTCTCGCGACACTGCTGGCCAAGGCGGTGACCGAGTGACTGTTGCGCAGCCGTCCATAGACCTGTCCAGGCTCTCCCTCGAGGAGAAGCAGCTAGTCTATGATCTGCTGCGCGAGAAGGAGCTGCGCAAGAAGCGCAATCGGCTTACCGCATACACGCCGTATGGCAAGCAGCGCGAGTTCCACAGCGCAGGGGCGGACTACCGTGAGCGCCTGTTCATGGCGGCGAACCAGTCCGGTAAGACTTTCAGCGGCGCGTTTGAGGTGGCCATGCACGCCACTGGCCGGTACCCGGAGTGGTGGACCGGCAGACGATTCCCACGGGCCACGCGGTGGATGATCGGGTCGGAATCTGCGGAGCTCACGCGCAAAGGCCAACAGCGGCTCCTGCTGGGGCCGCCTGAGCTGCGCGAGGAGTGGGGCACTGGCGCGATACCATACGACTGCCTCGTCGACACGAGCATGCGCCAGGGCGTCGCTGACGCGGTGGCCAGCTGTATCGTCAAGCACGTCAGCGGCGAGAACAGCGTCATCCAGTTCAACTCCTACGATCAGGGCCGCACCAAATGGCAGGCGGACACGGTCGACGGCGTCTGGCTGGACGAAGAGCCGCCCATGCCGATCTACAGCGAGGCGCTCACGCGAACCAACGCCACCGGCGGCCTGGTGTTCGTCACGTTCACCCCGCTGATGGGCATGTCCGACGTGGTGCGCCGTTTTCTGCTAGACAAGCCGGACGGCACGACAGTCACGAACATGACCGTGCACGACGTTGAGCACTACAGCGCCGAGGAGCGAGAGCGGATCATCGCCAGCTACCCCGAGCACGAGCGAGACGCGCGGACCAAAGGTATCCCGTCTATGGGCTCCGGCAGGGTCTTCCCTCTCGCAGACGAGGCGGTGGCGATACAGCCTTTCCAGATCCCAGCACACTGGCCCCGCATCGTGGGCATCGACTTCGGTATTGACCACCCCACCGCAGCAGTGTGGCTGGCGTGGGACCGTGACAGCGACACGCTGTACGTGACCGACACGTACCGGGTCAAAGACACGTCAATCGTGCAGCACGCTGCAGCGATCCGCAGTCGAGGCGACTGGATACCGGTCGCCTGGCCGCACGATGGCCTGCAACGCGACAAGGGCTCTGGCCAGCAGCTGGCTGCGCAGTACAAGGCCCAAGGGCTGGCGATGCTGAAAGAGCGGGCCACGTTCGAGGATGGCAGCAATGGCCTCGAGGCGGGCGTCGCCCAGATGCTGGAACGGATGCAGACCCGAAGACTGCGCGTGTTCAGTCATCTGAGCGAGTGGTTCGAGGAGTTCCGTCTGTACCACCGCAAGGACGGCCTGATCGTCACCAAGGTCGACGACCTCATGGCCGCTACCAGGTACGCAATGATGATGCGGCGATCCGCAAAAACACAGTCCGAGACGGGCACCCAGCGCTTCAATGTGCCGGTAGTGCCGTTCGGCATCTTTGATCCAGTGGCAGGGTACTGACATGCACACGCCCGAAGAAATCGAGCAGAACGAAGAACAGGAACGCCTGACCAAGCTGCAGGCCTTTGGCCAGTCGATGGGGCGTCAGCGCGACAAGTGGGTTCGCGCCCGGTACTCCCTGGGCGTCGACAAACGCTGGAGCGAAGACGAGGACCAGTACGACAGCAAGGACAACATCAACAAGGCAGCCAGCCAGATGATGACCAGCGTCGAGCAGGGCTACCCGGTCACCACCCAGGGCGCCAAGCCTCATCGCTCGACCGTCTACATCGGCCTGACACGGCAGAAGACCAACGCCGCCGAGGCCCGGTTCACCGACATCATCCTGCCCACAGACGACCGCAACTGGGGCATCAAGCCAACACCGGACCCGCTGATCAGCGAGCTGGTGCAGGACGGCCAGGAAGCAGTCGACCCCATGACCGGCGAGACGGTCACGGACGAGCAGGGCAACCCGGTGCCCATGAAGAAGATCGCGCGGGCGATCATGCGAGACGCCAACGAAAAAGCCAAAGCCATGCAGACCGAGATCGAGGATCAGCTGGTCGAGTGCGACTACAACGGCGAGCTGCGCAAGATGATCCACGACGCTGCCAAGCTGGGCACCGGTGTGCTCAAAGGCCCCGTGGTGACGAATCGATTCCGCAAAGCCTGGAAGGAAGTGGTCGACCCCATGAGCGGTGAGTCTGTGCACACGCTGGTCATGGTCGAGGAAGAGTCACCCTCCAGCTACCGCATCGACCCGCGCAACGTGTTTCCTGATCCGGGGTGCGGCGATAACGTGCAGAACGGCAAGGGCATCTATGAGCGCGAGGAGCTGACGGCGCGCCGAGTGCGAGAACTGGCCAAGCAGCCAGGCTACATCAAGGACCAGCTGCGCAAGGTGCTCGAGGAAGGCCCCAAGCGCAGCCACGCCATGCAGGAGATCCGCGACGAAGAGCAGACCGACATCGCCGAAGACCTGTACGAGAAGTGGGAGTACACGGGCGAGGTCGACTACGAGGACCTCAAGGCCACTGGGATGCGGCTGCCAGACAAGGACCCGCTCAAGTCAATCAGCGCGACCGTGGTGATGATCAACGACACGGTGGTCAAGGCGTTCCTGAACCCCTTGGAAGACGGCTCCCTGCCCTACGACTTCTTCGTCTGGGAGAAGGCTGGCAACACGGTGTGGGGATACGGCGTGCCGTACCTTATGCGCGCACAGCAGAAGGTCCTGAACGCGGCATGGCGCCAGATGATGGACAACGCCGGCGTCTCCAGCGGCCCGCAGATCGTCGTCAAGCCCGGCCTTATCTCGCCGGCCGACAAGACGTGGAACCTGTCCGCACGCAAGATCTGGTTCGCCACAGACGACCTGGACGACGTGCGCAAGGCGTTCGCCACGTTCGAATTCAACAGCCACCAGGGCGAGCTGGCCAACATCATCGAGATGGCCATGCAGCTTGCTGACGCAGAGACCGGCGTGCCGACTCTCATGCAAGGCGAACAGGGCACAGCCCCTGACACCGTTGGCGGCATGCAGATGCTGATGACATCAGCCAACGTCGTACTTAAACGCTTGGTCAAGCAATTCGACGACATGGTGACCAAGCCGCACATCCGACGCTGCTATGACTGGAACATGCTTTACAACGAAGACAGCAGCATAAAAGGCGACTTCTCTATCGACGCGAGAGGATCGAGCACGCTGATCGTGCGAGACATTCAGAACCAAGCGTTCATGCAATTGCTTGCCGCAGCGGCCAATCCGATCTACGCCAAGTACATCGACCCGAAGAAGCTGTTCGAGCGATCACTGCAGGCGCAGCACGTCGACCCGGCGGAGATCTTCCGACCGGAAGAGGAGATCGAGGCGATCATCGATGCAGAACGCCAGGCCGCTCAGCAGGGCCAGGCTGAAGACCCGCGCATTGCTGCTGCCAAGATCCGCGCCGAGACAGACGTTCAGCGTGTGCAGGCGCAGAACCAAGGCGACATCCTGGAACTGCAGACCCGTCTGCAGATCGCCCAGGAAGCTATCCGCGCCCGACGTGAGGAGCGGCAGCAGATGATCGAGCTGGAAATGCTCAAGATGGCCAACGCGCAGAACATGACCCTGGAGCAGATCAAGGCCAAGCTGGGCGAGACTGCGATCAGGGAGCGCAGCAAGCAGAACCTGTTCGCCGCTGAGCGGCGCCTGAAAATGCAGATGGGGAGCGGGATATGAGCAAGGGCCTGATCAAAAGCCAGATGAAGTGCAACGCTCCGCGCAGCACTCCAGACCACCCGAAGAAGAGCCACGTCGTCAAAGCCTGCGCGGACGGAAAAGAGAAAATCATCCGCTTTGGGCAGCAGGGCGTGAAAGGCTCCCCGGACGGCTCCGCGCGCAACAAGGCGTTCAAGGCGCGCCACGCCAGCAACATCGCCAAGGGCAAGATGAGCGCGGCGTACTGGGCCGACAAAGTTAAATGGTAAGAAAATCAAGGAAAGCAAGGCAAATGAGGTGACAAAGCATAGCAGAGAATATCTGGATGCGTTAAAATTGGAATTAAATAATAAGATCAAGGAGTTATCTTGAGAGCAAATGGGATGAAAATATTAGTTGCTTGTGAGTACAGCGGAACAGTCCGTGATGCTTTTATTAAGCAAGGACATGACGCAATGAGCTGCGATCTGCTTCCGACAGATGTTGACGGCCCGCACTATCAAGGCGATGTTTTGGACATTATTGGTGAAGGCTGGGATATGATAATTGCCCATCCTCCATGCACTGACTTGGCTGTATCAGGTTCCAGATGGTTTGAGCAAAAGAGGCAGGATGGCAGGCAGCAGACTGCAATTGATTTTTTTATGACGTTTGCTCGCTGTGGCATTCCACGAATCTGCATTGAAAACCCGGTCAGCATTATGTCTACGGTATGGCGCAAGCCAGATCAGGTCATCCATCCGTGGATGTTTGGTCATCCTGAGCAGAAAGCAACCTGCCTCTGGTTAAGTGGTTTGCCTAAGCTGGTGGAAACCAAGAATGTCCGTGAACAGATGATGGCATTGCCAAAAAGCCAGAGAGAGCGAATCCATTATGCTGCCCCAGGGCCTGATAGATGGAAGATAAGGAGTAAAACATATCAAGGTGTCGCTGACGCTATGGCGCAGCAATGGGGATAAAATGCGAATTGACGGCATGAACCAAGAACAATCCGACCTGTACCTAGCAGGCAAGCAGGCTCACGCAGAAGGGAAAAGTAAAGACTCGTGCCCTTTCCAGATGCGTAAACAATGCTGGCGGCTGGCAGGATGGATAGACGCGGATATTGAATCAGGCAAAACAATATGGGGACATCATGGAAACTCTAATTAATCTAATTCACCAGTGGGGCGTAGACCGCCAGCAACATCGCCAAGGGCAAGATGAGCGCGGCGTACTGGGCCGACAAAGTTAAATGGTAAGAAAATCAAGGACTTGCGTATGCCTTCCGTATCAGACAAGCAGCGGCGACTGATGGCAGCGGCGGCGCATGACCCCAAGTTCGCTGCCAAGGTGGGCGTGCCTGTGAAGGTGGCCAAAGAATTCAACCAGGCGGACAAGCGCGCAGGCTTGCTCAGCAAAGCGATGAGGGCGAAACGATGAGAGGGCTGTACGCGAACATCCACGCCAAGCGTAAAAGAATCGAAGCCGGCTCTGGCGAAAGAATGCGCGAGCCAGGCAGCAAAGGTGCGCCGACCGACGAGGCATTCAAAGCGGCGGCCAAACAACCCGGCAAGCGTGATGGCTTGCTCAGCAAAGCGATGAGGAGCAAGTGATGGCAACAGTACAGTTTTCAAGCACCAGAGACGGGGCGGTTGTGGTGACGTGGGCCGCCCTGGGCGGTACGGACAGCGGAGCGCCGTTCCGTCTTCCGTGTTCTGCGGACCTGACGTTCCAGGTAGCCGGCACATTCGGCGGGGCCACCTGCACGCTCGAGGGGTCCAACGACGGCACGACCTGGCACGTACTGACCCAGAAAGGCGGCTCCGGCAACGCCGGTCACGGCAACGTCTACGTCATGGCCTACACCGACGCCCACACGCACGCATGCAACGAGACGCCTTTGTTCGTGCGGCCGATCAACTCTGGCGGCACTGGCAGCAGCATCACGGTCATCCTGGCCGCCTTCCCGCGATACGGCAAGACGGGGTACTGAGCATGAAACAGACAGGCATGATGGTGGCCATGATCTTCGTGGCGCGAGACCTGACGCACCGACAGCACCTGCGCACCGCCTCTTTTGCGGAGCACATGGCGCTGGGCGCGTTCTACGAGGGAGTGATCCCGCTGGTCGATGGCTTTGTTGAAGCGTACCAGGGCCGATTCAATGAGCTGCTGGACATTCCGCTGATCGACAACGAATTCGAAGGCGACATCAGCGACATCCTCGAGCAGCAGATGGCGTGGATCGACGACAATCGCAAGCAGATCTGCCCGAAGGAAGAGAGCGCATTGAACAACGCCCTCGACGAAATCGTTACGCTATATCAGAGCACGCTGTACAAACTGCGCTTCCTGTCATAGGATTGCCTTTAATATCAAGGGAATAGGCATGCAGAATGCGTTGAATCTGGCTCCAGAAGAGTGGCTCAAATTGGAACGATGGGCCGTTCAAGAACTGGACAAAGTGCGTAAGAAAAACGACACGCTCGGACTTTCTGCGGAAGAAACCGCCGCCTACAGGGGCGAGATCCGAGTGCTCAAAAGAATTCTAGACTCGCCAAAAATGGCGACTCTTGAGGTGGGGGCTCCGCCGATGTCTGAATGACATTGCCGGGCCAGTTGAGAGGCGAATACGAATTCGCCCGAAGACAGATGACGGAGAAACAAGTGAGCGAAGAGCAGATCCTGAGCGCTGAAGAAGCGCAAAAGCTGTGGGACGAAGAAGCGAAAGGCCTGTCAGAAGACCTGGAAGATCCAGCTCTTTCGGCAGAACCAGAGCCTGAACCAGAGCCAGAGCCAGAGCCAGAACCGGTTGACCCCTTCCAAGGGTTGCCTCCTGAACTTCTGGCCAAGATCGAGGACCTGCAAAAAGCGAACGAGGATCTCAGGAATCATGTCCTCTCAGCAGAGGGGCGTGTAGCGGCCTGGCAAAGAGAACGGGAAGAGCAGAAGCGACTGTCACAAGTTGCGACGCCAACCCAGACCGATGTTGCCAAAGCCACTGCGAACCCGGAGAAGTGGGAACAGCTCAAACAGGATTTCCCTGAGTGGGCTGAAGCGATGGAAGAGTACGTTGGCACCAAGGTCGGCCAGCCTTCACAGGGCGTTTCGGAAGAGCAGCTGAACAGGCTGATCGAAGAGCGCACCGAGAAGATCAGGACCGAAGCCCTGGAAGCCATCGAGTACGCCAAGCTGGAGACCAAGCACAGCGATTGGCGGGAGACGATCAACAGTGACGAGTTCGTCAAATGGATCGGCGCCCAGCCCGTTGACGTGTACAACCTGATCGACAGTCCCAAGGCCGCTGACGCGGCCAGGGTGATTGATCTGTTCAAGGCTGCAAGGACTCCTACCACGACGACGGTAGCTGACATAAAAAATCAGCGAAGAGCCACGCTTTCCAACGCTGTAGTAACGAAGCCCGGTGAGTCAAGCAAGTCGAAAACACTCGACACAATGACACCCGAAGAACTGTGGAACTACGAGGCCAGGCAGCTCGCTAAGAAAAAAGCGCAGCAGGGCCTTTAACAAACTGACTTAGGAGATCTGCCCCATGGCAATTCAAAATTACGGTACCGTAGCGTCGCGTAACCTAATCCGCGCAGCGCAAGGTATGCTTGAACACGCACAACCCATCACCGTTCTGGGCGACTTCGGTACCCAGCGCGAGATGCCGATGAACAGCACTGACACGCTGGTCTTCCGTCGTACTCTGCCGTTCGGCGCCTCTGCTGCCGGCACAACAATCGAAGGCTCTTCTCGCTATGTTGGCACCCCCAACATCGAGGCCAGCAACTTCGTACTGGCTGAAGGCGTAACGCCGAACAGCAACACCATCACTTTCCAGGATGTCTCCGTGCAGCTTCAGCAGTACGGTATTCTTTTCAAGTACAGCTCCAAAGTTGAGCAGCTGTACGAAGACGACATCCCCGGCGAGATGGTCAAGCTGACTGGCGAGACCATGGCCGAAGTGATGGAGATGGTGCGCTACGGCGTGCTCAAGGCCGGGTCCACTGTGATCTACGCCAACGGCACAACCCGCGCCGGCATCAACACCCCGATCAGCCTGAACGCAATCCGCAAGGCTGCACGCACGCTGGAAAGCAACCGTGCTCGCCGCGTGACCAGCCGCCTGGCTCCCGGTGTCAACTTCGGCACACGCGCAGTGCAGCCCGCGTTTATCGTGTTCTGCCACACTGACGCCGTGGCTGACGTGCGTAACCTGCCAGGTTTCACCCGCGTGGAAGAGTACGGTAGCTTCAAGCCCATCCACGATCGCGAGATCGGTGCGTGCGAAGACTTCCGTTTCATCAGCTCTCCGCTGCTGAAGTCCTTTGCAGCTGCAGGCTCTGGCACGCTCAACGGCTGCCTGTCTGTCGGTGCAGCCAACGTCGACGTGTACCCGTTCCTGGTGATCGGCGAAGACGCGTGGGGTCAGGTAGCCCTCAAAGGCATGTCCTCAATCAAGCCTATCGTTCTGAAGGCTTCTCAAACCAACCACGCCAACCCGCTGGGCCAGTTCGGCTACGTGGGCGCCTCGACATGGTTCGCCAGCGTGCGTCTGAATGACGCGTTCATGGCCCGTATCGAAGCCGGTGTGACTGCCCTGTAACCTGCTGGGGCGCCTTTTACGGGGCGCCCCGCTTTGATCTGAGGAGCACAACATGACCGAAAGCATCAAACAACGCATGCCTAAAGTGCCGGACGTTCTCACCTCGCGTGAGATCCAGCCGCTGCTTGCTGCCATGCAGACTGACATTGCCGCGCTGGCTGCGTCTTTGAATCAGCTTCGCACTGATTACAATGCTGCAACAGTGCCGACCACCGCCGCTGCGGTGACCCCCACCATTTCCGCTTAAGGAGACACGAGCATGTCCTACAATATTGAACAGATTAACAGCGGCTTCGTGTCGCTGAACTCAGGTGCGATCGCTGCCGGCACAACTGCTGGCACGTTCAAAACCACGGTTGCAATCGCCTACACCAGCAACGGGGTGTTCAAGTCCAAGGCAATTACAAACAACCTGCCGTTCTCCAGCGGTCACACCGCTCTGGGAAACAGCCAGGCTTGTCTGTTTGGCCTGTGGCTCGACGCCAGCGGCAACGTGACGACCTCTCAGGGTCCGATCGTAACTGCAGGTGATCCTTGCCCGGTGCCCAGTGCACCTGCTGCAAACCTCACCCCGTTCGGTCTGATCAAAGTGAGCACCAGCTCCAGCCAGACCTTTACCCCCGGCACCTCTACTCTGGGCACCGGTAACACTGCTGCGTACACCGACATCTCCGCGATGCCGGGTAGCGCGCAGTAAGATCGCCGTCAGTTCCTCGCCTTTCTTTTCCTTTAGGCGAGGAACTTTTTGACGAGTCGCAGGCAACTTCGGCTCGTCCTTTTTGGCAGTGCATTCAAAATAAACGGAGAAAAAACATGGCGAGCGCAATTGAAATCATCGACAACAGCGAAAGCATCGAGCCGGTTACCGGCAACGTCGATCTGAAGAAAGTGGTCAAAGAAGAGAAATTCATGGAAGAGATTGTTGTCGTGATGATCCATCCGGGCAACAATGAGAACGACGCGCCCTACGCGCACCTGAACGTCAACGGCATGAACCAGATCATTCCGCGTGGCCAGAATGTGCCGATCAAGCGCAAATACCTCGAGGTGTTGGCTCGGATGAAAGAGACCCGCTATCGACAGGTGACACCGAACCCGTCCGAACCGGACAAGTGGGCGATGGTGGCCAACCACGGTCAGGTGTTTCCCTTCGTCGTTGTTGAAGACAAGAACCCTAAAGGCCGGCCCTGGCTTGAGCACATCATGAGCGAGCGTGAGTAATGAACTTCCTCCAGCTGATAAACCGAGCCAGGCAAGAATGCGGTGTCACCGGTCCTGATCTGACAACGGTCCCGGGGCTCACTGGTGAATCGCTTCGGTTTTACAACTGGATCAACTCCGCGTGGGTTGACATTCAAACGGCGCATGAAGACTGGCAATTCATGCGTCTGCCTTTTCAGTTCACCACTACGGCTGCGCAGTGGCAGTACACCCCGACCCAAGTAGGCGTCGGGGCAACTTTTGCAAACTGGAAGCGTGACAGCTTCAGAGCCAGCACGCCGACCGCCAACTTCGGCGACGA
>JACCDU010365058.1_pt1 | contig 22000 bp, 21 predicted proteins | sample 7446081 | NCBI WGS metagenome assembly JACCDU01 (sample SAMN15323447, study PRJNA562643) | freshwater metagenome | isolation source: river surface water | place: USA:Blue River Watershed | collected 2017-08-17
CCACGGCCAGATGCCCGAACGCGAGCTCGAACGCGTGATGCGCGACTTTGTGGCCCAGCGCTACAACATCCTGCTGTGCTCGACCATCATCGAGACCGGCATCGACGTGCCCACGGCCAACACCATCGTGATTTCACGCGCCGACAAGTTCGGCCTGGCCCAGCTACACCAGCTGCGCGGGCGCGTGGGCCGGTCCCACCACCAGGCCTACGCCTACCTGCTGGTGCCCGAGATCGAAGGCCTGACCAAGCAGGCCGCCCAGCGGCTGGACGCCATCCAGCAGATGGAGGAACTGGGCAGCGGCTTTTATCTGGCCATGCACGACCTGGAGATCCGCGGCGCGGGCGAGGTGCTGGGCGAAAGCCAGAGCGGCAACATGATGGAGATCGGTTTCCAGCTCTACAACGAGATGCTGTCCGAAGCCGTGCGCAGCCTGAAAAACGGCAAGGAACCCGACCTGCTCAGCCCCATGCAGGCGGCCACCGACATCAACCTGCACGCCCCCGCCCTGCTGCCCGACGATTACTGCGGTGACGTGCACCTGCGCCTGTCCTTCTACAAGAAGCTGGCCACCGCCAGGACCGGTGACCAGCTCGACGGTCTGGTCGAAGAGATCGTGGACCGCTTCGGCAAGCTGCCCGCCCAGGCGCAAACGCTGATCGACGTGCACCGCCTGCGGGTGCTCTCGCAACCCTACGGCGTCATAAAGGTCGATGCCGCGCCCGGCGTGATCCAGATCAGCTTCAAACCCAACCCGCCGGTAGACCCGATGGCCATCATCGGCCTGATCCAGAAAAACAAGCACATCAAGCTGGCGGGCAACGACAAGCTGCGCATCGAGCGCGAGCTGCCCGACCCGAAACAGCGGGCGCAGATGGTGCGAGACATTTTGCGGAGTCTGGGCACGCCCAAGACCGAGGCGGTCGCGGCCTGAGGTTCAGCGCAGCTGAATGCTGCCGCTCACGGTGATGCGCACCTCGTCCTTGCCCGCCACAAGCGGGATGGGCGCCTGCGCAGGGGCGGCTGCGGCATCGGCCGCCATCATCAGGCGCGGCTGGATGCCCGGCTCGGGCCGGTCCACGCTGCTCACGCTCACCTGGCGCAGGTTGTAGCCGGCAAAGCCGAAGTCCTTGGCCAGGGCTTGCGCGCGCTGGCGGAAGTTCTGCACCGCCAGGCTCTGCACCTCGGCTTCGAGCTGCTGACGCCCTTCGCGAGAGAGCGAGAAGTCGGCCTGGGCCACGGTCATGCGCGGCAGATTACCGGCCAGCTGGCTAACCTTGGCAAAGTCACGCCCCTCGACCACCAGATCGGCCTGGCCCTGCCAGCCGGTCACGCGGCCCTGGCTGTTGTGGCGCGGGTAAATACCCAACTGGCCGCTGCGCACTTCCAGCTGCTGCGGCTGCAGGCGCGGGCGCAAGCTGGCCAGCGCGGCTTCGAGCGTGGCCTTGAGCTGGGTCTGCAACGCCACCGGGTCGCTGCCGTCTTGCTGGGTACGCACCACCACGCTCAGCCAGTCCTGCGCGACTTCCTTGCGGGCACTGGCGCTCAGCTGCAGCACCTGCTGGACTTCGGGCGCGGCAGGCTGGGCCGACCCCCCCTGAGCGGCCAGACAGGTCAGCAAAGCGAGCGAGGGCAATGCGATGGATTTCATGGTGTTCTCCCTGTGAATGAGACTGGTGATTGTCACCCGGGCCACCTCGGGCCAGCACAAAAGTGGGGGCCTGAGCCGGGATAATGCGGGCATGACTGCTGCAACCGCCAAAGAATTCGCCCCGGGTCTGGTGATCCAGGGTTTCAAAGCCCCGCTGTCCCTGTCGCAATTTCGTCTGATCGCCTTCGACATGGACTCGACCCTGATCAACATCGAATGCGTGGACGAAATCGCTGACGCCGTGGGCCGCAAGGCCGAGGTGGCGGCCATCACCGAGGCCGCCATGCGCGGCGAGATCACCGACTTCAAGGACAGCCTGCGCAGGCGCCTGGCGCTGCTCAAAGGAGTGACGCTGGCCGACATGGAGCGCGTCTACACCGAGCGTCTGAAGATCAACCCCGGGGCGGCCGAGCTGATCGCGGCCTGCCACAAGGCCGGCATGAAAGTGCTGCTGGTCTCCGGTGGTTTCACCTTCTTTGCAGACCGCGTCAAGGACCGTCTGGGCATCGACTTCGCCCGCTCCAATCGGCTCGAAGTGGTCGATGGTCAGCTGACCGGTGGCCTGGTCATGCAGGCCTGGGGCGACATCTGCGATGGCGCCGAAAAACGCCGCACCCTGCTCGAAGTGGCCAGCCTGCTGGGGATCGAGCCGAAGCAATGCATCGCCATGGGCGACGGCGCCAACGATCTGCCGATGATGGGCGAAGCGGGTCTGTCGGTGGCCTACCACGCCAAGCCCAAGGTGTGCGAACAAGCCATGGTCGCCATCAACACGGGCGGGCTCGATCGCCTGCTGGAAGTCGTCAGGCCCTGATAGTGGTCAGGGGGTGAGGGTCTGGCGCACGGCGCGTTCCCACAGCGCCATCCGCTCTGCCGCCTGGTCTGCCGAAATCTGCGGTTCAAACACCCGTTCGGCACGCCACTGGGCCGCCAGCGCGTCCGTGCCCGCATACACACCCGCCTGCAGACCGGCCAGGTAAGCTGCCCCCAGCGCGGTGGTCTCGGTGACGGCCGGACGCACCACAGGTATGCCCAGCAGGTCGGCCTGGGTCTGCATGAGCAGGTCGTTCACGCAAGCGCCGCCGTCCACCCGCAGTTCGCGCACCGGCTCGGCACCAGCGGCCTGGGCGTCGGCGTTCATGGCCTGCAGCAGGGCCGCGCTTTGCAAGGCGATGCTGTCGAGCGCGGCGCGCGCGATGTGGGCCGCCGTGCTGCCCCGCGTCAACCCGGTGATGCTGGCGCGCGCTTCGGGCTGCCAGTAAGGCGCGCCCAGACCGGTGAAGGCCGGCACCAGCACCACGCCCCCGGCATCAGGCACCTGGGCCGCCAGCGCCTCGATGTCTGCACTCTGGCGGATGATGCCCAGGCCGTCGCGCAGCCATTGCACCACCGCGCCGCCCATGAAGACACTGCCTTCGAGCGCGAACTGAGGCGGCCCATCGCCCTGCGCCGCCGCCGTGGTCAGCAGGCCATGGGCGCTGGTCTGGCCGTGCTGGCCGGTGTGGGCCAGCATGAAGCAGCCGGTGCCATAGGTGTTCTTGGCCATGCCGGGGCCAAAACAGGCCTGGCCAAACAAGGCGCTTTGCTGGTCGCCAGCCATGCCGGTGACGGGCAAGGCGGCGCCCAGCCAGTCGCTCAGGGCGTGGCCAAAGTCGGCCATCGAGGGCCGCACTTCGGGCAAGACCGCCGCGGGCACACGCAAGGCGGCCAGCAGCTCGGCGTCCCACTGCCGGGTGCGCAGGTTGAGCATCAGCGTGCGCGAGGCATTGCTCACGTCCGTGGCATGCACCTGGCCACCGGTCAGTTGCCACAGCAGCCAGCTGTCGACCGTGCCGAAGGCCAGCTCGCCGGCCTCGGCCTGCGCACGGGCACCGGGCACATGGTCGAGCAGCCAGGCCAGCTTGGTGCCCGAAAAATACGGGTCCAGCCGCAGACCGGTGCGCTGCATGAACAGGGGCTCCAGCCCAGCCTCCTTGAGACGGGCACATTCGGGCGCAGTGCGCCGGTCTTGCCAGACGATGGCGCGGTGCACCGGCTGGCCGGTGCGGCGGTTCCACAGCACCGTGGTTTCGCGCTGGTTGGTGATGCCCATGGCACGCACCTGGCTGGCCGACAGGCCGGCGCGGGCCAAAGCCTCGCGCGCGGTGGCCAGCTGGGTCTGCCAGATTTCCAGGGGGTCGTGCTCGACCCACCCGGGCTGAGGGTAGTGCTGGGTGAGCTCGCGCTGCGCCATGGCCACGGTGCGGCCTTCGGGGTCAAACACGATGCTGCGGGAGCTGGAGGTGCCCTGGTCAAGGGCCAGCAGGTAAGTCATGGCAGAAAGATGAAGGCTCAGGGCATGGAACGCATGAGGCGAAACCCCGATGGACTGTCACGGCCTTGTCACTAAACTGAAAAGTTCGAAACAGACAATCACCGCTGTTCACATTGGACATCATCGAGGAGTACACATGAAGCGTCGATTTTCACTGCAGGCGGGTGCCGCCGCCATTTTGAGTCTGTGCGCGATGGGCGCCAGCGCCCAGACCGAGATCCAGTGGTGGCATTCCATGGGTGGCGCCCTCGGCGAATGGGTGAACGACCTGGCCAAGGACTTCAACGCGAGCCAGAAGGATTACAAAATCGTGCCCACCTTCAAGGGCAGCTACGACGAGTCCATGACGGCGGCGATTGCCGCCTTCCGCGCCGGCAACGCTCCACACATCCTGCAGGTGTTTGAGGTCGGCACCGCCACCATGATGGCCAGCAAGGGCGCCATCGTGCCCGTCACCAAGGTGATGCAGGACGCCGGGCTCAAGTTCGATCAGGACGCCTATGTGCCCGCCGTGGCGGGTTACTACACCGCCCCCAACGGCCAGATGCTGAGCTTCCCGTTCAACAGCTCGACACCGGTGTTCCATTACAACAAGGACGCCTTCAAGGCCGCCGGCCTCGACCCGGAGAAGCCGCCGACCACCTGGCCCGAGGTGGCTCTGGCCGCCGCCAAGCTCAAGGCCAGCGGCCACAAGTGCCCGTTCACCACCAGCTGGATCAGCTGGACCCAGCTAGAGTCCTTCTCGGCCTGGCACAACACCGAGTTCGCCACCAAGGGCAACGGCATGCGTGGCACCGATGCACGTCTGTCCTTCAACACGCCGCTGCATGTGCGCCACATCGAGAACCTGGCCAACATGGCCAAGAGCGGCCTGTTTATCTACAAGGGCCGTGGCAATGCGGCCGACGCCACCTTTGTGTCGGGTGAGTGCGCCATGGCCACCGGCTCCTCGGCGCTCTACGGCAGCGTGGTGCGCAACGGCAAGTTCGGCTACGGCATCGGCACCCTGCCCTACTACCCCGATGTACCGGGCGCACCGCAGAACACCGTGATCGGCGGCGCCAGCCTCTGGGTCATGGCCGGCAAAAAAGCCCCCGAGTACAAAGGCGTGGCCCAGTTCTTTGCCCACCTGTCCAAAGCCGAGATCGCTGCGGCCATCCACCAGCGCACCGGCTACCTGCCGGTCACCAAGGCGTCGTTTGAGCTGACCGACAAGTCCGGCTTCTACAAGAAGAATCCGGGCACCGATGTGTCGGTCACGCAGATGATCCGCAAGACCACCGACAAGTCGCGCGGCGTGCGCCTGGGCAACTTCGTGCAGATCCGCACCATCATCGACGAGGAACTCGAAGGCGTGTGGAGCGGCAAGAAACAGCCCAAGGAGGCGCTGGACGCCGCCATCAAGCGTGGCAACGAGCAGCTCGAGCGCTTCGAGAAGGCCAACAAGGGCTGATGGCCAGGGCGGCTTCCGGGCCGTCTGGCGTATCCTGTCGGGCAGAGGCATCGCCTCTGCCTTCTTGCATTCAGGCCTGGCCTGACCTCTGCCCATGGAAAAACGCGTCCGTTTCCGATCTGCCTGGCTGCCCTGGTTGCTGATCGCGCCTCAGATGGCCATCGTGCTGGTCTTTTTCTTCTGGCCCGCCGCACAGGCCCTTTGGCAAAGCGTGCTCCAGCAGGATGCCTTCGGCACCTCCACCGAATTTGTCGGGCTGGAGAATTTCAGTCGCCTGTGGAGCGACAGCAGCTACCTGGCCTCCTTCCAGACCACGGCGGTATTTTCGATTCTGGTGGCGGTGATAGGCCTGTCGATCGCCCTGCTGCTGGCCACCATGGCCAACCGCGTAGTGCGTGGCAACGGGCTCTACAAAACCCTGCTGATCTGGCCCTACGCGGTGGCCCCGGTGGTGGCCGGTGTGCTGTGGCTGTTCATGTTCGCCTCCCCCATGGGCGTGGTGGCTTGGGCGCTGCGCGAAATCGGCATCGACTGGAACCACCTGCTCAACGCCAACCACGCCATGGCGCTGATCGTGATGGCCGCGGTCTGGAAACAGATTTCCTACAACTTCCTGTTCTTTCTGGCGGGGCTGCAATCGATCCCGAAGTCGCTGATCGAAGCGGCAGCGATCGACGGTGCCGGCCCCTGGCGGCGCTTCTGGACCATCACCTTTCCGCTGCTGTCGCCCACCACCTTCTTCCTGCTGGTGATCAATGTGGTCTATGCCTTCTTCGACACCTTTGCCATCGTGGACGCCACCACCCACGGCGGGCCGGGCAAGGAGACCGCCATCCTGGTCTACAAGGTCTACTACGACGGCTTCAAGGCACTCGACATGGGCTCGTCGGCTGCGCAGTCGGTGGTGCTGATGGCCATCGTGATCGCGCTCACAGTGGTGCAGTTCCGCTTTGTCGAGAAGAAGGTGCAGTACTGATGATTGAAAAACGCCCGGCCCTGACGGTCCTGTCGCACCTGGTGCTGATCCTCGGGGTGGCCATCGTCGCCTTCCCGATCTACCTCACGCTGATCGCCTCCACCCAGACAGCCCAGCAGATCAACCAGAGCGTGCCCATGTCACTGCTGCCGGGCGGCCATGGCTGGGCAACCTGGAAGCTGGCCCTGTTCGGCGGCGACACCTCGATGGGCAGCAAGATTGCACCTGCCCTGCCGATGATGCTGACCAGCCTGGTGAGCGCGCTGGCCATCTCGATCGGCAAGATTGCGATCTCCTTGCTGTCGGCCTTTGCCATCGTCTACTTCCGCTTTCCGCTGCGCACACTGGTGTTCTGGATGATCTTTGTCACGCTCATGCTGCCGGTCGAGGTGCGCATCGGGCCGACCTACGAAGTGGTGGCAGGTCTGGGCCTGCTCAACAGCTACGCGGGCCTGACGGTGCCGCTGATCGCCTCGGCCACCGCGACCTTTTTGTTCCGTCAGTTCTTCCTGACGGTGCCCGACGAGCTGGTCGAGGCCGCCCGCATCGACGGCGCGGGACCGATGCGCTTTTTCCGCGACGTGCTGCTTCCGCTCTCGGCCACCAACATCGCGGCCATGTTCGTGATCCAGTTCATATACGGCTGGAACCAGTACCTCTGGCCGCTGCTGGTCACCACCAACGAAGACATGTACCCGGTGGTGCTGGGCATCAAGCGCCTGATCGCGGGCGAATCCTGGACCGAATGGAACGTGGTCATGGCCACCGCCATGCTGGCCATGCTGCCCCCGGCGCTGGTCGTGATCCTGATGCAGAAGTGGTTCGTCAAGGGCCTTGTTGACACTGAGAAATAAAGGACTCCGGGGACAGACCAACGCATTGCGTTGCTCTGTCCCCGTCTGATCAAGCAATTTATGGCTGCCATCTCCCTCTCCCACATCCAGAAAACCTACGGCAAGGGGCCCAAGGCCAACACCGTCATCCGCGACCTGAGCGCCGACATCCAGGACGGCGAATTTGTCGTCATCGTCGGCCCTTCGGGCTGCGGCAAGTCCACGCTTTTGCGCATGGTGGCCGGTCTCGAAGAAATTTCTGCGGGCACGCTCAAGATCGGCGAACGCATCGTCAACGACCTGGAGCCTGCCCAGCGTGACATCGCCATGGTGTTCCAGAACTACGCGCTCTACCCGCACATGAGCGTGTTCGAAAACATGGCCTACGGCCTGAAGATCGCCAAAGTGCCCGAGGCCGAGATCCGTACCCGGGTGGACAAGGCGGCCGCGATTCTGGAACTGTCGCACCTGCTGCAGCGCAAGCCGCGTGAGCTTTCGGGCGGCCAACGGCAGCGCGTGGCCATGGGCCGCGCCATCGTGCGCCAGCCGCAGGTCTTCCTGTTTGACGAGCCGCTGTCCAACCTGGACGCCAAACTGCGCGCCCAGACCCGGCTCGAGATTCAGAAGCTGCACCGCGAGCTCGGCATCACCAGCCTGTTTGTCACGCACGACCAGGTGGAAGCCATGACCCTGGCCCAACGCATGATCGTGATGAACGGCGGTCACATGGAGCAGTTCGGCACACCTGAGGAGGTCTACAACCGTCCGGCCAGCACCTTTGTGGCCAGCTTCATCGGCTCACCGCCGATGAACCTGCTGCAGCACGCGCCCGGCACACCCGAGGGCCGCATCCTCGGCATCCGGCCCGAACACCTGCAGCTCACGCCGGGCCAGGGCTGGTCGCTGCAGGTCGAGACCGTGGAGCTGCTTGGCGCCGAGCGGCTGGTCCATGCCCGCCTGGGCCAGGAAGCGCTGACGATCCGGCTGGACGAATCGGTGGCCGCACCGGCCCCGGGCCAAAGCTTCGAGGCCAGCCCACGGCCCGACAAGCTGCACCACTTTGACCAGAGCACCGGCCTGAGGGTTGCCGCATGAAGCCCTGGCCTTACCCGCGCTGGATCGCCCACCGCGGCGCCGGCAAGCTCGCCCCCGAAAACACCCTGGCCGCCTTCCGCCTTGGGGCGCACCACGGCTACCGCATGTTCGAGTGCGACGCCAAGCTCAGCACCGACGGCGAAGTGTTTCTGATGCACGACGCCACGCTGGAGCGCACCACCAATGGCAAAGGCATCGGCGGCGAGCAGAACTGGCATGCGCTGTCGCAGCTGGACGCCGGCAGCTGGCATTCGCGCGACCACGCGGGCGAGCCCATGCCCCGGCTGGAGGCCCTGGCGCGTTTTTGCCTGGCCAATGGCCACCACCTCAACATCGAGATCAAACCCACCCCGGGCACCGAGCGCGTCACCGGCGAGGCGGTGGCTCGCGAAGCGGCGCGCTTGTGGGCAAGGCAAGCGGTGCCGCCGCTGCTGACCTCTTTCAAGCCCGATGCGCTGGCCGGGGCACAAACCGCAGCGCCCAACCTGCCCCGTGGCCTGCTTTTGGACACGCTGTGGAACGGCTGGTTCGAGCAGGCGCAGGCACTGGGCTGTGTGGCCGTGGTCTGCAACTACGCCCTGTGGGACGCCAGCACTGTGGCACGGGTCCACAGCGCCGGCATGCGCGCCCTGAGCTACACCGTCAACGACGAATCGGTGGCCCGGCACCTGATCGCGCTGGGCACCGACGGCATCATCACCGACCGGGTGGACCTCTTCAGTCCGGCCGACAGCGGCACATGGGCCTGACGCGCGCATGGCCCGCCCCGCGCGACGGGCAGGCCTTTGACCTGGTCGTGGTGGGCGGTGGCGCCACCGGGCTGGGCGTGGCGCTGGAGGCGGCTCAGCGCGGACTGGATGTGGCGCTGTTCGAGTCGCACGACTTCGCCAGCGGCACCTCTTCGCGCTCGACCAAGCTGCTGCACGGTGGCGTGCGCTACCTGGCCCAAGGCAATTTGTCGCTGGTGCGCGAAGCCCTGGCCGAGCGCGCGGCGGTGCTCCAACTGGCGCCGCACCTGGCCCAGCCGCTGGCTTTTGTCATGCCGGCCTACCGCTGGTGGCAGGCCCCGTTTTACGGCGCCGGGCTGATGCTCTACGACCTGCTGGCCGGCCGTGCCGGACTGGGCCGTACCCGCTGGCTGCAGCGCGCCGCCACCCTGCAGGCTCTGCCGGGAGTGCAGCCCCAAGGTCTGCGCGGCGGCGTGCAGTACTGGGACGGGCAGTTTGACGATGCCCGGCTGGCCATCGCCCTGGCGCGCACGGCGCAGGCGGCGGGCGCGCAACTGCTCAACCACACCGAAGTCACCCGCCTGCAACGCCCGGCCAACGGTCCCAGCCAGGTGGGCCTGCGCGATCGTCTGTCAGGCCGCGAGGCAGTGGTGCACGCACGCTGCGTGGTCAACGCCGCCGGGGTCTGGGTGGACGCCCTGCGTCAGCGCCCGGGCACGGCACACGCAACACCCGCCAAGCTGGTGAGCCCCAGCCAGGGCGTGCATCTGGTGGTGGACCGCAGCTTCATGCCGGGCGAGCGCGCCCTGCTGGTGCCACGCACCAGCGATGGCCGGGTGCTGTTTGTCGTGCCCTGGCTGGGCCAGCTGATCCTGGGCACCACCGACACCCCGCGCCCGGACCTGCCGCGCGAGCCGCACGCACTGGCCGAGGAGCGGCAGTTCATCCTGAGCGAGGCCAGTGCGGTGCTGGCGCGCACGGTGCGCCTGAGCGATGTGCGCAGCGAATGGGTCGGCCTGCGGCCCCTGGTGGCCGCACCTGAATCGAACGACAAGGCCACCCGCCAGCTCTCGCGCGAGCACACCATCGTGCAGGACGACGATGGCCTCGTGACCGTGGTCGGGGGCAAATGGACCACCTACCGCGCCATGGCCCTGGAGGTGATCGAACACTGCATGCAGCACGCGCTGCTGCCCCACCGCCCCGCCGGCCACCGAGACGCGCCGCTGCTGGGAGCGCCGGCACCAACGTCAACAGCCCCTGCACTGCACACCCCGCCGGGCCTGCACCTCTACGGCACATTAGCGCCGGAGGTGCTGGCCTGTGCGGGGGCGCAGCGTGAACTGGGGCTGGGCCTGACCGAAGCTATGGTGCGCTACGCGGTGCGCCGCGAATTCGCCTGCACCGTTGAAGATGTGCTGTCACGGCGCTGGCGCGCACTGTTCCTGGATGCACGCGAGGCCCGGCGCATGGCACCGGCCGTGGCCGAGATCCTTCAGCAGGAGGGCGTCGGCGACCCTGGTCTGGCCGATTTCACGGCCTTGTGCGGGCACTACCTGCCACACGACCCGGTATAGGGCTCTGAGCCCGCAAAGGCCGCAGCAGGTCGCAGAGCCCGTTGTGGTCGATCTCCTGCATCAGCTGCAGCAGGCGACCGGTCTCGCCTTTCGGGAAACCTTCGCGGGCAAACCAGTTGAGGTAGTTGCCGGGCAGGTCGGCGATCAGCACGCCCTTGTGCTTGCCAAAAGGCATGGGCGTGGTCACCAGCTTGAGCAGGTCTTCGGGGTTCAAAGCGCCTTGGCCAGCCGCGCCACGCCTTCGAGGATCTTGTCCTCGGGCGCCGTCGCAAAGCTCAGGCGGAAGGTGGCGTGGTCGGGCTGGGCACAGAAGAACGGCGCGCCGGGCACAAAGGCCACGCCCTGCTCGATGGCGCGCTTAGCGTAGGCGTTGCCGTCCGCCACCTTGCCGCCTGCGCCCGTCAGGCGCGCCCAGACAAACAGGCCGCCTTGCGGCTGCACAAAGCTCACCGCATCGCCGAGTTCCTTGCGCAGGGCATCGCCCATGGTGCGGGCGCGCTGGGCATACACGCTGCGCACTTTATTGAGTGTGGCGGGCATGCGGCCAGCCTGGAGGTATTCGGCCGCAGTGGCCTGTGCAAAGGTGCTGGTGTGGGCGTCGCTGAACTGCTTGCACATGGTGGCCTTGGCCAGCAGTTCAGCCGGGCCGATCATCCAGCCCACGCGCAAGCCGGGCGACAGCACCTTGGACAGCGAGCCGCAATGCACCAGCAGCTCGCGGCTGCCGGGCACCTGCGGGCTCATGGCCAGCAGGCTGGGCGGCGGTGCATCGCCAAAGTACAGGTCACCGTAGGGATCGTCCTCGACGATGAGGGTGTTGTACTTCACGGCCAGCTCCAGCACGCGCTTGCGGCGCTCGGCGCTGAGCATGGCGCCGCTGGGGTTGCCAAAGGTCGGGATCAAATAAACGAACTTGGGCTTGTGCTCGGCCATCAGCTGTTCGAGCTTGTCGGTCTGCACGCCGTCACCATCGATCGGCGCGCTGACCAGCTCGGCGCCATACAGGCGGAAGCACTGGATGGTGGCCAGAAAAGTCGGGCCTTCGACGATCACCTTGTCGCCGGGGCCAATCAGGGTCTTGCCCAGCAGATCGAGCGCCTGCTGGCTGCCGGTGGTCACGATCAGCTGGTCAGGCGCCACGTCCTTGGCGCCCTTGCTGGCCATGAAAGCGGACAGTTGCTCGCGCAGCGGGTTGAAGCCCTCGGTCGCGCCGTACTGCAGGGCTGCCCCCGGGTCCTTGGCCAGTGCCGCATTGCTGGCCTCGCGGATGCCGTCCACGTCAAACATGGCGCTGTCCGGAAAGCCCCCTGCAAAACTGATGATGCCGGGCTTGCCCAGCAGCTTGAACAGCTCGCGGATGGCGGAGGTTTCGACGTTGTTCAGGCGGTCAGCAAAGGGGATGGCCATGGCGCAGAATCTCGGGCATGAAAAAGGAATTCATCGAGCCGTTTTTTGCCACCCTCAAAGCGGCCAATCCACAGCCCAATACCGAGCTGGAGTATACGAGCGTGTTCGAGCTGCTCGCGGCCGTTCTGCTCTCGGCGCAGGCCACCGATGTGGGCGTCAACAAGGCCACACGACGCCTGTTTCCGGTCGCCAATACGCCGCAAAAAATCCTCGCGCTCGGCCTGGACGGACTGGAGGGCTACATCAAGACCATCGGTCTGTACCGCAGCAAGGCCAGGCACCTGATGGAAACCTGCCGCATCCTGGTCGAGGAGCACGGCGGCGAGGTGCCGCGTACCCGCGAGGCGCTCGAAGCCCTGCCCGGCGTGGGCCGCAAGACCGCCAACGTGGTGCTCAACGTCGCCTTTGGCGAGCCGACCATGGCCGTGGACACGCACATCTTCCGCGTCGGCAACCGCACCGGGCTGGCGCCGGGCAAAACGCCCTACGAGGTCGAGATGCAGCTCCTCAAGCGCGTGCCGCCGGCCTATGTGGTCGACGCCCACCACTGGCTGATCCTGCACGGGCGCTACATCTGCCAGGCCCGCAAACCGCTGTGCGGGCAGTGCGGCGTGGCGCAATACTGCGACTTCAAGCCCAAAACCCCCTGAAGCCGGGCCGTGGCGGCCCCACAAGGAATGCTTTTGGATTCCATCACCAGCCCAGGCTGCCGGGGCTGAGGGATAAAATTTAGACCCTGCTCCCGCCGGAGACCACCTTCTGCCAGCCGCCCTCGCCGCTGCGCCAGCGGGTCGTCCCGGCCTTTCATTTTTTTGGCCGCCCCCTCCATGTCGCGTGTCCTGCCGCGTGCCCGCCTGCACAGCTCTGCCCTGCTGCGCTTTCTGACCGAGAAAGCCCTGCTGGACGGCACGGCTGCGCCCGGCGATGTGGGCCAGCGGCTGGGCGACTGGCTCGATTTCCGGCAAGCCATCGCGCTACAGGGCTTCATAGGCTCGTTCGATCAGGCCGAGGCGACGCCTGCCCTGCCTACCGCGCGGGTCGATGCCCAGGTGCTGCGCGAGCGCTTTGCCCAGGTGCGTGCGGCGCTGGAGCAATCCATCGTCCAGGGCAAGGCCCCGGCGCCCGGGATGACGCGCATCGAACAGCCAGCCACCGAACTGCCGCAACCGATCGACGCCAAGACCGCTTTTGACCCGTTTCGCCGCTACGCCCTGGGGCACCAGCGGCAGATGGACACCGTGATCCGTGGCCTGCGCACCCAGCTGCGCGGCATGCTCGACAAGGGCACCACGGCGCACAAGCAGCTGGCTGCGCTGGACGCGATCTTTGACAACGTGCTGCTGGCGCGCGAAGCCCGGCTGCTCGCGCAAATACCGGCCGAATTCGAAAAACGCTTTGCTCAGGCCCTGCGCGCACACCTCAAGGCGCTGGTGCAGGCCGCCGAAACCGACGACGTGGCCCCGCTGTCTGCGCCCTGGCTGGGGCCACTGTTCGAAGACCTGCGCAGCGCGCTTTTGGCCGAACTGGACCTGCGTCTGCAACCTGTGCTCGGCCTGATCGAGGCCCTGACCCAAGACTCACCACAAAAACAATGAAGAAATTCGCCTTTCCCATCGCCTTTGCCCTGGGCCTGCTGGCCATCGTCTGGGTGGCCGCCGCCGTGGCCAGCACCCATTTGCTGGTGCTGGTCATGACCGCCGTGATCGGCGCGGTCTATGTGTACGGCGCTCTGGAGCTGCGCCGCTACCGCGCCGACACCGCCGCACTGGGTCAGGCCCTGGCCGAGGTCCCTGCCGAAGTCAGCAGCCTCTCGGACTGGCTTGCCCGCGTGCCCGCCGCCCTGCAGAACGCGGTTCGCCAGCGCATCGAGGGCGAGCGCAGCGCCTTGCCCGGCCCGGCATTCACGCCCTATCTGGTGGGTCTGCTGGTGATGCTGGGCATGCTGGGCACCTTTGTCGGCATGGTCGTCACGCTCAATGGAGCCGTTTTCGCCCTGGAGGGCAGCGCCAGCGTGCAGGCCATGCGCGCCGCGTTTTCCGAACCCATCAAGGGCCTGGGCCTGGCCTTCGGCACCTCGGTGGCAGGCGTGGCCTCTTCGGCCATGCTGGGGCTGATGTCCAGCCTGGCAAGGCGCGAGCGCGCTCTGGTGGCACACACGCTCGACCAGCGGATCGGCACGCAGTTCAAGGCATTTTCCCTGGTGCACCAGCGCCAGGAAACCTTCCGCGCCCTGCAGCAGCAGACGCAGGCCTTGCCCCAGGTGGTGGCGCAGCTGCAGACGCTGATGAACCAGATGGAGCGCCACAGCCAGCAATTGAGCGAGAGGCTGCTGGCCAACCAGGACAGCTTCCACCGCGAGGTCAAGACCGTCTACTCTGAGCTGGCCCGTTCGGTAGACCAGTCCATGCGCAGCAGCCTGAGCGAGAGCATGCAACTCGCCAGCGAGAGCATCCGCCCGGTGGTGCAAGCGACCATGGCCGAAATGGCACAGCAGGCGCAGACGCTGCACGAGCGCATGGTGGGCAGCACCCGCGAACAGCTGGCCGCCCTCAACCAGCAGTTCAGCACCAGCGCCAACGCGGTGGCGCAGACCTGGAGCGCCGCACTGGTGCAGCACGAGCAGGCCAGCGCCGGCCTGCTCGGCGGCCTGGACCGGAGCCTCACGCAGTTTGGTCAGACCTTCGATACCCGCACCCAGGATCTGGTGGCGGCCGTTCGCCAGGCCTGGGCCGAGCAACAGGCCCAGCACAGCACCGCCGAGCAGCAGCGCCTGCAGGGCTGGACAAGCGCCTTGCAGTACATGGCCGATAGCCTGCAGGCCCAGTGGCAAAGCAGCGGCAGCCAGACCCTGGCGCAGCAGCAAGCGATCTGCGACACCCTCACCCAGACCGCACAGGCCATCACGAGCCAGGTCCAGGCTCAGGCCCAGCAAACGATGGCAGAGCTTGAACGCATGCAGTCGCTGCACGCGGCCGGTGACGCACAGCGCCTGAGCGCCTGGAGCCAGGCCCTGGAGAGCCGGACCGCGGGTCTTCAGGAACAATGGCAGGCCGCCAGCGAGCAGACGCTGGAGCGCCAGCAGGCGGTGGTGCAAGCCATGGCCGGCACCGCCGAGCAGGTGCGCGAGGAAGTCCAGCGCCACGCCCACCAGACCCTGAGCGAGATCACCCGCCTGCTGGCCAGCAGCGAAGAGCTGGTGCGCGCCCGTGTGGCGGCCGAGGCCGAAGCGGCGGCGCAGCACACCCGCCGCGCCGAAGAGCTGGCCGGCCTGCTGCGCACCGAGCTGTCGGCCCTGCGCGAGCAGGAAGCCGAGCGCGGAGAGGCGGCTGTAGCGCGCCTGGCCGAGCTGCAGACCGCCGTCACCCAGCACCTGACCACGCTGGGCACCGCGCTCGAAGACCCGATCGCCCGCCTGATCGAAACCGCCTCCGAGGCACCCAAGGCGGCCGCCGAGGTGATTGGCCAGCTGCGCCAGGAAATCTCTGTGAGCGTGGCCCGCGACAACGCCCTGCTCGAAGAGCGCACCCGTATCCTGGGCACGCTCAGCACCCTGCTGGACGCGATCAACCACGCCTCCACCGAGCAGCGCGGCGTCATCGACGCGCTGGTGCATTCCAGCCAGGCTGCCCTGGACGAGACCCGCCAAGGCTTCCAGGCCGAAGTGGCGGCCGAAGCGGGCAAGCTGGGCGAGATCGCGGCGCAGGTCACCGCCAGTGCGGTGGATGTGGCCAGCCTGGGCGAGACCTTCGGCTTTGCGGTGCGCAGCTTCAACGAGACGAACGAAAAACTCATCGCCAACCTGCAGCGCATCGAAGCCGCGCTGGGCCAGTCCATGGCCCGCAGCGACGAACAGCTGGCCTATTACGTGGCACAGGCGCGCGAGATCATCGACCTGAGCATCGGCAGCCAGAAAGACGTGCTCGAAGCGCTGCAGCAGCGCCAGGCCGAGGGAGCCGCCTGATGCTGGAGATGGAAGCCGAAAGCGAAACCACGACGCCAACGTGGATCTCGTTCGCCGACCTGATGACCGGCCTGCTCGGCGCCTTTGTGCTGCTGCTGGTGGGCGTGATGGCGGCCCAGCTGGAGCTGGCCTCCAGCCTGGAGGCCGAGGTGCAAAAGCGCCAGGTCGAAGAGCAAAAGCGCCAGTCGCTGGAGCAGGCGCTGGCGGTGCCACTGGCCTCTGGCCGCATCACGCTCAACAACGGCCGCATCGGCATCAGCGGCAAGCTGCTGTTCGAACTCAACTCCGACCAGCTGCAGCCCGAGGGCCGCAAGCTGCTCAAGAGTCTGGTCGAGCCGCTGCAAAGCTACCTGGCCTCGCGCGATGAAATCCTGATGGTCAGCGGCTTCACCGACGACAAGAGCATCGGCAACCGCAACAAAAAATTCGAGGACAACTGGGAACTCTCGGCCCAGCGCGCCCTCACGGTAACACGTACCCTCATCGAGGAAGGCATGCCGCCGGCCATGCTGTTTGCCGCCGCCTTTGGCCAGCAGCAGCCGCTGGTGCCCAACACCAGCGAAAAGGCCCGCGCCCAGAACCGCCGCGTGGAAATCGCGCCGGTACCGCGTGCCAAAAACGAGGCTCAGGCCAGCAACAAGCAGCCATGAAGCAGTCATGAGCCCCAGGCCCACCACCGACGAGCGTCTGCAAGCCCTGCAAGAAGCCGGCGCGCCCGGGCAGGACCCGGTGGGCTGGCACTACCTGCAAACGCTGGCCAGCCGCAGCGCCGCGCACAGCGGCAGCGCGCAGGCCTTGCTCCAAAACAGGCTGCACCAGGCCCTCGACGACTTCGAGGCGCGCCTGCAGGACGCGCCGGCCAGGCCAGCAGCCACGAAGGCCACACCGTCCCCTCTGGCGCAACTGCTGCAGGAGATGCGCCCTGCGCCCGAGGCGGCCTTGGCCGCTCCAGGCCCCGGCGTGGCCGCCTCGCTGCGGCCTTCGAGCGGCTTGCGCACCGAAAACCCGCGCGTGCAGCAGTTTCGCCGGCAGCTGCGCAAGATCAGCGTGCAAAAGCAGGTGCGCCAGGCCATCGCCCAGGCCCCTCAGAACGCCGGCCCCATCAACTCGCACATGCTGGTGCTACGCGCCCTGGGCCTGATGCAGGACATCTCGCCGGACTACCTCAACCGCTTCATGACCTACATCGACACCCTGCTGTGTCTGGACGAGGCCGAGCGCCAAAGGCTACAGCCTGCCAAAGCACCCCGATCGGCCAGGCCTGCCAAGGGCTGAGGCGCCCCGATTTCTCCTGCGGCAGGCCAGGCTGTAGCCTGACGCACTGAGCCTTGCCGCGCAGCGGCCTATCGTCAGGCACACCGGGCTTGCGCTGTGATGGCGTGCCCCGGTTTCACCAACGCTTGCACGAGAGGGATTCACCATGATGCGCACCACGCTGAGGGCCGCTGCGGCCGCCTGTCTGATTCTGGCCGCCACGGGCTGCGCGGTCTCGCGCGGACAGGAGACGGTGGGCAGCTACATCGACGATGGCGCCATCACCACCGCTGTGAAGGCCCGCTTCTTTGAAGACAAGGACGTGGCCGGCACCTCCATCAGCGTGGAGACGCTCAACGGTACCGTGATGCTGTCGGGCTTTGCCAAAAACGCCCTCGAACGCAACCGGGCCGAAACCCTGGCGCGTGGCGTCAAGGGCGTGACCGCGGTCAAAAACGAGATCGCGATCCGACCCTGAATGCGCCATGCCCTGCACCATCAGCGCAGCGATCTGGTCACCATCGCCACCTGGGCCATGTTCAGCCGTGGCTTGCAGCCCGAATTTCCACCTCCGGTGTTGCAGCAGCTCGACCGCATCGAAGGCCCTGCCCAGGAAGCAGACGCCCGCATCCGCGACCTGAGCGGCCTGACCTGGTGCTCGATCGACAACGACGACTCGCGCGACCTCGACCAGCTCACCGTGGGCCAGGCGCTGCCGCACGGCCGAACCCGCCTGTTCGTGGCCGTCGCCGATGTGGACGCACTGGTCACCCGCGGTTGCCCTGTCGACGCGCATGCGCGCCAGAACACCACCTCGGTCTACACCTCGGCCCGGGTCTTTCCGATGCTGCCCGAGCGCCTGTGCCATGACCTGACCTCGCTCAACCCGGGCGCCGATCGGCTCGCGGTGGTCTGCGAGATGGACTTCAGCGACGATGCGCTGCTGACCGGCTTTACGCTCTACCGTGCGCGTGTGCGCAACAAGGCCCAACTGGCCTACGACGCGGTGTCCGCTTGGCTGGAGGACCAGGGAGAACTCCCAGCCGCAGCCGCCCGGGTGGCCGGCATGGAAGCGCAGCTGCACCTGCAGGACGCGCTGGCGCAAAAGCTGCGCGTGCTGCGGCGTGCCCAAGGTTCGCTCGAACTGGAGACCTTCCAGCCTCATGCCCTCTTTGACGGCGAGCGCATCACCGACATCCGCCTGCAGATGCACAACCGCGCGCGCCAGCTGATCGAGGAATTCATGATCGCCACCAACGGCTGCACCGCCCGCTTCCTGGCCGAGCAGGGCACGCCGTCCCTGCGGCGCGTGGTCAGATCTCCCGAACGCTGGCTGCGCATCGTCGAGGTGGCGCAAGCGCTTGGCGTGGCGCTGCCCAAGACGCCCGATGCGCGCGCGCTGGAGGCCTTTCTGGCCCGGCAGCACAGACAGGACCCCTTGCGTTTTCCGGACCTCTCGCTGGTGATCGTCAAGCTCATGGGCTCAGGCGAGTACGTGGTGGAAGAGCCCCAAGGCGAACCGATCGGCCACTTCGGGCTGGCGGTGCAGGACTACATGCACTCCACGGCGCCCAACCGGCGCTACCCCGACCTCGTCACCCAGCGCCTGCTGAAGGCGGCGCTGGCCGGCAGCCGGCCACCCTACACCAGGGCCGAGCTGGTCGAGCTGGCAGACCACTGCACCGCGCAGGAGGACGCCGCCCAGAAGGTGGAGCGGCAGGTGCGCAAATCCGAAGCCGCGCTGCTGTTGCACGAGCGCATCGGCCAGCGCTTTGACGCGCTGGTCACCGGCATCAACCCCAGCGGCAGCTGGGTGCGCATCTTCACGCCGCCCGCAGAAGGTCGGCTGATCGGCGACCTGCCCGAACTCCATGTGGGCCAGCCCTTGCAGGTCAAGCTGGTCTCGACTTCGGTGGAACGCGGCTTCATCGATTTTGCGATCGTGCACTGAAGTCGCGCTGCTGGGCAGTGCTCAGGCGTCCGGTTTGTCCCGCATGGCCTGCAGCTGCTCGCGCAAGGACTGCAATTCAGACTTGAAGTGCTCGGCGTCGCCGTAATCTACAAAGTGGTGGTAGCGGGCGTGCGCATGCAGCACCCGGCGCGAGTGCTTGATGGGGCACCAGTACTGCTCGGTGCGGCTGGCGATCGCGCTGAAATAGGCCGCCAGGCCATTGCCGTAGGAGCAATAGGCGCAGTTGAGCTTTTCCAGCGCATTCAGGTAGGCCAGATGGGCGCGGTCATACACCCAGCAATCGCTGCGCCGCACCCGCTCGATGCGAAACAGCGGAAAGCAGATCCACTGGTACAGCGAGAGCGCCAGATCCAGCACGAGCATCGGCACGACCAGCGCGTAAATGAAGGGAATGGCCGGCACATGGCGCAGCTCTGCCTCCACCACATAACGCAGCAGCCCCGTCTTGAAGCGACGCTGCTGCGCCAGCATGGCCTCTTCAAAGTGCACGCGGCGATTTTCAAAATCGGCCTGCAGGGCATCGCGTCGCCGCTTGAATTCGGCCTCGAGCTCTTCTTCCAGCCGCTGGATGCGCGCCAGAATTTCCGTCACCTGGGTGTTCATTCGACCTCCTGCCGCAGCCGAGATGGCCGCGTCCATTCTGCGCAGTACAACACAGGCACCTTTGCAAGGCGAGTCTTATTTCAGGATGTGCCGCTGCCGTTTGACTCGCTCTTTCGGGGACCGAGCATGGAGGCAGGCTGCAGCCAATGGTCGAGCTCTTGTGCCGTGACGTACCCCAGCGACAGCGCAGCCTCCCGCAGCGAACTGCCGCTTTCAAAGGCCTGCCGGGCAATGCTGGCAGACCTGTCGTAGCCGATGTGGGGCACCAACGCCGTCACCAGCATCAAGGACCGGTTCAGGTGCTCCTCGATGCGCAGCAGATCAGGCGCGATGCCCTGAATGGCATACCGGTCAAAGCTCCTCATGCCATCGGCCAACAGGCGGATGCTTTGCAGCAGGTTATGGGCGATCAGAGGCTTGTAGACATTGAGTTCAAAATGGCCCGAGGCTGCGCCGATCCCGAGGGCCACATCGTTGCCCATCACCTGGGCACAGAGCATGGTTAGGGCCTCGCACTGGGTCGGATTGACCTTGCCGGGCATGATGGAGCTGCCCGGCTCGTTTTCTGGCAGGTGGATTTCTCCCAGGCCCGAGCGAGGACCGGAGGCGAGCCAGCGGATGTCGTTGGCGATCTTGGTCAGGGCGACCGCCAGCGTCCTAAGCGCGCCATGCACCGCCACCAGCGGCTCATGCCCGGCCAGTGCAGCGAACTTGTTGGAGGCACTGGTCAAGGGCATCTGGTGCCTGCGTGCCAGATCGGCCGCCACCCGCGCCCCGAATTGCGGATGGGTGTTGAGTCCGGTCCCCACCGCCGTGCCCCCGATGGCCAGCGGATACAGCCAGGCCATGGCGTCGGACAGCATCGCGCCGGCTTGCGCCAGCTGCGCCTCGTAACCCGAAAACTCCTGCCCCAGTGTGAGGGGCGTGGCGTCCTGCAAATGCGTTCTGCCCAGCTTGACGATGCCCGCAAACGACTGGGCGTGTGCCGCCAGGCTGGCGCGCAGGCCTTGGAGCGCCGGCAACAATTCGGTCTTCATGGCCACGGCGGCTGCCAAGTGCACGGCAGAAGGGAACACGTCGTTGGACGACTGGCCCAGGTTCACCTGGTCGTTCGGATGCAGCAGGCGCTTTTCACCGCGCCCCCCGCCCAGCAGCTCCGAAGCCCGATTGGCCAGCACTTCGTTCACGTTCATGTTCGTCTGCGTCCCCGATCCGGTCTGCCAGACCACCAGAGGGAACTCCTCATCGAGCTTGCCCGTCATCACCTCCTGGCAGGCGCGCACAATGGCCTGGACCTGTTGGGCTGGCAAAAGTCCGAGCTCACCGTTGACCACCGCGCAGGCCTGCTTGACCGAGGCCAGCGCATGGATCAGCGCCACCGGCATGCGCTCATGGGAAATGCGGAAATGCGCCAAGGCGCGCTGGGTTTGGGCGCCCCAAAGCCGCTGCGCCTCTACAGCCACCGGGCCAAGTGCGTCGTACTCCTGGCGGCAGGAGGTCATGGCGTCATCACGGAGCAGACACCGCCGGCTCAGCGGTCAAACAGGCGGTTGGCGGTATTGGCGATCAGCCGCCCCTGGTGGCGCGCGCCCTCCAGCTCGATTGCACTGGGCAAGCGCTGTCCCTGAGCACCGGCAATGGTGGTGGCGCCATAGGGACTGCCGCCCACGATCTCGTCGAGGGTCATCTGGCCCTGGTGGCTGTAGGGCAAGCCCACAATGACCATGCCAAAGTGCATCAGGTTGGTGATGATGGAAAACAGCGTGACCTCCTGACCGCCGTGCTGGGTAGCGGACGAGGTGAAGGCACCGCCCACCTTGCCATGCAGCGCACCCCGCGCCCACAATCCGCCGGTCTGGTCCAGAAAGCTGGCCAGCTGTCCTGGCATCCGGCCGTAACGGGTGGGTGCTCCGACGATGATCGCATCGTAGTGCTCCAGCTCGGCCACGCTCGCCACCGGAGCGGCCTGCTCGAGCTTGAAATGGGCGGCACGGGCGATTTCATCGGGCACGGTTTCGGGCACCCTTTTGATGTCCACCTTGGCACCGGCAGACCGCGCCCCTTCGGCCATGGCCTGCGCCAGGGTCTCGATGTGGCCGTAGGTGGAGTAGTAAAGCACCAGAACTTTGGACATGGCAGCTCCTTGGAAAGCGCCACCGGACCAGGCGCGGGTGGC
>JACCDU010081514.1_pt1 | contig 21999 bp, 15 predicted proteins | sample 7446081 | NCBI WGS metagenome assembly JACCDU01 (sample SAMN15323447, study PRJNA562643) | freshwater metagenome | isolation source: river surface water | place: USA:Blue River Watershed | collected 2017-08-17
CCCTGTATTTTGGTCTACAACAAAACCGATTTGGCTGGACTGGAATCACGTGTTGAGCGAGATGAACATGGTACGATTTGTCGAGTTTTTTTAAGTGCTCAAAAGCGGTCTGGTCTAGGCGGTTTGCGTGACGCAATCAGTCAGTTTGCTACTACCTCGGAAAATAATGCGATTTCTTACGAAAATATTCAACCTGAATGATCCCGGCTGGGGTCGAGGTCAGGGCGGCGGTGGCAACGAGCCCCCGCGTCGTCCTCCGCAAGGTAACGGTCCACCTGATCTTGATCAGGTATGGCGTGACTTCAACAATCGTCTCGGTGGCTTGTTTGGTGGCAAACGCGGCGGTGGGAAGAGTGGCGGTCCCTTAGGGGGCGGTGGACCGAGCCCCCGCCAGTCCAAAATCGGACTTGGTGTGATTGTTGTCGCGGCGTTGGCACTTTGGTTGGCGAGTGGTTTCTTTATCGTCCAAGAAGGCCAGGTTGCCGTGATTACGCAATTTGGTAAATACAAAAGCACAGCTCAAGCAGGTTTCCAATGGAGAATTCCTGCTCCGATCCAATCGCACGAGATGGTGAACTTGTCCCAGTTGCGCACTTTCGAAGTCGGTTTTCGCGGCAATGCGCGTAACCGCGTGCTGCCAGAATCCCTGATGCTGACTGACGACGAGAATATCGTGGATGTGCAGTTTGTGGTTCAGTACAGATTGCGTGCGGATGGTGCACCGGATTATTTGTTCAAAACCAAGGATCCAGACGAGTCTGTTCGCCAGGTATCTCAATCAGCAATGAGAGAAGTGGTCGGTACGCGCTCGATGGACTTTGTCCTGTACGAAGGTCGTACTGCTGTCGCGGCCGAGGTGCAAAAACAAATGCAACAGATTCTGGATCGTTACCAGACCGGTATTCAGGTCAGCAGTGTTGCGATTCAAAACGTCCAACCGCCCGAGCCTGTTCAGGCTGCTTTTGATGACGCAGTCAAAGCCGGTCAGGATCGCGAACGTCAGATTAACGAAGGCCAAGCCTACAGAAACCAGATCGTGCCTCTTGCTGCGGGTCAGTCTTCGCGCATGCTCGAACAGGCAGAGGGTTACCGCGCACGGGTTGTGGGTGTTGCAGTCGGTGATGCGGCGCGCTTTACCAGCGTTCTTGCTGAATACCGCAAGGCGCCTGAAGTGATTCGTGAACGTATGTACCTTGAGACGATGCAGCAGATGTTTGCCAACGCCAGTAAGATTTTGGTGGACACCTCGGGTTCGAACAACATGCTTTATTTGCCTCTGGACAAAATCACGCAGCAAGCCGCTCAAGGTGCGATGCGACCCAATCCTCTGGCCAATACCCCTGTGCAAACGAATGCACCCGCTCCCTTGACGCAGTCCGTGCCTGTCACGCGACCCGCATCCCAAGGGCCTTCAAACACACTGACGCGCGATCGCGGCAGTCGATAATACAGAGGACAGAATCATGAAAAGATTATTTCCCCTGTTGATCGCCTTGTTCATTGGCGCGGTGGTGTTGTCATCCTCCGTGTTTATTGTGCGTGAGCGTGACTATGCGCTGGTTTTTGCGCTGGGTGAAGTCAAGAAAATCGTCTCCGAGCCTGGTCTTTATTTCAAGCTTCCACCGCCTTTCCAAAACGTGGTGACGCTGGACAAACGTTTGCTCACGATTGACCTTCAGGAAGCTGAGCGTATTCAGACATCTGAAAAGAAAAACTTGTTGATTGACTCGTTCGTGAAGTGGCGGATTGTTGACCCAAGGTTGTATTACGTGACCTTTGGTGGCAATGAGCGCGCTGCGCGTGAGCGTTTACAAGCTCAGATCAGAGATGCATTGAACGCTTCCGTCAACGTGCGCACGGTCAAGGATGTGGTCTCTCTTGAGCGTGATGTCATCATGACCGAGGTGCTCAATAACGTTGCCAAGCGTGCCGAGCCCCTTGGCGTCAAGATTGTCGACGTACGTCTCAAACGCATTGAGTTTGCGCCTGAGATTTCGGAGTCTGTCTATAGGCGAATGGAGTCTGAGCGTGTTCGCGTTGCGAATGAATTGCGTTCGATTGGTGCTGCAGAAGGTGAGCGTATTCGTGCAGAAGCCGACCGCGAACGCGAGCAGATTCTCGCCAAGGCACAAGGCCGTGCCGAAGCCATTATGGGTGAGGGCGATGCCGAAGCCGCAGGGCTCTACGCAAAAGCATACGGTGCTGATTTGTCTTTCTACAGTTTTTACAAGAGCTTAGAGGGATACCGCGCAGCTTTTGGTAAATCCGGCGATGTTCTGGTTGTGGATCCAAGCTCCGAGTTCTTTAAGTACCTAAAAAACTCGCAGGGTAAAAAATAATCTGGAAGGTTTTATTGCATTGACTTCTTGTCTCCCGGGTGAGGATTCTCTCATTCTGGAGACATAAAGTTTCCAGATAATCTGTATAATGTGCTGTAAGCTTTAACGATTGTTCTGGCGGCTTGCCGGGCTTACGCCCCAAGCCGCTTTTTGTTTGGGCATTTGTTTTGTGTTCAAACACATAGGTGTTTTGGGTATTCGTTAAAGATAGTTCTTCTTGAACTCAACCTTTTTATATTTTCTTGCAACTATGAAAGGCAATTGGTTGTTGCCAGAAAGCTTGGCAGATGTTTTGCCAGCAGAGGCACGCCGTATAGAGGATCTACGCCGGCAGCTGCTTGACTTGTTCCGTACTTACGGCTTTGAGTTAGTGGCGCCACCGTTGGTCGAATACATTGATTCGTTGCTTTCCGGTACCGGAAGCGACTTGAATCTTCGCACCAGCAAACTTGTGGATCAATTATCCGGGCGTACATTGGGTGTGCGTGCCGATATGACCCCTCAGGTGACTCGGATTGATGCACATTTGCTCAATCGTCCCGGTGTCACCCGCTTGTGTTACTGCGGACCTGTGTTGCATGCTCGTCCGGCCGGTTTGTTGTCTAGCCGTGAATTATTGCAAATCGGTGCCGAAATATATGGCCATGCCGGTGTAGAGGCCGATTTGGAAATTATCCGTCTGGCACTAGAAAGCACTAGGTTGGCGGGTGTGAAGTCTGTTCGTCTGGATTTATGTCACGCAGGTTTGGTTCGCAGCCTGCTTGAAAGTGATCCGCGTGCACACGCGCGTGCGGATGAAATTATGGCGCTGCTACGCGAAAAGGATCTGCCTGGCTTGAATCTGCTGGCCACCGGTCCAGAGCCTTTGCTAGATGCGACTGTCAGTGCCCTGTGTGCGTTACCTCAGCTTTATGGTGATATTTCCGTCATTGCCCGCGCGCGCAAGGTTCTGCCCGTCGTCGCAGGAGTCACCCAGTCACTCGATACGCTTGAGCAGTTGCTTGCTTCGCTTGATGATGTATCCGTGGGTGTCGATCTTGCGGATGTGGGGACTTATGGATATCACTCTGGCGTGACGTTTTCTGTTTATGCCGAGGGTTGGCATGACTCGATTGTGCAGGGCGGTCGTTATGATGATGTGAGCAGGGCTTTTGGACGTGCGCGTCCCGCGACAGGTTTTAGTTTGGACCTGCGAAAGCTTGTCGCAGGTTTGGTTCCGGCATTACCTGCCCCGGCCATTCGTGCGCCTTCAGGGCAAGATGTTGCACTTCGTGAAGTGATGCAAACCCTTCGCCAAAGCGGCAATATCGTTGTACAGGTTTTTCCTGGCGAAGTTGCCACACATGACGAGTTTGTTTTTGATCGCGAGCTCGTTCAGCGCGACGGTCAATGGGTAGTGCAGCAGGTTCTTTAGGCTTCGGCGTGTGACGGGTCGTCTCGACTCAAGGCGCGTTCGAAGATATTTATTCTGATACTGATTGTTTTGATTATCCAATATGAGCAAGAACATCGTAGTGATCGGCACCCAGTGGGGTGACGAAGGCAAAGGCAAAATCGTCGACTGGCTGGCTGAGTCCGCCTCGGGTGTCGTACGTTTTCAGGGCGGTCATAATGCCGGTCATACGCTCTGGGTGAATGGCAAAAAAACAATTTTGCGCCTCATCCCTTCGGGCATCATGCATCCGAGCGTGACGTGTTACATCGGTAACGGTGTCGTATTGTCTCCAGAAGCGTTGTTAAAAGAGATCTCTGAGCTCGAAGCCGCCGGTCTGGATGTTCGCTCACGCCTCAAGATCTCCGAGGCTTGCCCATTGATTTTGCCTTATCACGTTGCACTTGATCAGGCGCGTGAAGCTCGCCGCGGTGATGCGAAGATTGGTACCACGGGCCGTGGAATCGGCCCGGCTTACGAAGACAAAGTCGCGCGCAGAGCTTTGCGTGTGCAGGATTTGTTCGATCCCCAGGGTTTTCGCGCCAAGGTTGATGAGGTATTGGATTTGCACAATTTTGTGTTGACCAAATATCTCGGCGCTCAGGCGATTTCCGCGCAGGAAGTCGTTGATCAAGCGATGGCGCTCGCTCCTGCAGTCGCACCCATGGTCGCTGACGTGAGCAGTCTTTTGTTTTTGGCTCAGCAAGCCGGGCAAAATCTGTTGTTCGAAGGCGCGCAAGGCGCTTTGCTCGATGTGGATCATGGCACGTATCCGTATGTGACCAGCAGCAACTGCGTGGCAGGTGCCGCGGCAGCGGGTGCAGGCGTGGGTCCTCAAAGTTTGAATTATGTGCTGGGCATCACCAAGGCTTATGCGACACGAGTGGGTTCGGGACCTTTCCCGACAGAGCTCATGGATGAGACGGGCGCGCGTCTTGCGACGGTTGGCAAAGAGTTTGGCTCTGTCACGGGGCGCCCGCGTCGTTGTGGCTGGTTTGATGGTGCTGCGCTCAAACGGTCGGTTCGTTTGAATGGTATTACGGGTCTTTGCATCACAAAGCTGGACGTGCTTGATGGCTTGCCACTCCTCAAGATGGGTGTGGGTTATGAGCTCGACGGTCAGATTTGTGATGTGCTGCCTTATGGTGCGGCAGCCGTTGCACGCGCCAAGCCAATCCTCGAGGAAATGCCGGGTTGGACGGAGTCAACGGTCGGTGTGACGGATTTTGATAAGTTGCCCGCCAATGCGCAACGCTACCTGAAGCGACTCTCAGAGGTTTGCGGTATTCCGATCGACATGGTTTCAACGGGTCCGGATCGCAATGAAACCATTATGTTGCGTGATCCATTCAAATCCTAATGTCTAATCCTCAGGCGACTCAGGATATATGGGTAGATTGGGAAACCTATCACCAGCTGATTGAGCGCCTGATTGTTGTTGTCGACCAGTCGGGATGGAAGTTCGATCAGATACTTTGTCTGGCTCGAGGTGGTCTAAGAGTCGGTGATGTATTTTCCCGAGTGTTCAAGTTGCCACTTGCGATCTTGTCGACGAGTAGTTATCGGGAAAATCTTGGTCAGACTCAGGGGGCGCTGGAAATAGCCTCCTTCATCACGATGACTCACGGAACGCTGAACGGACGAGTTTTGCTTTTGGATGATTTGGTCGATAGTGGGGAGACGCTCATTGGCGTCAAACAGCATCTCTTGAGAACTTATCCGAGCATTGATTCGATCAAGACAGGCGTGCTTTGGTACAAAACCTGTTCGCAGGTAGCCCCAGACTTTTTTGTTGAAAAATTGTCAGGTAATCCTTGGATTCATCAGCCTTTTGAGCGTTATGACGCTTTATCGGCGCAAGATTTGGCCGAAAAAAGGGTTTAAGTCATTTCAAAATAGCGTATTTATGCTATGATTTAAGGCTATCTAGTTGTTTAACTGTTTTATTTTTTCGTCACGCATCCTATGCCTATCGTTCGTCTGAAAGAAAACGAGCCCTTCGAAGCCGCACTGCGTCGCTTCAAGCGCACAATCGAAAAAACTGGTCTGTTGACCGAGTTGCGCGCACGCGAGTTTTATGAAAAGCCCACTGCCGAGCGTAAGCGCAAGCAGGCTGCCGCAGTTAAGCGCCACTACAAGCGCATCCGCAGCCAGCAATTGCCACCGCGCATGTACTAATCCACGGCGCACGCGTTGCGCCGTTCACGTATGGTTTGAGCGTTGATCCCAGATTCCTTTATCCAGGATCTTCTAGCCCGAGTCGATGTCGCAGATGTCGTCGGACGATACGTGCAGTTAAAGAAAGGGGGCATTAACCTGCTTGGGTTATGTCCCTTTCATAACGAAAAATCTCCCTCTTTTACGGTTAGTCCAACCAAACAGTTCTATCACTGTTTCGGATGTGGAGCCCATGGGAGTGCTATTACTTTTCTCATCGAGCACACTGGAGCAAGTTTTCCAGAGGCGGTTCGAACCCTCGCCAGCACGGTTGGCATGGCAGTCCCCGAGGAAAGCCGTTCTCCTGGTCAAAAAGCTGCAAGTTCACGTCGGCGCGAGGAAATTTCCCAGCATACGCAGGTACTTGATCTTGCTCAAAAGCACTATTTAGCGCAACTACGAGACAGTCCCGCAGCCATTCGTTATTTAAAAGAACGCGGGTTGACGGGGCTCGTGGCTAAGGAGTTTGGTTTGGGTTGGGCGAGTGCTGATCGCCAGGCATTATCCAAAGTCTTTCCCCGTTACGATGATCCTTTGCTGGTCGAGTCCGGTTTGGTCATCGAGTCTGAGGATGGCCGTCGCTACGACCGTTTTCGGGAACGCGTCATGTTTCCGATTAGAAATGTCAAAGGTGAGATCGTCGGCTTCGGCGGTCGAATTATCGGAAAGGGCGAACCCAAATACCTGAACTCTCCCGAAACACCTGTTTTCTCTAAAGGAAATGAGCTGTACGGCCTTTACGAGGCGCGCAGCGCAATCCGGTCCGAGGGATGTGTGATTGTGGTTGAGGGTTACATGGATGTTGTGGGTCTTGCGCAGCTAGGGGTGCGAAACGCTGTTGCAACACTGGGAACCGCAACAACACCTGTCCATATTCAAAAGCTCTTGCGCGCCAGTGACAAAATTATATTTAGTTTTGATGGGGATGGTGCCGGGCGTCGGGCAGCCTGGCGAGCCTTGCAGGCATCTCTCCCTTTGTTGCGCGATGATATTTCTATCCGGTTTTTATTTCTCCCTGCCGAGCATGATCCCGATAGTTATATCCGGAAATTCGGGGAGGAGGCTTTTCGCGCTTGCTTGGCAGAGTCGGATGCGCTTTCTACATTTTTTTTGAACGAGTTGTCGGCGCGCCATTCCATCGAGGAGCTCGAGGGGAGGTCGGCGCTTGTGCATGAGGCGAAACCATTACTGGCGCAAATCCCAGCCATCGCGCTCAAGGTCCAGTTGCAGAACGAGTTGGCCAGGTTGGTTCAATTTACGCCTGAAGAGCTCGGGCAGTTGTTGGCCCAAGAGCTGCCTCATAAATTATCCGGGCTCCCTGATCCCAGCCGGGGGGCGACCGCCGTGACTTCTTCGGCAGAGGTCTCAGGTAACGCTTCCGATCATGGCGCTAGCTATTCAGCGAGCAATCCCAGAGCGGAGCGATCTGCGCGGACGGTTTCACGGCGTGCGGTTGCGCCGCTTGCACGTCGTTTGTTGCGCTTGCTGTTGACGCATCCCGAACTGGTGGATCAGATGGGGGAGCAGCAGGTTGAAATCTTGGCGCGTAGTCCTCATCTGGATATGGTGAGGGACTTGATTGTTTTGATTCAGGCCACGGGCGCACGTCATGTCGGGGCATTGATTCAAGCAGCTGATCCTGGTGCTGATCTCGGTATTTTGCTGGTTTCTGTGGCTGAGGACTTGATGGCTCAGGAACCCTTGCCTAATCCGCAGTCCGAATGGGAGGATGCGGTGCGACGCATTGAGATGGATGGTTTAAAGGCTGAGCAACAGGCTCTGATCGGGCAGGGATTAAATAATTTGCAGGCACAGCAAAAATATCAGGAACTTTCTCAAAGGATCACCCGTCTAATGAGGGTAATCGAATCAAATAAGTCTACTTGATTCGGTTAAAATCAATGGTTTACGCAGCTCAGGCGTGTGTTTGATTCAAGCACGGATTGGGCAGGCTCGTGCCTAAAGCACTTTTAAAGCAAGCACTTTTCAAGCAAGCACTTTTAAAATATAAGAGCGATCATGACCCAATCACTTGGCAAGAAAAAAACGATGGCTGCTGCAAAGCCTAAACCCAAAGCGGCAACCAAACCCGTCGCCAAGTCTGCTAAACCAGTGGCCAAAACCCCAGTCAAAGCACCCGCCAAAACACCAGCCAAAACGCCAGCCAAGCCATCGGTCAAACCAGTTGCAAAGCCAGCGGCTAAAACGATCGCCAAGCCAAGCGCGAAACCCGCGGCGAAACCGGCGGCCAGACCCGCTGTTAAAGCTACAGCAAAACCGGCTGCAAAGGTGGTTGCCAAGCCTGTGGTCAAACCCGCTTCCAAAATTTCCAAATCAGAGGTCAAGTCTTCAGGGACTCGACCTGTTTCTACTTCTTCCGCAGCAAAAACTGCAGTTCAATCAGTCAAGGATTCAATGAAGTCGGCTTCAAAAAGTAAATCTGCAGTAACCGAAAAAGCAAGTGCTGAGAAAGTTGATGCTAAGTCCGCAGCCAAGCCCGCAGCCAAAGCTGCCGCTAAACCCGCAGCCAAAGCAACTCCAGCTGCGTCGGATAAAAAAGCGCCTGCGAAAGCTGCGACTAAAGTGACGGCTGCTAAGCCCTCAGCGCCCGCAGTCAAGTCTGTCCCAGCCAAAGCAGCTCCCCCAGCACCTGTGTCTGCCAAGGCGCCAGGTAAAGTGGATGTTTCCAAACCCGCACCACCGCAGGATGATGGTGAGGGCCCTCCAAAAAAGGCGAGTGGCCGACCACCAGGTGGTACGGGCCGCCGCCCGGGGCGTCCTTCCAAAAATCCAAATAACAATGATGCGGATTTTGGTGATTCCGGTGATGGTGAGCACGAAGTTGAAGTCGTGCCTGATTTCAAACCTGTCAAGCGTGGCAAACGCGGCAAGGGTGATGCCAAGGATCTGATCGCGCGTGGTCCAGTGACCCCAGAGGAATACGAAGCGCGACGCAATCGTCTCAAGTCACTGATCAAGTTAGGTAAAGATCGCGGTTATCTGACCTATGGTGAAATTAACGACCACCTGCCGGATGATCTGGTGGATGCCGAAGCAATTGACGGCATTATCAGTACGTTCAGCGACATGGGTATCGCCGTCTACGACCAGGCACCCGATGCAGAAACATTGTTGTTAGGTGAAAACGCGCCTGTCGCGACGTCTGATGATGATGTCGAAGATGAGGCCGAAGCGGCCCTGACGACAGTGGATTCGGATTTTGGCCGAACGACTGATCCCGTCCGTATGTACATGCGCGAAATGGGTACGGTTGAACTGTTGACTCGCGAAGGCGAGATCGAAATCGCCAAGCGGATCGAAGAGGGTCTCAAGCACATGGTGATGGCGATTTCAGCTTGCCCGACAACGGTGAATGAAATCCTGAACCATGTGCAGCGCGTTCGTGAAGGTCAGGCACAAATCGATGAAGTAGTCGACGGCCTGGTTGATCCGGATGATGGCGCAGAATATGCGGGTGCGGGTGTCTCCGACGAGGCTGACGAGGATGGTCCTGCCGGCGGCATGAGCAGCAAACAGCTCGAAGACTTGCGCATCAAGGGTCTCGCTAAATTTGAAATCGTTGCGGTTGAGTTCGCAAAAATGCGTGCCGCTTACGAGACGGACGGATACCGTTCCAAAGCTTACATGGCCGCTCAGGAAGCGATTCAAAACGAGCTGATGGGGATTCGATTTACCGCCAAGATGGTTGAGCGTTTGGCTGATACCCTGCGCGCGCAAGTCGAAGAGGTGCGCAAGATTGAGCGTCAAGTGCTGCATACATGCGTGGATCGGGCTGGCATGCCACGCTCGCACTTTATCAAGGTGTTTCCAGGTAACGAAACAAATCTTGACTGGGTGCTCGGTGAGGTTGCCGCTGCCACGGACTACGCCCATACGCTCGAGCGCCATGTGCCAGCTGTGCAGGAGCTTCAGCAAAAACTGATCGACCTGCAGGTTCGTGTGGTCTTGCCTCTCAAAGACCTGAAAGACGTCAACAAAAAAATGGCGACTGGCGAAGCCAAGGCGCGTAAAGCCAAGCGTGAGATGACCGAAGCGAACTTGCGCCTGGTGATCTCCATTGCCAAGAAATACACCAATCGCGGCTTGCAGTTTCTGGACTTGATCCAAGAAGGTAACATTGGCCTGATGAAGGCGGTTGACAAGTTCGAATATCGCCGAGGCTACAAGTTCTCCACGTATGCGACATGGTGGATCCGTCAGGCTATCACCCGTTCGATCGCAGATCAGGCTCGTACGATTCGTATCCCTGTCCACATGATCGAGACCATCAACAAGATGAATCGCATCAGTCGTCAGATCTTGCAGGAAACGGGTGCTGAGCCCGACCCCGCAACGCTGGCATCCAAGATGGATATGCCCGAGGACAAGATTCGCAAGATTCTCAAAATCGCGAAAGAGCCGATTTCGATGGAAACACCGATCGGTGATGACGACGACTCTCATCTGGGTGATTTCATTGAGGATATGGCCACGCTCGCTCCCGCTGATGCTGCTTTGCATGGCTCGATGCGTGATGTGGTCAAGGAGGTCCTTGACTCACTGACTCCGCGAGAGGCTAAAGTACTACGCATGCGCTTTGGTATCGAGATGAGTACGGATCAGACTCTCGAAGAAGTGGGTAAGCAATTTGACGTCACGCGCGAGCGTATCCGTCAAATAGAGGCCAAAGCCTTGCGCAAGTTACGCCACCCTAGCCGTTCGGACAAACTCAAGAGTTTTCTTGAAGGTCAGTGATGCAAATCCAAATATTGGTCGTTCATCCCAGCCCTCTGGTGCAATCTGCACTAGAGTGCCTAATCCGAACGGATCCCTCTTATTGCGTGGTTAAAACGTTTGCCAAAGGCTCTGACCTTGCGGTTTTTTTAACGACGACGACGGATCGTTTTGACGTGGTGCTCTTGAGTGCCGAAGAAGAGCAGCCATCGTTGATGTTGCGTATCTCTGCGATGAGCGATGCTAAGGTGTTGCTGCTGGCTCTCGAGCGAGAGCCTTCCAATGTTGAGGATTGGCTCAAGGAAGGCGCGCGAGGTTTGATTAATCCTCAGGCTGACACTGCACAACTCCTCAAGGCGATCTCCAAGGTTTACGCGGGAGAGTTTTGGTTTAATCGCCAAATCACTTCACGTATTTTTAGTGGTCTTGGTCAGGCAAAGGAGCTATCCGAGGAACAAAAGCGGATCGCTGAGTTGACGGCCAAGGAAAAACTGGTTGTTAAAGCTGTCGTGGATGGTGGTGGTAAAACTTTGCGTGAAACCGCAAAAGATCTCGAAATCAGTGAAAACACTGTGCGAAATCATTTACGTTCCATTTACAGCAAGCTTGGACTTGCGAATCGACTTGAGCTCTTTGTTTTTGCTCAGCAACATCTGACACGTTAAACATTACGCTGTTGGTTTGTCACTTTGACCCCTATCGCGCAGTGCGGATAGGGGTTTTTATATTTGAATTAAATTTATGGTACAAAGGTACTATGTCTTATGGCATAGTTATCCCGTATCGAGTCGACAACACCTAGTACCTGTCAAGTCGATAATGATTTCCGATACGTTCATTAAAAGTTAGACTGTGTCCTATAACCTCGTGACACAAGTCAGCTGTAACTTTTCATTACTCCAGCTTAAGAATGCTTTTAACAAAATCAACCAGTCCGCTGTTGAGATTAAGTTTTGCGCAGCGGTTTGGCCGTTTTGTTTTAGCCTGCCTGTTCGCTTTAATGTGTTTGCAATTGTTTGGTTGTTCCACACCCATCAAAGAAGAGGGTGATGCTCCAGACGGACCTGAATACGTTAAATGGATTCCTAAAACTTTCAATGGCCCGGTCAACGAAAGTTTGCCGCGTCCCAAAGAGTTTTGGTGGAGAGATTTTGGCAGTAGTGAGCTTGACGCGCTTGTAGATACTGCGTTGAATAATAACTTCGACTTGCGTGTCGCGGTTGCCCGGGTGGCTCAGACGCGCGCACAAGCCAACATTGTTCGCGCTGCGCAATCTCCCTCTGTTGAGTTAACGGCGGGCTATAGAAATCAGGCGCCTGGGCAAGGCGTAGGCTATGCTGCGACAACGGACGAATGGGGCAGTCAGCCTGTTTGGCAAGCGGGTTTAGCCGTCAACTATGAGCTGGATCTGTGGGGTAAAAAGGAATTCAACTCTCAGGCGGCATATTCCTTAGCCTTAGCGAGTGAGTTCAATCGTGAAGTTGTCGCGCTCAGTCTGGTGAGCGATGTGGTCACGGTCTATTTTCAGGTGATGGCTTTAACGGAACGCATTGCTGTCGGAGAGCGCAACCTCGAGACGATCCGCATGGTTGGTCGTAACTTGCAAAGACGCCTCGACCGCGGGGACTCGACAGTGATCGATGTCTCTCAGCAATTGGTGTTGCAGAGCAATACGGATGCTCAGGTCACAAACTTGAAACTGCAGCGCGAGCGGGCACTCAATCGCTTGGCTTTGCTTGTGGGGACAACGCCTTCGGCTTTAAAGCTCAGCGGCGGGCTGGTTGAAAATGTCAACACGCCAGTGGTTCAGCCGGGTTTGCCCTCGGACCTGCTGTGCAGACGACCCGATATTCGCCGTGCTGAAGCTGCACTCGAGTCTGCGCAGGCTGACTTGTATGCCGCGCGTGCAAATTTACTGCCTTCGTTTGCGTTATCCGCACAAGGTGGTTTTGGTAGTTTCTTGTTGTCATCCATTCTTGCGCCTCAAAGTCTTTTTTACAACCTGAGCGCAAATCTGGTTCAGAACGTTTTTGATGGCGGTAAACGCAAGTCCGAGGTTGAGTTGGCAAATGCCAAGAACAGGGAGTTGCTTGAGGCGTATGCCAATACCGTCTTGTCAGCCATGCGCGACGTCGAGGACGGACTTTCTGGCGTGGCACTGACTGCCAAACAATATGCGGCACTGGACAACGCTCGCAAACGCGCGCGTCAATTGGCTGAATACAGTGTCAAGGTGGTTGAGCGGGGTGGTATGGATTTTGTGCAGTTGTATCAAGTTCAAGGCACAGTGATCGCTGCAGAAGATGCAGCGATCAATGGTCGTTATGAGCAAATCCGGGCCTCTGTAGACCTCTACAAAGCGATCGGCGGTGGACTACGTTTGGGCGAGAACCCTTGTTTGGGTGGTGGCAAGCTTCCAGAGGCGGATGCGCGCTGGCGGGCCAGAGCAGAGAAGAACGATGGCAAATAAGACCACAACGAAGATGAACGACCGGTCTAAAGCCAGTGAAACGCTGGGCTTGTTGTCGCCGTTTGCGGGTGAGAGATTCACCATTTTTTCCTCCAGTATCACGATCAATATCCTCGCATTGGCGTTCCCCTTGCTGATGTTGCAGCTTTACGATCGAATCTTGCCTTACGAGTCAGTCGATACGCTCGGTCTGGTCGCGATGACTGTTTTGCTTGCGATCTTTGTCGAGACTCTTTTGCGGATTGCACGCTCTTATGCCACAGCGTGGACGGCAGCACGATTTGAGTACAGGGCGATGATGGCCTTGACCGAGCGCGCCTTAGCCGAGCCCCTTCACCAGTTTGAGCGCAAGGGGACTGGCGCGGTGATGTCCCGCTTTAAGTCTATCGGGACGCTTCGCTATCACTACTCTGGTCAGACGTTTCAGCAGCTGATGGACTTGCCGTTCACTTTTTTATATGTATTGATTGCGGCAGTCATGAGCCCCTGGATTGGTGTGTTGCTACTGACTGGTTATTTAGTCTTCATGCTGATCATCTGGCGAAATGGGAAAACTTTTCCTGCTTTGGTCAAAGAGCAAAAAGAGGCGGATCTCAGGCGAGGCAATTTTTTAAATGAAACCTTGCGCAACATACATACGCTCAAATCGATGACGATGGAGGCGTTGATGTTGCGTCGCCACGAGCGCTTGCAAGAAGCCTGTGCCCGCCTGATGTCCAAAGTCACCTATGCGATCGATATGTCCTCGGGGCTTGGGAACATATTTTCACCTCTAATGACCACTTTGACGGTGGCTCTTGGCGCATGGTTGGTGATCAATGGCGAGATGACGAACGGCGAACTTGCGGCTTGTGTACTGTTAGGTATGCGTGCGCTTGCTCCTCTTCAGCGTCTGGGGGGTATCTGGTCAAAGCACCAGCAGGACAAAATTTTGCGTGAGGAACTTTCTGCACAGCTTGCCCAACCTGTTTTGCCTGTTGAACCTCCCCATGCGGTCTCTCTGGATACCGTGTGTGACGCGTCTGAACCGCGTGGAGTGAGCCTTGATCTTGTCAACGTGGCCTACCAGTTTCCCTCCGCCAAGGCCCCTGTCTTTAAAGACTTGTCTCTCACGATTGAACCAAACGAATGCCTCTTGATTGAGGGGCAGAGCGGGGCAGGACGCAGCACTTTGTTGCAATTATTAGCCGGAGTTGTTCAGCCGACAGATGGTCAGATACTGGTTGATCATCGCGAGTTGAAATTTATGAGTGCCACCGAAGTGGGGCACGAAATTGCTTATCTGTCGCAAGAAGCGCAAATGTTTGAGGGGTCGCTCCTCGACAACATCAGTCGCTTCGATGATGATCGGATAGATCTCGCTCTGGAGACTGCAAAGAAACTGGGTTTAGGCGATTTCGTTTCCAGAATGCCTCGTGGCTGGGATTCAACGGTCGGTGACATGGCCACAGATTCGTTGCCTCCGGGATATCGTCAACGATTGTCCATTGTGCGCGCGCTCAGCGGGCAACCTCGCGTCATTTTGTTTGACGATGCGACTTCAACAATGGATTCAGAGGGTGACACTCTATTTTTACGCTATCTGCAGTCGATGGTGGGACGTGTCACGATCGTGATGATTTCGCAAAGACCCTCCTACAAGCGTCTGGCTACCCGAACGGTTTATCTGCAGAAGGGATGTTTCACCGAGCGTGGCCTTGCAGAGCCAATTGCTGAGCCTGTGTTGGATTTGGGCATTGCGGCGCAATCTTTGGAGACGACTTCTCCTGTCAACTTAGAGGCGAATTCTCCTGTCAATATCGCGATGGCTCGACCCAAAGAAGCCACCTCCGTTGAGCCGCGAACGTTCTCGACCGAAGGTGCTGTGATTGACACGGAGCTTGATCCTTTACGCTGGGATCGCACGCGTGAACTAGTCGATGCTCAATTCAAAGTTAGAACTGATTTTTCTGGTTGTTTGACAATTTTGCTCAAACAAATCAATGCTCGAGTGAGCACCCGGGAGATCGCCGAATCTCTGCCTTATTACGAGGATGCGCTGGATCTTTCTGGCTTTCAAAACGCCATGGCTGAGCTAGGTTACAAGCCTAAAGAAGTCCGTTGCAGACTGGGCGATCTGGAGGTGCGATCTTTGCCTTGTTTGTTTGTTCCAGATCGGGACCTGGCGTTTGTCGTGCTTGGGCGCACTGGTCATCAAGTGCGAGTCGCCAACGATCCTGATCAAGATGTGCGTCTAGAGTCCAATCTAAATATCGAGGGTCGCGCCTTCTTTTATGAACAGGTTGGCCGATCTTTCGTCGAGACGGGATCCTGGGCAACGCGTGCGCTCAAGCGGTTCGCTCCGCTGATTGGTCAAGCTACGGTTTCTGCCCTGGTGTCAGGTCTGGTACTGATGGCGGGGCCGCTCTTTATGATGGTGGTCTACAGCACAGTGATTCCAACTGGTGCCGAAGACACTTTGCTTTACTTGACGATCGGCTCTGTCTTGGCACTGTTGTCGAGCTTTGCATTCATGCGGCACCGCGCGCATATTTTGGCGTACATCGCTGGCCGCATCGAGTATTTATTCGGTGCGAGTATTTTGCAACACGTGTTGAGAATGTCTCCATCCTATACAGAACGCTCTTCGGTGGGGGCTCAAACTGCACGTCTTCAGAGCTTTGAGGCGATCCGGGATATGTTTATCGGTCCGCTGGCTTCGACATTCCTGGAGTCACCCGCGACGATTGTGTTGCTCGTGGCCTTGTCGATTATTAATCCAATCGCACTGCTTGTATTTACCGTCATGGTCGCGATCTATGCGATTTTGTACTGGGTTTTTTCTGGCCGGACCAAGACTCTCGTCACGGAATTAAGTCAGGCGGTGACCAAGCGCGACGAGTTCCTGGTGGAACTGATCGTCAAGATGCGAACAGTCCGAGAGAGCCACGCGCAGAGACTTTGGCTCGAGCGTTTCAGGGAAGTCTCCGCGAATGCCGCAATGGCTTCTTTCAAGTCCGAGCGTTTGTCTTCTTTGCTTGTAAGTAGCTCTTACTTTCTGATGATGCTTGCAGCGTTGTCCATTGTCGTTGCAACGGTACCCGCGGTGTGGTCGCATTCCGTATCATCGGGTGCATTAATTGCCTCATTGATGTTGATGTGGCGCGTTCTCACCCCTGTTCAAACTGTTTTCACCAATATGACCAGAATGGAACGGGTGGGCAATGCGGTCAAACAGATCGATAGTTTGATGCGGATCCAGCCCGAAAGGATTGAAACCTCACAAGCTGTCAGTGGTCGCAAGCTCCTGGGCGAAATAGAGTTCGCGCGAGTATCTTTCCGTTATTCGATCAAGGTCGACCCGGCGCTGATTGGCGTGGAGTTTCGCATTCAGCCCGGACAAGTTGTCGCGTTGACCGGACCGAATGGCGGTGGCAAGTCGACCCTATTGAAACTGATTCTCGGTATGTACCAGCCCCAGGCGGGTGCGATTCTTTTGGACAATGTGGATATCCGGCAAATCGATCCATTAGTCTTGAGACGCTACATTGGTTACGCACCCCAGGATACCCAATTGTTTCGCGCAACACTGGCGCAGAACCTCAGATTGGCCCGACCAGAAGCGACTGACGAAGATCTGTATGAGTGTTTGGAAATGGCGGGCGCGTTGGACCAAGTGCTTTCCTTGCCTCAAGGTCTTCAGTACCGTGTCGGTGACAACACGAACGAGCTTGCCGCAAGTCTCAAGCAAAAACTGTCGATAGCGCGTGCGTATCTGACGCGCGCGCCGATTATGTTGTTTGATGAACCTGGCAACGGTCTGGATGAACTGGGTGATCGAAAATTCATTGAAACGATTAAAAAATTACGTGGCAAGACAACCATAGTCTTTATCAGTCATCGTCCGAGTCACATCAAATTAGCTGACACGTTGATGATTTTCGACAAGGGTTATTTACGCGCGAGTGGTGCGCCTGAAGTGCTGCTGAGGCAGCCGGTAGCATCTTGAAGCTCAAACTGGAATACATCGCAATGATTTGTGAGAAGAATGTCTGTGAATAATACTGAACCTTATCAGTCCGAAAAGACACCGGTTACGCCGCTCGTGCTTGGCGACCGAACGGACAATTACGTTGCCAAGGCTATCTTGCTTGAGGAGGCTGCGCCGCCGTCTTATTTGAGAGCGACGATCAATCTGGCGGCTGTCTCTTTGGTTTTATTCTTGGTGTGGGCGTATTTTGCCAAGCTCGACGTTGTCGCGTTAGCGCCTGGACAAATTTTGCCAGTTGAGTCTGTCAAAGTTGTTCAGCATGTTGACGGTGGACGGATCGCCTCGATTCAGGTGAGGGATGGGCAGCTTGTCAAAAAGGGCGAAGTGCTCATGCGCCTCAATGATACGGAGGCCGCGGCTGAATATCAGACCTTGAGTGCAAAGTATTGGGGACTGTATGCAAGGGTGGAGCGACTGCGTGCCCTGATTGGCGAACGCCCGGCAAATTTCAGCGCAGTGCCTGAGATCTACAAAGAAACGGTGCAGGAGCAGCAGCACACTCTGAAAACTTCCTTGCAACAAATTTCTCAACAAAAAGACGAGATCAAAATTTTGAAAGAGGTCAGCAAGATCAGGACTGAGCTTGCAGAGGAAAAGCTTGCGACGCGTGTGCAGGCTCTGGATGCGCAGCGTGCATTGAGTCAGGCCGAGGCGGAGTTGCTTCGGTTTAGACGTGCTCAGATGGATGAGCTCAATGAGTCTTCGAATGAGTTGGTTCAGATTCAGGAGCAACTCACTAAATTAAAAGACCGACTGGATCGTGTTGAGGTGCTGTCCCCATCTGATGGTGTCGTTCAGGATTTGAAGTTCCGAACGGTTGGAGGTGTGATCCCTGCCGGTGCGATGCTGATGAATGTTGTTCCTGTCGATAGTCAGATGCATGCTGAGGTCAGGGTTTCTCCCGTGGATATTGGTTTTGTAAAAATGGATCAGCCTGTCAGGCTTAAGGTCAGTACTTTTGATTTTATGCGTTATGGAACGATTGAGGGGCGTGTGTCCATGGTTTCACCATACAGCGTTTTAGGTGAAGGTCAAAATCCATACTTCAAGGTCAATATCACTGTGACAAAGGAGTATGTCGGTGATGATCAAACTAAAAAGGTCGAACCAGGAATGACTGTCCAGGCAGATATTTTGACCGACAGACAGTCCGTGTTGCGGTATTTACTCCGTCCGATTTATGTTGCTCTGAATCAGGGTATGCGTGAACGCTAACCTGGCCCTTGATAGACTGATAGCAGGCAGATAAAAATATGAACAAGCGCGAAGAAGGTGACTTGGATAAGAATCGGCCACTTACGCCTCGGCAAGAACAAATTTTATCGTTATTGACCGAAGGCAAGAGTAATAAAGAAATCGCCGAGGAACTTGGGATTCAGCAAGGGACTGTGAAGCAGCACTTGTTTGTGCTCTTTCGCCGTCTCGGAGTCGTCAATCGCGCCAAAGCCGTGATCGCTGCAAGTCAGCTTTTGAAAGCCCAGCGATCAAGAGGACGTGAGTCTGGTTGGTCCAAGCCCGCTAAACAAACTTCTATCCATAAGCCTGGTTATGTCTGGCGAATGATCGCTGTGGTGGCGGTGTTTTTGCCCGATGCCACATCCATTTCCACGGGCGTGCTGGTTCAGCGTGATCAGTACTTGCTGGCTTTAAGACAAACGGTTTCTGACTTCACGGAAGCCTTGGACGGTCAGTTTGTGTCCATGCCTTATGGAGGATTTCTTGCCTGGTTTGGTCATCCTTACTCACATCTGGATGATGCGGATCGCGCCGTACATTTGGCCCAGTCTATTCAAAAATGGTCGGATGACTACTGCGCCCAACATTTTGTAGAAACAGACTCTGACTTATTGACCAGGCCAATCGGTATTGGTGTGGCTTCTCATCCAGAAGTCGTCGCTGAGAAAACGGTACAGCTGACCGGTGCTGAGTCCTTCAGATCTGCTGCGATTTTGGCGCGTCACGCTCGACCACTAGGTCGCCCGCTTGCAGACGAATCGACACAACGGCTGGCACCTCTGAGCGTCCAGTGGCTCAAGGTCAAAGCATCTTCTGACAAGCCGATTGGACGTCAGCGTGAGGGCAGTGTCTCTGCGATTGGCGAGTATGGCCAGTTACTGCTGGATACGCGTTCGCGCTGGGGTGGTATTGATTTTGTGGATGAAATTTTTGCCTCTGCGAAGAGTGGCGTTGCGCAATGGATGTCGGTCGAGTCTTGGCCCCCGGCTGCTGCGACTGCTTTAATTGATACGATAGGTAACGCAGCGGTTTCGCTGGGTTTCAATGTGCTGCGTCTGAGAATGCCTGTGCAGACGCGTCGCGACCGGATCGTTGCAGGTTTTGTCGGTCAGATTGAGATAGTTTCAGCGGTGCTGAATGCACCGGTGGGCAAGGTTTATACGCTTTCTTCTGATGGAGAGAGATTAGGTTCCATGATTAGAGACTGCGCGAGTCAACCTTTAGTCATACAAGTTTATGGGCTCAAGGCTCTTGATGCATTGGCGACTGTCCTGGGTGAGCGGGGTGTGAATCAATTAGTCTCCTGTCCGATCGTGATCGTTGCTGCAAACTTAATGGATGTTGGACAGGCACAAACTGTTGTCAGATTGCTGGGGCCGCGTCCTAAAAGTGATGCGCCCTCCAGAGTTTTCACCATGCGTACGAATGGACATGCCGATTTGCCCCAAGCCATACGCGCTGATTTACAAGCCATGCTTGATGGTTTATCAGTGACCTCGAAACAGTTGATTGTGGCTGCTGCTAATGATCCTGCTCGGCCGATTGATGATTTTGTGACACAGGCGGGATTGCCCCATCATCAGACACAGTTCTGTTTATCAGAGTTGACGGCCTCCGGTTTAATTGCTCCTAAGTCTGGCGGAGGCTTTCAGTTTCGTGACCTCATGACGGCGCAGGCAATCCATAGTTTGACAGTTGCCATTCCTGAGATGAATGTGACCTAAAGGAGCTCGAAGTATCAATGAAAAGATCAGTGATCTTTTGCTCCAGTTTGATTTTTTTCGCTTTTTTTGTCGCGAGTTTTGCTCCTGCTCTCGCAGATGTCGGTGCGCGTCCCGTTGCGAGCGCGAGTGTCGTGGTGATGACAATGAGCGGAAGGATTTCAAAAAAGACGCTTGAAATGGTCCGTGGCTCTGTTCCAAAACCTCAAGGTGACCCTATTCCTGCCGGATTGATCGTGTTGCTCGATTCCTCCGGCGGTGACGGGGTGGTTGCGATGGAGATCGGCCGAATGCTCCGCGCGGCAAAAGCGCATATTTTTGTGACCGGTCAGTGCTCTAGCGCCTGTATGTTTATTTTGGCAAGCGGTGTTGTTCGAGGTGCGCCGGCCTACACAGTGGGAATCCATCGGGGTCGTATTACTGTGACAGATCAAGATGGAAAGATTTTGAAAGAGGTGGATGCCAGTGAAAATCCTAAAGCTGCCGCAGCCCTTACAAAGTTCGAGCGGGACGCAGAGGCTTATTTTGCTGAAATGGGTATGTCGCCTCAGCTATTTGCAGCAATGCAGGCGCACATCCAAAAGGGGGTTTACCGCTTGAGCCATAGTCAAGTTGAGCAGTATCGTCTAACTGGTTTCGAAACACGCTATTTCAATGAGCGCGTCAGGTTTTTTGAGACCCAGACAGGTGTCTATAAAATGAATGGAACCGAGCTGCGTCGACGTACCGCAAAAGTGGCTTCTCGATGCGGGGAGTTTCAAAATGACCGAAAAGCATTTGTAGCCTGTTATTCCGAGGTATTGCGAGACCGGTATTTAAATTAATTTAGGGCGATTTTGTTACCAAAGTTATATAACCTTTTGTGGTGTTGAGGGTATGTCTGCTGCCTATTAAAGTCTAGCTTATAGAAGTCTCAATTTGAGACGTGCTGGACTGATGAGGCATTGAAATGGCTGACGAAAATAAACCCACTCCACAACAGTCCCAAGAGGCCGTTCAACTCGATAGTTTGACGTCGCTCCAGCAACCGACTGAAAGTGACCAGGCAGGGAGTGCCAACACAGCGGAGGTACGTGCCGATGCCGTGGTGACCCAGCCGAACACAAACGCTCCTGAAGGGCCCAGCTTTTACCTTCCCAATACTGACCTGACAAATGCCCCGCCTGTTCAGACCGGCGACAGCACAGTCAGTGAAACTGAGTCTGAGGATGACGCCAGGCCTTCCAATGTGGAAGATGCGTTGGCAGGTGAGGGTTTGCTGACTGTCACTGTCGCAGTTTCGCCAGAGACTCAAGCCGTCTCATCGGAGTCCGGCGAGGGAGGTCGATCACCGGATGTGATGAGCGCATCTACTGGTACAGGTGCGCCAGGACCTGCCAATACGCCACGCGCAGGAACAACGCAGGCACGAGCGGACGTACCGCTGGATGGTACTGAGCCCGCTGAAGTGAATGAACCAGTCCAGGTGATTGAGTCCGTCACTCCTGTGGCTGCGACTCAACCGATTGAATTGACTGTTGTACCTCAGGTGACTGAGGCGGTTGTCACAGAGGCTGTGCTTCCGGTCGATGTTTCGCCTATTGCGTTAACGATAGTTTCTCAGGTGACTGATGCTGTTGCCATAGAGCCTATTGTGCCGGTTGTAGCGACTTCATCACTTAGTGAAAATCCTGTTATTGCTGAAAGCGTATCGAGTTTGTCTAGCGCTTCTGTTGCCTTGACCGAAACCGATGCGGTGCTCAGTACGAGCGGCACGCTGACGTTGGCGGACGCGGATGCGACCGATGCGACGGTGGTGGCGCAGACGGATACGGCTGGCG
>JACCDU010885268.1_pt1 | contig 21990 bp, 74 predicted proteins | sample 7446081 | NCBI WGS metagenome assembly JACCDU01 (sample SAMN15323447, study PRJNA562643) | freshwater metagenome | isolation source: river surface water | place: USA:Blue River Watershed | collected 2017-08-17
CAGAACTTATTCACACTTTGCGGAATTTGAAATGACTATCAAAGCAACTGAACTTCTCAAACTCTTTTCCAAAGCAAAACAACTTGATTTAAGTGTTGAGGTTTGTGAGGACAAAGATGGTGATTATGTAATTCGTATCTACGAAATGTTCCATCCAGAAGGATTTGATGAAACAGTATTCATCAATCAACAAGGTGAAACTAACTGGGATAAGAGATGTTATAGTTTTGATTATATGATGGATGTTCTTGATGAGAAACTGGAAGAAAAACGACAAGAGAAAATCAAAGAACAAAAACGACAAGAACTTCTTGCTCGTTTGACTGATGAAGAAAAGGAACTTCTGGGGGTAAAATGACAGAACAACGCAAACTGTGTAAAGATTGTCTCCATTATAAGAAAAGTTGGTTTGGTCATCTTTTTGGGAATAACTCACTTGATCGGTGTTATAATCCAATCATAACTGGTGATTTGATAACTGGAAACAAAAGAAGTGAGAGTTGTAAAATTGCCAGAGATTTTGAGATGTATTGTGGTAGAGATGGTAAGCATTTTGAGCAGCTATGGGGTGATAGGAAATGACTGAACGAGTAAAATTCGCACAAGTATCCAGAGTTATCTGTCCCAAGACAGGTATTCATTATCTTGATGCTCTTGATGAAAATGGTATTCATTGGATAGCACAAATGGAAACTGGTGTAGAACGGTGGATTACTTATAAGGAAACTTGGAAGAAAGACCCACAACAACCTTACGATCTATGAAACATCCTGCGAACGATTGGGAATGGGAAGATAGTGCCGAAATGTCCTTTGTAGAGTGGTTTCATGGTGACTATGGAAGCCCTTTTTCAATTCGTTCAGAATGGTTCTTTGGTGATTGTGAAGTTGAGGATGTGAATACTCGTAAGGACTTGATGACCAAGTGGTTGCATTCTGCCTTCTTGACGGGTTATAATACTGGGAGATGCTCCAAGACCGATGAGTGATCTAATCTTCTACACAAATAATGAGGAAACATACCGTATTTCTTTTCCAACTCTTGGAACCAAATGTCCCGAAACTAAACTTGAAATCAAAATGACTGAAACCGACATCTCAAAAGTTCTCATAGAAGGAGACTACGCAACCATTATGGGTGTGAAGTATAAGAGAGTAGAAGAACCAAAGAGTTTTTATGATAAACTCTGGGAAGAACTTGGGAAGAAAGTTGGATATGGAATTGATTGTGATCAACTGACTGATAGGGTTATGGATTTGATTAAAGATAATCTTCCAGAACCTACGGGAGAGTTTCAACCATCACCGCAAACACCAGAACAAGTCGCAGAAGGTCTCCGTGATGCAATGAGGCAGGCAAAGAAAGATGGTGTCTTTGATGTAGTTGATGAACCTGATTGGTATGATGAAGTAGAGTGGGATGAAAAAGATAATCCTACTTCATACATTACCGATGAGGTTGTGAATAGGTTGATGGAAAAATATCAATCTCAAAAACTCTGGAACATCTTAAAAGACAAATGGGGGTTTTCTGAAGATACTTGTGGTGATATTGTAGAGGCAGTTGCAGAATGGTTGCCGAAAGAACAATCTGCTGCAGGATCACAAAATGTAGATACTGAATTGCTTGTGGATGGACACAATCACTGTTTGCAGAAAATGAAGGAGATGTTGCGATGAACGATGATATGCCGTGGGTTAATCTCACACAAGAAGAAGTAGAAGAACTCCGCAACAAAAAATACGAACTCACTGAATATGGCAGAGAACAACTGAGGAAACTTATGAGAAATCAAGAACCATACCCTGATGCAATGTTTGAGGAAGCTGAGCGTCGTGAAGCAGAACGCAAGGCTCTTGATGCCCTTGATGAAATCTATGAGAAACACGGGGATGCTATGTTGCGTCTTGCTGAAATTGAAAAGGATCAGTGGGAACGAGAGGAAAGAAGTAGAACAGTTCTCTCACGATATAATGCCTTCTACAATGATGAATGTGCTTCTCTTCCTCACGGCACACCAATCACACCAGAACATATGCAGGCAATGACACTTGAATGTATGCTTGATGCCATACGGTGTGAGAACCTCAATGATGAGTTTGATGTAGTTTCTATTGATGACATCAACGCACTGATTGAAGCATTGCATCAACAGGGTAATGAATATCTTGAACGAGTGAGACAAAACAATGAACGAAGAATCACGGAAGAAAGCACTTGAATGTGGAATGGAAGCAATTCACAAGTATGATGATGCTATGAAAGAACTTGCAGAAATTGAACGACAAGAAAGGGAACAACCACTCTATCGTTTCTTTGCGATTGATTACTGTGCGACTGGTGAAGGTAGATCTATTTGGTTACAAATCTGCCGTTATGACCTTAATGGAGAAAGAGATTATGAGTATGAAAGATTTGCAAACTTTGTTCGTTATGATCATTATCTACGCGGATGTGATGAACTTACAGAGCGAGAGTTTCTGGATAAGTATACGCGATTTATTCCTCACCTGATTGCAAATATGCTTCGGGATAAAACTATTGGAACTTGGCAAACTCATTTGCATTTTAATCTATCATAGGACAGTTAGGAAACTGGTACAAGGGCACTCTACAAATCCATAAAATACCCTATAATACACCCATAAACACCCATTATTGTGATGACTTTTCAACCCTACAACATTGTTCCTGGAACTGATATTCTTCATAGTATCACTGATGTTTATGAACTTTGTGATGAAGCAGAAGGAATGACTTATCGTGTAGAACTCCAAGCAGATAATGGTGGAGTTTACATTAAATCAGGTGAAAAGGGACACGAAGAAGGTTCTAAAAATATCACCGAAGATATGTCTATCGGCAACAAACAACTCGCAATCGTTGTTGCTCGTCGTATTCTGGAACTTTATGGTGAACTGAAATGAACCTCACATACCGACAACTGATTCTCTTGACAACGGCACTCACTGTGCTCTATGATGAGGTCGCAAAGACTTCTACTCCTGAAATGAAACGGGAACTGATGGAACTTGGTGAGATTATTCAAAATGCTGCATTGAAGGCAAAATGAAGTTTGAATACAACTTTGTAAAAAAAGGAGTATTTGATTTGCCAGAAACTGACTGGTGGGGATTTGACCCAAACGACCACATTGAAATAAAAGAAAATTGGACATTAGCACATCTGGCAGTAGAAATGGAATTGTTCCCATCCGTAGGACAAGCAAGGAAGAATGGTTGGGATGGACCAATACCAAATGGATACACAGAGAAAAAAAAGATTGGCAAGATGAAAAAGTCTATGTTTATACACAATCCTTCTGATGAGTTTATCAACGATCCAAACTGGGGGACAAAATGACTAAACTAGTAAGGTGGGAAGAAAACCCAGACGAAATCGTGCTGGAAGAGGTAGAAATGTTTCACCTGGAAAGTATGAACGAACGGAGCCTGTGGGTGGGCATTTACACACAAGATAAAAAGATCTACCACTTGAATATTCACGCAGATGGTGATAAACTACGTTATTATTGGAGCGATGAAACGCTATGACCCAACTAACACAAGAACAAAGACAAACAATTGAAGACGCACTCACCTCAATTCCAGAAGTAGCAAAAAAGGGGATGTATGGAACTATGGAAGGTGTTGAAGAACAACTTGCTCGTGGGGATAAGATTATCTTTTATATGAGACCACACAAAGTTCCTGGTGGTCTTTATATTGATAAAATGAAAGTAGGTGAGGAAACGCCTTGACCTACGATCAACTCTATGAGCACATCGTCAAGTATGTTGCTCATCCCCATACTACTGTTCTGGAGCACGATAAGAAACGTGCTTGTCTAATTCTTGGTGCTTTTATGGAGTTTATTCTTGACTGCCAAGATGAAGGTGTGGATGTAAATAAGATTGATATTACTGACTTTGTAAATGAGAAACTCGATGAGTTGGAAGGTATGAATCAAAAATGAACTTTCCAGTGTTCTTAAACAAGTGGATAATCGGATTTAATCCGATTAAGTACACGCCATTCTGGTGGTGGTATCGGTTAATGTCGCATCAAGGTTTTCGCTTTGATGATTATCATGTTTGGGGAGAATTTTGGCATTCTCTCAATCATGGTTGGGAACATATTGAATATGTTTATAAGTTTGAGGAGTATTGGGGTAAAGGTTCTTATCCACCAGAACGTATTGTTTTGCCACAAAAAGATTTTGATACACTTGTAGAACGATTGCATCAACCACCAGATCCAGAAGTACAAGAACGATTTCGTAAAATACTAGAAAGAAAAGCGCCCTGGGATGATAATGATGAATAAGTATGTGGTAATCCTATCATCTCTCGTGGATGGCGCAACAGTTAGAGTACAGTTTCTTGCGAATAGTGAGATGACTTCTCAGCAACTCACAACTTATTATAAATGTAAGAGTGTCAGTATTAGTGATGTGGAGGTATTTCAACTATGATTAAAGTAGAAGAAAATAAAGACGGAACATTTGATATTTCTTGGGATAAAAATCATCCACAAGAATCAATGTTTAATACTTGGACAGAGAGTGACTTTATTGACGCTATTTCCAGATATCTTGATAAACTTAAAGAAGATGACAGAACAACAGAAAGCACTACTTGAATCGTTAGCAAAAGAACTTAACGGTAAATTGTCTTATTGGACTTATTCTGATAAAAATACACAGCATAAAAAAATTGTCATAGAATATGATTATGCTAGAAAAGACAGATAAATTAATTCAATTACTTTTGTACTCTCCTCATGTTTGTGATTTTATCTACGAACGTGAAGATGGAACTTTTTATGCCCAAAGAAAAAATCATAATGAATGGTATCAAAAAGTAACAAAGGTTGATGATCAATGGGTTTTTGGTGATAGAATAGATCAATGACACTATCAGAAAAAGAAAAAATTTACCAAAATGTTTGGTGTTGTGCCTATCAACGTAGGTATAATGCCAAAGTTTCTGGTAATTGGGATTTGTATGATCGTGAGCATGAAACTATTTTAATGTGCCTCAAAATTGCAAATTGGTCCAAGTTTGATACAGAAAAACGACAGTATTTAAAGTAAATGGAACTCAATCGCCAACCACTTACTTGGAGAAATTGCCCATCTTGTAAGTGTAATTTAGTAGATGCTGAAATCTCTGATGCTCTCAAGTTTAGTTGTGAGCAGGGGGCATTTCATTCTAAGTTATTGGGAGGTAGGAATCCAGAAACTTGGGAAATGGAGTATTGGAAGTGCCCAGATTGTAAAACCGTCTTTCCATCACAGGCATAGATATAATATCTTCTTATTATTGAAATAATTTAAAATGGATTTAATTAAAGTAATTGATAACTTTTTAAGTGAAGAATATTTTAAAGAACTTCAAGAATTGATGCTTAGTGATGGGGATTTTCCTTGGTATTATAATGATGGTGTAGTTGATGATAATGATCAACACCCAAATAATTATCAATTTACTCATACTTTTTATGATGCATTTTCTCCAAGAAGTCAGTATTACAGTGCTATATTGCCTTTATTAGATGTTATTGATCCAACCTCTATTATGAGAATAAAGGCAAATTTATTGACAAGAACTGAAACACATATTGAACATGGTTATCATATTGACATCTTAAACTTAAAAGAAGATCATAAATCAAAAACAGCTATTTTGTATATGAACACAAATAATGGATATACTGCTTTTGAAGATGGGGCAGTTATTGACAGTATTGAAAATAGAATGGCTATTTTTGATTCTCGATTAATGCATACTGGATCTACTTGTACTGATGAAAAGATTCGAGTTGTTATAAATTTCAATTATTTTTAAAATGGACTATAGAAAATTTAAAAGTTGGTTTGATGAGATTCAACCAAGAGTAAAAACAGATTTTACTTGCCCAGACCCGTTTGAAAAGAATAAAGTTATTCAAAAATGGTTAGAGACTGCTTATCAATTAGGTTTTAATGAAGGAAAAAACGTTGCCCTGAATCGAAAATGAATTTCACACCTGAACAATACAAAATCATTTACAATTCTGTTCGTCGTTATCAGTACGATAAAACAGTTCTTAACAGTAAGGAGTACCACGACTGCTCTGAAATACTTGACGAACTGTTCGATCTGGTCTATACTCAGAGGGTAGAGCAACCAACCTAATGGATTACACCGAAGAATTTCCTTTCGATCAATTTCCCTGGAAACTTGTTTACAAAGATGGAAATGAAGTTAGAAAGTGCTATTTTGATAGTGAACACAATCGCCAAAAACACATTGATCGTTATAAGTTAAAGAAAAAAGAAATTAAACTAAGTTACAAGTATGAAGAATGAAACTGTTCCAATTATTTTAATGCTTGGTTTTCTTTTTCTTATTGATCTATTCATAATTGGCGGTATATTGTGGAAAGGTCACGCAAATTTTATTGAACTGTACAAACATTTAAAACAATGACTACACGCACTTTTACTGATAAAAATGGAAACGAATGGAGTTGGGAAGAAACTCCAGAAGTTATTCAGGCTCTTAAGGAAGTACACAAAGACTATGAAGGTCCACTTTATGCACCCCATCCTGATTTGAAGAATGGAAAAGAAACTAATTGATGATTGCTTTTACGTTGAGCAAAAAAAGTATGGACTCTGGTATTCAACAGATAAAGAAGATAAAGGACTGGTCACATCTCTCACTGAAGAGCAATGTATCTCAGCAACCCGTTTTTACCTTAAAGGACGGCAGGAAGGTTGGCCTGAGACCAGAACTTATGAGGGTGAAGTAGGTGGAAAACTCTGATTATCCATATCACGTTTTAGATCCTACCACTCCTTGGTATGAGTGGTTATGTTATTGTGAAATATGTCATCAATTAGGTGTTAAAGACCAACCTAAAATAAGTCGATATATGGCATATCGTCGCTACTTAAAATCAGTAGGTGTATTGTAATGTGGAGAAGAATCAGGATACTACTCTGGCAAATAGTTTCTGATTGGGAACAACGTCTTTATCCTTATGAAATTGAGGATAAACAAGATTATTATTACACTGTAAAAAATGATGAGACTGGAGAAGAATATATGATTATCGAATGGATTAAATCATTTGATGAAAGAATTATTAAACTCCAAGAAGATATGGTTTGGGTTACAAACGAAGTTCGTAGGATTAAAAGTAATGATTGACAAACTAATTAAATTCTTTTTATCTCCAACTAAGAAACCGATTGTAGAAGATCACATTGATCTATACACCAAACTTATTGAACTGGAAAATCGTGTTGAAGTGTTAGAAAAAGAAAATGTTGAGACTACAAACTCAATATATGAAATTGCTAACAGTTTAGAGGCAAGGATTGACATTTTGGCATCAGAACCTTATAATTTAAAAAATTTCTCACTTGACAAATGACTTATTCAATCACTCTCCGTTCCCCTGATGGCACTGAGCAAACTATTCAATGTGCCGAAGACCAATACATTCTTGAAGCAGCAGAAGAAGCAGGTATTGATCTTCCGTATTCCTGTAAAGCAGGTGCTTGTTCTTCCTGCGCTGGTAAAGTTGTCTCTGGTGAGATTGATAATGAGGAACAATCTTTCCTTGATGATGATCAAATGTCAGAAGGATTTGCTCTTCTTTGCGTAGCATATCCTAAATCTGATTGTGTAATTTTAACTGAGCAAGAGGAAAATCTCTGATGTATGAGGATCTTGACAATTTTGAAAAAGCACTTTCACACTTTGGGACCAGAGTAGATGTCATCTGTGCTATGGAAATGGGTGGGCGCATTGATGCGGAAACTGCCTATCAAAATATTAAACAAGAACTCAAAGAACTTAAGCGAGTGCGTAAGTCATACAAAAAGGAACTGTAGTAAATGCGGTAAAGAAAAACCACTTAATAAAGATCACTTTCAAGTGGTAAAACATTTTAAAACTGGTTTTTCATACTACTGCAATGAATGTAACAAACCTAAACCTAGAGATTAATGCAAGATAGTCTAAAAATAATCCAGAATAAAGATGGATCTTATACAATGGATTGGGATCCACAAGATCCTAATTGGAAGTGGCTCAATGGGTTGACTTCTAAAGAGATTCAAGTTATTATAAAAGAAGCAATCAAGGATTACTCCAATGGACTCTGAATATAAAAAGTATTCACTTGAAAAACTGCAAGAGTGGGTTCACGATGCACTGAGTGCGGGTCAAGCATCACCTCACGAAATATATTCTGCTATTCGTGAGGCAGTGCGTGAAGATTATTACTATTACAAGGATCACGTCAGTCGTGCTTATGGACTTCTTGCACTTTTAAGTGGTGAGCGCCCAGTTAAAGATGAAAATGAAGATGATGGTATGCGTCCTTGGGGTCATAGTGACCTAGAATATCAGATTGCCAATAATAAAAAAGGTTTATTTGTTGGGTGGAATTATAGCATTAATCAATCTGAAGATAAAAAAGATAAAGTAAAAAAATGGGTTCTTCCTGTTGAAGAATGTAAGGATGCAGATACTGATGAAACTGATTACTTCGTATCCTTCCCTGATGATCTGCTAGAAGCAGCAGATCTAAAGGAAGGTGATCAGGTTGAATGGATTGATCAAGGTGATGGTTCTTTTTTACTTAAAAAATGTAATAAAGGTCTACCAACACATAAAGAACTTCTGGAAAATGGATATAAGACTTATGAAGAAGCAGTTGCTGATGGTTGGGAAATGACCGCTGATGGTTTCTGGATTAAGTCACATGTATGATAATATTTGAGTACATACTCTGTGGTATAAACATTGCATGCCACCTTCGAAATCTAGAAGATTACACAACTCGTCCAAAATATCCACCAGATGTTGCACAATTGTGCCAATATTTTGAGGAACAAAAAACAACGTTGCCCGATTACTGTAAATGGGGAGATGAACCAAAACCACCAAGAAAAAGGAATGAATTTTAATGGCTTTATCTGAATCTGTAGAAACAAGTTTACGAGAAGCAGAAGGATCTCTTCGAAATGCGCTAGCATATGCTGCTCGACAAGAAAAACCCTTCATTGCTAAACACATTGCTGATATGGTGATGCAAATTGATAGTCTTATCAGTGCTGACAAGTTAATGGATAAGTTGGAAGAGCGCAAACCAGGTGATTCTGGATTCTTCGGAACATTTTTTGGTGGCGGTGATGATTCCTGAAGGTTTTGAGGGTAAATTTACAATCACTAGGAAAGGATCATTTAGATTTTTTCCTGGATCTGAAGAAGATGAAAATTTTGATGTTTGGTTTTATCGAAGAGAAACTGATAGAGGATTACTTTCAGAATTTGTTGAAAGTATTGAACCTGAAAACATTGGATATGATAAACCATCTCAACAGTTGTTTTATCGATCAAAAAATGGTAAGATTTATAGAATGATCTTCCAAGAAATTGATGAAGATTTGTAACTTGATCCCAAAGAAAACATTAAGTTTCTAGATAGTAATGTATTGAAATGCTAATATTGAGAAACATCGCAAGAAACTTATGACTCTCGCAAAAACTGGCACAGAAGTCCTCACAAAAGAGGAATGGGATGAACTTGTTGCACTTAAAGATGCAATTACTTACGCCCCACAAACAGTTTCTGCTGAGAAAATGGAAAAATTTACTGAATTAATGGTTCGTTCACTTGAAGGTAAGTGTGATCCTCCTCCACCTAAAAATTGGAGAGGTTCTACTTTGAGTGAATAAAAAATAAATATATCAATACGCTACAAAACAATGGATAACATCGACCAACACATTCAAAAGGATGTGGATCTTTTGAATGACCCAACAATTTCTCCACAGTCTAGAAGACACACAGAAGAAGAATTAGAAGCACTCAAAGTTTATAAAGATCATCATCCAAATGATGATCATGATCCAACTCCACTTGAGTTGTATTGTGATGCTCATCCTGATGCAGCAGAGTGTAGAATTTATGAAGATTGAGTCCAGTTCAAAAACTGGCACAAGGGGGCTTTCACGCCCCCTTTTTTGTTGTATATTAGATGAGTGGAGGGGAGGGAAACCGCTCCGCAAAACCCACATTAGATTCTCTGCTTTTTCTGCAATGGCAACCCGCTCTCGCATTGGTATCGAACTCTCTGACGGTTCTATTCTGTCTGCTTATTCACACTGGGATGGTTATCCCGAATGGATGGGTCGCATTCTTCGCACTCACTACAATACTAAAGAGAAAGTTGCTGAACTGATTGATGGTGGTGATATGAGTTCTCCTTGGACTACTTCCCGTTGGGATACTAAACTCAATGAAGAGTATGGTCCTGAATACTACTCTCAGCGTGGTGAGAATTGCCCTCCTCGTCTTGATGCTGACCTGTGTGAATATCTTCTGCCCGAAAACAGTGAAGAATATGCATATGTTTTCCGTAATGGTGAATGGGTCTGCTATGATATGCATCAGTTTGAGAATAGCAAACTTCCTGAAGTTGTTGAAATCCCCTCTGGTGCTCTTGCTGTTTAGTTTTAGAGGTTAAAATGATTACTACTGCTATGGCAGCGTTTGCCTTCGGTTATTGTGTTGCTGATATTATTATCGGCATCTACAATAAAAAACGTGATAAAGAACTTTTGGACCAAATTCTTCAAGAAACTGAAAAATGAAAACTTCTACTGCTCTTGGTTTTGCTTTTGGTGTTGTAGTCCTTGCCGTTGCTGGTCTCTTCTTTGAGGCAGCATTGCTACAACTGATTCTGACTTGGTTTGGTGTAAATTTTTCGATCTGGCAAACTTTTGCTATGGTCTTTCTTGCTAATCTTATTTTCAAATCTAACGTATCTACAAAATGACACAAGACAATACTATGCGTAACGCCACGATTATTGGTGCTTCGTTTATTCTCTCATTGTTTGTAATTAATGCAGTGGTTGGACCTCTATACAATGTGTGGGCACAATCACTTCAAGGTAAAGCAGAACTGCAGAAGGCAGAATATACTCGCCAAGTGGCAGTTCTTGAAGCACAAGCAAAGAAAGATAGTGCTCAACAACTTGCTGATGCTGAGGTGATTCGTGCTCAAGGTGTTGCTAAAGCGAACCAAATCATTGGTAACTCTCTGAAAGATAACCGTGAGTATCTTCAGTATCTGTATATCACTGGTCTGGAAGAAGGATCGAACAAAGGCAATGTGACGATCTATGTTCCTACTGAGGGTGGGATGCCTGTTCCCACTTTGCAAATGAACAAGTGACACTTTGATTAGTGGCACAAGACCCCTCCCCAAAGGAGGGGTTTTTTGCTATAATATGCGAGTAGTTGAGGACTTCTTATGGATCTATCTGAACTGATTGAGGAATTTCGGGAAATCGCATTGTATGATTCCGATCCCCAAGATTGGATGGGTGTTCTTGAATCTGATGACTACTGGGTGCCAGATTCAGAACTGGCATACTGACCTCTCAGGGTGCCCTAGGGTGCCCTATAATACTTCCATACACAAGGGAACCACCTGATGACCACCACGACCTTCGCTGAGTACGCTGCCCAGCAAGAAGCGCGGCAGAACATCGCTAACGCCGTTCTGGCACACACCTATGCCCTCTGTGAGGCACTGCGCCAGAACTACCTGGAAACCGCCATCAAGGGGCACAAGCGGCACGTTGAGAGGGGTGAAAATGCCCATTATCACATCGCCTGCATTGAGAAACTGCGTAAGAGTATTTCTCCTGTTGACTTCATTGTTGATAGTGGTCGTAAGTATCACAAAGTTATCTTTGTTGATGGTGGTGGTTCTCGTTCCGTTCACGCTTTTATAGATAAAAAGACTGGTGAGGTTTATAAGTCTGCCAGTTGGAAAGCACCTGCCAAAGGTGTTCGCTTTGACCTCCGCATCATCGAACAACGTGAATGGTTACTGCAACACGCCGATTGGGCAGGTGGTTATCTCTATCTTCGCTGAACAATGAAACAACTATTTTTACTTCTTCCACTTACACTTTTCTCTGTTCCAGTACAAGCACAGCAAGTAAATAATTTTGCAGTTTGTACACAGAACCAAGAAGTTTATCAACCAGGAGGATATGATCGATATGGCAACTATATCCCTGGTGGTGTAAGTATCCAAACTTACAATGTCCCCTGTAATAATGTAAATCAGGGGTATCGTTCCACTAATCAATATTATGGTGGTGGATATGGTTATGGTCGTGCAACAAATCCAAATTGCAATCCTACAAGAACTCTTCTTGGTACAGTTCTAGGTGGTGCAATTGGTCGTGCTGCTGCTAGTGCTTATCCTGATAATTATGGTTGGGCAACTGCTGCTGGTGCTGCCATTGGTGGACTAACCTTTGCTTGCTGATACCAATGTTAACTTGGTTATTTGTATGGATTCTGCTAAGTATTCCTCTTGGCATACTTTTTGGAAAATTGATTGAAACACCTGATGACTACGACTGACAAACTGATCTTCATTTCTTCGTTTATTTGGTTTTTGCACTGGGGTCAATGTCTTACATCACGCATTCTGGATACGGTTATTCTAAGCGCCTCTGTGAGGACGTTACCTTTTGGTTTCTAAACAAGTTCTTTCCACGTCACAAAATTGATCTGGAAATTGTACATCGTGGTTTAAATCGTGAGGGTGTTTATGGTTACTGTGATTATGTTGGTGAATCCTATCGCCCTCGTGAGTTTCTGATTGAACTTAACACCCATATGGATAAAGAGTTGTATATACAAACTCTTTTGCACGAACTGACTCATCTGCGGCAGTGGGTGGTGGGTTCGCTGCGGGTTCGATACGGAAAATTGTGTTATTCTAAAGAACCTGTGGAAAAATACGACTATTGGCATCAACCACACGAAATAGAGGCGCGAGAGCAAGAAGAAACACTATATCTTGAGTACCTGAGTGAAAAGAGTGGTTGTAAATTGCAAGAGGATGTGATAAAATACTTTCCAAATCGTTTGATGGTGGCGTGAGATGGGTAAAGACCTGGATAGTAGCAAACTGATGTATTCCGAAGGGAATAATGATGAGTGCTACACTCCCGCATACGGTGTAACTCCTATTCTCAAGTATATTCCAAAGGATGTAACAGTCTGGTGTCCATTTGACACTATTGATAGTGAGTTTGTCAAGCAGATTTCAAAACAAAATGAAGTTGTATTCACTCACCTTAAGTATGGACAGGACTTTCTTACCTATGAACCCTCTAATTGGGATGTAATTGTATCAAATCCACCATTCACAAACAAGCGAAAGTTCTTTGAGAGAGCATTATCGTTCAATAAACCATTTGCTCTCATTATGACCAATACTTGGTTAAATGATTCTGCACCAAAGCAATTGTTCAAGGACAAGGATCTTCAACTGTTGATGTTTGACAAGAGAATGAAGTTTCATAGTCCTGATGGACGCCCAAATGATAAGATTACGTTTAGCAGCAGTTACTATTGCTGGAACTTTCTACCAAAACAAATCATAATGGAGAAACTGGATGTGCCAGCTGGCAAACTGGCACAGCGTACCCGAAGCGAGGCGGTTCTTCCCCTATAATTACAAGGTAATCGAGGGAACCCAATGGTCTTCCACTACAACGCTGCTAACGGCAAGCAGGGCACTCTGACGCTTGTGCCCTCTATGTCTGTTGTGAATCCCGAATACATTTGTGTTGCTGAGGTTGAGGGAAACACGATGGTTGTTTCTAATCCTCGCCCTCTGAATGAAGCACTTAATTGGGCTCGCAACTATTGTGGTACTTTTTGCCTTCTCTGATCATGAAAAACTATCGCATCCGCGTTGAAACTTTTGATGGATTGCAAACTATATGGTATGAGAGATCCAAAGCAAAGAAAGCAACTGATATTATCTGCAAGCGTGTTTATGACCAACTGTGTGGTCTGAATATTAAAGAGATTGAGGTAAGTCCTTCTGTTTGATCAGATGGACAGTTTGTAAACTGGACCACGGCGCCGCGTGGCGCCGTTGTTCTGCCCTATAATTACAAGGTAATCGGGAGACGCCCAATGCAACTGACCTCCACCACTGGCACGATGGTTGTGGATTACTTCCCCATCGAAGGCAGCACTCAGTTTATCTACAAAGTGCTGAAGTTTCAAGGTGTAGATACGATGAGCACCAAGTGCATCACCAAGCGCGATTTTGAGCGTGAGTGTGAAGAGCGTATCGGACTTGGTTATGAAGTCACTGGTTTCAACACTGAGGCAGTGAATGTAAATCCAATGGCAGGTGCTTGCTGATGAAAGAAATTTATATTCGACAATTTGTTGGGCGATGGTATCTGGTTTGGACAGATACAAATCAAACCATCGCCTCATTCGCAACTGAATTTGAGGCATATTCTGCTCGCCGTTCGATTCTTTCTTCCAAAAATCATTCTGCATAGTTATGGCACTCTCTAACAACACCATCATTCGTCTTTCTGAAGCACTTTGTCATGATGTTGCCGATTACATTATGGAGGATGAGAGATTCTTTGATCTGATGGTTGAATTGATTCCTGATGCAATTTCTGCTAAACTGGGTGATGTAGATCATCAAGTTGCCGCTGAACTTGCAATGTGTATTTCTGAACGTCTTGTATTGAAAGGAGTATGATTGGATTGATTGCTGGTCTCACCTGTGGTATCGCTACATACTACGGAGTTGGAGACGGATTCCATGGACAAAAAACCGCCAATGGTGAACGGTTTGATGCTTATCATCATACTGCAGCTCATCCTTATCTGCGTATGGGGACGAGGATTCGGGTAACGAATCAGGATAATCTGAAGCAGGTGATTGTAAGGATTAATGATCGTGGTCCATACTCACACGCAGACCTTGATCTAAGTTATGGCGCTTTTAAGCGCATTTCTTCTCCCTCTAAGGGAAATGCTACTGTTTGTTGGAGGATTGTTGGATGAAAAAACTGATTGTTCTTGCTGCGCTGTTGTTTGCCGCAACTCCTGCATTTGCACAGACCGAAACCAAAACTAAAAAAGAATATCGCCCATTCCGATATGAAACTCCTTGTGCTTTGGAGTCTAATCAAACCATTTACAGGGATACCTGTGTAGTGATTGAAACCCGTGAAACTGGGGGAGCACTTCGTACTCGCAATATTTTTGCTAATAAGTTTGGATTGACTGTTAAGGGTCGCTTTGATAAAGAGAAAGGATATATGACCTGGGATAGTCACAACAAGTATGAATATAAATGGGAGTATAAGGTTGGTGGTGTTGATGGATTGGGTGCTTGGACTTATGTGATGCCTGGTGTACTGGTTCAAAATGTTTCTTGGGATTGAACAATGAGCGAAAAACAACCTAACGAACTTGGCAAAGCATTGCAAGAGTGGTGGGATTCTGATGCCCACCAAGAAATGCTTAAAGCACATCAAGAGGGTCTGGAGAAAGCAGTTGGAAAGTATTTTATGCTTTCCGAATCCGACAAGATGGATATGCTTCAGGCAATCTGCTACATTATGTGCAAGGCAGAAAAAGAAGGAACGAGTCATCGTGGACTTATGGATGCCCTGGGTGTCTATCCCGCTGGTTTCTGGATCGATCATCTAATGGATGTTCACAATGCTCTGTGGAGTTACTATCACGATCAAAAGCGAGAGCAGGAATTAAAGGATGATCTGGATGCTCTGGATAGGTTCCTGGGTGACAGTTCTGAAACTGGCACACCGCCTCTTTCCTGAGGCGGTTTTTCCAGTATAATAACTTTGTAATCAAGAGGAGAAACCTCTCAAACAATGAAACTGCGCTACATTCTGGTTGGTGGATTTCTTTTGGGAGTTCTTTGGAATGGATTCCTGATTCAACGTGATCGACAGTTGTTTGAAGCATACGATCAAGCGTGTGCAGAACTTCCAGCGAATCATCCTGATTGCCGCTACGCCAAATGAACGACGAAGACATTCTCCAATTCATTCAAGCATTTAAGGATTTTATGAAGCACTCTGAAGAGCAAATTGATTCTCACAACAAGTGGGAAGAAGCAAAACAGTACACTGAACTGTTTTATGAACAAAAGGCAGCAGAACTGGAGATTACTGTCGATTACTACCTTGCCGAGTTTGTGTAATGGATGAGAGAACCAAATTCATTCTGGCACTGAATCAAGTTGAAAACATTTCAAGTTTGATTGCTGGCAATGAGTATGAGCAGTTCTTTGTTTCTCATTTGATTCCAATGAAATGTGAACTTGAACGCCAACTCACTAACTTGACAAACCCATCTCATTATACTAAAATCAAGGAGTAATTTAGTTTTACTGATGAAATACATTTATCTGGTTGATTATTGGGTTCCCTTTCCTGCTTCTGAATACGGTGGACTGGTGACTCTAATTGCCGAAAACGACACTGAGGCATTTGCTCTGTTGGCAGCGGAAGAACAGTTCGATGAACGCTATCAAAATCGAATTATGGAACGTGTGGTCAATGCACAGAAGTTCGCTTTGGTAGATGAATACGAATCTGGCATTCTGGAAGCATTCACGACCTGATTCATGGATTTCCCACATATCGCACCGAAAGGTTACTCCTATGAGCAAACTGACTTTAAACGCAATGTTGTTGCAATTTGGATTCATAATCATTACAGGTTTGTTTACAATGGCGGTGGGACTGCTCGTAGTATCTGGGGATTCTACAACACCAAAACAAAAACATATTATTCCCCCATCAACTCCAAAAGTATTGGACAGTCGGTGGACATAGAGAATACCACTCCGTATTCTGCAATGCAAATTAAACAAAGTCCACTTGAATCTGCATTTGTATGAGTTACGAACCACAGGTTGATGATTATGTAATCTGGAAAGAACACATTCAAGGGTGGGTGTATTTCAAAGATAAACAGTATCTTACCATTGAAATCCTTGTCCGCCCCAAGAATCAAGAAAACTACAAGCACTGTTCTCTTCATCGTAATGAAAGAGTTTTAGTTCTTTGTTATCCCCATCAATGGAAAGAATTAACCTATGTTAAAACCCGAAAGGTTGTCTCAACGCCAGCAAACAATCAATGAACTGGAAGCGTTCTATTGTGAGCGATTGTCTCAGTTGATCGATGCCGAAGAGTATGATGATGCTCATTCGATCTATGAAGAGTTTGTGATCGATCACATTGAACCTGATGGTTATGTGTTCATTGAGATTCAAAAGCAATGACCAAAAATCCCTGGAGATTATGGGCAAAGGCAATCGGTGAGAAAGCATCCAAATGTGATCGTGAATCAGATCGTATCGCCGCAATTCGCACAATCATTTTTGCCACATATCTGATTACAAACTGTTTTATTGTTGCTGGTGTGATTCGCCATTGGAACAAACCACCTATTGTAATTGAAATCTATGAAGTACCAAGTGACCTACCTCAAACCAAAGAAGAAAGGATACTCAAAACAAACCGCAACTTTGCTTACGATTGAAGATGCTTCCTTCTGGGAAAAATTAATGATCTCACAAGGATGTAAGGAGACAGAGATACTACCAGTGTTCTGATAGACGAGACGTGCGCGACCGATTTTTTTCAACGCACATAAAACCAATAAGAACCTTTCCAACTATAACGCCCAGGATTGCGTAGACTTTTGACAATTCCTGTGCTTGTACCAGAAGGATTCAATGAACGCACAGCATCTGCGATTGATTCATAACGATCCGCAATCTGCCCAGTTTTTTTATTTACAGCAAACACCGCTTTCTTCTTAGATTTGTCTTCTAAGATCTGCCACTTATGACCGTATGCTGTATTACCATTCCTGGCAGCAAGTAGAATGTTACTATTCTTTTTCGGATCACCTGTAAGAGATAATGCTGCCATACGTGCATTTTCATAGTCTGTACATTTACCAGTTTCTAAGTTCTTACCTCTAATCTTTAATCCAGAGTGTTTACCATTACCTCTGTTCTTTTCTGTAAGAGATCCCCAAGGTTTGTATTCTTTCTGAGAGAGTTGCTTTAATGCTTCGTTATATTCCTCAATTCCTTTCTTTGCAATCTCTATGATCTCTTCTTTGATAGGAGGAGGATTGTATTCAGGTTTATATTTTTCAATCCAGTATTGTGTTCTTTCATTCAATAAACTCTGATCACATTCATCAATTTCTTTGATCATAAAGTTGTGTACACCTTGATCTCTGAATGCCTTGTGTAGAGGTTCAGAGGACATTCTCTTCGATCTTTCTATATGGTGTACCCATTCTTTATTCATTGCAAGTGTGGTGTTTCCGACGTATTTTTCACCCGTTTGCTTGTTGAGAATGAGATAGATGATGCCTTGAGCCATTTGTATAATACACTATGCTGTGGTATATATCATACACAATGATTAAAATATTGTATATAATGTGAAATTTGAAGGTAGGTTAAATTTTAGGTGTAAAAAGTTAATATTAGATTAAATATATGTGTGTGATTTGTAACATTCTCAATAATTTGAATAAATGAGAATCAATTGAGTATATTGTTGAGAAACCTCTTGGTTCTTGTGGGCTAAGCGAGCGTAGCATAACACGCGGAGTTTGTCAAGTCACAGGGGCGCGAAAATATTTCCAGCCCCACACATCTCATAAAAATCTAGTCGAGATCTCATATCAATCTCGTCGAGAATCATAAGGCATCATTATATCAGCGTTTCTTAACAATCTCGTCGAGAATACATATATACTCATAGTATCTCGACGAGATTGGGCATCGCAGGACTTGCATCTCGTCGAGAATCATAGTATAATGTCACCATCATCAAATCTCGACGAGCTTATGTACGACGACTACGATCTCGATTACGCTTTCTCGAACGATTATACATACGATCTCGATGAGTATGCACTAGATGCACGTGATCTAGATGAGGATTATGCACGTGACGGGCAAGATTATGAATCGCTTGCGTATCGTCATTATGCATGATATAATCTAGTACACATACACATAACGAATCATGTTAGCACTCAAGCGCCAAGTACGTGTTACGTTAGATCTTGTATGTTATGAAGATCTAGAATTAGAAGATCTGAATTGGAGAGAGATTCTCCAACTCGAAGGTGATGAGGATGTCGATGTTACCATCAAGGATATCGATCCCTTCTGATCTTGTGCCAGTTTGGAGATTGGATTCATTCTCAACTGTAAGGACCTTATTGATTCTCAATAAGTGCGTCTTGTTGAGAATGAGTCCAATTGGAGAACTGGCACAGGGTGGGTTGCGGATCGCCATCTGATGGGTTAAATTACATTCGTTCCTGAGATTTCCGATGATTTTCGCCATTTCGAAACTCAACAATTGCACTTACACTCTGGATGCAAACAATCAACGGGTTCTGATGTATGCTCCGCTGCTGCCTGATGGTTCATACGAAACTGCAGGATCTGCCTATGATTGGGTAGAGTGGGATCGCCTCGATGGTGATATCCTCGAAGAGGCAGATCGCATTCACAAACTCCTGCTCGCTGAGGTTAAGTGATGGAATTCGTTGCATTCGTTGACTACGTGAAATCTTTCTACGGTCCTGGTGGAATTTATGATATGGGTGCCACTGATGATATGATCATCGATGCCGCCTTTAAATATATGAGATCAGGTGCAGATTTTTGCGGTGATAGTTTTGACCGTGAAAATGTGCGGGATATTATGATTCGGGATTATGGTCTAACGTTCCCATCTGTGCCAATTCGCAAAGTGGCACAGACTCCCTTGTGCTCCGCCTGAATCCCTGATACATTACATTCGTTCCTGAGACACCTCCAATGCTGACTGGTAACGCCCTGCTGAACCTGGTTAACGAAATGCAGGCACAAGAACCGCCTGCAAAGATGTCTGAAATCGTTCGTGCCTGTGGGTATGAGCGTGATGGTAAACTCAAGTATACCGAATTCTACACTGAGTTGTTGACTGTGAAGGGTCTGATCAACAATGATGTTCTGGATGATAATGAGATCTCCGAAGAGTATCAGGAACTGTACAGCAAACTCTGTGAAGAGTATGGCAAAGATGCAGTGAATGCATTCCTGGAACTGCACGATGATGAGTCGCTGCTGGAGTACTTCGTGGATGCTTATCAAGGTCGTTATGAAGATGAGGCAGAGTTTGCCGAACAGTTTACCACCGATGTGTATGGGTTTGATGCACCTTCGTTCGTGGTAGTTGACTGGGAAGCAACCTGGAATTGCAATCTTCGTTATGATTTTGATTTCGAAGATGGGTTCGTGTTCTCGAAGAACTTCTAGATCTCGTCGAGATCATCATACACAATCTCGACGAGATTACATCTCGATCTCGTCGAGATACACATTACATCTAGACACATATCTCGACACATTATACGAGATACATTACATCTAGATGCATAACTCGACACATATTACGAGATGCACATGTGCAAGAATATGTGCATACGTTCTCGACACATACGCGGCACGTATAGCCCGCCTTATGTGCAAGAATATGTGCTTCACCCCACTCACCCCTTCCCACACCATCTAGATGTGCTTTTATATAATCTACTCTTTACCCCTTAAGATTATATAATATTCTAGAATATTATAATTAATATTCTTATCTTCCTTAGCAAACCTATTCTAGCAACGGATATCGATCTTGTCAACCCCCCTGTGCCAATTGTGAAAGTGGCACAAAACCCCTGGCATTCGTGCGGCATTCGTGCCATACTTCATTCGTGGTTGAGGAATTCTCTACACTCACCTCCCACACTCTAATGTTATGAAACTCTTCGCTTCGAAGTTTACTCAAACTCTGATTTTCAATGTTGCTACCATCGCCGCAATCGTTGTGGGCATTGTACAGTTTGCTGTTCGTGCCTACAAAGAAAACAATGGTGACCAAAAAGTTCGCCAGTTTGTGATACAAACTTTACACTTCGTGAATACACTCACTGGCAAGATTTACGCTAGTTTGAATCACGAACTGCCGCCAGTTGTTGAGACTGTGCCAGTTCGTAAAGTGGCACGTAAAACCACCAAACGTGCCTGATTCGTGCCACACTACATTCGTTCCTGAGATTTGCACCAATGCTTGACAACGACCTGCTGTTTCGTTATGAGGAAGGTGACGTAACTTATGATGAGTTCGTGACACTGTTCCAGCAGATCTGGGACACCAAAGCATACCAATGGTTGCAGGGGCATTATGGTCGTGTTCTGCACCAACTTCTAGAGGAAGGTGTCATTAATCTGTGACACTCTGAGAACTGGCACATCGGTGCTTGCCAAGCACCTCACCCCCTGATAAATTACATTCGTTCCTGAGGAAACCACCATGTTTGATGAACTCTGGCAGGAGATTCAAGACGCTCCTGGTGAGATTTTTGACCTTGACATTCCCGAACTTCGTGATGAAGAAAAGTTCGATGTTAATGAGTATCTGAACGCAAACTACGATTACTGATGACTCAAACCACTCTCACCTTTGAAGAACTGGATGCTATTCTAGCAATCGTTGAACATCAGTTTAATGAAAGTTGGGGTGAAATGTGTAACATTACTGGTCTTGATGTTGGTCAATGTCGTAATCTCTATGAAAAACTTTCTGAAATGAGGGATGAAGTCTGATGAACTATCTCACTCCCGACGATCTTAACAACCTCATTCGTTTGGTTGAAGATAACAACCAGTACAATGATGATGAGGATAAAGAGTTCTGGGATGACATTCTCATTCGTTTGAATCAAACTTACCGTCACTGTTTGGATGACTAACCGTACCGAACTTGAGTGGTTTCTGAAAGAAAAGTGTCGTGAAGATCCCGACCTTTTTGATACTGTAATCAGTGAGTATGTTTGGAATCTGAGTGAATCCAAACTCACTGAACTTGAGGACTTTCTTTCTAACAATTTCGGAGACGATTGATGACACAAACTGACATCCTTTCAGTTCGTGAACAGATCCAGGAGGACATTCTCTCCTATGCTAGTTTGATTGATGATGAAAAAATCTTCCTGAACGATGATGTTCTGGATGA
>JACCDU010177961.1_pt1 | contig 21989 bp, 22 predicted proteins | sample 7446081 | NCBI WGS metagenome assembly JACCDU01 (sample SAMN15323447, study PRJNA562643) | freshwater metagenome | isolation source: river surface water | place: USA:Blue River Watershed | collected 2017-08-17
AAAAACGTTTTTTGCATTTATTGCTCCTTAAGTTTCTTTTGCAGCATCTGCAGGAATATCAGTCGCATCTTCATTTAATGGCCTGCCTCCAACATCTGGGTTAGTAGCGCTTCCTGTAATATTTTGCGGTAAACGAATTGTATTTGTAGCTGGTTCGTTTATCGGTAAGAACCCTAGTCTAATTCTAGCTTCATCAGCAGTAATAATTCCAGAGTTTACTAAACTAACATAATACTGACTTTGGGTTCTTAAATCTGGCTGCAGTGCGGTAATAACACTTTTGTCTGGTTTTATCGTACTAGAATTAAAGTACTGAGTAAACGCACTAGCAAACATTGATACTATAGGTAGAATAGTTTGCTCGTAAAATAATACTTGGTTAGCTGAGATATTGGCGTTATTACCGCTCTTCATTAGTACATAAGGTACACCGAGAGCTTTTGCCATGTCTTGTTCTAAACGCTCTATACTAGATTCGAAATCTAAACTTTGGAAGTTTATATCACTAAACTTATCAATTTTTAGTCCACCATCTAGAATTGCAGGGCTACGAGCCCCATCAAATATAGTAGCATAACTAGAACGCCAACTTTGTAGTAGTCTATCTTTTACTTTAGTGTTTAAAACTGAATCAGTAGTAAGAACTACTCCCGGAACTGCGTTATTTTTAAAGAACTGAGCCTGAAACTTGAGTAGGGCGTTATAAATATTTATAATCTTGCCTAAACTCTTTATCGGACTTTTTCCTCTAAATATGCTTTCGTCGTTATCCATCTTTATATGGATTATTTCATCTGCACTAAATTGAATAGTCTGTTGTTGCTTACTATCTCTAGCTGTAGCACTATAACTACTATAATTACTTGTAACTAAGAATAAATACCCACTTATAAAAGTTTTTGGGTCAGTTATTATTTGTACGTCGTTAGCAGGTAGCACATATAAATTGGCGCCATCGTAGTAAAAAAACGCATTTCCATCCATTAGTAAATCGAAGTAGGCTCTGCGAAAAAGCTTTATTCTATCTTCAAAAGGATTTGGCCTTTCATTAAGTAGTTTTGTTAACTTTTTTTCTGGTCCACCAACTATATCAAAAGGCACCTCTACGCAGCCACTAACAATCATTTCTACAGCACGATGAATTACTTCTATCTGGTCGTAAGCAGCTCTAAAGTCAACGTTAGTTTCTGGACTTGCATAAGGCTGACGAGTGTGTATGCTAGCTTGTGCGGGGTTAAGCTTTTCTCGAAGCCAACCTAGTGGTCCTGTTGCCATTGTTGATTGCCTCCGTATTTTTCTTTTTGTTTATGCAACCATATTCTCACACGGTCGCCCATATAATTAGAGTAACTTTTACCATATAACTGATGTAGCTTTAAATGATGCGGCTTACATAGTGAATATAGATTATCGTTGTTTAAAAACTCAGCGTTATCTTCTTCAAACTGCTTTCTATTCTGAAGCACATCGTCATCGCAAGTTATTAAGATTTTATTCTGTTTTACCCAAGTATGCCAAAGTTCGCTAACACTATATATGTGGTGAAGTTCTATTCTTTCAGTGGTGCCACAAATAAAACAAGGTTCAGGATCTTTATAATTACTTTTCATTCCATCACGAATCCACTTTACTGGTAGCCGCGTAAATGTTTTATCTTCTTCCACTTCTTTCTCCATTATAGATATAAAAAATCGTATTGTCAAAAATAAAAATATAAAAAAATAGTAATGCCTTAGCCACTATAAATATCTATAGCACTTGCTTTACTATAAGAATAGATAGCATACCTAACGGCATCACAAGAGTGAGAGCTCCAATCATGTACTGGTTTTACTTTTTCGGTCTTACTATTCCAACGGTAAGCTACCATGCTTTTATAGGTATGCATAGCATTATTAATGTCTACTATAATCTTATCTTGAACTATTAAAGACTGTATATGCGCAATTCCATCAGTAACACTTTTTATAGCATTATCGCAATATATATCATATTCATAAGCTAGATCAGCTTTAGTTTGTTGCGCTGCGCTATCTATATAAATAAGCTCTACACCCCACTTGTCTATTAGTTCTTTTATGCGCTCAGCATGTACGCTAGTGGCCTGTTCACTGGCGCTATATTCATCAACTATAAAGAAATTTACATCATCAGTAGCTATAACTACAAACGAAGTATCATCTCGATAACCCATATCCAAACCTGCAATAAAAGTAAAGCGCTCATCACCTGGCTCTATTTTGAAATGAGCTTCTTCACTAGTTAAGTCTACTAAATGTTTTTCTTCATCTATGGAATAGATTTGCCCTTCGAATACGCTCCACTCGCAATAATATTCCTGTCTGAATATAGGTTCTGGTAGTGTTTTTCTAGCTTCTTCAATATCTGATTTTTGTAATCTAGGATTAGAATGCCAAGGGTATAGGCCACTTCCCCATTCTGGATATTCTGCATCTTGACCGCGTAAATAGTAGTTATAAAGATAATTTTCCTTGCCGCGAGGAGTACTAATAAAAAGTGCTCTAGAGTCTGAGAATGTAGATAGCGCAGGACGTAAGTCACGAGTAAAATACTCATCGTTAGCTATTAGTGCAGCTTCGTCTACAATTAGTAGATTTGCAGCACGTCCAACTAGTGATTGTCTATTCTCTGCTGATAGTAGTCTCAGTGTACTATCATTTACTAGCTGTACTACGTGATCTTTTTGGTTAAATCTCTTAGTCTCAATACCAAAACTTTCAATAAGCTGAGTTGTATAGTCCCAGATAATTGAACTGAGGTTAAAGTTTGGTGCAACTACCAGAACTTGTTGATTTGGTTCTAGTAATTTTCCTAGTGCTAGTACTGCCGCAGCACTGGACTTACCAGTACGACGAGCGCTTATATGCACCCAGAAACGACGTTCACTAAGACCTTCAATCATAGCTTCTTGACTAGGATTAAATTCAGTGAAGCCATATTTAGCTGGAAGCTTAGACACTAACCTGTCAATTGGAACTCTAAAATACTTTTGATTACTCATTATTTACTCATATTGTTGTGTATTTCTTAAAAAACTCATCCATCTGCTCAACAGTTTTATTCTGTGCATTACCTACTGAAATTATCCAAGGTTCTACTCTAGTTATATCAGTAGATTTAGTTGCTTTTACAGTAGCAGCGAACTGTTGTTCGGTAGGTAACTGAGATATTGCAGATACCACCATTGCCGGAAGTGAGCCATTCATCCAATTCATAGCTTCAGATTGGGTAATCCATCCCTCATCTACAAAACCTATAAGAAGTTGTGCAAAAGATAATTTCATTTTTTCTCGGATTATATATACTCTTTCCCACATAAATTCTTCTGTAGGAGGTAATAAGTTAACACCATCATATCGCCATCCCGGACCAGCGTCTATTGGAAGAGTAGTCCAAGATTCTAAGTGTTCTGGTACCTCATCTAGTAGATAAGACTCAACTACAATACCATTTTCTATTTTAGCTTTTACAAACATTAATTAACTCCATGGCCCAAAAGTATCATCGGAAGCAAATTCAAAAATTCTACGGAAACGAGCATAACTACTAGCAGCTATAATTGCTGAAGCGCCATTAACTAATGCTATAGAAGGTATTATAGTGCCTGATGCGTTATTAGCTATTACACCTTTAATAAGTGCTACAAGACCTGTACCAGTGCCTGTAGTAAATATATTAGTAGCAGAACCTGTACCTGTCCAAGAAGTTATTTCTGCCGCACCTGCAGTAGTGGGGGTACTAGTATCAAATCCTATAGCCATAGATCTACCAGAAATGGAAGTTGCGCTGCCTGCTCCTAATAAATCTATCTTTGCATTTCCTATATTTGCACTCATTCCTGTTATATATATAAACATCTCGTACTCAAAACGACCATCTGGTAATGTAAGAGTGCCATTAGTAGAGGCATTTCCAAATATTTTTTGCATAGTCGTAGTATTAGTTAAGGTATATGTTCCAGTAGGGGCTATGCTATATTCTGCGCCTCCCCATGTAGGGACACCTGAGTCCCCTCCTGATTTTAGTACATCACCTTGTATTCCATAAAGACCTGAACCGCCTAACCCTATTTGTCCTTTAGGCCCAATTCTAAGTTTTTCAAGAGCATTTGCCCCTGTATCCATAACACCAAATACTAAGGCAAAAGTTTCAGTACCTAATCCAATATTTGAAGAACGAGCTTCGATTACTGCGCCTACTTCTATATTATTAGCTGTGGTCTCCACTGCAAATTCTAAACCAACCCCAATACCTACTGCAGGGTTATTAGTAGTTTGTTTTTCTATGCGCATAACATCAGTTACACTATTGTTAGCCGTATTTACAACTAACGCATGGATTACGTTATTAGGGGCGAGAGTGCCTACTCCTAACCTTCCAGTACTTGTTATGCGTAAAGCCTCAACACCAGCTGTTTCTAAAGATATAGTATCTGGTTGAAATCTAATAGCAGTATCCGTATCTCCATCATGAATAATACGCTCAGAGATAGTTATATCTCCTGTAAAAGTAGGACTAGCGGTATTAGCTTTTATATTTATAGCACTATTTAAACCATTCCAAGTGCTAAAATCATTAGCCCGAGCTGTTAGTAGAGTAGCTCCATCATTTGATCTAGCAGTTAGTAAGGTAGCACCATCATTAGCATACGCTAAATTTAGAGTAACTCCATCATTTGCGCGAGCATTTAGAAGTGTTACACCATCATTAGCATAAGCATTTAAAACACCTATACCATCATTTGCATAGGCATTTAGAAGAGTAGCGCCATCATTAGCACTTAAAGTTATAAAGGTAGTAAAGTCATTAGAACGAGCGTTTAGTAGTGTTACGCCATCATTAGCATAAGCATTTAAAACACCTATACCATCATTTGCGTATGCTAAGTTTAGAGTAACTCCATCATTAGCACGAGCACTTAATAGAGTAGCACCATCATTAGCACTTAGAGTACTAAAAGTGGTGAAGTCATTAGCACGAGCGCTTAGTAAGGTAGCACCGTCATTAGCACTTAGAGTGCTGAAAGTATTAAAGTCATTAGCACGGGCAGTAAGTATCGTAGCGCCATCATTAGCACGCGCAGTATTTAAAGTAACTAAGTCATTTGCATATGCTAAATTTAGCGTAACTCCATCATTTGCGCGAGCGCTAGCAAGTGTAACCCCATCATTAGCATAAGCAGCATCTAAACTCATGCCACTATTTGAAGTTATATTAAACCAAGTTATATAATCGTTTGCATGGGCGCTTAGTAAGGTAGCACCGTCATTAGCACTTAGCGTACTAAAGGTATTAAAGTCATTAGCACTTAGAGTGCTAAAAGTTGAAAAGTCATTAGCACGAGCAGTTAGTAGTGTAGTCCCATCATTAGCACTTAAAGTTGTAAACGTATTAAAGTCATTAGCTGTTAAAGTTGTAAAAGTAGCTAAGTCGTTAGCGCGAGCACTAGCAAGTGTGGCTCCGTCATTAGCACTTAGAGTACTAAAAGTATTAAATAGATTGGCGCTTACTGTATTAAATGTGGCTAAGTCATTAGCACGGGCGCTAGCTAGAGTAACACCATCGTTAGATGCATAAGCAGCTTGAATAGTTACTAGCTGTACGCCATCTAGAGTATCTGCATCTAGACCACTACTAGCACCATCGTTACCTGCGTTCCATACAGTGTTGCCATTTAGAGTCATACCACTATTGCTTAAAACTAAAGTCTGTGACCATACAGGAGTAGCTTCTGCAGTACCAATATCCGCAATTCTAATAATCATAGTTCCATGAACAGTTTCATGGTTCATAGCAAGCTGTACAGCGCCATCTCCTGTAGTAGTATAACGTTCAGCTGTATCAAAATAAGCACCGCCACGCATACCAAAACTAACGCCATCATTCCAACTAATACGTTTATTTCCACCACTATCTATTAGTAGTGCGCCTGTACCTCCGCTAAGCCATAGAGCAGCAACACTCTTACTATTACTAGTAGTATTAGTAAGACGTAGCATTGGATTGCCTGTTAGCGGCCCTTCAATAGTATCAGCTACATCACTACGTAGAAACTGAGTGCTATCTAGCCCATCTAGAGTAGCTGCGTCGGTTAGAGAAAATCCTGCAGGGGGAGTTCCTACATCTACAAAACCGGTATTAGATGAGTTAACCATATAAAGACGGTTATCGCCAATATCAATTAGCTCACCGCTAGAAATTTTATTATTGCCGATCGCAATGTTTGCGGTTGCCCCGTTAGGCATACGATATACTGCTAGGCCAGTTCGCACAAACGAACTACCGTCGTATACAGTTAGTCTGCCTTGGCCATCAGCAGTATTACTACCAGATTTGTACCACAGCATACCAGTTTTTAAACCGGTTACGCCTTCTAGATTAACACTGCCAGCACTAGGCTGACCCTCACTAGCAAAATTTTGCAGTAGAGTTGTAACTGTATTATTATAGTCTATTCTTGACTGGGATAGCGTAGCTACCGAACGGGGTGTTATAAACGTATTTGACATGCTTTTCTTACCTTATAAGTGAGTATAACACTTGTGGGACAAATGTCAATATAAAAATTTTTATTTTGTAGATTGAGCTTTACTAACAGTATAAAACTATTTAAATTTGTTTGACAATCTATCCAGATATTATTATAATTTTATATATATCTAGCTTTTTTTAACTCTTGTACGGTTTTATAGCTCTTTTTGTGTTGTAAAAATACTCTAGGTATTTCTATATAATCTTTTGTATTAAGCACATACTGTATTAAGTCACATACATCAGGATATGATATAGACGGTAATTCATCTTCTAACATACCTAAATTTATAGTTGTTATTTTACATTTTTTGTCTGAGTTATACATTAAATTATCTGATAAATGGTCTAATGCGGCTTTTTGTGCTGCATAAAGATAACCTTTAGATAAATTTGGTAGCGCTGCTCTAGAAGAAATATTTATAATTAATTTTGTTTCGTCATCCCGCCAAGTGGTATACCAATCGTATAGTAGTTCTACTTGACAAAATCCTATATGCGCGTTATTTATAAATACATCGTAGTTAGCTTTATCTATGTTATCTGTAACTCTATAAGAATCAGCATTAAATCTATTAATTATCGCACCTGCTAACTTACTACTACCCGTTATTGCTATTCTCATTGTAATGGCCCATTAAAATATTGTAACTACGCTCTCCAACTAAGGTACCTATAACACTACATTTATTACACGGGCTCAACTCTCGATTACCTTTGCCGAGTTTCATTCTTAGTTTTTTCATTTCTTTACTCATCCACACTTCGTATATGGATTGTTGTAATATATTTCCTATAACGCGTTCTCTGCCCCAGTCATTAGCACAGAATAGTATGTCACCATTCCAATCTATATAAAGTTTATAAAAGGTATAGTAACACTTATTATGTCGTACTGATTCTACTGCTGCGGTATCATCTAACCATTTAACTAATCCAGACCTATTATTAAATATTATACCATAATCTTCAGGGTTCCAGTGTATTCTATACTTATATTTGTCTGAAGAAATTCCTGCTAACATAGTATCAAAATATTCTACTTGCTCTGGACCATCATACATATTTATATTTAAAACATCTAATCCAGCTTCTACTAACTTATTAAATAGGTCAATATTTAAAGGGTCTCCGTTAGTGTTACATTCTATATGCGCTTTTTGATTGTATTCACGCAGAACAGCAATTATTTCAACAATATCAGGATTAAGCAGATTTTCTCCAAAACCAGATATTGCTATAGTGCCTTTATAATCAATATCAGAAAGTCTCTTTGCAATTATCTTGGCACCATCTACTTTCATCATAAGATTTCTATTAGGATATACTTTTTGATCATGTCTAGGACAAAAAACACATGTACGATTGCATAAATCAATAGTAGTAATATCTACAGAAGAAATTGATCTTAGTACGTTAATATTTTCTAGAGATTCAAAATACTTCTGCTCTTGATTTTGTCTTCTCTGAATAAAAGAATGTTGATTATCGAGGATAGTCATTAATTTACCTTATTGTATAGTGGGTGGGTAGTAGGGTCTTCAATCTTATTAATATAATTATAGTGATATTTTTTTAGAATATCTATATTTTTTTTACTTTTTTCTACGTATTGGTGTACCCCATTAACTAATAATTCCTTTGGGTCAGATAGCACGCATCCTTGTGGCGCTAATAGTTGCGAAAGCTTTACTCGCCTTGACCCAATAACTATCGGTCTCCACGTAAATTTAAATAATTGATGTATCATACCTTCGTACCCTATGCCAAACTCACATGTAGTTATATCTTCCATAACTTTAGCTACTGGAGTTCTATATGTAATTTCGGATATGGAATATCCTTGCTGTTCTAGTTGTTTTATGATATCAGGCCAATAATTGTACATAGGGTCTTTTTGATACCCAGGAAACTTAACATTGTGTTTTGATGACCAAAATACTACTTTCTTCGGTACAATAACTGGTTTATGTTTTAAATACCATAATCCGTGAAGAGGATTAAACTCTTCTAACTCATTGATAAAACGGTACTTAGGGCTTGATGAAAATTTATGAAATATAGTAAGACCGTCCACTGGTTTTAGGTAGCTTAGTATATGATTAAATCTATATAATATAGTTTCAGAATCTTGAGGGCTAAATAGATGATTTTCTGCGTTAGGCCAGTGAAAAGTTATATTTACGGGTCTTTGATACTTAATAACAGACGAATGCGCGTAACAAAGTCCAGTTATAAAATCTCCATACCCTTCATTAGACCTAAATTCAATATTAAAAGGTTGCATAATTAATTCCAAGGTGTAAAATGAACATAACTTTAGGTACTACCTATTACAATAATCCAAATGATATTATAAAATTTATAGAAAATCATGTAGATTACGTAGATGAGTTAATAATAGTAGATGATGGCTCTAGTAGTGAATTTACTATAACAAATTTTGTACGACCAAATAAAAAAATAAAACTATACAGAGTTAAAAAAGACTATGGATTTAATTCTCACGGCTGTAGAAATTTGATTATGAAGCAGTCAGATAGTGAATTTGTAATATTGCTAGACTCAGATAGAATGCTAAATAATGCAGAATACGCTATACGCAGCATAAAAAGTAGAAAATTAAAGCTAGATACTCTTTACAGATTTACTGCGCATAGCGGACAGCTAGGCGTAAATACTCATGAATCTGTTAATGACTTTTTGATTAGTAAAACACATTTTTTCTCTGCTGGCGGGTATGATGAAGAGATTATAGGCTCTAGAGATGGTGATAGGCAGTTTTTTAAACAACTACTATTTTTCGGAAAAGAAAGACTGCTACACGATATAGACCTAATTTTACTTAGAAAGCCTTCAGTAATCTTAAATAATAATAACTTAGTTTCAAAAAATGATATAAAAGTAGCGAATAATAAAGGGTATAGCGTAGTACTAGCTAGAATGAAGTGTCCAGAGCCAAATAAACCTATTTTAACTTTTGAATGGGAACAAATTACCTAGAAAATACCGCCATATAATTATAGTAATTACCAGTATCAATAGAATCTCTATATACAGCATCAGATATACTATAATTTTTATTTTGACTAATACCTCTATTATATATAAACTCAATTCTCTCTGTTCTACTTAGAGATAGTAATGATAGTCTTCCAGGATTTATATGTCTATATAGTTTAAGAGCAGTAAAATTCTTTTTATGCAATCTTTTTAGTGCATTATAGACTTGATTAATAGTATCGTCAGAGCAAATTTCTAATTTTATATCTTCTATAGAGTAAATACATCTATCTTTTAAATAAGGAATAGCATTATTAATAGTTTTTAGCTGAGTTCCTATGTTATGAGAGCCATCATCAATTACAATATCAAATTTGACATCTGAAAAAAGCTTAGCCCAAGACTTATTATTAACACTATTATAAGGAAAATTGAAAGTTATTCTAGAAGATTCCTCAGGAAACATTGTTTGTATTTTTTCATACTCATCTTTAAATCTATTTACTATATCTAATCCATATATTTTAGATTCTGTAAAATATCTACTCCAAGCTAGTACACCATATCCATATTCAATACCAATTTCTAATAAATTTAATTTATCATGCCGTAAAGTAGTAAAGTATTTAGAGTATACCTTATCATACCCTCTAAATCCTGACCTATCTGTTTCAATAAATCTCCTATCAGGATTGTAAGCTTGAATATCTGTTATATGCGGTGCAGTAACTTTATTATGTATAGGATGAAAGGAAAGTATAGATTTTAAATCTAAGTCTGATGGCTCTATATCTGTGATAGGCGTGGAAATCTCATCAAATAAACAAAATTTTCTATCATACAGACTCACTTGAAATCCCCCAGATTAAAATTAGTACCTTTCAGTTTATTTATATCTACTAAATCATTATTTTTCCATACTAATACTTCATTGTCCTCATATAGAAAATCGCAATTTTTGCAGAAAGAGATCTCGTCAAAACGTTCTTGCTTATGCATTTGTCTTAGCCATTGATACTTTTCGCCATTCCAAACTTCTTCTAGGTTTTTTCCATCTAGTGAGCCTAAATCGGCTTCGTCGTCTCTGCCAAGCACTTGGCAGCAAGGCGCAACAGATAGTTTAGTATTATTAACGCCCCCAGCACGAACTGTTAAGTCTGGAGAAAAAGGTCTGCCGCAAGTACGTTTTTTACCTTTTCTTTTATATGCGGGGTCGTATACGCCAGACCAATTATGCATCCTCCATATTTCAGCATAAGAACCTACTATATCTACAAAATTTTGTCTATACTGAGATACTTCAAAATCTTCGTTGTTGTTATCTAATATTAAATGATAAGAAGCTACTATACAATCTGAGTTACTTTCTTTTATATACTGCTGCATATCTATAGCATTTTGCTTTACATAATCAAAAGAATCCCTATTCATCCATTTTTTATAGGTATCTCTATCATACCCAACTATAGAAAATCTAGCTAAGTCTAGTCCCGCATCTACGCACTCTCGCATAAAAGAGCCACGTAAGTTATAACCATTAGTATATATGAATACTTTTGCTTTATACTTTTTTACTATACTGATATATTCAGGTAGATTTCTATTCAGAGTTGGCTCTCCAGAACCTTCTAGATTTACTACATTTAATCCTGCTTGTGCACATTCAGCCACAATACGTTCAAAATCTTCAAGCGACATCTTTTTTAGCCAATTTTTACCTCTAGCTCCAGTAGACCCATCGCTATTTGTTTGAGGACACATCTGGCAAGTATAGTTGCATCCGCCATTTATTTCTATAACAGCTCTATCTATTGATAGAGGTACTTTATAATTTGTCAATTACTACTCCTAGTCTATGATTATAAAACTATGTTGGTTAAATAAAGCATTACCGTCCGAATAATGACTTATTGTATTACCATATTTATTAGATAGTACTTGGTTACTAGCAGGTATAAATTTAGGGTGCCTATCATTAACTATACTATCCGTATACCCAAACTTAACACCAAAAAAATATATTAATGCATAAGGCCCTACAGATATATAGATACTATACACATAATCAATTAATTTTTTTGCAATGTCAGGATGTATTATGTAGCTACCCATAGCTGCTTTATCATAAAAAATTATACCATATTTATCTTCATACCATAAGTTATTAGGGCTCTCTAAAAAAGAATCATGCTCTAAAACTAGAATAGGCTTATTTAAAAATACAGATTCTTTCCATAGATAAAAATGGCTATAAAAACATGCTTTTTCTGTCTCTGTTATCTCAGCCTTTATACCACGTTTAACATACTTAACAGCACTAGAGTACTTTGAGAACCTTAATTCTTTTTTTCTACGTATATCCGCAGGAACTACTGCTTTAAACTTTTCTACGGATATACCTTCATTTTCCCAGCTAGGCTTACAGTAGTTAAAATAGTATTCAGACCTATCATCGCCATCTATAACTATGCTATAGCATTTTATATTGCTCGGAAAATTCATTATCTGGGGCCTTGTGATAAAATCTCTTGTGAATCAAAGTTGTTTGAAGTTATATCCTTAATCATACTTTCCCATATGTCTCTATCGTATACAACAAAAGCAATAGATAACCTTGGGTTTTCTGTTTCTGCCTCATGCCAATAAACTCTATTAGGTTCTTTACGCTCATCTGGGTAGTATCCTACTTTAGCATTCCATCCCGGCTCATCTTCCATATTTACTATTTTACCAGTCTCATAATCATAGTATTTAAATCTACCATTACCGTCCATGCTATATGAAAATAGTATATTATATCCGGGAGCATTACCATTATGGTGCCAGCCTATATATCCTTTTTTAGGGTATAAAGCGCTAAGAGCATTTGACTTAACTCCTAGCTTTCTAGATAGTTTATTTACAAAAGAATGTACTGCATTATATAGTGGCTCTGAGTTTGTCTCAGAAATCATCAAAGCACTTCTTGGATACCCAAAATCAGAAATTTTATATTTAAATGCCTTATATAAATATTCATCTTCCCATCCATTAGAATCTTTAATTAAATCGCATCTTCTATTAGCGCCTCTAGCAGTGCTTATTATACTATTTAGCGTTTCTGGCTTAAATACTTCATCAGAGATATTATTTAATAGCTTGTTAATCTTATCATCACGAATATTAATTTTTTTCATTTATAACCTATAAAAATTTTAAGTGGTTTTCTTCTAGTCTAGTATTTTTAGTAGTAAACTGAGGATGGAAATACTCTTTCATTAAAGTAGAGTTCTTTGGCACTTGCACTATAACAGGCTTTCCTACAACATCTTGCTTAGTATCCACAGTAGAAGTATTCCATCTTCTTTCTGCTACTTCAATTTTTAATTGTTTAAACTTATCAAACTCTCCAAAATTATTTACTAGTCTGCCTAGAGTAAACATATCAAATACTTTCCAATCTATATTAGCCCACTCTTCGTACTCCCAAGTTTTACTATACAGCTGTTTTACGTATTCAGAGTACCAAGTAGAATGAAAGTCTATAGTTAAATCTGTTTTTCTGTATAAGCAAAAAGAGCCATGCCATTTAGCAAAGTGTCTTTTTTTCTTGTCCAAATATATAACGTTTTTATTTGCTACAGCGTATGCTCTATTTTCTCCAAAAACTAAATCACTAGAACCTAGAATATCATAAATCTTCTTAATGTCACGGTGCAACACTAAAGAATCGCAATCGTTATAAAGAGTAACATCATAAGGAGTATTAGCCATACACCACATTTTAGCTCGTCTAAAAACAGGAATTCCAACCCTTATCTCATCAAAAACTTTAAAAGCTCTTTCATCAACAAATGATTCATGCGTGTACAGAGTTATATTTGAGGTTGGGTCCCAGTCTTTTAATGATTGCGCAGACACTAGAGCCATTTCATAGTAAAAAGAATTTAAAGAGGCTACATATATAATACCTTTATCATACGAAATACTAGGGTTTTTATATAGACATTCATTCGTTTTCATAAAATATATCTTCTATCTCGTCGTATAAATCCTCAATATCAGGATTATTACTATTTATGTAATCGTGCATAAATTTAAATACCATAGCATCTAAACAAAATCTATTTGGAGCTTTTCTAATTAAAGACTTTTGCTCATCGGTAACTACAAAAGGTAACTTCATATATAAAGCCTTATATCTAAATAACTCTCTAAGGTCGATACTTTCTTTAGTAGTTTTTTGCTTTTTCTTATTAGCTTCCGCTTGTGCTTTAGATAGTTGTATTAGTTTACGCCTTTTATCTTTTAACTCAGATACAGTATGCTGTTCTAATATTTTATCCCAATATCTATTTTTGCCTTTTTCAAAATTGGCAGGAACAGATAACTCAGCTAGCTGCCTACTTCCAGTATCTTTATTTACTATAAAAAACCTAACGCGAGTAAGTTCATTATTTGCAAACTCTACTTTTTCTAATATTTCATTTTTCATTTATGCTATTCTTCTCCAAAGAGTTACGGAAGTTTGTGTTATACTTGATGATACTATTGCTCCTGTATAAATAGGGCCATCTCCCGCATAATTTATATCTGGTCCTGCATACTCAGTTGTATACTCTGTAACATATGTCACATCCGCAGTGTACGCAGTGTCATAGTTAGCAGCACCGCCTAGATATGTTCCAGAAAAGTCAGTTTCTGTTGTATAATCAGTAGCATACGAAACATCAGAAGTATAAGTTCCTATATAATTAGTTTCTGGTGCGTAATCTATATCATAAGTGTTTGACAACGTATATGTAGTAGAATACTCTGTTTCAGACTGATATCCTAAATCATAAGAAAGGTCAGGACCTTGATATGTAGGAGTGTAATTTAATGCTATATCATAAGTAGTTAAGTAACTAGTATCTGCAGTAAAAGTGCCAGTATAAGTAGCGAAACCACTAAAAGAAAATAGATATGTAGAAGTTACAGAGAAAGTACCAGTGTAGTCTGCTTCACCACTTAAATAACTAGCAGCTAGGTAGGCTTCAATTGGAGAACCTGTATAAGTAGCTGCACCTACATACTGAGTACCTCCTGCGAATGTTACTAGATATAGGGTACCTCCACCAGTATAAGGAGTGCTATCATATGATAAAGTGCTAGAATAATCAGCAGTATATGAGACTGCTCCTATAAAATCTGAATCATACGCTTCAGTACCGATATATTCCGTTTCATATTGTACATCAAGAACATAATCAGGACCATCATATAGAGCAATAGCTGTAAAAGTTAAATTATAATCAACTGTAGGAGCGGATAGATACCCAGTATCATAGTTAAGGTCTGATGTATAAGAAGCAGTATAGTTTGGTCCGTCACCTACATAAGTAAGCCCAGTAAAATCGGTAGTACCTACATAGTCTAGTGCATAATTAATAGCTGCCCCAGTATATAGTCCAGTGTATTCTATTTCTCCAGTGTATGTGTTCGCGTAGTCAATAGTAGAATCGTAATTAGTAGCGTAATCAATACTATAACTGCTAGCAGTAGCATAATCAGCATCACCAGTATAGTCTACATCTGTAGTGCCTCTTATGGCATCAGTTATACTACCAGCACTTACCCAAGTACCTGTTACTGGGGCTACTTCTTGTAATACATAAAATCCTATTCCAGTAGCTACTATACGCTCTTCTATAGTTTTTATTATTAACTGTAAGTCATTGTCAGTAAATTCTTGTAATTCACCTGCAACTCCTAGCTTTATTGGTCTGGTATTAGCAGAAGTATAAGTAGGACTTGATACTTTATGCCATAGGTGATACGTATTATTAGTTATAGTGAAATTCTCTATAGTATCTAGTAGTACGCCTCTAGAAACCCAAGTACCTCCATCAGTAGGAGATGAATTGCCTAAATAGTATGAATTAGGCCCACCAGCTACCATTCTAGTAATAATATCATCTGCTAGCGTAGCAAGAGAAGTTGCGTTTTCTTGAATAATAACTTGAGAAACATTTGATGTAAGGTCAAGCCCTACATAAAATGGTGCGTTATTAGAAGCGCCTAGAGTAGTAGTATTAACTTGAGATAGTGTATAAGTATTAGATAGAATGGTTATATCGTTAGAGCCAACAGCTCCTTGCCTAGCTGTATCAGTAAATGTACCTATTGGATTAGTAGTGCCTAAAGTTATAGTTCCAGTATACGTATTACTAGCCATAAGCTCTAGTATATACTCAGATAGAGAATCTATTGAAGTATTACTTGCTACAGTTAGGGCACCATCTAGGGTATTATAATATAAGTAATTTGCGGGCATTATTTATTAACTACCCCATACTACGGTTCCAGAAGAGTCTTTTATTACTAATGTTCTATTAGAGCTATCTTTAAGTGTAGTTACCTTAGCAGTGGATGCTATTAAATCAGTAGTAGATATAGTACCGCTAACTTCTAACTTATTTCCACTATCTGTTGTTGTGCCTATTAAAAGATTGCCGTTAGAAGTAAGGCGCATACGTTCTGTTAATTCAGTATCTGATATAGCATTTCTAGTACTAAAGGTAAGATGGCCTATAGTATTAGAGGTTCCATTTGTTAAGAACCCTTTAATTGCTGCCATGCCTACGGCACCTGTATCGTCGCTTTGCTGGTTGGCAAATATTATACCTCCGCCCGAGCCAGCCGTAGTACCGCTATCTGACACACGTAAAAATGCTAATTGGTTACCTGCATCGGTGATATTTGCAGTAGATTGGCCTGAACCGTATACATGAACTCTAGAACGTGGAATATCAGTACCAACTCCTAGTAGGCCATTATCAATTCTCATCCATTCAGTACTTGCGCCTTCGCCAAAACGCATAATATTGTCTGCAGTTGAGACAGAATCGTTATAGAACGAAATCCACATATTTTTGTTGGCATTACCATCAACATCATACTGAATTCTAGTTTCAGTATTTGACCAACTAGCAGCAGTAGTATGGCGAATCGTCTTAACTCTAAAATTAATTTCATTTCCACCATCTGGTGTAGTAAAAAGTGTAGAAGTTTGTTCATCGCCAGCAGTTCCGCCTAGTGCACTACTAAGAGTTTGTAGCTTTGCACCGGGAGAGCCAGTCCCAATACCTACATTACCTGCAGCGTCGACTCGAAGACGTTCAATACCACTAGTTTCTACGGTAAAAGTATCAGCTAGCGGAAAACGAATAGTAGTATTAGTATCACCATCATGCACTATCTTATCAGCAATAGTTACATCACCTGTGAAGGTAGGGCTAGCAGTATTAGCTTTTAAGTTAATATAAGTGTTTAAACCGCTCCAAGTACTAAAGTCGTTGGCGCGTGCAGTAAGCAGTGTAGCCCCATCATTAGAACGAGCTGTTAGTAGCGTAGCACCATCATTAGAATAAGCAGCTAGTACGGTAGTATAGTCGTTAGCACGTGCAGTAAGCAGCGTAGCCCCATCGTTAGCAGCTAGAGTGCTGTAAGTATTAAAGTCGTTAGCGCTTAGTGTGGTGAAAGTGTTATAATCGTTTGCACGAGCGCTTAACAGCGTCGCACCGTCATTAGCAGCTAGGGTGCTATAAGTGTTATAATCATTGGCACTTAGCGTAGTGTATGTGTTATAGTCATTAGCTTGATAGCCGGTATAAGTTTTATTTTCAAAACGACCAGTAGTGTTATTCCATATTAGCATCTGTCCGTCTAGGATACTATCAATATGTACGTTTTCGTCTTCGTTTATAGCACTGCCAAAAGTAGGACGTACGAATATAGCCCCATTATTTATACCTTTAGTTATTACATAAGCTATAGTAACTTTATTATTAGGAGCTACAGGCTGCGTATTACTTAGTGCTCCCGGAGTGGTTGGAGATACGTAAAGAATATCTCCTTCACTCCATATGCTAGTATCTAGGCCACGTAGTTTACCAAAGTAACTTACAAAACCATCTTCTCCATTCACTATACGTTCTGTAGTAACGCCGAGAACACGCTTACTAGCAACACTGCCATTAGCAATAGCGGGAGCTACAAGAATACGACCACTATTTCCAACAGTGCCAACAGACATTACCGCAGTACCATATGGTATATCTGCACCACTCTGGTTCTTCACCAAATAAAGTTGCTCTTGTCCTACCTGTAGGGTGACGTTAGGAGTTAGCCCTAACTCCATAGTACTATCATCTAATGCCCAATCAAGCATACCAATTTGGTTCGTAACGTTATGAGCGAGATTAAACTGTACAGAATCGACAGTGGTAATGCTGCCAACTATAGCAGCATTACCAGCAACATGCAATCCGTCTTTTAATCTAAATTCTTTATCCATTTATACTACTTCTATAGATTTTTATTGTGTTTACGGCATTTACTGGAGTTACTAGTAATCGCACACTTCCTCCACTAATGCTACTGTTGAAGCTGGCTAGTGAGCTATTAGTATACACAATTGCATACTCAGTGCTATAAGTAGTAACTCCATCATGAGTTAGCAGAATTTCACTAGCTTGGTACCAGTTATTTACTGTATCATGCACTTGTACTAGATACTTTGCAGTTCTGAATGTAGTAGCACTAAAACTATCTACTACTTGGTCTACTGAAGTGTTGCTAGTTACTATAACACTAGTGTCTAGACCAGCTTCTTCAATCTGTAGTGGTGCTGCTGGAGTTAGAGTGCGAATACCGACAAAGTTATTTGTACTGTCTACGTGCAGAGTATTGCTATCAACAGTTAGACCCCCTACGCTAATAGCATCTGTTGTAGTGGCCCCATTAGCAGTTACACGAGCTAGAGTAATTAAATTAGTGTTAGTAGCATTGTTAAAGTCTACATAATAAGCGCCGCTTTGACCGTCTAGTAAATCAGCGTTTAGGTTTGTGACTACTGTAGTGTTACTTACTAGTAGTGTGTCGATACGTAGAGCGCCAAAGCTAGTTGGGCTTACTACACTGTTTGTAGCTGGGTCGGCAGTATGCGCAAGAGCAAAGTATCCAGCACTTTCATCATAGAAGAAAGCACTGTTGCCAGAGTCTCCACGGTTTAGGTATATACCTACATCACCTGCTGGAGCGCCTACAGTGTTAGAGGCTAGTTCGATAAAGCGGTCAGTAACTCGTAAACTGGTACTCTCTACGGAAACAACGTTTCCGTTCACTGTTAGGTCGCCTTCAACAACTACGCTGTCGGTAAATGTTTTTAGACCAGCGATATTTTGATCGCCAGAAGTGCGAACTACAGTCGCATCCACTGCAACAGTTACGTTTCCGGTTAGAGGACCACCGCCGGTAATGCCATCACCAGCTAGAACGTTAACGCTGCTATTAGCTTTGATATTTATAGCAGAGTTTAGACCACTCCAAGTAGCATAGTCGTTTGCACGATATTCGCCCTGCAGAGTAGTGTAGGTAGTATAATCGTTAGCCTGATATTCGTTAACTAGCGCAGTATAAGTGCTATAATCGTTGGCGCGAGCTGCAAGTAGAGTTGCATAGTCATTAGCGCGATATTCGCCCTGAATAGTTGTATAGCTATTATAGTCGTTAGCACGGTACTCGCCCTGTAACGTAGTATAGGTATTATAATCGTTTGCACGAGCACTGTCTAGAGTTACGCCATCATTAGCTGCGTATTCACCACGCAGAGTAGTATATGTGTTGTAATCGTTTGCACGATACTCGCCCTGAAGCGTAGTATATGTGTTGTAGTCGTTAGCACGAGCAGCATCTAGAGTTACACCGTCATTAGCAGCATACTCACCACGCAGAGTGGTATAGGTGTTGTAGTCGTTAGCAGAATAATTACCGACTAAAGTTGTGTAGCTGTTATAGTCATTAGCTAGTGCAGCTAGATAAGTTGCATAGTCGTTTGCGTACACTAGCGCAGTATTAGTGCCATTTGTAATGTTATCTAGCAACACTGCATAAGTGTTATAGATATTTGCGGTAAGAGTAGTATAAGTAGCATAGTCGTTAGCTAGTACATTAACGCCTGCAATGGTGGCTTCAGTGTTTACTACTAGCCCTCTATTAAGTACGAAATCACGTTGAATCGCCATTTTTTCAATCCTTTAGTGCGCTTCTAAATACCTTTATGTCATTTATGGCATTAAAAGGTGAACATAGTAAACGAACTGTTCCATTAAATATACTAGCTGAGAAGGCAGCTAGAGGGTTACCTGTATTTATTATTGCATATTCAGTTAGATACACTTCGCCGTTGTGATGTAGCAGAAATATTTCACTGATGCTATAGTCGTCTTCACTCGCACTATAAATCTGAATATGATACTTGGCGCTACGAAAATCTGAGGTGTTCCAAGTGTCGATAATTTGATTAGGGGTTGTGGTGCTAGTGTTAGCAGTATAAGTGCCAAGACCGATATCACGTATTTGTAGGTCAACACGAGGCAGCAGAGCGTTAATGCCAACTGCGGCGTTTGCGGTATCAACTACTATAACGCCGGTACGCAGTACAGTGTTGTCTACTGAGACGGTAACGTTTGAGTTTAACTGCCCGCCGCCACTTAATCCATCACCAGCTAGAACATATAGATTGCTCGTAGTGTCTGCGCCTGGCGGACCGGGCGGACCAATAACTCCACCAGCAGTTACTAGTACAGCAGGCGTACTAACGCTCACGCTAGTTATTGCGGTGTTACCTACCAACACTCGATAGCTGGTTTCGTTTATAGTAATCATCTAGTTATCTCAGGCTCTATACGAAATTGTCCTTCTAGCAAACGAGTAGTATAACCATCTGCGTTATGAAACTCTAAATCATAACGACCGGCAAAACGGTTCAAACCACTAGTGTTAGCCGAAGTCATAAATATACGAACATTACCGTTAGCGCCGTCTTCGCGGCGTTCGGGCGGCCCAGCCAAAAATATAAAACCGGAGCTGCTAAGATCGGAAGTAAAGTTTAGCACTATTGGCGAGCCGGGAGCTTCACGTACTTGCATCTGCGCGGTATAGCCGGTAAGATTTACAGGCGTGCCGGCAGAATCAGTCCAACGAATTGGCAAATCAAAAGTAGCTCCTGCCTCTAGTGTAATATCATAACGACCAGCACTCATTTTTCATCTCCAAACAGATCCTGTAGCAGAGTCGTATAGTTGTTGTTTTGGTTGATTTGAACTGCGGTAGTAGGAGTTTTTGGCTTGTTATCACGGTCCATTTCATTTAGCAGCTTAATCCAATCGAGCAGGTCTCGCTTACTATACATTCCAGTTTCAGCAGCTTCAGCTAGTTTTTCATCTATAACACGGTTTATGATGCTAAGACGACGTGAACGGTGCATATAGCCTTGGCTCATGATTACAGCATCTATATAACGCTTTGTTTCAGGGCGGTCACAGATAGCAGTAACACGATCTGGAGACATACCAAATGCTTCAGCGATTTGCGGAACTGATTTACCAGTTAGCAATTCATTTGCAACCAGTAAATGCTGAGGATCTAAATCGGGAGCCTCAAGTGATGCGTTTAGGTTATCGGCATAAGTGCTTAGCTGACCCACTTTAATTTCTCCATTTCTACAATACAAACTCCTTCCGGAGCTAACACACCACCATCAGTGCGTACAGTTAGCAAACGATATTCAGTAAGCGGATCTGACCAGCGTCGCGAGTGTTCAATCACATGCTCGATATCTGCGGCTAAACTTTCACCGCTTTGCTCTACTGTTTCGCTAAACGTAAATCCACGAATTTCATATTTAGTTATGTGAATACGGCCTCCACCGCCTACGTGTTGAATACGAGTGCCACGATCAACGATACAGATGCTTGGATAGTTTGTGATTTCGTCTACAAACACAAATCGTTCTAGTACCGAATACACACTGTTGCTAAATGTGTAATTGGCATCCCAGGGGCTCGTGCTACCGTCAATTTTTTCAAATGCTTGCTTCATAGTTTGATTATATGGTACTATGCCACTCGAGTCAAACTAATTTTTTTAAATTTTTTCGTGTCTATAGAGTAGTGAAATTTCGTAGTGCGTGATTGAAACGCGAGTCTGGTTAGTTCACGGTGTGTTCACAGCTAGTTCACTGCCGGTTCACAGCTACCTCACAGCGTTTCTACAGCTAGTTCACAGCGTTTCACACAGATTGTTCACAGCGTTTTCCACAGATTGTTCACAGCGTTCTCATGGAATGAGGCAGCCCCATACGGTATCACGAATATTACACTACTTTTTTTTCAAAAAATCTCATGTAATTTTCGTGACGGGGTGTCAAGTCGCCGTGAATCTCTTTTAGTCTTAAGAACCGCCCTGCTAACTAAAGATATAGGGCAGCTATCTTTCGATAACTGCCCCATAACTGCCCTATTTATATTTGGCTAGGGCCTTAGCTAAGTAGTTCGTTGCGTCGATTGCACCGTCATTACCGTATTTCTTACACATTTCGTATGACTGTTTCGCGATCCTCAAATCATAGT
>JACCDU011382457.1_pt1 | contig 21961 bp, 15 predicted proteins | sample 7446081 | NCBI WGS metagenome assembly JACCDU01 (sample SAMN15323447, study PRJNA562643) | freshwater metagenome | isolation source: river surface water | place: USA:Blue River Watershed | collected 2017-08-17
CTGGCGTGGATACTGGAAGACGCCGGTTACCAGCCCGGTTTCCTGATCGGCGGCGTGCCGATGAACTTCGGCATCTCCGCGCGCCTCGGTGGCGATTCGGTCGCCGGTGCGTCCTTCTTCGTGATCGAGGCCGATGAATACGACACGGCGTTTTTCGACAAGCGCAGCAAGTTCGTGCACTACCGTCCGCGCACCGCGATCCTGAACAATCTCGAATACGACCATGCGGACATCTTCCCCGACCTCGGCGCGATCGAGACCCAGTTCCATCATCTGGTGCGCACGATACCGACCAGCGGCCGCATCGTCGCCAATGGTCGTGAAGCGTCGCTGCAGCGCGTGATCGAGCGCGGCAACTGGAGCGAGCTCGAATGGTTTGCCGGCAGCAGCGGCTGGGACATGGTCGAGCATGATGACGGCCGCTTCGATGTACTGTTCAATGGTGACAAGCTGGGTACCGTGCGCTGGTCGCTGACGGGCGAGCACAATCGCTGGAATGCAATCGCCGCAATCGCGGCCGCGCGCCATGTGGGCGTCACGCCGCAGCAAGCGATCGTGTCGCTGGCCGCGTTCGAGAACGTGAAGCGCCGCATGGAGACGCGCGGCGTCGCCAATGGCGTGACCGTGATCGACGACTTCGCGCATCATCCGACCGCGATCACGACCACCGTGGCCGGCCTGCGCAAGAAGGTCGGGCAGGGCCGCATCCTCGCGGTGCTGGAGCCGCGCTCGAACACGATGAAGCTGGGCACGATGAAGGATGCGCTGCCGGACAGCCTGCGACAAGCCGACCTCGTGTTCGGCTACGGTGCAAAGGGCGAGGGCAAGGATGCGCTGGGCTGGGACCTCGGCGCGGCACTCGCACCGCTCGGCGACAAGGCGCGTGCATTCGATGAGCTGCCGGCGCTGGTGGCTGCGGTCGCAGCGGCTGCGCAGCCGGGGGATTCGGTACTGGTGATGAGCAATGGCGGCTTCGGTGGCGTGCACCAGAAACTGCTGGATGCGCTGGCATCGTCGGCATCATCGGGATCGGCCGCATCGGCCGCCTCCCTGAAGTCGTCCCCGGCGGCCTGAGCGCGCAGCGCGACCCGCAGATCCACCGGCCAAACACGAGCTGCTTTGCACACCGATCCGCGAGCTGGCGTGCGCACCATCCTCTACCTGCACGGCTTTCGCTCATCGCCGTCGTCATTCAAGGCGCGCCGTTTGCGCGAGCACTTCGTTGCACTGGGGCAGTCCGCACGTTTCATCTGCCCGCCCTTGCCGCCCTCGCCGGCAGTCGCGATGTCGGTCGCGCGCGCCGCAGTCGCGGGCCGCGATCCGGACTCGCTGGCGCTGATCGGTTCGTCGCTCGGTGGCTTTTATGCGACGGCGCTGGCGGAGCAGCTGGCATGCCGCGCGGTGCTGATCAACCCGGCCGTCGATCCGGCGCGCGATCTTGAGAAATATATCGGCGAGCAACAGGCCTGGCATTCGGACCAGCGTTTTTACTTCCGGCCGGAGTACATTGACGAACTGAAGGCGCTGGAGGTCGGGCCATTGACGCAGCCACAGCGCTACCTGCTGCTGGCCGCCACCGGCGACGAAGTGCTGGACTGGCGCGAGATGAGCGCGCGTTATGCAGGTGCGCACCAGCATGTGATCGACGGCAGTGATCACGGGCTGTCCGATTTTGATGAATATCTGCACGAAGTTGTCGCTTTTTGCGATACATGAGCGCGCACCGCGATAGCGGCGTGCGGCAAGAAAGAAGAATCACGCAATGAACCTGTTTTTTGAAGAATCCGGCGATTTCAAGGTCGGTGCGGTATTGACCCAGCAGGGTGAGGCCTATCAGGTCGAGACGCCGACGGGCAAGCGCACCAAGGTGCGCGCGCGCGATGTGCTACTGCAGTTCGATGCGCCGTCGCCGGCCGAGATGATCGCCGAAGCCAACAAGCTGGCCGAGGACATCGATGTGTCCTTCCTGTGGGAGGTGGCAGGGCAGGAAGAGTTCGGTTTTGCCGAGCTGGGCGGCGAGTACTACGGCCATGCGCCCAAGCCCGCCGAGGCAGCGGGCCTGCTGTTGAAGATTGCCGCATCGCCGATCTACTTCCACAAGAAGGGCAAGGGCCGCTACAAGGCCGCGCCCGAGGCGACGCTGCAGGCCGCATTGGCCGGCATCGAGAAAAAGAAGCAGCAGCTGCTGGTGCAGGCCGCACAGGTCGAGGAATTGAAGGCTGGCCGCCTGCCGGATGCGATGAAGCCCATGGTGCGCCAGTTGCTGTACAAGCCCGACAAGAACAGTAACGAATACAAGGCACTGGAGACGGCCTGCACCGAACTGCAGACCACGCCGGCGCGCCTGTTGCTGTCGGTCGGTGCGATCGCATCGGCGAAGGAACTGCATTTCTCGCGCTTCTTGTCCGAGCACTTCCCGCGCGGTACCGGCTTCCCGAAGATCACGCTGCCGACGGTGGCCGAGCTGCCGGTCGCAAACGTGCAGGCGTTCTCGATCGACGATGTGACCACCACCGAAATCGATGATGCATTCTCGGTCGTGCGGCTGGATGCACAGCGCGTGCGCATCGGCATACATATCGCTGCGCCGGCACTGGGCATCGCACGCGATGACGCAATCGACGCGATTGCGCGCGAGCGCATGAGCACGGTCTACATGCCGGGCGACAAGATCACGATGCTGCCCGATGAACTGGTCGAACATTTCACGCTGGCCGAAGGCGCCGCGCGGCCAGCGGTGTCGCTGTATGCGACGCTGGACATGAACGACTGGTCGGTGCTGTCCACCGAAACCCTGGCCGAGCAGGTGCCGATTGCGGCCAACCTGCGGCACAACGACCTGGATGAACACGTGACCGAGCAGGCGCTGGCCGAGGGCAGCGGCGACTATCCGCACAAGGCTGACATCGCATTGCTGTGGCAATGGGCACAGGTGCTCGAGCGCGCGCGCATGGTCAAGCGCGAAAGCTTCGGGCTGCGACCGGAGCAGACCAATCGCGTCGATTTCAATTTCTATGTCGATGATGACGTGGTTACCATCACCCGCCGCAAGCGCGGCGCGCCGCTCGACAAGATCGTCGCCGAGCTGATGATCTTCGCCAACAGCAGCTGGGGCAAGCTGATGCACGAACATGGCGTGCCCGGCATCTACCGCGCCCAGGGTGCGGGCCAGGGCTGGGCTGCGCGCATGCAGGTGCGCATGCTGACGCACGCAGCCCCGCACCAGGGACTGGGCGTGGACCAGTATGCGTGGAGCACGTCGCCGCTGCGCCGCTATACCGACCTGGTGAACCAGTGGCAGATTCTCTCGTGCGTGAAGCATGGCGTGACCGCACCGCTGGTGGCGCCGTTCAAGCCCAAGGATGCCGATCTGTTCGCAATCGTCTCTGCGTTCGACAGTGCGTACTCCGCCTATGCAGACTTCCAGTCGACGATGGAGCGTTACTGGTGCCTGCGCTGGCTGCAGCAGGAAGGCTTACGTCAGGTCGATGCGGTGCTGCTGAAGGACGAGGTGGTGCGGCTGGTCGATATTCCGCTGGTGCTGAACATGCCGGGCGTGAAGCATCCGCGTGGCACGCAGTTGAAGCTCGAGCTGATCGACTGGGACGAAGTCGACCTCGGCGTGCAGGCGCGCGTGCTGGAAGTAACGGCGGTGGAATCCGCGCTGGCGGATGAGGTCGAGCTCGACGACGCCGATGCGCTGGCCGAGGAGGAGCAGGTGGCGGAAGCGGTCGAGGGCGCCGCGAGTGCTGCAAGTTCCGAGAGTGTCGAGGGTGCCGAGGCTGCTGAGAGTGCCGAGCGTGCCCAGAGTACTGCGCCCGCCGGCGACGCCTGACGCATCCGCGCCCACCGTCCCTGACCCGCACCGGACCCACCCGCCATGTTCGCCCCCGACCAGCGACCATTGCGAATAGCGATCGCCGTATCGCTGCTGGTGCACCTGCTGATCCTATCGATACGCTTTGCCGTACCGGATGCAATCCGCATGAAGCCCCTGGCCACCGGGCTCGATGTGGTGCTGGTGAATGCGCGCGACCAGGCCGCACCGGTGGAAGCGGATGCACTCGCGCAGGCCAATCTCGACGGTGGTGGCCAGGCCGACGCAGGGCGCGCGCGCTCACCCTTGCCTGATCTGGGTCAGATCAGCGAAGGCACGCAGCTGGATCTGCAGCGTCGTCGCGTGGCCGAACTGGAGGCGCGACAGCGTCACCTGCAGTCGCAGCTGTCGCGGCCGGATGCACGGGCAATGCCAGCCGGCGAACTGGTGGACCGGCCCGATATCAACGGGCGTGACGTGCGCTCGGTCGAGGAGATACAGCAGATCGCGCGGCGCGAGGCCGAGATCGCACGCGATATCCATGATTACAACCGGCGCCCGGTGAAGACGCCGCTGACGCCGAGCACGCGCGAAGTCGCGTATGCGTTGTATTACACTGCATTGCAGAAAAAAATCGAACAGACCGGCACGCTGCATTTTCCGCAGCGCGACGGCAAAAAGCTTTACGGTGAACTGATTGTCTACATCCCCGTGTATCAGGATGGCAGCCTGTATGAGAAAGAGGGCGGGCCACGCATCGAGCGCAGCTCGGGCGATGCAACGCTCGATGCTGCGGCGATCGCCATCGTGCGCCGTGCCGCGCCGTTTGGTGCCTTCCCCCCGCAGTTGCGCCGCGATGGTCGCGAACACGTGTGGGAAGTCATTACGCGCTTCGCATTCACGCGGGAACAGCTGCTCGAAACCTCGGCCGCGCGGAGGGGTGAATGAGCATTGACCACCCACCGGATCGCGCCGTGGATCATTACGTCGTGATCGGCAACCCGATCGCGCACAGCAAGTCGCCGCAGATTCATGCGGCGTTTGCGCAGCAGACCGGCGAAGCGCTGGTCTATGAAAGCCTGCTGGCGCCACTCGATGGTTTCGACGTGGCGGTACGCGATTTCATCGCCGGCGGCGGGCATGGCGCGAACGTGACCGTGCCCTTCAAGCTCGACGCGTTTACGCTGGCCGACAGCCTGACCGAGCGTGCGACCGCGGCCGGCGCCGTGAATACCCTGCGTTTCGATCGCAACGGTGCGCAGGTCCGCATCCTTGGTGAAAACACCGATGGCGTCGGCCTGGTACGTGACATCGTCAGCAATGCCGGCGTACCGGTCGCGGGTGCGCGCGTGCTGCTGCTGGGTGCGGGTGGTGCCGCGCGCGGCGTGATCCTGCCGCTGCTGGCCGAAGTGCCGGCGCAATTGGTGATAGCGAACCGCACGCTCGCGCGTGCCGAGGAACTGGTCGCACGGTTTGCGCCCGCGGCACAGTCCTCGGCGCAAGCCCGGGCACCGATACCACTTTCGGCCGCGTGCTTCGACGAGCTGGACGGCGCATTCGACATCATCATCAATGCCACATCCGCCAGCCTGTCCGCCGAGCTGCCGCCGGTGCCAGCCACGGTCTTCGGCACCGACAGTTTTGCGTACGACATGATGTATGGCGCGCAGCCCACGCTGTTCATGCAGATGGCGTCGCAGGCCGGCGCCCGCGTGCGCGATGGGCTCGGCATGCTGGTCGAGCAGGCGGCGGAGTCGTTTTATGTGTGGCGTGGCGTACGCCCGCAGACAATTCCCGTTTATCACGATCTGCGCGCGCAACTGGCCGCTGTCTGAGCACAGGTTTCTCCTGATGAGCCGCCATCTGAGTGCCAAGCGCCGCTTCCTGCTGTGGATCGTCGGCTTGCCGATCGCGCTCGTGCTGCTGATACAGCTGTGGTACTTCGCGCAGATCTGCTGGTGGGTGAAGTTCAACCCGAGCTCGACCTCGTTCATGCGCGCGCAGCTCGAAAGGCTGCAGGAAAAAAATCCCAAGGCGAAGCTGCAGCACCAGTGGGTGCCTTATAACCGTATCTCGCCGCACCTGAAGCGCGCGATCATCGCGGCCGAAGACGCGAACTTCGCCGAGCATGAAGGCGTCGACTGGCAGGCATTACAAAAGGCCTGGGAAAAGAATGCGAAGAAGGGCAAGGTCGTGTCCGGCGGCTCCACCATCACGCAGCAGCTCGCAAAGAACCTGTTCCTGTCGGGCCAGCGCAGCTATGTGCGCAAGGCGCAGGAAATGGTCATCACCTTCATGCTGGAAGCGGTGATGGACAAGCGCCGCATCTTCGAGATCTACCTGAACGTGGTCGAATGGGGCAATGGCGTGTTCGGCTGCGAGGCCGCGGCGCGCAAGTATTACGGCATGCCGGCCGCGAACCTGGGGCCGGCCGAAGCGGCGAAGCTGGCGGTGATGCTGCCCAACCCGCGCTACTTTGGCCGCAACCTCGACTCCAACTATCTGGCCCGGCGCACGCTGCTGATACAAACGCGCATGAACAGCGCCGACCTTCCCTGAGTGCTCGCCTTGGAACTCCCGCGCGGTCCGAATCTGGCCCTGCGATACGCGTCGTAGCTCACGTACGACTTCGTTTCCCGGACCAGAATCGGACCGCTCGCTGCGCTTTCAGGCGGACACTCAACTCTCGGTTTTTTGTCTGATTCCCTGAAAACCCGCATTTTTACTGGCTTTGGGCTTGCTTCGAGGCCAACAAAAAATTACACTTCGCCCGTTATCAATAACGGAGACAGCCTTGGGCAGTCCCACCTTACCGCATCAACGACCGTCGCTCGACGGCTTCCTCGCTAGCTGACGCTGCTTCCGGCGTGCCGCTTGCCAGGGCCTTGACCGATGGCGAGCAGGCGCGCATGGCCTCTTCGGAGGGGCCACGCTCCCTGACTGAATTTGTCTGAACATGCCGCGCGACGACACGCGTGGCGATGCCGCCTGCGAGGTGGCAGGGAGAGCTTATGATCAATGTATTCGTGCTGCAGAACGGCCGGCTCAGCCAGGTCAACATCGACACGCGCGAAGACCTCGAACGTGCGACGCCGATCTGGGTCGACCTGACCGATCCCAGCGATGAAGAGCGCGACTGGGTGCGCAGCATTTATGGCGTGACCTTGCCGGACGAGGACGAGGTGAAGGACATCGAGGCGTCGGCCCGTTATTACGAGGCCGACAATGGTGACCTGCACCTGCGCTCCGACTTCCTGCTGGAAGAAGACGAGGGCGAGTCACGCGTGGTGACCGTGGCCTTCATCCTTGCGAAGGACATGCTGTTCTCGATGCACAGCGACGACCTGCCGGTGTTCCTGCTGGTGCGCATGCGCGCGCGTTCGCGGCCGGGCTCGATCGGTGACTTCAAGGATGTGCTGCTGGACCTGTATGCGACCGATGTCGAATACTCGGCCGATGCGCTCGAGGGCATCTATCAGAACCTGGAAGAAGTCAGCAAGAGCGTGCTGCAGAAGGAATTCAGTGACCAGGACGCGGCCGAGTCGCTTTCGGCGATGGCGCGCGAGGAAGACTTGAACGGCCGTGTTCGCCGCAACATGATGGATACGCGCCGTGCGGTCAGCTTCATGATGCGCGGCCGCCTGCTGAACACGGACCAGTTCGATGATGCCCGCCAGATCCTGCGCGACATCGAATCGCTGGATGGCCACACCGCGTTCCTGTTTGAAAAAATCAACTTCCTGATGGATGCGACCGTCGGTTTCATCAACATCAACCAGAACAAGATCATCAAGATCTTCTCGGTCGCGTCGGTCGCCTTCCTGCCGCCGACACTGATCGCCAGCATCTACGGCATGAACTTCCGCATACTGCCGGAGCTGGACTGGACCTTCGGTTATCCGTTCGCGATCCTGCTGATGATCGCCAGTGCGGTGACGCCGTTCTGGTATTTCAGGCGAAGGGGATGGCTGAGGTAGGGATTTCGCGACGCATGCGTCGCGCCTACCGAAGCGGATTGGCTTGCAAGCCAATCCGTGGAAGGGACGTTGATCAGGCAGGTACTTCGAGAAGTAAAAAAAGACGCGCATTGCGCGTCTTTTTTATTGGTGCAGAAAATGATCAGGCCGCCAGCTTCGCAAACGCCTGCTTCGCAGCCGCCACCGTCTCATCAATGACAGCATCGCTGTGCATCGCCGACACGAAGCCCGCTTCGAACGCCGACGGCGCGAGATACACGCCTGCATCCAGCATCAGGTGGAAGAACTTGTTGAAGCGCTCCTTGTCGCAGGCCATCATCGTTGCATAGTTCACCGGCACTGCATCCGTGAAGTACAGGCCGAACATGCCACCGACCGCGTCGCCGCAGAAGGCGATGCCGGCTTCTTTGGCCGCGGCGGACAGTCCGTCAACCAGCCGCTTCGTGCTTGCCGACAGTTTCTCGTAGAAGCCCGGCTGCTGGATGATCTTCAGTGTCGCCATGCCGGCCGCCACCGCGACCGGGTTGCCTGACAGCGTACCCGCCTGATACACACCGCCCAGCGGTGCGAGCTGCTTCATCAGGTCGGCGCGACCGCCGAAGGCCGCCACCGGCAGGCCGCCGCCAATCACCTTGCCCAGCACGGTCATGTCCGGCGTGATGCCATACAGCGCCTGTGCGCCACCGAGCGCGACGCGGAAGCCCGACATCACTTCATCGAACATCAGGATCGCGCCATGCTGCGTACACAGCTTGCGCATGGTCTGCAGGAATTCCGGGGTCGCGCGCAACAGGTTCATGTTGCCGGCGACCGGCTCGACGATCACCGCAGCGATGGTCGAGCCCATCTTCGCGAAAACTTCTTCCAGCTGCGTGCAGTCGTTGTAGTCGAGCACCATCGTGTGCTTCGCGAAATCGGCCGGCACGCCGCCCGAGGTTGGGTTACCGAAGGTCAGCAGGCCGCTGCCCGCCTTCACCAGCAGCGAATCTGCATGGCCGTGGTAGCAGCCTTCGAACTTGATGATGGTGTCGCGGCCGGTAACGCCGCGTGCAAGGCGCAATGCGCTCATCGCGGCTTCGGTACCGGAGGACACCAGCCGCACCATCTCGATCGAGGGCACCAGCTTGCAGATTTCTTCGGCCATCACGATCTCGCCTTCGGTCGGCGCACCGAACGACAAGCCCTTGGCCGCAGCCTTCTGCACATCCGCGATAACGTCCGGGTGCGCATGGCCAACGATGGCCGGGCCCCAGGAGCCGATGTAGTCGATGTAGCGCTTGCCATCCGCATCCCAGAAGTACGGACCTTCGGCGCGTGTGATGAAACGCGGCGTGCCGCCCACCGAGCGGAAGGCGCGTACCGGTGAATTCACGCCGCCTGGCGTACTGCGCTGCGCGCGCGCGAACAGGGTATCGTTATTGGACACTGCAGCCCCCTTGCCTCATGAGTTTTGGTTTTGATTTGTCAGGTGTTCAGGTATTGCCTTCGCCGTCCGGCTCGCGCGCCCAGAAATAGCGGTCCGGTACCAGCTTGCCCATGCCCAGACGCTGCGCATTCGACAGCGCGGCATTGGTGAATTCTTCGGCCTCGAACACCGCCTCGGCCACATCCATGCCATTGGCCAGCATCGCGGCAATCGTCGCCGACAGCGTATTGCCGGCGCCAATGAACGGCCCGGCCTGACGCGGCCAGCTGTCGGTGCGTACCTGGCCGGCTTCACCGAACAGGATATTGGTCACATCATGCGCATCGCCCGGTGTGCCGGTCACGAACACGAATTCACAGCCGAACTCGATCATCTGCATCGCGTCGATGTCCAGCGTTTCATCGTCGCTGGCTTCGCGCCAGGTTTCGGCCAGCTTCGACAGCTCGTCCGTCGATACCTGCAGCAGCGTGGTCTGTGGCACCAGCAGTTCCCGCATGGCGAGCAGCACTTCTTCGTCGATGTCCTGGTCGGGCAGCGTGGTCGAGAATGGATCGAGCACCAGCGGGATTTCAGGGTAATCGGACACGATCTCGGCGATCACGGAAATCGTTTCGATGTTGCCGAGGTAGCCGATCTTGAACGCGGCCACCGGCATGTCTTCGAGCAGCACGCGCGCCTGGTCGGCAATCCATTCGGGATCGACCGGTTGCACATCCTCGGTGCCGGTGGTGTCACCGATCGACAGCGCGGTGATCACGGATACGCCATGGCAGCCCATCGCCGCAAACGACGCCAGATCGGCCTGGATGCCGATCGCACCGACCGGATCGGCAATGCCGAAGGTCAGTACAAGCGGTGAAGTTTGGTTTTGCACTGGGAAAGCATTAAGATAGCTGATTGTGCATTTTACTTTAAGGGCTGTACCGTGAGTGACAATAAGACAACCGAGCAAGAATTCAAGACCTGGATGTGCCTGATCTGCGGCTGGGTGTATGACGAGGCAGCGGGCCTGCCGGACGAAGGCATTGCACCGGGCACGCGCTGGGAAGACGTGCCGATGAACTGGACTTGCCCGGAGTGCGGCGCCCGCAAGGAAGATTTTGAGATGGTCGCGATCTGATCGCGTTGATCTGACGCACGCTCCATCGCTACACCGCTACACCGGCGGGGATCGCGTATCCCCGCTTTCTTGTGTGAATGTGCGATCCCCGCTTTTTGCGGAGACACACGGTTTCCGCTTTTTTCGGCGTTCGCGATGCGACAACGCTGCGAGTGTCGCCAAAACGCCCACATTGCACGGCGTTTGATTTTTCAATGTTTTAACTAATTGCCTTTCTTGTTACATTCCGCTGGAAATTTTTTCCGACGGGTGAGCAATGCAGGCAACAGCAAGCGAACAGACCGGGTCTCCGCTGCTCGTCATTGACGACAGCAGCACGATACGGCGCTCGGCCGAGATCTTTCTTGGTCAGGCCGGTTATCGCGTCGTGCTGGCCGATGACGGATTTGCTGCGCTGTCCGTCATTCTCGAGCAGCGCCCCGCGCTGGTGTTCTGCGACGTACAGATGCCCCGGCTGGATGGTTTCCAGACCTGCGCACTGATTCGTCGTCATCCCGAGTTCCGGTCATTGCCGATCGTGCTGCTGACGTCGCGCGACGGCGTGCTGGACCGCGCACGCGGCGTGCTCGCCGGCGCCACCGCCTACCTGACCAAGCCCTTCACGAAAGACAGCCTGCTGCGCACCGTACGCGAGCAGCTGGCTGCTGCATCGTCGCCGTCGGCAGCGTCGCCACTGTCTTCGCCACCATCCTCAGCTTCGCCAGCAACGTCGCTGCTGCTGGCCTCAACTTTGTCGTCACCTCGATCGCCGTTGACACCGTCAATGGCGTCCGCATCGCCGCCGACCTCGCCCCTGCCATGACGCCTGCGCACATCCTCGTCGTCGATGACTCGCCGACCGACCGTCATTTTCTTGCCGACTTGCTGACACGCCATGGCTATTCGGTGACCACTGCGGACAATGGCGAATCGGCGCTGCTGCAAATACGCAGCAAGCGGCCCGATCTGGTGTTGATGGATGTGGTGATGCCCGGCCAGAACGGCTTTCATGCAACCCGAGCGATTGCGCGTGATCCTGCAACGCAGGGGCTGCCGGTGATCATCTGCAGCAGCAAGCAGCAGCACAGCGACCGGGAATGGGGCTTGCGTCAGGGCGCGCGCGACTATCTGGAGAAGCCCATCGATCCTGCGCAGTTGTTGCAATCGATCGCGGACATGTTGCGCGAGCGCGCATGAACGCGCCACGTCTGGGCTTCAGCGCCGGGGGCCGGCACTGGTGTATCGAAGCCGGCCCTGGTGTACAGGTCATCGATGCCGTCATCACGCCGGTGCCGCTGACGCAGCCCTGGTACCTCGGCCTGGTCCGGCACCGGCAGGCGCTGGTGGGCGTGATCGATCCGGCCGGACTCGGTGGTGCACCGGTCGTGCCGGTGTCCGACGGCACGACGCGTGTGCTGGTGCTGAACGAGCCCCGGCCGATTGCGCTGCGTGTCGAGCGCGTGCATGGTTTGATCAATGTGGCAATGCAGACCAGTGTGGACGTCACCAATGATGCCGTTGCTGATGTTGATGCCGATATTGATGGTGATCGTGAGCGTGATGATGGTGACGATGGTGATCGTGATGATGGTGATGCTGATGATGGTAATCGGCAGTGCTGGCAGACGATCGATCTCGCACAGTTGTGGGCCTCACCCCACTTCTTGCAGGCGGGTTTGCTGCCGCTTGCCGTCGCCGGCGGAGGTGAGCGATGACGCCGGAACCAGAGCTGGGCACATCACTCGCGCGGCTTGCACACATGCATCCCGGCTGCACACTGCAAAGGCAGCTCAGGTACTGGGTTGCACGCCTGCGCCGCGCGCGCCGCACAACCCCCGCTGCCGAAGCACTGCCGTTGTCCGACACTGCAGCGCAGAATCAAAGTCAGCAGCCAAGTCAGCAGCACCAAAGCCATCAGCATCAGCATCAGCATCAGCATCAGCATGGGCAGCGCCATCTGCACTTGCTGCGCGCAGTGCAATGCGCATTGGCAGCAGCCTTGCTGGCACTTGCCATCGTCAGCTGGCAGTATCTGCAACACACGCTGGCCGCTGCCGCCAGCACGCAACTGGCCGGCGATCTCGTGATGCATTCGCAGCGCTTGGGCAAGGCCGCACCCAATGCCGTGCAGGGAAATGCGGACGCGTTCCGGCAACTGGCGCAGAGCCGCATTGCGATCAATCGCGGCTTGCGCGTCTTGCAGGCCGGTGGCACCGTCGATGGTCAGACGGTGGATGCCGCCACCGGCGACCTGGCCACACACCTCGGCACGATTGCGCGCCAGTGGCAGGCGTCGGATCGCGCGGCGGCCGCCGTGCTTGACCAGCAGAGCGCGCTGACCGGATTCCGCGGCACACTGCAAGTACTGAACCGTCACAGTCCGGTGCTGCTGGAACTCTCCGAGCAAATCGCAACGCTGCTGGCGCAGAACGGCGCCGGTCCGCACGAAGTCGCGGCGGCAGGTCAGTTGGTGATGCTCACGCAGCGGCTGGGCAAGGGAGCCAATGAATTCCTGACCGCTGACGGCATCAATCCGGACACGGCCTTCCTGCTGGGCCGGGATGCGAATACCTTCAACGACATTGTCGCTGCCTTCCTCGATGGCAGCCCGATGATGCGCCTGCCGCCGGTCACGCATGCAGATGCGCGTGCACGGCTGGTCGAGTTGCGCACACAGTTCGGTGCTTATCGTGTGGTGCTGAACGGCATCCTCGGCAATCTCGCGAATTTCATCGCGGCGAAGGAGGCCGAGCGCGCTGTGTTCAATGACAATGAAGCATTACGCGAACGCTTGGCCACGCTGCAGCAGGCCTATCGTGCACAAGCCGCGGGCGACCACTGGACCTCTGTCGCGTTGCCGGCCAGTGCGGCGGCCGCGCTGCTGCTCGCTGTGGCACTGGCTGCATTGATGGTGCGCGACAGCCGACGACGCGCACAAGCGGCCGAAGTGCAGCGCATGCTGGCCGAACGCGAACGACAACAGGCACGGGACGATGAAGCGGCGGCGCAGCGCCTGAACCAGCAGAACCAGACTGCAATCCTGCGCCTGATGAACGAGCTGCAGGAAGTTGCCGACGGCAATCTCACGATACAAGCGACAGTATCGGAACACATCACTGGCGCCATCGCCGACGCCATCAATGTCACCCTCGAAGAGCTGCGCGCATTGCTGCTGCAGGTGCAGCGCACCGCGCAACAAGTAGGGGATGCCTGCCGCGGCACACGCATCACCGCCGACGAGCTGATGCGCCTGTCCGCAACCCAGGCCGAGGATATCCGGCAGACCAGCCAGTCCGTGCTGCAACTGACGGCCAGGATTCACCAGGTGTCTGCTGCGGCCGACGAATCCGCGCAGGTGGCGATCCGCGCCGTGCAGGCAGCGCAACAGGGCGAGGCCGCCGTGCAGGACGCGATACTCAGCATGCAGCAGTTGCGCGAGCAGGTGCAGGAGACGGCCAAGCGGGTCAAGCGTCTCGGAGAGTCGTCGCTCGAAATTGGCGACATCACCGAATTGATCGCAGGCATTACCGAGCAGACGCAGGTGCTCGCGCTGAATGCGGCGATACAGGCAGCATCCGCAGGCGAAGCCGGGCGTGGCTTTGCCGTGGTGGCCGATGAAGTGCAGCGCCTCGCCGAGCGTTGTGGCGATGCTGCGCGCCAGATCGGGCAACTGGTGAAAACCGTGCAGGCCGATGCGCAGGAAGCGGTGCATGCGATGGAGCGCTCGACGCAAAGCGTGGTCGATGGCGCGCGCCGCTCCGATGCTGCGGGACTGGCGCTGGCAGATATCCACAAGGTATCGCTACAGCTCGATACGCTGGTGCGCAGCATCTCTGCATCATCGGCCGAGCAATCGACGCTGGCCGATGGCGTTACCGACGGCATAGCACGCATCCTCGCGATCACCGGGCAGACACGCGATCGCACGCAGACCACCGCGGAAGCGATACAGTCCCTTGCGGCACAGGCCACCGCGTTGGGCGATGCGGTGGCACGCTTCCGGATTGCCTGATCACACCCTGTCTCCGCGCGGCCACCGTGACCCCCGCCTTGTCCGAGCCGCTCGCCGTGCATCCGCAAGCGGATGACGCAGCTGACTCGGTGAGTGAGGCCGACAGTATCACGACCGACAGCATCACGACCAACAGCAGCACAACGCACCGCAACCGCACCAACCGCGAAATCGCCGGTGCAGTCGCGCTCATTGCCTTGGCCGATGCATGCGTCAGCGAGCTGGACGGGATGGTCAGTGCCCGCATCGCCAGCGACACCGCATCCATGCATGCGAGCAGTCTCCGTACCGCAGCAGCGTTACGTTTTGTTGGCGTGCCGGATGCCGCCGCCGTGGTCGAACTGCTCGCTGCCGCGTTGGACGCCATGCGCGTCAACGCTTCAATCGATATAGCTGTTGATACGGCCGTGGATACGGGCTTGGCTACAACCGTTGATACAGGCATTGATACAGACATTGATACAGGCGTTAGTGCGGGCGTAGACAAAGCAGGCGATATTGCAGCCAGCGGCGCCGTCACCGCTGTCGCCGGATGGCTACGGCAGACACTGCGCACTGAAGCTGCGCGCGAACATTCACCGCTCCCGATCGCTACACCCCCAGGTGACATCGACCGTGCATTGCTGGAATTTCTGCGTAGCGACAGTGCCCGCATCAGACAGCAGGCAGCTGCAGTTGTTGCGGACGCGCTCGGTCGGGTCGCCGCGCAGCAAGCTCAGCCGGTGGCACGTGTGCGCTGGCGTGTGTTGCAGGCCTGTATTGGCACGCTGCGTTCCACCAGCGATGACGAACTGACGTTTGCGAAGCAACGGATGTCCGCCGCCGCGCGCCAGATCAGGCAGACGGCTCGGCACTCTGCGCTGCACGTGACCGACGCGCAATCAAGTGACGCGCAATCAAGTGACGCGCAATCGAGTGATGCGCCGTCGAGTAAGGCGCAATTAAGCGACCCGCAATTAAGTGACGCCTTGCGGACGTTGGCCCGTGACGCGAGGTTGATGCCGCTGCTGCAACCAGTCGCTGATCTGTGTGGACTTGCATCGCCGTCACCGGCAGCGCTCCCGGACAGCGATGCACCCGGTGACGATGACGCTTCGCTGTACGAACGATCCCTGCAAGCCGTCGTGCAGGCGTCTTCGCTGGATACATCGCTGGCCTGTCCGCCGGACACTTCAAGGGCATCCATGGTCCCGATGGCCGAAGGACTGATGCCGGCGCTCACGCAAGCCTTGCGCGAGCAGATCGCTGCGATGGGTCGCGAGATCGATGCGGTCCAGCCGGATGGCGCGTCACCCGTTGCGGCAGCTCGCCTGTCGGTTTGGCTGCAGCCTGTTGATGCGGCTGCACGCATGCTGGACCACGGCCCCTTGCAGCATGCGGTTGCAGAAGCGATGCGCTCGCTCGCTGATGTGTCGGGGGGCACCACGGTTGAGGCCATGCACACACAGCAGCCTGACTGGCTGTCCGGTTTTGCCTGTCAGCTGGCCGTACTGGAAGCGGGCATCGCGTTGTTGCCATTCGAGCCGATGCCGACGCGAACAGATGCAACCGAAACGAGAGACGCTATCGCAACGGAGTGTGTGGCCGCAACGGACAGGATGTACACAACGGAGGGGATGTACACAACGGAGGGGGTGGCCGTAGCGGGGGGGATGGCAGCAACAGAGCTGGCGGCCACCGCAGGTGCTGCTATCGAAGGCTTGGGTGCTCCCGATGTCATCGCACCCAACGCACCCAGCGCACCCAACACAGCCATCGCTTCCGCCGTGATGGCAACCGGGTCCTGCACACCGTCGCTGCAGCAAATCTTCATCGCTGAAGCCCGTGCACGCGTTCACAGCCTACATGCGTCCTTGCAGACGTGGGCAGTATCGCCAGCATCCGGCTTGCCGGCACAGGCGGCCATCGATGCACATGCGCTGGCGGGCAGTGCGTCCACCGTCGGCTGGCCGGCCATGCAGGCATCGGCACGCGATCTGGAGCTGGCCTGTGATGCAAATGTCCATCAGGCTTATTGCACCGACCAGGCGGAATGGTTGAACAACGCCGTTTCAGGGATTGTGCAGTTGCTGGATCAAGGCATGCCCGGCGAGGCACCGCCCAGCGCAGAGGCTGATGCTGCGCCCGTGGATGAAGAGCTGTGTGCCTTGTTTCGTGAAGAAGCCGATGACTTGCTGCCACAGCTTGATGATGCAATGCGCGCATGGTCAGCTTCGCCCGACAGCACCGAGCTGCCATCGCAGATGATGCGCGTGCTGCATACGCTCAAGGGCAGTGCGCGCATGGCAGGCGAGCATCGTTTCGGCGATGTGTTTCACGCACTCGAGTCGCAGGTGGCGGGGTTGTCGGACGCTGGCCCCGTGTCGGTCGAAAGCCTGCTGCATTTGCAGGGCGAGGTTGATGCCGTGCTTGATATCGCGCGCAAGCAGGGGTGCGACGCGGCGTTGAATACGGAGTGCGATGCCCAATGCAACGCAGGGCCTGAGGCCGGGTGCGAATCCGACGCGAGCACGTCGCTGTCCGCAAGTCCCCAGCCCGCTGCCCGCCTGCGCGTGCCCATTGCGCTCGTCAGCCGCCTGACAGATGCGGCAGCCGATCTGCTGACGGGTTCGCACCAGCAGGGCGACGACGTGCTCGCGCTGAGGCTGGCAACGTCTGAACTTGCCGACAATCTGGACCGATTGCGTGTGCAGTTGCGGGAGCTGCATATGGAAGCAGACGCGCGGATCGTGGCGCATGAATCCCAACCCGCACGGAGCAGCTTTGATCCGTTGGAGTTCGATCGCTACACGCGCGTGCACGAACTGGCGCGTCTGATGGTCGAGAGCGTCGCCGATCTGGGCGCGCTGCAGCGCACGCTGGCGCGGCAGATCGAATCGCTGCACTGGTCGGCTGGCCAGCACTTGCGTCAGGTGCGTGCCTTGCATGCGGATTTGCTGCAGGCCGGCACTGCGCCCTTTGGCAGCATCGAGCCACGGCTGGCGCAAGTGATGCGCCAGGCGATGCGTGATCTCGGCCGCGATGCGCCGCAAGCCCGCCTGCTGATGACGGGTTCGGAGCTGGCGATCGACCGCAGCCTGCTGGAGCGCCTGATTGCACCGCTCGAGCATCTGGTCCGCAATGCCATCGCGCATGGCATCGAGCCGCCAGATCAGCGTGAACGCGCCGGCAAGCCCCGTGCAGGCACCGTGCATCTGTCGCTGTCGCGCGAGGCCGGGCAATGGCTGCTGCAACTGACGGACGATGGTCGCGGGCTGGACATGCCGAAGTTGCGCGTCAGGGCCGCCGCATTGCGGCAGGCGGAGAACGATGACGGTGCGGCCGCGGAGCAGGTCGTCGCCGATGACGCATTGATCTTCATGCGCGGCTTGTCCACGCGCGATCAGCTGACCGAGCTGGCGGGCCGTGGTATCGGCATGGATGCGGTGCGCGCCGCCGTGCAGGCACTGGGCGGTGCGATACAGGTCAGCAGCGAGGCGGGCCAGGGTTGCAGCTTCACGCTGTGTATCCCGCTGACGCTGGCCATCCTGCCGGTGCTGTTGTGCCGCGCCGGCCCGCATCGCATTGGCATTCCGTCGGCGATGGTGGCGCAGGTCCTCACATCCGAGCCGCCGGCCTTGCCGCTGGTGATCACCGACGAAGGCAAGGAAGGCTATGCGTGGCAGGGAGACGTGCTGCCGCTGCGATCGCTCTCGGCGATGCTGCGCGTGCCGCCCGAGCAGGCGCGACACCGCAAGCTGCCGCGACCGACGATCTTGCTGCTGTCGCAGGCCGGGCGGCGGATCGCGCTGTTGGTCGATAAGGTCGATGCGCGCCGCGAGCTGAGCCTGCGTGACCCCGGCCCGCAGCTGTCGAGCGTGCCGGGCATGATCGGCGCTTGCCCCGCGCATGATGGCGGCATCGCGCTGGTGATGAATCCGTTTGCACTGGATGACGCGGGCTTCGCGTCAGTGGCCGCGGCTCGGCAGACCCTCGCCGCTGAACAGTCACCCGCGGTGATCTGGGTGGTGGATGATTCGCTGACCGTGCGTCGCGCCAGTCAGCGCGTGTTGCATCGCGCGGGCTATCACGTGGTGCTGGCGGGTGATGGCACGGAGGCGCTTGCTTTACTGGCCGACAGCAGCGTGCCGCCGCCGGCGGCCATGTTGCTGGATATCGAGATGCCGAAAATGGATGGCTTCGAACTGCTAACCGTATTGCGCGGTGATGCGCGCTGGCAGACCTTGCCGGTGGTGATGATTACGTCTCGTACCGCTGACCGGCATCGCACGCGCGCGCTGCAACTCGGCGTGCATGCGTATGTCGGAAAGCCTTACCGGGACGAGGAACTGCTGGCCTTGCTGTCCGGCGTGCTGCAGTCAACAAGGGAGGTGCAATGAAGATCGCATGGCACAGGAATCGCGATAATGGGGTGCTGCAGCGCCGGCATGATCATGTCGCACTGGTACTGCAGGGCGGCGGCGCACTCGGTGCCTATCAGGCCGGTGCGTTCGAAGAACTCAGCGGCACGGCTTACCAGCCGGATTGGGTGGTCGGGGTATCGATCGGTGCGATCAATGCCGCAATCATTGCCGGCAATCCGCCATCGCGCCGGGTCGAGCGCTTGCAGGCATTCTGGCAGCAGGTATCGTCCGGCTTGCCGCAGTTTGCGGACCCGACCTCCATCATGCCCTGGTTGCGCGCTCTGACCGAGAACGGTCAGGACCGCAGCGCACTGAACCAGTTCAGTGCCTGGCATGCGGCGGTGCTCGGCATTCCGGGCTTTTTCCAGCCGCGCGTACCGCCACCGCCATTCCAGCCACGCGGCACCGCCGGCGCATTGAGCCTGTATGACACCTCGCCGTTGCGGGCGACGCTGGAAGCGCTGATCGATTTCGACCTGATCAACGAGGGCGAGATCCGTTTGTCGCTGGGCACGGTGAATGTGCGTACCGGGAATTCGCATTATTTCGACAATGCGCAAGAGCGCATCGGCCCCGAGCATGTGATGGCCAGCGGCGCCTTGCCGCCGTCATTCCCGCCGGTGATGATCGATGGCGAAGCCTGGTGGGATGGCGGCATCCTGTCGAATACGCCGCTGCAGCATGTGCTCGACCTGCGGCAGCGCGAGCACAGCTTGCTGGTATTCCAGGTCGATCTGTTCAATGCGCGCGGCCCGGTGCCGGTGGATTTCGATGAAGTGCTGAAGCGGCAGAAAGACATCATCTACTCCAGCCGCACCCGCTACACCAGCAACATGGTGGCCGAGCTGAACAATACGCGCCAGGCCATCACCAGCCTTATCGCGAAGCTGCCGCAGCATTTGCTCGACGATCCCGAGGTCCGGCATCTGCAAGCCTTTGCCGAAGATGCGCCGATGGATCTGGTGCACCTGATTTATCGGCAGGGGCCGGATGAACGCGAATCCAAGGATTATGAATTTTCGCGGGCATCGGTGCTGCAACGCTGGGACGCAGGGCGACGTGATCTGCGCGATGTGCTGCAGCATCCGGAGTGGCTGAAGTGCGCAGGCGAAGAGCGTGGCACCACGCAATACGATCTCGCCAGACACAGCCGGCCAATCAACCGTCTTGCGGAATAGCGGATGTCGATAGTGCCGGCGGTCGGTAGCGCCAGTGCGCAGGCCGTCACCGCACAACGAAAGTGAACGAATCCCGGCGTGCGCTATTTCTTCACGACCGCATAACGTTCCAGCGTGCGCTTGCGCGCTTCGTCATGTGCGACGATCGGGTGCGGGTAGGTTGTGCCCAGCGTAACGCCGGCCATCTGCAGGCTCATGGCCGGCGCCTGCCAGGGTGCGTGAATGTGTTTCGCATCGAGCTTCGCCAATTGCGGCAGATAGCACTTGATGAACTTGCCGTCCGGATCAAATTTCTCTGACTGCGTGATCGGATTGAAGATGCGGAAATAGGGTTGCGCATCGCAGCCCGATGAGGACGCCCACTGCCAGCCGCCGTTGTTTGCAGCCAGATCGAAATCATTCAGCTGACGTGCAAACCAGGCTTCGCCGCGACGCCAGTCGATGCCAAGGTCCTTGATCAGGAAGCATGCAGTGACCATGCGCAAGCGGTTGTGCATGTAGCCGGTCTGGTTCAGCTGTAGCATCGCGGCATCGACCAGCGGGTAGCCGGTGCGGCCCTCGCACCAGGCGGCAAACGCGGCATCGGCCACCTCGCCTTCTTCCCATGCGATACGGTCATACTCGGGCTTGAACGCATTACCCACCACGTGCGGGTTGTGATGCAGGATCATGAAATAGAAATCGCGCCACACCAGTTCGGCCAGCCACACGCTGGCGCCTTCGCCGCCGGTGCCGGCCTGTATCGCTTGCATCGCATGCCGTGCGAGCGCGCGTATCGATACCGTGCCGAAACGCAGGTGCACCGACAGGTAGGAAGGACCTTTCAACGACGGATAGTCGCGCGTGCTGCCATAGCGCGCGATGCGCGTCAGAAAATCATCGAGCAATGCCTGCGCACCGCTCATGCCGGTCGGGATGTTCAGCGCTTTGAGGTCTACCTCGTCAAAGCCCATTTCCGCCAGCGATGGCAGCGCGGGGTTTCCGGCGCTGGCCGGCACTTTCAGCTGGCCAGGCGCGGGTGTGCAATCGTGATAAGGCAGCAGCGAGGTATCGAGCCCGCCGGACGGCAGTTGGAAGCTTTTCAGCCACGCATTCTTGTAGGGCGTGAACACGGTGAAGGACTTGCCGGCCAGCGTCAGCACCTCGTCCTTCTCGCGCACTACCTGGTCCTTGAAGCTCTGCATTGTACGACCGTCGGCGGCCAGCGCGCGTGCAACGCTTGCATCGCGCGCGACGGCTGCCGGTTCATAGTCATGGTTGATGAATACCGCATCGACCCCGAGCTCGGCCGCCAGTGCCGGTATCGCGTCTGCCGCGCGTGCATGGCGCACGATCAGTCCGCCTCCCTGAGCGCGCAGTGCGGCGTCCAGCTCGATCAGGCTCGCATGGATGAAGGCGACACGGCGATCGGCGCGGCCCTGATGCGCGGGCAGCGCGGTACTGGTTGCGTTGGTCCCGGCATCGGGCTGTCCATCGATCGTTGACAGCAACGGATCGAGGATGTCCTTGTCAAATATGAAAGCGCAGTACACGGTCTGCGCCTGTTGCAGTGCCTGGTGCAGCGCTGCGTGATCGACATTCCTCAGGTCGCGCCGGAACCAGACCAGCACCGAATTCATCGTCTTTTTCATCGTTATTTTCGGACGCCGGGCGATGGTGCGCCGGCGATGCAAGGCGGGAAGCCGGCAGTGTAACGGCGGATCGGAAAGCACGTGCAATGCTGCTAAAATGCGCACATGGCCAAGCAAGACAAGCCGTCCTCCTCTTCCCCGTCGGCCACTGCCGATACCGCCGCGCCCGGCGCGGACGCCCCTGATTTTTCCGCTGCACCCACGGCATCCGACTCCGGCACCGCGCCCGCGATCGAAGGTCTGAACCTGACCGATCATTTCCTGATCGCGATGCCCAACATGCTGGACCCTATCTTCGGCGGCACCGTGGTCTACATCTGCGAGCATCATGCCGGCGGTGCGCTGGGCATGATCGTGAACCGCCCGACCGACATGACGATGGATGTGCTGTTCGAGCGGCTCGACCTCGAACTCGAGA
>JACCDU011101053.1_pt1 | contig 21954 bp, 13 predicted proteins | sample 7446081 | NCBI WGS metagenome assembly JACCDU01 (sample SAMN15323447, study PRJNA562643) | freshwater metagenome | isolation source: river surface water | place: USA:Blue River Watershed | collected 2017-08-17
ACCTACGCGCTCAATTAGCGCTGAAGGTATCAAAATGCGTCCAGCGTTGTCTAGGGCTACCTGCTTGGCACCCTGATGAAACAACCTGTAAAACATTCGGTTTTTTGGTTTGAACAAATTCATTTTAGAAAGCTTCTGACTGATGCGCTCCCACTCTGGCAGTGGGAAAAGTGTCAAGCAATCTTCAAATCCTTTGTTGAGCATGAAATCGCGCTGGGAAACAGCAGGCAATTGCTTGCGCAAACCAGATGGAAAGAGGAAGCGCCCCTTTTCATCTATTTTGACCTCAAATTCACCTACTAGTCCTGACATAGCGTTAATAATGGGTAAAATTAGTAGATTCCTACCACTTTTTACCACAGCTGTTTTGTATTGTTGATAACTTATAACGTACAGAGCCAATAAAGGTTACATATTAACAATTATTAACACGCTAATATCCTTGTTTTACAATACATTAAGACGTATATGTGGGAATAAGTGGGAACTTTTTCAACAATTTGTTAATATCCGATTTTGAGCAAGTTCACCACGACTACTTTTCAACTAAATTTGCACATGCAAAACAAACAACTCAGCTACCTGCTCATTCCCATACTCGCCTGCATCTGGGGCAGCTCATTTATCCTGATGAAGCGCGGCATGTTTACAGCAGATGGCGATGTTGTTTTTAGCGCCGCACAAGTAGCGAGCATTCGCATTTTTGTGGCGAGCGTGGTTTTTTTGCCCTTACTTCCCAACTTATTGCGCCAGCTTGAACACAAAAGCGACCTGTTCTTTTTTGCAATCGTTGGCCTAGGCGGAAACCTCATCCCCGCTTATCTTTTTACCTACGCTGAGCAAACCCTAGACTCAGGCATTGCGGGCATCATGAATAGCTTCACGCCTATTTTTACAATTATTGTTGGCGTACTCTTTTTTCAAACAAAAATCACTTCTCAACAAGTCATTGGTACTTTAATTGGCTTTAGCGGTATTTCTTGGCTCATCAGGCTGAGCAGTCCAGTAAGTGGTCATTTTCAACTTGCCCCTGCACTGGCGATCTTACTCGCCACGTTATTATATGGATTCAGCCTAAATACAATCAAGCACAAACTCGCAAAATACAAGCCCATCCAAATTGCCACAGGAGGTTTCAGCATGGCCTTTTTGCCCGCTGCATTTTGTTTTTTCTATTTCGACACCCCTCGCGTTGTCACACAAAACAACAATGCCCTTGAGAGCTTTGTTTACGTACTCACACTCGGCTTGATCGGCACTGCATTTGCCGTTATTCTCTTCAATCGGATCATTGCCCAAACCACTGCCCTCGCTGCAAGTACAGTCACCTATTTCATCCCAATTATTGCCGTTGGCATCGGCCTATATAATGGCGAACGCTTTGTTTGGCAGCAGCTAATTGCCATGCTCGTAATCATTACAGGTGTGCTTTTAGTCAATTTAAAAGGCAGAAAAAGCAACAAATAATAGGAAAAAGCGTAAGAAAAGCCCAGTAAATCTTTGGAGGACACGCAGAAAACACTATATTTGCACTCCAATTTTGGATTATTTAACAAATAAATAAAGCTATATGTACGCAATTGTAGAGATAGCCGGGCAGCAATTTAAAGTGCAAAAAGACCAAAAGGTTTTTGTACACCGTCTCGATGCTGAAGCAGGTCAAAAAGTAGTTTTTGATCGCGTTTTATTGATCGAAGACGCTGGCAAAGTAACCCTTGGCGCCCCAGCTATAGAAGGTGCTCAAATCACCGCAGAAGTTCTTGACCACGTTAAAGGTGACAAAGTCATCGTTTTCAAGAAAAAACGCCGTAAAGGTTACCGTGTTAAAAACGGTCACCGTCAGCAGTTCACTGCTATCACCATCAAAAGTATCAAAGCATAATTTCCTTTACAGGAACTAAATAAAAGAAACCATGGCACACAAGAAAGGAGTCGGTAGTTCGAAAAACGGTCGCGAATCACATAGCAAGCGCTTAGGTGTTAAAATCTTTGGTGGTCAAGCAGCCATCTCAGGAAACATCATCGTTCGCCAACGTGGCACCCAACATCATCCAGGCAACAACGTAGGTATTGGCAAAGACCACACCTTGTTTGCGCTCACAGATGGTCTTGTCGAATTCCGCAAAAAGAAAGACAATCGTTCATTTGTATCTGTAGTTCCATTCGAAACAACAGAAGCATAATTCAACGAAACCCATAAAAAAAGCTCCCCCACCGGGAGCTTTTTTTTATGTCCGTCATTTTTATAAGAAAGTATGCTTCTCGTTTAAATCCTTAATTTTGGACTGACGATTCCTCAAATGAAAAATTATCTGCTCGCACTCCTATCCAGTACCCTACTCATTTTGAGTTTTCCATATACAGGTAGTTTTACACCTTTTGTATTTATTGGTTTGGTTCCCCTTTTCTTATTGCGTCAGCAATTTCTAGCAAGTTCTAAAAAAACTTGGAAACTCGGACTATGGACCTACCTCACTTTTCTAATATGGAATCTTGGCACCACTTGGTGGGTGGCCAATGCGTCGGTGAGTGGTGGTATTTTTGCCTTTACCGTTAACGCGCTTCTCATGACGCTCGTATTCGGTCTCTGGAGTTTCATTGACCGTAAAATGCAAACGCGCTATTCCTTTTTCATGCTCATCCCCATTTGGCTTCTTTTTGAATTTGGCCACCACCGCTGGGACCTCTCCTGGCCTTGGCTCAGCTTGGGTAACTATTTTTCGGTTCGCACCGGTTGGGTACAATGGTACGAGTGGACCGGCACACTTGGCGGTAGCGCCTGGATCCTCTTGGTCAATCTATTAGTGTTCCGCCTGTATCAAGTGTATCGCGATGTTGCCAAAAGAAACCAATACATTTTTACGATTCTAGGCGTATTGCTTTTGCCAATTGTCACAAGCCAAGTGTTGCAAATGTTGGCCAGCTTCTCCCTGCAACCAAAACAACTCCATGCTGTGATTGTGCAACCCAATATAGACCCGTACAAAGAAAAATTTGCGCTCTCTGCCTCCAACGAAGCCTTTGCAGACTCCATTGTCGTTTTGGCCAATCGGCACGTCACTACCCAGACTGATCTGATCTTGGCGCCTGAAACTGCGCTACCGCTATCCTTTCAGGAAGACAGACTACACACCTATTCTTTTGGTCAAAGCCTTTTGCGTCAGGTACAAAAATGGCCACAAGCAAACTTGCTAATTGGCGCAAGTACCGTTCGTCTTTTTGATCGCAAACTTTCCGTAGCGAGCACGCCCATTCCAAATACAAACCAATGGTATGAGAGTTATAATACTTCTATATTGCTGAGCAAAACAGGGCCTCCCCAATACGCGCACAAGTCTAAATTGGTGCCCGGCGTTGAATTGGTCCCTTTTTCTGCTTATCTCCCATTTCTTTCTGCGATCGCCATAGAAAACGGCGGTTCGTCGGGTACTTTAGGTGTTGAAAAGGGGCCGAAAGTCATGGCCATCAAATTCGAACCAAACAACCTACAAAAAGACCCAACCAGCAAAGCACAAAATGTTACTTTGGCACCGATTGTCTGCTATGAGTCTATTTACGGAGATTTTGTGCGCCGACAAGTACAACAAGGTGCCCAAGCACTTTGCATAATTACCAACGACGGCTGGTGGGGCAACACACCCGGCTACAAACAACACTTCTCTTTTGCACGCCTACGCGCCATCGAAAACCGCCGCTGGGTATTGCGTAGCGCTAATACAGGCACAAGTGGTAGCATAGATCCGAGCGGAAAGATCATTAAAAAAACACCCTATTGGACCAAAGCAGCTTTTGCGCAAACCATCCAGCTACGCGAAGACCAAACTTTCTACACCACCTATGGCGATTGGTTAGCCGGACTGTCCATCTCTTGGATTTTGCTTGGCTTCAGTATATTTCTACAGCAGCTTAGCCGAAATTCACGTAAATTGCAGGCATGAGGTTTTTTCTAGCTAGTTTGTTGATTTTTATTCTTGCCTATTCGAGCACCGCGCAACTTCATCACTGGGAAACCATTTTGTACGATTCCACTACTTGGAAATACCAGGTCCCCACGAGTTCAACCCAAGCAAATTGGACTAGCCCAAACTTCAATGATGCCAATTGGAGCACTGCCAAAGGCGGATTTGGATTTGGCGACAACGATGACTTTACTGTTCTTCCCAACAACAGTACTGCGGTCTATCTGCGAAAATCATTTCAAATCAATAACCTGAATTCCATTTTAGCTCTTGCTTTACACATCGATTATGACGACGGTTATGCAGCCTATTTAAACGGTGTCGAAATTGCGAGAAATGGCATCCCAAATGGAAACCCCACCTATAACACACTCGCGAATATTTCTCATGAAGCCCAGTTATTTCAGAATGGCCAGCCCGATCTATTGCTATTAACCGCAAATGATTTCCAAAATATCCTCGTACAAGGAGCCAACACACTTTGCATTGCCGTTTTCAATCAGACAACTACTTCATCAGACTTTACGTGTAGACCCTTTTTAAGCATTGGAACAAGCGCTACAAGTCAAACGTATTACTCCACACCTACATGGTTTACAAATCCTGCTATTTTTGACAGCTCAACGCTGCCAATCGTTGTCATTGACACCGACGGTGTAGCCATTCAAGACGAGCCCAAAATCGATGCGCTCATGGGCATTATCTACAATGGCCCCGGTCAAGTCAATGAGATCAACGATCCTTTCAATGAATTTTATGGTCAAATTGCGATCGAAAAGCGGGGCTCTTCTTCGGGTGGTTTTCCGCAGGCCTCATATGGCCTAGAAACTCGAGGCCCAAATGACGTCAACTATAATGTGTCGCTCTTTGACTGGCCTTCAGACAACGACTGGATCCTTTATGCGCCTTACACTGACAAAGCACTCATGCGCAACGTACTCACCTACAAATTAGGCACTGAACTGGGCCGTTGGGCGCCCCGTACGCAGTTTTGCGAAGTGGTACTCAATGGCAATTATATTGGTGTATATGTACTCATGGAGCGCATCAAAACGAATCCTGGAAGAGTCGATATCGATCCACTCGACTACGCAGACACCCTAGATAACCACATTACCGGAGGTTACATCGTCAAGGTAGATAAAACAACTGCTGGTGGTGTCATCGCCTGGACATCGCCCTACACGTGCCAAGCGCCCGGCACAGGCCCAATTCGGTTTCAACTGCACGATCCAACTATTGACACCATACATCCGCTGCAAAAAGCCTATATCCAAGACTACATCACAGATTGGGAAGTTGCACTCAAAAGCAGCAATTTTAGTGACCCCGTCACAGGCTACAAACCTTATATCGACGTCGGTTCTTTTATCGATTTCTTCTTAATCAACGAGCTCTCCAAAAATGTCGATGGGTATCGCATCTCCACTTACTTGCACAAACAACGCTTCAGCGAAGGTGGTAAATTGGTGGCTGGTCCGCTTTGGGATTTCAATATCGCTTGGGGCAATTCCAATTATTGCGAAGGCGGAAATACCTCCGGATGGGAGATCAATTTCAACAGCGTATGTGGCGGTGGTGGCGAATTGCAAAATCCTTTTTGGTGGAACCGCATGCTCCAAGATCCACTTTTTGCCAATGAAGTGCAGTGCCGTTGGACCACCTTGCGGCAGTCTGTTTTAAGCGATGCAGCACTCACAAACTACATCGATTCAGTTGCCGCTATGCTAAGTGTACCTGCTGCGCGTCATTACCAAAAATGGCCCATTCTCGGTGCTTATGTTTGGCCCAATAATTTCATTGGTCAAAGTTACCAAGCAGAGGTCAACTACCTCAAAACCTGGATCCAAAACAGAACCGCCTGGATGGACGCCAATATGTTTGGCACCTGCACCGCTGCTATGTCAGCGCACACGCAACCTGTCATTGAAATCTATCCAAATCCAACAACAGGAGCATTACAAATTACAGGGCTTCAAGGTGCAGGACAACTCCTCCTTCTCGACTTATCAGGCAAAGTCATTCAATATGCCAATTACCAAAGCCAAACAACACAACTTGACCTGACCCCCTTACAAAACGGCATTTATTTCATTTCAGAACCAACAAAAGGTATTTATGAGAAAATCATTAAACAATAAACGCATACCATTTCTTCTTTTCGGGTTATTAGTCGTTACATTTTCTTGCGTCAAAAAAATTCCGGGTCCAGGAGGCACCTCCGCCATTAAAGGAAAGGTAACCGGGCAAGATTTCATTGCCGGAGAAATCGAAGTGCAACAAATTACCTTTACCTCCGGCGCACAACTTGAGCATGGCGACTACTTTCTGCTCAACGAAGTAAAAGACGGCAACAACTACTATATTTATTTCAGAAATCCGACTTGGGTCTCTGCCGCAGACCCAAATATTCAAGGTAGAATTGGCCTAGAGGTTGTCTTCAATTACAGCGATGCCAATACCACCATTGCACAAGCAGTAAAGAACAAGATTGCTGGCTTAGGAGTTCTGAATTTCGCTATGGCGCTCGATCAAGATATTTTAACACTCTCCTACAAAAGTCACCAAGCCATACCTGACCCCGACAACGGCACCACCAATTTTGCCTTAGACATTGCCAATCAAGGCAGTGCTGATTATATCAATCCAATGGTCCAAAATATGGCCGAAAAAAATGTATACATCTGTTATGGAGAAAATACTTTTGCTAGTGACAATGTCAAAACCAATGCTTACGGCGACTTCCAATTCACCAATTTACAGGTAGGCACTTACAAAGTTTATGTAATCAGTGAAAATCCACCTATAGATGGCCAGCACATTGAAATAGAGCAAACCATTGAAATCACTGCTAAGGGCAGCATTTCAGACCTCGGCACGCTTCATATCTTTCACTAATGAAAAAAATAGTCCTCCCTATTCTTTTGTATAGTCAGGTACTCAGTGCCCAAACCGGACTTTGGACCGACGCAGGTATCACAAAAAAATGGAATAAATCATTCAAGACCGCATTTGAAATTGGCGAACGCCAAAATATAGGAGTAGGTTTTGACAGGCTTTATGTTGAAGTTAGTGCTGCTTATCAAGCGCTCGACGGAATAAAAATTACTGGTGCCTATCGATTGGTCAGCAATGAAAAAGGGGATCAATTTGTACTCCAAGCTGATCGTCTATCTCAAAGATATCAAATTGGCACTGACATCTCTATACTGGATGCTTTTAACTTTGGTCCTAAACGCCTTGACCTTTCTTGGAGCTCTACACAACAGTGGAGCATACAAACTGGAAAACAGATGAGTAGCATTTGGCGCAACAAACTCAGCATGAGTTATGACATCAAGAATTTTCCATTAAGCCCTTGCTTTAGTGCCGAACACTTCTACCGTTGGAATGCCAATGTCGTCTACACGCCTACTGAAGTCCTCATCAGCGGAGCAACCGTACAGTGGCGTTATTTTATTGGAGCAGTAGTAGAGCTCCCGGAGCAGCATTCGTTGAAATTGCAAGTGGGCTTGAGGTCAAGAGCAAGTGGAATACAACCATTGGTTCGTGCATCTTATCAATATTACCTCTAATAGAAGTAACGCAATCGTCAAATAAACAAAAACGGCATTTTTCTGAGCAGACGCCAATAAAAAAGGGAGAGTCCGAAAACTCCCCCCTTTCCATCAATCAACATTTTGAATATGTTAGAAACCCGGATTCTGTTGTAAATTCGGGTTCAGGACGATATCTGCCGTTGGAATTGGATACAATTCGTACTTTTCATTGAAACCAGCACCAGCATCTACACCACCTTTGAAAGGCCATACATAAGTATCGCCCGTAAATAGATCGAAACGGATAAGGTCAGTACGGCGGGTACACTCCCAATTGAGTTCGCGTGCGCGTTCGTCAATGAAATCATTGAGTACCAAAGAACTGTAATTGTGACTTGCGTCACCGTATGCGCGCTCGCGGATTTTGTTCATATAAGTAAGTGCTGTAGCTTCATCACCAGTGCGGAATTTTGCCTCAGCATACATCAAGAACACGTCAGCCAAACGGAACATCGGAAAATCGACATCGACATGAGCAGAAGTAGCATTGTTTGAACCATTCAAACCATCCTTCGTTTTGTTCTTGTATTTAGGATTTGGATAGCCTTGGGTAAAGGTACTCATAGAGGTAATATCCATTTGTTGTCCAGCCGTGTAGAACATCCAGCGGGAATCTTCTGTTGAATCGGTAAATTTCTCAATGAAAGGACGCGTTGCGCGGTTTCCTGCCCATTTTCCGTTTACTCCGTAGTCTGCAGCAACCATAGAACCTCCGAGCGTCGAGCAAATCATGAAGGTCGTCCCTCCCCATGTTTGGGAATACAAGCCATCATAAACTACCGGGAAAATGATTTCAGGTGAAGTATGGTTATCAGCCAAGAAGATATCTTGATAAACGTCGTCTAGTTGGAAACTGTTTGTGTTGATCACTTTTTCGCAATAAGTGGCACAATCTGTATAGCGAGGCGTGCCGGTGTATACTTCAGCATTGAGATACATTTTTGCCATGAGGGCATGAGCTGCACTGCGCGAAGCACGACCATAAGCAACACTACTTGCAGGAGTGAGTTCATCCTCGATTGCTTTGATTTCATCCTCGATGTATTTAAACAAGTCTGCACGCATGATTTGTTCTGGTGTAAAGGCACCGACGCGGTCTTCTTCAGTTACAAACGGTACATTTCCGAATAAATCCATGGCGTGGTAATAAGCCAAGGCACGTAAGAAACGTGCTTCGTTGCGCATGGTGACGATGTTGGCAACTTGTGCAGCTGTGAAGCCGCGCTCGTTGAGTTTTTCATCGCGCGCTTGCCAAATGAACTCGTTGCAAAGCGTGATTTGATAAAATATGCGGTAATACATACCTTTTACCCAAACGTTGTCTGCATTCCATTGTGCTTTGTTCAAATCTGGAATTCCTGGGTCGTTCCAGCCGCAGATTGCCTCATCGGTAGGAAGTTCTTGCATGTTCCACAATACGCGGACATACGCTGAGAATCCTTCGTCAATACCAGCGATATCAGCCTGACCTGCTGGGCCCTGATTGCCAGTCATGGACATTCCTGAGTACAACTTGGCAAGTACTTTGATGTAGTTATCTGCATCGCTGTAGACAGCCTCGGCATTGAGACCATATTTAGGCGATTGATTCAAGTTTTTGCCACAAGCACCTAATAAAAGTGCGCTAGCAATAAAGGTATAAGCTACTAATCTTTTCATGGTTCAAAAATTAGAAATCAAATGTTAAGTTAACTGAATACACGCGTGGACGTGGATAGAAATTGTTGTCGATTCCGCCGCCAATTTCTGGATCTTGGCCAGTATATTTGGTGACAACAAATGCATTTTGCACAACAAAACTTGCATTGAGGCCTACTTTTTCTTTTGCAAAACCGAGTTTACCAAAGTTATAGCCTACGTTAATGAAGTCCATGCGCAAGAAATTGGCTTTCTCGAGGTAGTGATCACTCATCAATTGGCTCGCTGTGACACGCTGTACTTCATCTTGATAATACAAAGAACTGATGTTATTGAGGTATTTTTTAGTTCCGTCAATTGTTTGGAATACGGCACTATTTGAGTGAATGTTGTTGTAGATGGTTGCACCTAATTCTGCACGGGCAGAGAAGCCAGCATACCATTTTTTGTACTGGAAGTTAAGCGCTGTTCCGAAGAACATTTTTGGAGCAGCCTGACCAGCGTAATAGCGGTCTTTGACGTTGATGATGCCATCGCCATTTCTGTCAACAAATGCGTTGGTATCTTTCCATTTATCTGCAGCTGTTACTTGTCCGTCGCCGTTCATGTCGATTTCAGCTAAAGAACCCACTTCGATTACACGACCTTGTGAGTCATATTGTTGTTCCAACACGAAGAATGTGTAAGTTGGGTAACCAACTTGATGTGCTTGGATGGTGTTTCCAATGCCGCCACCAATACCACCGATCAAGACACCTGGTGATGTAGTATCTACGACTTGAGATAATTTAACGACGGTGTTTACATTATAAGTACCGTTGATAGTCCAGTCAAGGCGCATGTCTTTTTTAGCAATGAGGCCTGTATTCAAAGAGACTTCAATACCGCGGTTTTGCATCGCACCTACGTTGGTAAGGATTTCGTTTGTGAAGTTGGTTCCGGCCGGAACAGGAACAGTAGCCAGCAGGTCGCGGGTATCTTTTTGATAAACATCGATGCTACCAGAGAAACGATCGTTTTTGAAGCCGAAATCTAGACCGAGGTTGTAAGAAGTTGTGGTTTCCCACTTCAGGCCAGCGTCAAAACCTGCCGGACGCAATACTTGGTAGTACTGACCACCAAATGCGTACTGAGCAGTTGTTGCACCCTGGAAATAGTTGCCAATGTAGGCGTAGTCACCAATACCGTCTTGCTGACCTGTAATACCCCAACCAGCGCGGAGTTTCAACATGTTAATCGCTTTGCTGTTTTTCAAGAAATCTTCTTCAGAAATAAGCCATGCAGCAGAAGCGGCAGGGAAAATACCCCAACGTGTTTCAGGGCTAAAGCGCGAAGAACCATCGCGACGCACAGATACGTTAACTACATATTTACCAGCGTAATTGTAGATGGCGCGTCCGTAGTAAGACATCAGTACATTGCGCGTGTAGAAAGGGAAAGCAGCTTCAGGTGCAATTACACTGTCCTGCGCTTCGTTATAGGTTGGGTTATTTGGGCTGTAAGTATCCCAATCTTGGTAAGAGTAACCTGCAACCATTTCAAGTGTTTGTTTCTCCCACTTTGAACCAGAATTGTAGCTCAAGTAAGATTCAAAAAGTTTGTTGGTTTTGGTGGTGCGGTAGTTTGAATAACGACCTTGTGTGTAAAATCCTGAAGCAGATGAAGCAGGTGTGATGGTGTAGCCTGTACCTTCAGAAAAGTCACCACCGACGTTTACTGTTGCTTTCAATGAAGGCAAAGAAGGTAAGTGGTAAGAAACTTTAGCGTTGGCAATGGCGCGATTGACTTTACTTTCGTCGGTAGACTGCTCGATAAGGCCTAGTGGGTTACGTGCAGAAAGTGTATTTGGCTTGTTGTTGTCAATCCATTCGAAATAACCACCGTATGCTTCGTTGCCTGAATAGATGGGTTGCGTTGGGTCAAAGAATGCTGCACCAAGTGCACCGCGGTTAGCAAAGAAAGAAGCTGTTTGAACATATTTCATGTTAGCCTCAATTTGCAAGGTTTTATCGAGTAAACTTGGGTTCATGTTCAAGCTTACAGTGGTGCGTGCAAATTGGTCTCTTTTGAGGATTCCGTTATCGATGCGGTTACCCACTGATAAGCGGTATGGGAAATTTTTGATGCCCCCTGTAATTGAAACGTTGTTGTCGGTTACAATTGCAGAACGGAATACTTGCTTTTGCCAATCTGTGCTGGAATCTCCTAGCAACGCTTTTTGAGCAGCTGTTCCATTTGCATTTACAAGGTTGCGTAGGGAATCTGCACTGAGTACATCGAAATATTTTGCAATGGTAGAAAGCGAAGTTTTAGAATCTAAGACGACCTTCACATCATTGGAAGCCGAACCGCGTTTGGTCGTGATAAGGATGACACCGTTAGCTGCTCTCGAACCATAGATAGCGGTAGCAGAAGCGTCTTTCAAGACAACAAATGAAGCGATGTCATTTGGATTGATCAAAGACAATGGATTGGCGGCACCAGCAATTCCGCCGTTGTCTAGGGGAACGCCATCGACAACAATCAGCGGATCGTTGGAAGCATTGATAGAAGTTCCACCGCGAAGGCGAAGCGTACTTCCCGAACCAGGAGCACCGTCGTTGGAGGTAACTTTCAATCCGGCAACCTTACCCATAACGAGTTGCTCTGGTGTAGCTAGCGAGCCTTGAACAAAGTTCTTTTCGTTGATGACAGTGGCAGAACCAGTCAGGTCTTTGGTACGTTGGGTACCATAACCAATCACAACAACATCACCGACATCTTGTGTTTTGGATGCCATCTGAAAATCGTTGGTTGTCATTTGGTTGGCGACAACAGTTACTTGATCCGTTTGTGGATTGAAGCCCATGAACTTGTAGATAACATTGTAAGTTCCGGCTTTGAGACCCGTAATTTCATAAAAGCCTTTTTCATTGGATACAGCGCCCTTGCCCTGACCTTCCACCAATACCGATGCATTGTAAAGTGGAACACCAGCAGCGTCTGTGATGGTTCCTCGAATACCGGTTTGGGCTATAGCCACTACCGACATTCCAAAAAACATCAAGAAGGCAAAAAAACTTGTAGTAGTTTGTTTTTGCATAGTTCTCGTTTTAGCGTTAATAACAGATTAATCAGTCAAATATATTTGATTTTTTGTTAATGTCAAGTTGACACAAAGAAAAAGTTTTTCACCAAGTGACCATAATTGTATGTGATAATTGCGTTTCGCTGTGCTTGATCGGTGCTGTCAGCGTCAATACTTGCTGACTTGCATCGTAGTGCGTGGCGCAAGATTTACCATTCAACTTCACTTTTTTAGGGGCGGAGGTACAATGAATTTGTACCTTATATTGAAACTGCTTTTCTGTTATGCGCGGTCCAAAGGTCGAGACAGCCGTCAATTCTAAAGTTTTAACATCGGCTTTGGCACTAAATTGAAGACGTTTATGACGTGTCATTTGCCAAGCGCTGGCTGTAAGGCCATCGTCTTCATACCACTCCCCGCTTGCCGACTGCACTGATGCATGATGGTAATAATGAACGGTTACAGTCGAGTCTTTATAATTATCTGTACTCTGAAAAACAGGAGCCATGGGTACAAATGATCCGGCGCGTACAAATACCGGAATCTGATCCAATGTAAGCGGGGTTTCAACTTCTATAAATTGTGAATCTGCACCGCTGCTAACCGTTTTTTCAATTAATTGACCACTCGAGAAATCAAACCAGGGCGTGCCAGAAGGCAGTTTGGTGCGCACAGTGCTTTCTTTAAAACTATTGATTGGGTCGGTAATGGCATGTACCAAAAATGCAGATCCCCACATATACGTTTCAGTTTGCTCAAAAGACCAATTGGCCTTGGTGAACTCCATAAATATAGGCCTCATCAGTGGCCAACCTTTCGTGGCATTTTGATAGGCCAGCGTGTAGATATAGGGAAGTAAGCAATAGCGGGTTTCAATTGCGGCTTTGGCCAAGGCCTTTGTTTGCGCATCTTTGAAAATGGCCTCGCTCGCCACTTCTTCTTGTGCATGAGGTCTAAAAATGGGTTGAAAAACACCGTATTGCAACCAACGTACATATAGCTCTGGATCGTCGTTGGCGCCAGCAAAACCACCTAAATCGGAGTGCATATAAGCCATGCCTTGGAGCCCCATTTGCAAGGAAATTTCCATTTGGGGTTTGAGTCCACCCCAGGTGCGATTCACATCTCCGGACCAAGGAATCATGCCGTAGCGCTGAGAGCCAGAATAACCGGCGCGCATCAAGATAAATGGCCGTTCACGGGGAAACTCTTTTTGATAGCCCTCACTAATGAGTCTGGCCCAATCGTGGCCGTAAATATTGTGTACTTGATTGGCCCAAGCACCTTCATGCTTCATTTCAGCTGGGTGCACCTCTGGCTCGCCGAGATCGCCCCAAATGCCACTAGCGCCCATATCGTGGAGGTCTTTATAAACCTGCCAGAACCATTTTTTGGTTTCAGGTTTGTAGATATCGAGCAAACCAGTGTGTCCAAAATAAAAATCGTAGGTCAGGGACTTTCCAACCGTATTGGTTCCCAAGAGCCCAAGTGAATCTGTTATGTGCCAATTTTTGGAAGTATTCAGGATAAACGGCTCAGTAATCAGGACTGTTTTGACACCATTTTGCTTGAAATCGGACATCATTTGTTTGGGATCAGGAAAGGAATCTCGGTAGAAAGATAAATTACCGAGTGTCCCTTGGATCGTTTTACCAAACCAATAGAGGTCAAAAATTATAGCGTCTAATGGTATTTGTTCGGCGCGAAAAGTCTGGACTACCTCTCGGGCCTCGGCCTCTGAATGATAACCAAAACGGCTTGCAAAATTACCAAAGGCCCAGCGCGGAGGCATGGGCTGTCTGCCACTTAGGTAGGTCCATTCGGAAGTGATTTCTTTCCAATCCTGACCTGCAATAATTTGATAACACATGCGGCCGCCAATCGCTTCAAAGCGGACATGGTTGTTTTTTGCAGCATCTAAATCGAGGTAGCCAGTTTCTGGGTTATCAAAATGTACCATATAAAGACGGTCTGACATAAAAATGGGCATCGTGAAATTCATTAGTTCTGAATGTGTTTCATAACCGTAATGTGCACGGTTATACAGTTGCAAACGATAGCCGCGGCGGTTCATGCCCAACGCACGCGCACCTGCACCCATCAGTTTTTCATCGGACTGAATGGCCAAATCAATGCTATGCAATTGACCCGGTTGATACCCCTTTCCTTCTTTGCAGAGTAATTTCCCTGCATGATAATAGGCTAATTCAAACGGTGCGGTTTGAATGCGAACCTCTAGCTGAGCGCGTTGTAAAACATAATGTGTTGCATCGATCTGCTGCAGCTTCAAAACGTTCTTTTGTGGCAGTATTTGAATGGCGTGAGATGATTTGTAACTTCCCATCCCGTTGCTCGGTATGAACTTCACCTCGATGATGTGGTCAGAATAACTCGCTAATTGGTAGGTACCGTCGCTTACAAGGATTGCACAACCTTCTTCTGTGGGCTGTATAGATTGAAATTGTCTCGTGACATCTTGCGCGTGCAGCGAAAAAAGAAAGAAAAATCCCGAAAAGAGAAATAAGTATGCCTTCATGTTTAATGTGTCAGTTTGATGATATAAGCCGTTTTGGCAGGAATCGTTGTGTTTTTTTGTTCGAAATCGAAGGTCTGGTTATTGAGTACGTCTTTCCCTTTGGTGTAGCCTTTGTAACCTTCTGCAAAGCGCGCCCATTCAAGTGTTTGGTCTTTGTTTGAATTGTTCAAAATGACCATCACTACTTCTGCATCTTGAGCCATTTCTTTCACAGGCTCTAGATAGCGGAAATAAACATAGACGTTATTTTGAGGCACAAACTGCAAGAGCTTTCCTTCGTGTATCACTTTTTGCCCCTTTCTCCAATTGAGTAGTGCTTTCGAAAACTGGAAATAAGCTTCCTCTTCTGGCGTTCGTCCCGTTTGATATCCACGACATTTCAAGTCGTCGTTGCTACAAAAGGCAGTATGCTGATCTACAGCCCAGCCACCTGGGAAATCTCGACGGATATCGGCATCACCTAAATCCTTATTCCCTTTCATACCGATTTCTGTACCATAATAAAGCTGCGGAATGCCACGGGTAGTAGCCAGCAAGGTAAGTGCTAATTTATAATCGGCGAAGTCGGGGTAAAGCTCATTGAAGCGCTGGGTGTCGTGGTTTTCCAGGAAAACCAATAAATTTTGTGGATTGGCGTATAAATAATCTTGTGTAAAATTCTCATAAAAACGAATCATGCCTTTGTCCCAACCTTGATCTTGCTCTTTCCAGGCTTGCATCATGGCATCATGAAGGGTGAAATCCATCACTGTAGGCAAATAACTATTGTAATTTTGAAGTGCGCCAATAGGACTATCTTTTTGCCAATAGGACATTTGTGCTTGGTCATGCATCCAAACTTCGCCAACAATATTTAAATTGGGATATTCATTCAAAATTGCTTTTGTCCAGCGGGCAATGGCCTCTTTATCGTTATATGGATAAGTATCGACGCGCAAGCCATCCAATTGGGCATATTCGAGCCACCAAATCGTATTTTGTATGAGATAGGTAAGTAACAAAGGATTTTGTTGATTCATGTCCGGCATAGTGACGTCAAACCAACCATTTGCCGAGCCAGCATGATCACTTTGGGCAGCATATGGGTCAAATTGAGTGGACAAGCGATAGTTGGAACGCGTGAACTGGTCAAATTGATGTATCCAGGTGGCCATTGGCAAATCTTGAATCATCCAGTGCTTACTAGACCAATGATTGGTTACTTCGTCTTTGATTACTTTCAAGCCTTGACGGTGCGCCTCCAAGACCATTTCCTTATACCAAGAATTGGTGCCGTAGCGCGGATCAATTTTGTATAAATCGGATTGCGCATAACCGTGATAAGAATAGGTTGGTTCGTTGTCCTCGAGCATAGGCGTTGTCCAGATGGTAGTAGCGCCTAATTCTTTGATATAACTCAAACGCTGAATAATACCCATAATATCGCCACCGTGTCGACCACCCGGATTTGAACGATCGGTCACTTCTTTGGTGTCAGGATGTTTGTCTAGGCCTTCATTGGCATTAGCAAAACGGTCTGGCATCAACAAATACATGACGTCCGAACTATTGAAACTTTGGCGGTATTTGCTATTTCCAATGCGTTCTTCGAGCTTGAAATCATGGGTAGCCACCACTTTCTTTTTATCCATCAGTCGGATTGGATAAGTACCTGCAACTTTTTCTTTGGTCTCAAGCGTGACAAAAATATAGTTCGGGTTTTCCGTCCGGATTTCTTCGAGAATTTGAAGGCCTGATACCTCCACTTTGTATTTTGCAATTTCTTGACCGTGTAACAATACCTGCACCTGATGGTGCTCCATTCCGACCCACCAATTAGCAGGTTCTACATGTTTAAAAACTTGAGCGTACGATAGAAAAGTAAAAAGAAGACAAAAGGCAAGGTTAATCTGTTTCATAAACACGTTGTTGGATTCCATTATCAAAGTTCAAAATTTTAATGCAATTTTTCGTGTCCGGCGCAATTTCTCTACCTAAAATATCGCTGACAAAAAGCAATTTACCCGGTTGGGAAGTGAGTTCATCCATGCCCACCGAACACGGATTGGGCAAAGCTAGATAGGGACTTAACTGCGCAAGCGCACTCGTTTTGCGGTTTTGTAAATACGGAACTAGACCTGATTTGACATGTGCGCCCCAAGTTAATTGCAGCGCATTGATAAAATCTTGATCTGAGAAGCCATAGTCTAAACCCTTGTAGTCGTCATCCAATGCAGCTTGTGTGATCAGTGCTTGTTGGGCCTCGAGCTGTGTTTGCAAGCTACTCACGTTCCAAATATTGGAAAGGATGTCATTGAGGTGAAAAGAAAAGCGATCCCTAAAATACGGGACGGCAAGTAGTTTGGAGTAAAGCGGTCTGCTTTGGTTACCTGGGGCCCATGAATAGACATTGCGAAGCGCCCAATTAATATTGAACCAATCGATGCCAAAAGTATTATCTAAATCATAAGACAGATAAACCATTTTGCAGTCACTTTCGCGCTGATACAAATAATAGTTGTTCTTGTTGTAAGCGTAGCCATCCCATTGCCCGATCAGAATTTCCATGGCAATATTGCGCAGGAATAAATCTACATCAAACACTTCTTGGATGGCGCAAACAAACGTACTTGCGCTCGAATTATTCAATACATCTGCAAAATGAACTAATGCCGAATAATCATTGCTGTCCTTATTTGTTTTGAGCTCGTAAGTGCTCGTGTAGTTGGCCGGATTGCTACCCAACCAAGTGAGGTCTGCACCATAAGCGCATTTCCAAAGGTTGCCATTGGCTTGGCCTGGAAAACGCAGGTCGAGAAATTCGTCGTCAATATACTCCAAATTGACATACAATCCTTTATACTCATTATTAACGAAGAGTCTGACATAACTCGTACGAGACGCGGGTAAGCCAGCAGATCGCATTAATTGCTGGGCCAGAAAAGTACGCATGATAGACACATCGTTGTGTTCTCCATTTAAGTTGAATTCTTCGAGACCCTGAAACTTTTGAGTGGACACAAAACGATTGAAGTCGACTTTAAACGATTTTTTTTGTGAGGCCAAAGAAGTGTTCCCTCTTGCTCTAAAGCCAATGCTATCTGTCGTGACATTTAAAACGGAGCTTTGATACGTAACGGTCGCCATGAATTCATGACCGCTGTATAAGCTATCGCCCAACAATAATACCAAGGAGTCTGGGTGGATGTCCACATAGACACTCGCCACTTCGTTTTGAAGAAAGGCCAAGTTGTATGGCGGTTGGGGGACTTGTGCAAAAACTGCAGTAAGCCCAGTAATAAAAAAAAGGAGAAATGATCGGACGTGACGCATCTAGCCCAATTTAATCAACCTTTACAAAGCCTTCATTGGCAAAAGAAGTGCCGACTTTTAATAAAAAGTGATAGGACCCATTAGGGAAAGCATTAAGGTTGACCTCAATTTGATTCTTACCAGAAGTTGTATTCCCCTTTTGCTGTAAAACTACTTGTCCGGCTTCGTTGATCAATAAAAGCGTATACGGTTCAATTGAAGCAGCCTGAAAACCTATAGTAGTAATTTGCGCGGCAGGATTCGGAAATACCTTTAATTCAAAAGAGGAGTTGAGCACTTCTTCTATGGAAGCAGGGGCATCGGTAATGACGGGTTGAGCCAACTTGACATCTGTATAAATACGGTATTCACCCGCGGTTAGGCTAATTGGCGCCAATGCGTTCGTGACGTTGATGCTGTCTCCGGTGAAATACTCATACCACCACCCAGCATGCTGAAAAGCGGGAATGACGCTTTGTGTACTGACCGCAAAGTTGGCCATGGATACACCATTCATGCTCGGATGACTCATGGTCATTCTTTTGGCAGCACCGGTTAGGTTGTATTGGAAGTTCAATGACCTAAAGGTTTCGTAGTTATTTCGCAGTGCAAGTGTGGCTGCGTAAACATCGTAGAGTTGGCGGCGACGCGCTTGTGTGTAATAATTCCATAAGATGGGCTTATTACAAACGCGGCAAGGGTTTTCTATCGAGATGTCGTAGCCCAATTCCTGGAACTGCCAAAGCATTTTGGGACCTGGTTGCGTCAATAATATGACCGCCAAACCTTGCGCACGGCCGAGTGCAGTATACAAATTGCGCGCATTATGTGTAGCATTCGTGTTGTTTCCGTATGTAAGGGCTTCGAACATCGTGCGCTCTTCGTCGTGGCTTTCGGCGTAAGCAACCAAATGCGGCACCGACCAACCTCTGTTGGCATAAATACCTGAGCTGATGTTACTCGAGTTGGTAAAGCCCATGAGTGCTTGTTGGTAGCCATAAGTAACGTTACCCCAAAGCATCATGCCGTGGTCTGCCAATTGTTCCTCTTCAGCGTTGTCGCACCAATGTTCTAAAATGACATACGCATCTGATTTATAGCTCCAAATTTCATCGGCCATTCGCTTGAGCAGGTTGATGCGCTCCATGCTATATGCATTGCCGTTGTTGACAAATCCTTTGGTGTAATCAAAGCGGAAGCCATCGATGTTATAGGTCTCGACCCAATAGCGGTTCACTTGATCAATGTAATTTTGCGTAGCCAAGCGGGTGTGGTCAAAATCATAGCCCCAACAATAAGGCTCGTGAGGGCAAATGGCGTTGAACCATGGGCTGTTTGCAGCAGGACGCGCATTGGCAGCATCCCAATACATATTGACCATTGGATTTTGTCCAAAAGCGTGGTTGAGTACCATATCGACAATAACGGCAATACCTCGGCCATGACAAGAATCGACAAACTCCTTGAATTTCTCTGGGGTTCCGTAATACTTATCTAGCGCCATATGAAACGAAGGGTTGTAACCCCAGCTTTCGTTGTTTTCAAACTCGCCAGGAGGCATGAGTTCGATGGCGTTGATACCTAGTTTATCCAAATAATCAAGTGTGTCGATCAGTGTTTGGTAATTGCGCTTGGCAACAAAATCGCGAACCAATAACTCGTAAATAACCAAATCTTTCTTCTCGGGCGCAGTAAAACTGTTATTATTCCAATTATAAGGCGTTTGAGCTGTTTGCAAAACGGTAACAAAACCAGTTGTTTGGCCCGTTGGATACGGATGCGGGTTTGGATACGTTTGAGAATTGATGCTGTTGTCGTTGTTTGGATCCAAAATAATTGGGCTCATAGGGTCGGCCAAGCGCATACTGCCATCAATAAAATACTGATAGCCATATTTCTGACCAGGGGTGAGCCCCGTAATTTCTATCCACCAAGTTTGGTTGTTGGTGGAAAGGTTCATATGATAGTTGGTCGAGGGCGTCCAGTTATTGAAATCGCCGATGACGTAAATGTGTTCTTTTTGAGGTGCAAATAATTGCAAAACAACGGTTGTGTCGTTGATGTAATTGATGCCATTCTGTAAATTGGCATATGTGGGGTTCTGTGGAACCACTAATGGATTCACGGTGTAAAAAGTCGAATCAATGACTTGGGTAGTGCCGTTATCGGCAATGAATTCGAGTAAGTGTGTGCCAGCTGAGGAAGCTGTGAGGTTGTAATTGAGTTGGGTTGAATTGCTAAGCGTTTGTAAGACTTGGCCATCTTCTTTCAGCGTGAGCGATGCCGCTTGATTTGAGGCCGCCTCAATAGAAAGTTGTTCATTCAGATCTAAAATCACACCTGCATTCGGATGAAAAAACTGAGCCAATAAACCTGCATTCACTGGATAGATATCGTAATAAATATCACTGCCATCTGCCGAGCGACCTACAACTGTTCCCGCTGCGTTTCTAAAAACAAAAGCAAACTTGAGCACATTCGTGCCTACAGGAAAGCCGTAAAATTGGTCGATGTCAATGGTAATGGTGTGTTTGTTGTTTCCAATGTTGGTCATGGAAACCTCTGGGTCTACCGTTCCCCAGTTGCCTTGCACAAATTGCCAATTGGTAGGCGATGTGCTTGCGGAAGTAATGAGCCCAGCATGGGCGTAGATTTGATTTTGGCCCACTAATGCTGCATTTCCTTGTGTCGCGTCATAGGTGATGGTTACCACATCATTTACAGTAGGAAATGCAGGATTCACCTCTAAGATTTGCGCCTGTGCAAAACCGAAGATGGCCATCGAGAAAATGGATAAAAGAAACTGCTTTTTCATCACAAAGAAATTTATAAAAAGGATAATTCAAGACCAAAAAAGCCCGGGTGAAGCTCACCCAGGCTTTTGAAATCTTTATTTTTAAGCTTATTGCTTGATCAATTTACCAGTAGCAACTTTGTCACCCGCAACAACGTTGTAGATGTAAGAACCAGCCTGCAATGCAGTTGTGTTCATTTCTACAGTTGTAGTAGCAGAAGTAGCAACAGTTTGCGTAGCTACAGCTTTACCAGCAAGGTCAAAGATGGTTACAGTTGCAACCGCAGCGTTGTTTGCTTCGAAAGTGAAGTTAACAACATCAGTTGCAGGGTTTGGTGCTACAGTAAGGTTTGCGATTGCGTTTTCAGCAACAGAAACACCACATGCAGTACAAGCATCCCAAACGTAACATACAGTACCTGGCATCAAAGTGTAAGTACGGTTGATGTTACCACCACCATCGTCAACACCACAAGAGTCCATTGCGATTGTGTTAGCAGCGTCAGTACCTTCGTTAGCACCCCAGTCACCGTTTACGAACTTGTAGAATTGAGTTGCACCCAAAGAAGCAACAGGGTAAGTTACAGTGATTGACCAGATGTTGTTGCCTTCGTCTGTCATTGCAGAGTTAGCATCAGCAGGAGACCAGTTAGCAACAGCACCAGCAGCTACAGTAGCACCGTTGTCTGTAAAGTTACCACCAACGCGGATACCGTTAGCAGCCAAAGTGTTCGCTGCAAGGTAGTTTGTAACGTCTACTTTGTAAGTTACGTCAAAGCTAGTTTGAAAGCTGTACATACCAGTTGTACGGTTGAAGATGACCATGTACGTACCAGCAGCAACTGGAATGTTTGCACCATCTTGTACACCTACACCAGCAGGAAAGTCAGCTGAACCCCAGTTGATCGCCCAAGCGTCATCTTGACGGAATTTAGCCTCACCAGCAACGCAAGTAACGATTGCACCGTACATTTCACCATCTAAAGTGATCATGTCTACGTCTGCAGACCAGTCAAACGGTGGAACCGCAGAACCGATGATACCTACCGCAGGGAATTGTGCGAAGGCAG
>JACCDU010849790.1_pt1 | contig 21948 bp, 21 predicted proteins | sample 7446081 | NCBI WGS metagenome assembly JACCDU01 (sample SAMN15323447, study PRJNA562643) | freshwater metagenome | isolation source: river surface water | place: USA:Blue River Watershed | collected 2017-08-17
CCTGAGCCCGAGTGGCCCACAGAAGCCAAAGACTGGCCCGAAGATAAGTTCGACAATCGTCTGCGTAAAAGTTTTTATTACTACAATTATTACTACAGTCAAAAGGACTGTAAGAAATACGTTGTTGAATGGTTGCAAAAAAACAGTAAACTTTCCATTGACGAAGTTAAAGCATTCAATCGAGCAGGCGACCGCTTGCTTCCCATGACTGTTTGCAGTTTGATTATGGCACACCGACAGGGTATGCCCTTCCGTGGTCGCCACATTGAATTTATCATTCAAAGTGTGCAGGACGTAATTGAAAAAGCAGAACCTGAGGTCTTGGACGTAATTGCAACTCCCGAGCAAGTAGTTAATCGCCCCACAATTCAGGACCGCTTGGCGGAAAAGACCAGCGAGCTTATCGGCGAACTCGAAGGCCAATATGACGACATCGATTCTACAAGTGTGAAGTTTTACGATTGGCTAACTAACAAAAATGTAGTTCAAAGCCAATTGGGTAAGTACGAAGCAGTTTACACAAAGCGCAAAGCTGAGCTGGAAGAAGCACAGGAAAAGAAAGATCCACAACTCAAAGAAGCCTATAGTCACTACAAAGCCGCGGACTTCAAAAAGCGCATTAAGTGGATTGATGATCTGCTAGCGGCAATTGAGCAATACCGTGGCGTTAAAAAGGCTACCAAAAAAGCCCGTGTCAAGAAAGCGCCCAGCAAGGAGAAATTGGTTGCTAAACTCAAATACGCAAAAGAAGATAAGAGCCTCAAAATGGTCTCTATCAATCCTGCAGACATTATCGGCTCCAGCGAGCTTTGGGTCTACAACACGAAAACCCGTAAACTCGGTAAGTATGTCTCGGCTAGCTATCAAACGCTTGGTATCAAGGGAACGACAATTACCGGCTTCGATGTGGATAAGAGCGTATGCAAAACTCTGCGAAAACCTGAAGAGAAGCTCAAAGAGTTTGCAAAAGCTGGCAAAATTCAACTCCGTAAGTTTTTAGAAGAAATTAAGGCTACGGATACTAAAATGAACGGTCGTATCAACGCCGACATTGTGCTTCTTCGAGTAGCGTAACAATGTCTTGTTAGCTAAATACTGCTAACAGGACATTTTTATGACTAACGTTGTACAGCAACCGAATCTACAAAGGAATGACAGTCTAAGGACACAGAATCTAGGTGGCCCGGGCTTCATTAGCCAAGACAGTGCCATTGCCGCTAACGAGCAAATACAAACGCTCAATCAGTTACGCAATGACATGATAGACTATATTCGCTTACGTTTAGGCGATCAAATTGTAGATGTTGAATTAGATAAAGAACACTACGATCTAGCTATCAAGCAAGCACTTACAAAATACCGTCAAAAAGCGCAAAACTCTGTAGAAGAAAGTTATGCGTTTTTAGACCTTGTGCCCAACGTACAAGAATACATACTTCCAAACAACATTATGGAAGTGCGCCAGATTTTCCGTAGAGGTATCGGTAGTACTACAGGAACAACAGCAAGCCAATTTGAACCATTTGCTTCGGGCTATTTGAACACGTATATGTTAGTGGCAGGACGAGTTGGTGGTCTTACTAACTACGAACTGTTTACCCAGTATCAAGAACTAGCCATGACTATGTTCGGTGGATACATAAATTACTCTTGGAATAAGGTTACTAAAAAACTTACTCTAATGAGAAAGATACCTTATGAAGGCGGAACAAACGTCAAGCCCACAGCAATAACAGCCGCCAACGTCGTCCCTAATAGTGTAATCACAATAACACTTCCAGTATCAACAACATCATATCAAACTAACCTGCAAGTTGGGGATAGTGTCTATATTAATGAATGCCCAGTGTCAGGGTACAGTTCGCAATATCGTATCCTAACAGTTAACTCAGACAGGACAGTGATCACAGTTTTAGCAAATCAGAACTTGAAAGCAAATAGCGTAACAGGCACAGATTTACAAAAAACAACTTTCTGGATTCCTGAACCGTTCTATGACGGAAATCAATTAGAAAGTGTATTGCTATGGATTTACAACTACAAGCCAGACAGTATGTTGTTGAGTGACCCTCAAGTTTATCCATGGTTACAAGAATATGCACTAGCATTTGCTAAAAGTATTTTAGGTCAAGCACGTGGCAAGTTTGCTACTATTGCCGGACCACAAGGCGGAAGCCAATTAAACGGGGCTGCATTGCTTGCTGAAGCACAAGCAGAAATGGAAAAACTAGAGGAAGACCTAAAGAACTATGTTGACGGGTCCGAACCACTAACTTGGGTAATAGGATAATATCATGAAGATTAATGAAATTTTAACAGAAGAAAAAGTTCGATTAGATCCAAAATGCTGGAAAGGCAAAAAGATCGGCAACCCTAAAACAAAGATGAAGGGCGGAGTCAGAGTTAATAACTGCGTTCCGGCAGAAAGTATTGAGGAGCAGTTCGATGCTATTGAAGAAATGGTAAATCAATTAGCCGAAGATAATGGTGTGGACGCCGAAATGATTTGGGAAGATTTTGAATCTCTTAACGATCAAGAATTAGTCGAGTTAACTGAAGATTGGCAGAAGGTCAATAAGAGGGACAAAACTGACGGAATGAGTCGCAAAGCTGTCAAAGCCTATCGTAGAGAAAATCCAGGTAGCAAGCTAAAAACAGCAGTTACTACTAAGCCTAGCAAGTTGAAAAAAGGCAGCAAAGCTTCTAAGCGTCGCAAATCATTCTGTGCTAGAATGAGCGGAATGAAGAAAGCACACGCCAGCGCTAAAACTAAACGAGATCCAGATAGTCCAATCAATAAGGCTTTGAGACGTTGGAACTGTTGACAACAGTAAAGCAATAATATAAAATGCTCCTATACGGGGCATTTTTTATGATTATAGGTATTTGCGGTCTAATTGGCGCTGGCAAAGATACAGCAGCCGACTACTTGGTTAACTTTCACGAGTTTAGACGTGAGAGTTTTGCTGGCACTTTGAAGGATGCTGTTGCGAGTGTGTTTGGTTGGGATAGAGATCTACTAGAAGGTCGAACTAAGCATGCAAGGGAATGGCGAGAAGAAATTGATCCATGGTGGAGCGAACGACTAGGAATGCCAGAGCTTACACCAAGACTCGTACTGCAACTTTGGGGTACAGAAGTCTGCCGAAGAGGATTTCATGACGATATTTGGATTGCTAGCGTAGAAAATAAACTAAGAAAAAATGATGATAACGTTGTCATTAGCGATTGCCGTTTCCCTAACGAAATATCTGCAATCCGAAATGCAGGCGGCAGGGTAATCAGAATTACCAGGGGACCTGACCCCGATTGGTTTAGTCTAGCTAAACTTAGCCCTAAGAAAATGAAAGATGTTTACCCGAATGTGCATGCCAGCGAGTACAGTTGGGCAAGCACCGACTTTGATTTTATCATCGACAATAACGGTTCGATCGAAGACCTTTACAACCAAATTAAAAATCTGGTGTAATAGGACTTTCCCGCCATGGAAGTTTACTTTGGCTAAGTTCTACTCTACAGTTTAAACATACGGTTCGTAAATTCATGGTAGTGGTATTTCGTAGGTTCCCATCTACGTGATACACTACCATTTGTTTTTCTGGATACTTAGCTACATATCCGCACTTCTCGCATACTGATTTTTTGCGGTATCCTGATTTAAACCAATTTGGTGGTATTGGTTTAATTTTCTTTCCTTTCCTAATACAATTATCGCACATTTTTCTGTAGTGATAGTGTCCATGCTTGATATAATTTACAGCAGCAGGAGAAGAATGACATACTTCGCACAATGGTCTAGTCATACTCATATTTAATCAAACCTTTGCAAAGGGCAACCAAACTGGGTATATTTTACATCTTCCGATAAATATCTTTATCAGTTTATGAGGATATGAAACATGGCTTTAGTTTCTCCAGGCGTACAAGTAACAGTAACAGATCAAAGTAATTATGCCCCAGCGGCAATAGGATCCGTGGCTTATGTCTTGTTAGCAACCGCCCAAGATAAAGTTGCACCAGGTGGCACAGCAATAGCAGCAGGTACTCTTGCTGAAAATGCAGGCAAGATTTATACCATTACAAGTCAACGAGATTTAGTAACAACTTTTGGAACTCCGATCTTTAAGACAACGGTAGGTGGGGCTCCTATTAACGGTGACGAATTAAATGAATACGGATTATTGGCTGCATACAGCGCATTAGGCGTCAGCAATACAATCTATGTTCAACGTGCAAATGTAGATTTATCAGCACTAGAAGGATCTACTACTCGACCATTAGCAAATCCAAGTTCTGGAAACTTATGGTTAGACACAGCATCTAGCGTATGGGGTGTATTTGAATGGAGTTTTGCTTCTCAAGCATTTACACAGAAGTCTCCAACAGTTATTACATCCACCAGCGACTTGGCAGCAGACAATTTTACTCCTAATGTTCAACTAGGCGCAATTGGAGATTATGCAGTAAATGCATACAGCGCCTACAATCCAGTATTTTACAAAATCTATGATAATACTTGGCAACAAGTTGGTAACATCGGTTGGCAAAAAGGAATTCCAACAGTAACAGGAACTGTTTCTTCTAATACAGTTGTTGTTGCTAACACAAGCATTATTTCTGTTAATAGCACAAACGTTACAATAGCGAATGCAAGTACAATTAGCAACGTTGCAACGGCTATTAATTCAGCATTGCCATACAACTCGTCTGGTATGATTGCCCGTGTTGCAAACAACCAATTGGTTCTAAGTGCAACAGCAGGCGGCACAGCACTAGGAAATATTGTTCTCGCTGATGTAACAGGCAATGCATTGGCTCTATTAGGTCTAACAGCAGGTACATATGCGGCTGCAACATCCCAAATTTCCCCTTACTATGATATTCCATCTTGGCAAGGTAACGTTTACGTTGGTAAGCCTAGCGGAAGTGTATGGCAAAAAGCAACATCGCTTGGTAACGGCGAAAACATGGTTGTTAAGCAGTATAATAGTACAACCCAAACATGGAGCACAATAGCTACTAACAGCTACAGCGACGTATTCGCAGCTAGCTATGGATTAGATCCTACAGGTGGAGGCTTAAACATCACCCAAGGATCGGTGTTTAACCAATATAATCCTTATGCTAACAACTATTTAGGTAACTATTTGTGGTATCGCAAAACTGCTGGCGCCACTGTTGTAACAGGTACATCAACAAATCCAACTATCACAACAGGTTCATTTACGGTAACAACAAGAGCAAATGCAACATCTGCTTCTACTACTACATATACTGTATCAGTAAGTACAGGCAGCGTAGCAGGCTTTATTCAAGCAGTTGCCGCAGCTAATATTCCTAATGTTACAGCAGCGCAGGCTACAACAGGCGCAATGACTATCACTCATGCACTAGGTGGTGATATGTCGTTCGTCGATGGTAGCGGAACACCATTGGCTAGCGCCGGCATTAATACTAATGCTACTAACATATATGCAACACCAACAAGTGGCGATACAGCCCTATTAGGAACTAACTGGCAACCATTTGAAAGTAAGACATATACTCCTGCATCTAGCCAACCATATGTTGCACCTGCAACTGGTAAGCTATGGTACTATAATACCCCAAGTCGTGTTGACATTATGATCAACACTGGAAATGCATGGAGCGGCTACTTAAATGTCACCAATGATATACGTGGTTACAACCTAAGTGATACTAATCCAGGCGGAGTAATATTCTCTACAACAGAACCAACTGTTCAAGACGACGGAACAAGTTTAGTATTGGGCGATTTATGGTTAGATACTAGCGACTTAGAAAACTATCCAAAACTATATAGATATCAAACAGTTAGCGCTGTTAATCAGTGGGTGCTAATAGATACTACTGATACAGTCGGACAGAATGGTATCTTGTTTGCAGACGCACGTTGGGACACTGATGGTACTTCAAATCCAGCTACTGATGCTATTCCAACAATAGTGTCGTTGTTGAGCAGTGACTACACCGATTTAGATGCACCGGATCCAACATTATATCCACGTGGAATGCTATTGTGGAATACAAGAGCTAGCGGATACAACGTTAAAGAGTACAAAACACAATATTTCACAAGTGCAGCGTATCCAAATGAAACATTGCCTGATGTTCCAAGCACATGGGTAAGCGTAAGTGGATTTGATATTACAGGAGTTCCAAACTTCGGACGTAAAGCACCTCGTGGTGTTGTTGTTGCAGCACTTAAGAGTGCAATTGACAGCAGCACAGCAATTCGTGAAGATGCAAACGACTTTAACTTAATTACATGTCCTGCATATCCTGAGTTGATTCCTAACATGACAGCATTGAACTCTGATAAGGATAATGTTGCATTTGTAATCGGAGACTCCCCACTAAGATTAGAAGGCACAGGAACAGCAATTCAGTCTTGGGCACAGAACTCATTGGATGTAACCAGCACAGGCGAATATGGTTTGAATACTATTAACCCATATGTTGGCATTTACTATCCGCAGGGACAAACAAATGACCTAAACGGTAACGCCGTAGTTGTGCCTGCAAGTCATGCAGTACTTCGCGCTATTATCAAGAGTGACAATTTAAGTTACCCATGGTTGGCACCAGCTGGCACACGTAGAGGATTAATCGACAACTTAAACGCTATCGGTTACATCGACAGCAATACTGGTCAATTTATCAGCATTGGGGTAACACAAGGTCTACGTGACATAATGTACGTTAATAAGATTAACCCATTGACTTTCTTACCAGGAAACGGATTAGTAATTTACGGTCAAAAGACTCTAAGTGAAACCCCAAGTGCAATGGATAGAATTAATGTATCGCGTTTGGTAAATTATCTACGCAAACAACTAAACATTCTAGGAAGACCGTTTGTTTTTGAACCTAACGATCCTATCACACGTAATGCTATGTTGGCTGTAGTTAATAGTTTATTAAACGATTTAGTTGCAAAACGTGGCGTAACTGACTATCTAGCAGTTTGCGATACAACCAACAATACACCAGAGCGTATTGCAAGAAATGAATTGTGGGTAGACGTAGCAGTTCAACCAACAAAAGACGTCGAATTCATCTATATCCCAATTAGATTGAAGAACCCTGGTGAGATCCAGGCTGGTAACTTAGCATCGGCAGCAGCCGTAGGAACAGGAGCATAATAAAATGGCAGTTTCATCACTAACAAGATTTACAGTACCACTTGGTGGCAACCAGAGTGCCACCAACCAAGGTCTGTTGATGCCAAAACTTAAATTCCGCTATCGCGTGACATTTGATAATTTTGGAATTAGCAATCCTAAAACAGAACTGACCAAACAAGTTATGACTTTTGCTAGACCTCAAGTCACTTTTGATCCAGTTGAAATTCCTGTGTATAACAGTAAAGTTTATCTTGCAGGGCGCCCAACTTGGAACGCAGTATCTACTACACTAAGAGACGATGCTGGCGGCAACGTAAGTAAATTAGTAGGCGAGCAATTGCAGAAACAATTCGACTTCATGGAACAAGCTAGTGCAAGTTCTGGTATTGATTATAAGTTTATCACTACTCTAGAAATGCTAGATGGTGCGAACGGTACAATTGAACCAACTGTATTAGAAACATGGCAGCTATATGGTTGTTTCTTGACAGATGTTAACTATAATGACATGGATTACGGTAGTAACGATCCAGTTACTATTACAATGAGCATTCGTTACGATAATGCTATTCAAACAACAGGGGGCGGCGTTGGTACTTCTGTAGGAAGAACAAACGGCGGTGTTATTACTGGTTAATAACCTTCGACACAAAAAGCCCGCTTCGGCGGGCTTTTTTAATGGATAAATATTTACATGGCTACATTATATAATGCAGATTTAAAGCCCTTGGGCGCAAACGAATCAACTCATCCGTATGATCACGCGACTAGATTGTTTGTTGCTGATAACTTTAGATTAGCACCTAAACAAACTTTTTTATATTATGTTGTTATCAATATAGATCCTAGTCAAACAGCGCTTGGTAGTGGACTATTAGGCGATATACTTACACTGGCAGACAGGTATCAAAATTTAGAAAATGGGTTGCTAGTAAAAAGAGTAGAGTTACCTAAATATTCTATGGCAACAAAAACTCTGAATGCGTACAATAGAAAAAACATTGTACAAACTAACATTAGCTATGATCCTATAAATGTTACATTCCATGACGATGCGGCAGATGTAATTACAAATTTTTGGAATGACTACTACACTTACTATTTTAGAGATAGTGATTACTCGTCTGAGTCTTATAGACAAGAACACAAATATACGCCCAGACTTAAAGTGGGGTGGGGATATAGTCCACAAAATGGGGGCATGGCATCGACTCAAAGACAGATTACTAGTTTTATCAAAGATATAAGAATTTTCAGTCTTCATAATAAGAGATTTACAGAATACAGATTAATCAATCCTATCATAACAGGATGGAGACATGGAGAGCACGACTCCTCTAACGGAGCCGGTGTTATGGAAAACACCATGACTGTAACTTATGAAACAGTCAAATACTATACAGGTTATGTAAACCCGGTTGATGTAGCAGGATTTTCTTTACTACACTACGATACAACAAACAGTCCTATTTCGACTAGCATAACAAATATATATTCTGATGCTGGCATTTTAGGAGCATTAACAAACGGATCAAAAGACTTGGCCAAGCCTGCAGGCGGCGGCGGAGCAGGCGGCGTACTATCTAATATACTGACTATGTACCGTGCTTATAAAAATTTAAAAAATGTAAACTTAGAAAATGTAGTAGGCACAGTAGTCGGCCAAGTGGGCACACAGATTTTAAATACAACATTGAATACAGCAGCCGGTTACGCATTTCCAACTTTTGGTTCTGGGATAACAGGCACAGGAACTTCGCAAGTAGTACAAAACAGCACCACTGGTGGATTTGGTTATGCCTCATCTGGTTATAATCCTTCGATTACTACGTCTGGCGCAGCTTCGTCTATTTTAATGGGGGCCGCAGTTAATACATCTAATCAAGTTGTAAATCAAGTTACTGCTAGTATCAACAGAGGAATAACTGGTTCCGGAGTAACACAAATACCTAGTCCAGGATCAACACAAGTCTATGATGTATATGGTGGCGGATCTAATATTGTAGTAGATCCAAAGACCCAACAACCAGTAACAGGGACTATAACCGCAGTCATTGTCGACGAATCCGGGCAGGAAATTAGTTCTGTTCAAACAGTTGGCACACAAAGCGGAAAATTTAATCCAAACAATCCTTTAGAAAACTTGGTCAGTGTTCAGACAGTAAAAGATCAGTCTGATAACTATGTAGTTGTTAGTACTTACTTAGACGGCACAATGATAACAGAAGATGCTGATGGCAATAGAATATCTTATGTTCCTGGTTCAACAACTGATGCTTCATATGTAAACACTAACCCAGCCGATGCCAGAGTTAATGCAGCAGCAGGTTATTCTACTGCCGGGGTACAATATTATACAAATCCAACTACCGGAATAAAATATACAGTTGGCGGAACAACATCTGCGCAAATTACAAATACCTTATCAGGCGTTGCAGGAGCAACCACTGGTCTGTATGCTGGTCAAAGCATATATAGTGCATTAAGTGGGACAGCCTTAGGAAAAACTGTAGTAGGTAGAACTTTAGCAGCTACCATTTCAACTACCACTGGGGCAGCAGTTGGTCGAGCAGTTAATAATGGTCTTCAACCTATAGTTAATAATGTAACTGGACAAATTGTTCAGGGGTGGGATAGTGTATCTGGACAAATTAAAAATGTGTTATCTACATGGACGGGAACAGGAGGATACGATGTATCTGACCCGCTGAAAAATATTGTTACCAAAACAGTAGATGCCCAAGGCACAAACATATTCACTTATAAAGATGGCACAGTAAGGACAGTTGACGCCGAAGGGGTACAAGTTGTAACTCCTGGCAGTGACAATTCTGGCATCACTAACTGGTTTAACGGAAGCACAGGACAAAATAGAGATTCAGCAGCAGTTAGTCCGTTGCCAGGAACAATATGGACTGATGGTTTTGGTAATCCTATTACCACTGGATCGGGTGACTACGTATATGAAGGCGATCCAACATTCTCTCCAGTTGCACTATCGGAATCTGATTGGAATCAAATGGCCGCCGAAGACCAAGCAGCTATAGATTGGGCAATAGAAAATAATCCAGCAGCACCAGGACCTGACATTGACCCATGGCAAGCGGCAGAAGACTTAGGCGATTTCGAGGGATAATATGAATACAAATCAAAATCAACCAAGCAACTTAGCGAAGGGTGGTGGCAACAATACCACTAACTATTTTAATAATTATTTTGTCACTAAAACTGAAATAACACCAAACGTTAACGATGCTATTTTAAGCTATTTTGAACAACAAACAGGAAGCATAGAAAGTGCAAAGTTATTAGTCCAAGCGGTAATTGACACGGCCACTGCTCAAAGAGAAGATCCTATGACAGTGCTAACTACCTTTCAGTCCATGCCAGTGGGAGATTTAAATGCTTTATTGTGCTTGTACTTGAATGTTAGTAGGGTTAATACAAGTTACTTGGGTGTAAAAAATCAACCTAAACCAAACCAATATGTGTCTAGGCTTATTGTATCATGAGCAAATACGCACAAGGCAAATTTGAAATTAAAAACCCAGAGAAGTATATAGGCAAAGGCACACCTACATACAGAAGTTCTTGGGAATTTACTTTCATGAACATGTGTGATAATCACCCTGGTATATTACAATGGGCCAGTGAAGCAATACACATAAACTATCGTAATCCTTTTACAGGCAAGAATACTATATACGTTCCTGACTTTTTAATCATTTACGTTGATGCTAACGGCAAAAAACACGGGGAAGTAGTTGAAATCAAACCTAGCAAAGAAAGCACAATGGAAAACGCCCGCAGCCAACGTGACAAAGCTATGGTAGCCCTGAACATGTACAAATGGGAAGCTGCCCGAAAATTTTGTGCCGCCCAAGGTCTTGCATTTAGAGTAGTCAACGAAGCAGATATTTACCACCAAGGCAAAAAACGGTAAATATTGGCATGACTAAAAAACTTGAAGAACTTTTTAATTTGCCCAAAAATCTGCCAGAGGATGTGAGTAAAGAAGAAGCACAAACTACTTTGGAAGAACACAAAGCAGTATTCACGGAAATTGACGGCGCAATAGATAAAATTGATTCGGCTTTACCTGGCGTTAAAGGACTTGATGCCAGTGATGCAGAAATGGACGAGCTAGCCAATCTGGCCAAAGACAAGTTCAATGATTTAATGGATTTGGGTATGAATGTAGACAGTAGATTCAGTGGCCAAATTTTTCAAACCGCCGGGGTATTGTTAGGGCATGCAATCACAGCTAAACAAGCTAAGTTAGACAAAAAGCTACGTATGGTAGACTTGCAACTTAAAAAGATGCGACTAGACCAACAAGCAAAACAAGCAGGAGATGTGCCTGCAGGATCAATTGAAGGCGAAGGCATGCTAGTGGACCGCAATGCTTTGTTAGCCCAAATATTAAATAAACCCAAGCAATAATTACCATTTTCTGCTAAATATCGTATAATAGGAATGATTATGAAATCTTACAGAGCATATCTTACTGAAAGTCATAAAACATATGACTTTAGGCTTAGAATAGCTGGGGAACTTCCATCGGACTTGCATGCAAAAGTTAAGCAAGTGCTAGAAGCTTATCAAGTTGATAAAATGTCAACTCCCAAGCGTTTACCAATTCAAGAAACTCCGGAATTCCCTAACATGGGACCTGTTGAAATTAATGTCATTGAAGTTAGCTTGCGCTATCCTTGCAACGACGAACAAGTCCGTACATTAATTGCAGAACGTACTGGAATCAATTTGGCATGCATTAAAGTTAATGCAGCCAATAGCCCATATGAAGCAGCATTAGCAGGCGGTGAGCGCAGCGGTCCTAACAATGGAGAAAGCGTATTACTTCAACCAGAAATGGTTGCTGAAAAGAAGCAACCTGAACTAGTAGGTGACGAGCGTATTCCTAGTTTAATAAAAGAATTAGAAGAAACCCGCAAGTATCAATATCCAGAAACCGCAGGCGAAAAAACTCCTGCGGCAAAAACAACAAACGAGCTACCAATGGGCAACACTAGCCCAATTGGGACACACAAAAATAAAGTAATCAACCCACGCGGTATGAAAGCAGGAAACGGAAAATAATCATGAGTAACAACATTTATAATATTCTTAACTCTTTTAATAAAGTAGCACAAGAGCCCCAAAAACCTGCTCCTAAGACCGCTGCGCCAAAGTCCCAACTACAAGAAGGTATGGAACAAGTTCTTCAGCGCAAGCTAATCGCTGAAAAGAAAGCTAAGCCAGATTTTCTAGACATGGACAAAGACGGTAACAAAAAAGAGCCAATGAAGAAGGCTGCTAAAGATACTAAGAAGGTATCAGAATCCGGTATGGACGAAAGCGCATTACAGGCATATCTCGGTAAAAAGAAGTACGGCGAGCAAGGAATGAAAGCTCTTCAAAAAGCAGGCCGTGATGGGGCAAGTAAAGAAAAAATGGCTTCTATCCGTGCTAAGCACGATAAGATGGATGAAGCTAATGAGCAAGTGCAAGAAAAAGCAGTAAGTAAAGCTCAACAGAAATTTATGGGTATGGTTCACGCTGCAAAAAAAGGCGAGAAAGCAGCAAGCCCAGCAGTTGAAAAAGCAGCTAAAGGCATGAGCAAAAAAGCAGCTAAAGATTTTGCAAGTACCAAACACAAAGGTCTACCACAGCACGTTAAAGAAGCAATCATTGCAGCTTTTGAAGCTGGTATGACAAAAGACCAGATTATTGAAGGTTGGGACGACATGATGAAAGATGTCGCCAAGCGCGGTAAAGAAGAAAAAGGTACTGGCAAGTTTGATAAAAAGAAAGATCAAACTACTGGAGGAACAGTTTATACACGTAAGTATAATGCTAAGACCGGCGAAACAGATGACGAAACAAATACAACTAAAGAAAAGCGTGGCCGCGGCCGTCCTAAGAAGTCTGCATTTGAAAGCAAACATACAGCAGTTAATAAACTAATTAAAGAGTCAATCGGTCCTCTAGTAGAGGGAAGAATCGAGGGCGGCGTATGGGTTGATAAGCCAGGTAACGTGCCTGTTCCTCAGAATCCAGAAGTAGCAAAACCAACTCCTAAGGCAGCACCTACACCAAATATGGGCAGCGCAGCAAAAGCGTTAGCGGCTCCTAACAAAGTAGATCCTAAAGCTAAAGTAATCCCTAGTGATCCAGAAGGTGTTAAAGAAGACGACATGGAAGAAGGCAATGCTTTCTCTGGTGCAGTAGCAAAAGCTAAAGCAGACGGAATACAAAAAGGCGAAAAGATTACTGTAGGCGGCAAAGAATATCCAGTAAAAGAAGATGAAGATTTAGAAGAAAGTCTAAATCAAATGCGTCGTATTGCTGGACTACCAGTAGTCGAAGCTAAAGATAAGACAGCCAAGAAAGACTATGACGGTGATGGAAAAGTTGAATCTGGCAAAGACGAATACTTGGGAAGCAAAATTGCAGCAGCTAAAAAAGCTGGCAAATTAAAAGAAGGTGAAATGTGTTCCAAGTGCGATTGCGATCCATGCGAATGCGATGACGACAAAGAAAAAGTTGACGAGTGCATGAGCCCATTAGGTAACGCCGCACAAGAAATGCAAGACTCTGCTGGCAAAATGAATGTTAGCACAAACATGAGCAGCGATGGTAATAAGAGTGTTACAATTACAGCAGACGGTGATGCAGCCGCAGAACTAATGCAAATGCTTAAGCTAGCTGGAATGGGCGGCGGTGATCAAAGCATGCAAGCAGAACCAGATGGTGAACCTGACGGAGTAATGGTAGTAGCCCGCGGCGAAGAAGAACAAGGCGGCGAAGAAGAAGTCGACGAAGAAAAAGACGAGCGTTACCATGCTAACACAACTCCCGAAGAACATGTAATGCCAACTCAAGTACAAACCAAAGGTGGTGACGGTGATGTTGCTGGACAAGAAAAGAAAATGTCCAAGCATGGTTATCAGTTTGGCGACAATCCACAGGCAATGAGGGAAAGTGCCACTCTTAAGTTAATGAGAGAGTACGAAGCCATTAAGGTTAAAAAATGAAAATAAACGACGTCATTACTGAAGTTAGCTTAGGCAATTATCGTAAAAAAGCTACGATGCAAAAAGCACAAGCAGGAATGGGTGCTATGTTTGGTTCAAGTCCAGAAGCTCGTGCCAAAGACCTTGCTACGTTTAAAAAGCGTGAGCGTGGATTGGAGCGTGTAAAGGCTCGTGACGAACGAGCAAGAAAAGCAGAGCAAGAACAACAACTTGCAAACTTAGTCGCCAGATTGCCAGAATTAAAAGCTGAGTATGCTCGAATGCAACAAAAATATAAAGCACTAGGCGGCAGCAATTGGCAGTATGCGGATCGCGAACAGAACTTGTCTACTAGCGAGCGTGAGGCACGTAGCATGGAAGGGCAGATGAATAATCTAAGGCGCCAAATACAAGCTGCTGAAAAGGCACAAGGTGTAGCTGAAAGTGCTATGAGCGAACTTGACATAGAATACCAAGACTACAAAAAGTTACCTCCCGTTGCCTTTTTATCTCGCTACGGTATTTCCAAAGAAGCTTGGTTTGAAAAATATAAGAATATTTTTGCTAAAAAATGAAAATTAAAGACATTATATTGGAAGATGAAAACGGTCATGGCCCTGTTACTCAGAGGTTTCAACAAGCCTCTGTGGGATTAGACAAGTTCCGAGATAATGATTTGGCTGATAGATTTTACGAATTAAACAGAGTAATGATGGCCGCGGCAGCTGCCGACGGAAAAAATCCTATAGATGTCCACCCAGAAAGTTGGGCGGGTAGATTTAATATTGCAACTCCTTATACGAAGGAAGAACAAGAAATTCTACAACAAGCATTTAAGGCAGTAGGAAGCGAATGGCATGACCTTAATAAAGGTGATTACAAAAGCAGAGAAGTAACAAGCACCAATAAAAAGAGCCCTATTGCCAAGCCTAAGCGCAATAAGTACGGTGTATGAAGCAATATCGATTTACATCGTTAGACGCAACACAAAATGATCAAGGATTCGACGATGCAGTGCTTGATCCAAATGACCCTATATTTCAAGTAGCCAATGGGGTAGTCCCACGCAGGAACTTTGCAGAAATGCCTGCTTGGCAACAACACAACCCCGCAAATGAAAAAGCCCGGATGATGCGCGAACAAGGCATCAAACCGGGCACCCCAGCTTGGTTTCAGCTGTGGTATGGCAAGTAATTATTCCTTAGGTTCAATACCCAAGTACTGATACCAGCTCTTGTGCCGTACTTGCACAGGACGTTCCTTCCACTTTTTAATCAGTTGGAAGTGGTCTGGCTTATAAGGCATGCGCAACGGTTTAATCAGCTTGTGACCTTTTTTGTGGTTACAATCTTTACATGCTGTTACGCTGTTTTCCCAGGTAGTCTTACCACCCTGGGCACGTGGAATAACATGGTCCAGAGTAAGTTCTTTGTGTTCAAACACTTCGCCGCAGTACTGACATTGATACATATCGCGCAGGAACATGTTACTACGAGAGAATTTCGCCGACTTTTTAAAGTGGAAATATTCCTTAGTAACTGCAACACAGGGCACATTCATACTGAAGTTTTCACTACGAATCACCCAGTCTTCATATTCCTCAACCACAGTAATACGATCTAAGAAGTACAGTTTGACAGCGTGTTGCCAACCTATAACACTTAGTGGTAAAACCGAAATTGGATTGTAGTCGCTGTTCAACAGCAGTACATCAGACATTTTGAAATCTCACTGGTTAATTCAATAAATACTATTATATAGTATTTACTTATTTAGAGCAACCGAAATATGGCAAAACCTTTAGAAAATGTGCTTATAAAAAAGCCAAATATGCAGGAAAGCTACACTGAACAGCAACTTCGTGAAGTTATTAAGTGTGCGGATCCTGCAACAGGGCCACAATATTTTCTTGACAATTATTTCTATATTCAGCACCCTACCAGGGGTCGTATGGTCTATAAGCCCTTTGAGTACCAACGCAGGTTAGTGGATACTTACCATAATTATAGATACAGTATAAGCCTGATGCCGCGCCAGACCGGTAAGTCCACAACAGCCGCAGGGTATTTGCTTTGGTATGCTATGTTTGTGCCTGACAGTACAATTTTAGTAGCTGCTCACAAATACACCGGTTCGCAAGAAATTATGCAACGTATTCGTTATGCATACGAAAGTGTACCTGATTATATTCGTGCTGGTGTCACTAGCTATAATAAAGGTAGTATAGACTTTGACAATGGTTCACGTATAGTCAGCGCAACAACTACAGAAAACACTGGTCGTGGTATGTCTATATCACTTCTATATTGTGACGAGTTTGCATTCGTTCGACCCGGCATCGCCAGCGAGTTTTGGACTTCTATTAGTCCTACGCTAGCAACAGGCGGTAAGTGTATTATTACATCAACACCTAACAGCGACGAAGATCAGTTTGCACAAATTTGGCGTCAAGCAAACAAATGCTTAGACGAATACGGTAACACCACAGAGTTGGGTGTAAACGGATTTAAAGCATATCGTAGTAAATGGCAAGAGCATCCTGACCGCGATGAAAAGTGGGCAGACGAAATGCGAGCACAGCTAGGAGAAGAACGTTTCCGACGTGAGATGGAATGTGAATTCATTATTTTCGACGAGACACTAATTAATCCTATCCATTTAGCTGAAATGGCAGGGATTGATCCTATAGAGAAACAAGGACAAGTACGATGGTACAAACGACCCGAAAAGAGTTGCGTGTATCTTGTAGCTCTGGATCCGAGCTTGGGTACAGGGGGCGATCCAGCGGCAATCCAAGTGCTTGAATTGCCTAGTATGAAACAAGTAGCAGAATGGCAACATAACAAAACCCCTGTTCAACAACAAGTTAAAATACTAGCAGAAGTGGTAAAAGGTATATCAGAGTCTATAGGTTCCGTCAATGATGTTTATTACAGTGTAGAAAACAATACACTAGGCGAAGCAGCTCTAGTTGCTATCAATGAGTACGGAGAAGAAAATTTTAAAGGTATATTCTTAAGCGAACCTAAACGTGCTGGGGTAAGTAGGACGTACAGAAAAGGGTTTACTACTACAAACAAAACCAAACTTGCAGCCTGTGCAAAATTAAAGCAACTTATAGAAACTAAGAAATTGCATATTGCAAGCAAAGCACTAGTTAGTGAACTAAAAACCTTTGTTGCCGCAGGCAATTCTTTTGCAGCAAAACTAGGCGAACATGACGATTTAGTTATGTCTATGCTATTGGCTGTAAGAATGGCCACGTTCCTGAGAGAATACGATCCTATGCTAGACTCAAAGCTCAAAGATGAAAGCGACGAGCTTATAATGCCCATGCCATTTATAATGATTTAAAGCTAAATATTGTACCATGATTAATATTGAAAAAGTCGCAGAAAATTTATTTGACAAGATTCGTAGTCGTTTTCCGGAAATTCGAATCGGCGACGATAAAGCTAAGTCTACACTAGATCCAACCAAAGCTCGTATCTTCAATTTCGATTTTAGCGAAAACTTTAATAACATTACTATCAGTCTAATAGATGAAAACAATTTAAAAATCTATTATGATATGGAAGCGCCACGTGTACTGGATTCTGCAGAAAAGAAAGAATGGTATAGTTTCTTAAAGAATTTACGTTTTTTTGCACAGCGTAACGGACTAACGTATGACGTTCGAGACATTGCAAAAGGTGGATTAGAACGACACGATCTAAAGCACCTAAACAAAGATGCTGAAATGATCAGCAAAGATGAAGTTAACATGACCGAAAGCCGAATGTTTGGCACAAGTCGTAGCAGTTATCAGAAGATAGGCGAAGTGCGCATTATTGCTAGACATAGCAAACCAATTGTGGACGACACTAATCCCCGTGCAAGAGGCCAAAATATACAGGCGCTCTACATTGAGAACTCCTTGGGTGAACGTTTTAGATTACCAGAAGGCACCACACTAAATGGAGCAAGGGCACACGCACGTCATGTAAAAAATGGCGGAGATATCCACGACGACTTTGGAAAACATATCAGTAAAATTATTACTGAGATGAACGCACTAAAAACCTTTGTGCGCAATATGCGAGGACGTCAGTTCGAAGATGTTGAGACTAATGCCATGGTAGAAAGTGCTGTCAATTACTATGGTAAATTGCACAGAGATCTGTTTACTATCAGAGGGCAAAGGGGCTACGAGCAATATCGTTCGCTGTGGCAACCTGAAGTAGCCGAAGAGGATGATTTTGATTTGGATGCCTTGAAAGAAAGATTCGTTAGAAGAATTTTTGACGATAGATTGCTAGATGCACTTCCAGTAGTACAACGTGCATACAAGTCTGACAGAACCAAAGTAGGCGACGAGTTTGAACAATGGGCAAATGGCTTGTTAGAAGATCCAGACATGCAAGTCAATACCAAAGGTCCTTTTAGTAATCAGCTAATACCCGACGATGTAGATGACACCGACGGCAATTACGTTGACACTGACGGCGGCGAAGACAATTTCTTAGAAAATTTGTTTAATAAAAACGGATTCGAATATAGATTCCAAAACGGTGTTTATTACTTCGAAAGTGAAGAAGAAGTTAGCAGAGCAAAAGACATCATAGCAGCCGCAGATCCGAATTATACCATGCCTCGCATGGGTGTATACGACTATGGTTATGGCATATACGGTGCAACTACCAATGATCGCGAGATCGGTAGCTACAGCAATGGCGTTATGGAAAACGTCGATGACGTAGAAATGCGTTTGCTCAAACAGCTAGCAGGCCTAACCAAATAAGTTGATTTTTACAAGCACAGGCTGTTACACTACATCTGTGCTTAACAAAATTTTTACTTTTTATTCTAATAGACTAAATAATATTGTTACAGGATGCAACGGTGCATTTTGTATCTAGGCACAACAAAGACCATCTTAAATCATATAGGAGAAACATTATGGCAACATCTTTAGCAGAAATCCGCGCAAAACTACAAGCGCAAGAGAGCAAGGGCCAAGGCGGCTCACAAGGCGGAGACAATGGCATTTACGCCCATTGGAACATCCCAGAAGGTACTACAGCTCGTGTACGTTTCCTTCCAGACGCAAACGATAAAAATTCTTTTTTCTGGGTCGAACGACTAATGATCAAACTGCCTTTTGCAGGCATCAAAGGTCAGGTAGACAGCAAGCCAACATTCGTGCAAGTTCCTTGCGTGGAAATGTGGGGCGAAGCATGTCCTATCCTTGCAGAAGTTCGTACTTGGTTCAAGGACAAGAGCCTTGAAGAAATGGGTCGTAAGTACTGGAAAAAGAAAAGTTATTTGTTCCAAGGTTTTGTCCGTGACAATCCTTTGAGCGATGACAAGCCTACTGATAATCCGATTCGTCGTTTCATTATCAGTCCACAGATTTTTAATCTGGTAAAGAATGCTCTAATGGATCCTGATTTAGAAAATCTACCCACTGACTACGAAGGTGGTTTGGACTTCTCTATCAAGAAGACCAGCAAAGGTGGATACGCTGACTACAGCACTTCTACTTGGGCACGTAAAGAGTCTGCACTGACAGCAGACGAAGCAGCCGCAATTGAAAAATTCGGTCTGTACAACTTGGCTGACTTCCTTCCCAAGAAGCCTAGCGAAGCTGAATTGAAGATCATCAAAGAAATGTTTGAAGCTAGTGTCAACGGTGAGCCGTTCGATGCAGACAAGTGGAGCGCTTATTACAAGCCTGCAGGCATGCAAACAACTGGCGCCAAGGCAGCAGAGGATACTCCTGCTCCAGTAGCTAGCAAGCCAGTAGTAGCTAATATGGCTTCTCCTGCAACCACAACTCGTCCTCAGATCACTGAAGACATTGATCCCCCGTTCGAAGTTGATGAGCCAGAAGTAACTGCACCGGTAGCGGCCGCAAAACCTTCTAGCCAACGTGCAGAAGACATCCTGGCGATGATTCGTAACCGTCAAAAGTAATAAATTAAGGCAAGGAAACTTGCCTTATTTAATATGCTATCCAGTATAGATAATATTCTATTCCCTGACGAATGCATTGTTCTAAAATATAATACGAATAAGTTTGTGTACCCGATTTATAAAAACGGGTACACATCTATAGGGTCGATGAATTTAGAACAGGTGCAAGATTTTTCGTCGGTGGATAGTGTAGATGTTTATATCAGAAATCCTATAGATAGATTTATTTCTGGCGTTAATACGTATCTAACTAATCATTGTCAAAATTACGATAAGAAAACAGTTTTATATTTTATTCAAGAATTTTTATTTTTGAATAGACATTTTTGCCCTCAATTCTTTTGGCTGGTAAATCTAAGACGTTACACTGATGCAAAGATTAATTTAATATCCTTTGATAAGTTTAACTTGTTTTCTCCTTATCATCATAAGCCCCCTGGTGTGCCTACTGTGGATAAAAGTTTGGAATATATCATCAATGATAAAATTAGATATTATCTTTTGTTAGATAAAGTTTTATATGAAGACCTATTAGGACAAACAGTAAAATTTTCTACTATAATCGATACACTAGAAAGCAAATATCCAACAGTATACGCAGATATAATAAAGAAATCGAAAAACATATGCAATGCCCTAGGCTAAATCATTTTGTTAGACTAAATCATGACGGAACTGTAAGTCGTTGCGGCCATATGAATAATCCTCCTAGGTTTGATACTTTAGAAGAATTAGATAGTAGTCCGTGGCTCAAAGCAGTAATATCTGACTTGTCACAAAATCATTGGCCCAGCGAATGTAATCGTTGTAAGGCAACAGAGGAACTTAGTAATACTAGTGTTCGTTTAAACGCTATTGAGTTTCATAAAAATCAAAAAAAGAAAGATTATTTGATAGTTGGTGGGGTATTAGACAATTTATGTAATAGTGCTTGTCAAACATGTACTGAACATTTAAGTACCAGAATAGGTAGTCTTAAAGGGCGAGTAATTAGAATAAACAATATCAATCACTTCTGGGAATTGCCGCAAGATCGTATAACTCATTTAGATATAAATGGCGGAGAACCTAGCTACAGTCCTTACTATAAAGAAGTATTATCCAATTTGCCAACTAATGTACAATCTATTAGATTGAATACAAACGGTAGTGTCGTCTTAGATGAACTTTATGACCTTGTAAACAAAGGAATAGACGTAACAGTTACCTTAAGTTTTGATGGAATAGGATTAACGCATGACTATGTAAGATGGCCTATTAAGTGGGAGACTTTCTTAAAGAATTTAATGACATATAAAAGTATGCCCGTTAATTTGAATTTATGGACCACTGTTAGTGCTTTGAACATATGCGATTTAAAAAATATTTTTGATTTCGTTAACGAGTATCAACTAAATCATAGTTGGGCTCTATTAGAAAATCCGCAAGAATTAAATATCAAATTTAAAAATAAATTTACAACCGCAGCTAAGGAAATATTACGCGGACATCCATTAGCTGACGCACTAGCAACAGATATTGACAACACAAAAGATTTAGAACAGTTTATTAATAGTTCGGATACTTTGCGTAAAATATCAATAAACGATTACATTAAGATTTGAAATTTTCAAAAAACTTTGTATAATTAAATTAATAAGGAAAAATATCATGGCAAAACCATTTGACGTAAGCAAATTTCGTAAAAGCATTACAAAAGCAATTGACGGCATCTCCGTTGGTTTTAGAGACCCCGACACTTGGATCTCAACAAACAACTACGCTCTTAACTATCTTATTAGCGGGGATTTTAACAGAGGTATACCGATGGGTAAGGTTACGGTGTTTGC
>JACCDU010866865.1_pt1 | contig 21938 bp, 18 predicted proteins | sample 7446081 | NCBI WGS metagenome assembly JACCDU01 (sample SAMN15323447, study PRJNA562643) | freshwater metagenome | isolation source: river surface water | place: USA:Blue River Watershed | collected 2017-08-17
CACAGCACCTGGGCCGCGGTTTCGCGCGCACTCAGGCGCTTTTGCAGCTGCGGGATCAGATCGGCCAGGGCGACATAGATGAAGCTGCTGCTGGCCATCGCCAAAAAGTAGGGCAAGAAGCCTTCGAGCGCATCGACCAGCACATGGCCCACGGCACCGCCCAACGCCGTGACCGCGCCCGCCAGCGACACCTTGAGGGTAGCGGCATGCCGGGTGGAAGCGCCCTCGCGCAGCACCACCAGATCGCCCATGTGGTGCGGCACCTCGTGCGCCATCACCGCCAGCGCGGCCAGCACGCCGATCTGCCAATCGGCCATGAAGGCCGAGGCGATCAGGATGCCGTCGCCAAAGCAGTGCACGCTGTCGCCGGCCAGCACCGCCCAGGAACCGGGACGGTGGTGGGCGTGCGCGTGCGCGTGGCCATGGCTGTGCCCATGCGCAGAGCCCTCGCCGTGTCCCTGGGCGTCGGCCTGGCCATGCGCCGGCCCATGGTGGTGTTCATGCCCGTGGTGCCAGAGCTCGGCCTTGTCGAGCAAAAAGAAGAACACCAGGCCCACCAGCAAGGTGGCGAACAGGGCGTGCGGCCCGGCCCCCTGCTCGAAGGCCTCGGGCAGCAGGTGCAAAAAAGCCGTGGCCAGCAGCGCCCCCGCGGCCAGGCTCAGCATGTGCTGGGTGTAGCGGCTCACCACGCCAAAGCTCAGCCAGGCGGCCAGCCAGACGCTGCCAATCCCTGCCAACAGGGTCCCCAACACGATCACCAACAAAGTCATACCGGTTCCATAAAACAAACCGCCCCGAAGGGCGGTTTTCTCACTGCCACTGCGTCACACCCCGTGGCGTTTGAGCCAGGCCAGCAGGCGCTGCCAGCCGTCCTCGGCCGCCGCCTGGCGGTAGCTGGGCCGGTAGTCGGCATGGAAAGCATGCGGCACCTCGGGGTAGACCACAAAGCTGCTGGCCTTGGCCGCAGCCGAGCCCTGTGACAAAGCGGCCTTCATCTTATCAACCGTGTCAAGCGGGATGCCGGCGTCGGCGCCCGCATACAGACCCAGCACCGGCGCCTTGATGTCCGCGGCCAAGTCGACCGGGTGGCGCGGCGTGAGCGGCGTGCTGGCCCCCACCAGCCGGCCGTACCAGGCCACGGCGGCTTTGACGCGGGGCTGGTGCGCGGCGTAGAGCCAGACGTTGCGCCCACCCCAGCAAAAGCCGGTGATCGCCAGTTTGTCGGTGTCGCCGCCGTTTTTCGCAGCCCAGGCGACGCAGGCGTCGAGGTCGCCCATGACCTGGGCATCGGGCACCTTGGCGATGATTTCAGATTGCAGGCGCGCGAGCTCGCCATAGCTGCTCGGGTCGCCCTGGCGCACGAAGAGTTCGGGCGCGATCGCCATATAGCCCTGGCGCGCCAGGCGCCGCGTGACGTCGGCGATGTACTCATGCACGCCAAAAATCTCGGACACCACCAGCACCACCGGCAAGCCGCTTTTGCCGGCCGGTGCGCTGCGGTAGGCCGGCATCTGAAAGCCGTTCACATCGACCATGACCTCGCCGCTGACCAGGCCATCGGCCGGCGTCTTGACCGCGGTCTGCGCCATCAGCGGGCCGGCTGCGGCCGCATAGCCCACGCCAAGTGCGGTCTGCAGGGCGCGGCGGCGCGTGGGCGCGGCGCTGCCGTTGAGCAGCGCCTCGGTGTCTTGCACCAGGTCTCTGAGTTGTGCGGGTTGGGGCATGTCTCGTCCTCCTTGGGGTGTTGAAACGTTCATCCTGACACAGCCGACGCGGCTTCGTCGGCGTGGGGCTTCCGATGGACCAGGCGGGCGGCCGCCAGGTCCCAGCCGGCCCAGCCGCAGCTCTTGAACAGCACGGCGGGCCCGTCGGCGCAGGCCGCGGGGCCCGCCAGCGCCTGTGCGAGCGTCTGCCACTGCGCGCTCGGCACGCCCGCCTGCAGCAGATCGCCCGCCTCGTGCATCGCCTCGGGGGTGTCCACCACGACGCGGCCGCGCGCGGCCAAGTCGCGCGTGAGCGCAGGGTCGAGCTCGATCATGCGGGGCGTGAAGGCGCCCACCGCCCCCAGCCAGACCTGCGGGTGCAAAGGCCCGCGCAGCACCACCGCCTGCGCCGGCGTGCAGGTGACGACCAGCGGACACCGGGCCTGCACCCGGCTCGGGTCGTCGACCGCCTCGGCCTGCAGCCCCTGCGCACACGCCGCGTCGGCGAGCGCCTGGGCGCCCGCACGGGTGCGCGAGGCGATGAAAAATTGCCGCACACCCAGACCTTGGGCGAAGGCCTCCAGGTGGGCGCGCGCCTGCACGCCCGCGCCCACGAGCAGCAGGGGGCCCTGCGGGCAGGCCGCGAGCTGGCGCGCCGCCAGCAAGGAGACGGCGGCGGTGCGCCGCGCCGTCACGGTGGGGCCGTCGAGCTGGGCCACGCGGCGGCCGGTGGCGACGTCGAACACCAGCACATCGCCCTGGATCGTGGGCCGCGGCGTGCCGGCGTTGGCGGGGGTGAAGCTGATGAGTTTGCTCATGGCCACGCGCGCATCGCTGGCGGGCATCACGAACAGGCTGGCACCGCCCGCCAGCGCCATCACGATGCGCTCGGGCACCTGCACGGCGGGGTCGCGCAGCACGGCCGCGAGTTCGTCGGCCAGGGCGCCATACGGCAAGGCCTCGGCGGTGCGGGCGTCCATGCGCGGTGGCCGGGGTTCAGGCGGCGGCCAGGCGGGCCGCCACCTCGCGCTTGCCGAGCTGGCGCACCGCCGCGATCGCCGCGAGCTGGCTCGCGCGCGGGCGCGCCTTGCCGGTTTCCCAGTGGTAGACCGATTGCGCCGAAACGCCGATCAGCTGGCCCATGTCGGCCGCCGACAGGCCCAGCTTCTTGCGCAGGTTGGCAAAACCCGCCACGCGAAAACGCAGGCCGGTGGCCGGCGATGCCTCGCTGTCGGGCTCGCTGCGGCCCACCGCCTTGCCCATGGCCTTGGTCTGGCGGGCCAGCGCGCGCTCGAGCTCGGCCACCTTGCGCTTGAGGGCCGCGATGTCGCCGCGGTACTGCGCATTGGCCTTTTTCAGCGCCAGGGTCTCGGCGCGCAGCTCCTTGCGGGCGATGCGGGCGATTTCGGCTTTGAGCTGGTCGGCAAAACTGGACATGGCGGTTTCCTGGGTTTTGAAAAACCCGAGGATAACGGAAGCCCCCGCTTTGAACCGTCGCCTGTGAAGCCGGGCTTCAGTGGGCCTGTTCCCAGTTCGGGCCGACGCCCACTTCGGCCAGCAGCGGCACCTGGAGCTGGGCCACGCCGGCCATGATGCGCGGCACCTCGGTGCGCACCCAGTCCAACTCGGCCTCGGGCACCTCGAACACCAGTTCGTCGTGCACCTGCATGATGACCTGGGTCTGCTTGTGCGCTTGATCCAGCGCAGCCTGCACCGCGACCATGCTCATCTTGATGAGGTCGGCCGCCGTGCCCTGCATGGGCGCGTTGATGGCCGCGCGCTCGGCCGCGCCGCGGCGCGGGCCATTGGGGCTGTTGATCTCGGGCAGCACCAGGCGCCGGCCGAACACCGTCTGCACATAGCCCTGGGCCTTGGCCTGCGCGCGCGTGTCGTCCATGTAGCGCTTGACGCCGGCAAAGCGCTCGAAATAGCGCGTGATGTAGTTCTTGGCCGCCGTGTTGTCGATGCCCAGGGCCTTGGCCAGGCCAAAGGCGCTCATGCCGTAAATCAGGCCGAAGTTGATGGTCTTGGCGTAGCGGCGCTGCTCGCTCGACACCTGATCGGGCGTGAGGCCAAAGACCTCGGCCGCCGTGGCCTTGTGCACGTCCATGCCGTCCTGGAAAGCGCGCAGGAGCGCCGCGTCGCCGCTCAGGTGGGCCATGATGCGCAACTCGATCTGGCTGTAGTCGGCGCTCGCGATCAGGCTGCCGGCAGGCGCCACAAAAGCCTCGCGCACCTTGCGGCCCTCGGCCGTGCGGATGGGGATGTTCTGCAGGTTGGGTTCGTTGCTCGAGAGGCGGCCGGTCACGGCCACCGCCTGCGCGTAGTGCGTGTGCACGCGGCCGGTGCGGGGCAGCGCCATCTGCGCGAGCTTGTCGGTGTAGGTGCCCTTGAGCTTGCTCAGGCTGCGGTGTTCGAGGATGCGCGCGGGCAGCGGGTAATCCTCGGCGAGTTTTTCGAGCACCTCTTCGTCGGTGCTGCGCGCGCCGGTGGCGGTTTTCTTGATGACCGGCAGGCCGAGCTTGTCGAAAAAGATTTCGCCGAGCTGCTTGGGGCTGGAGAGGTTGAAGGGCTGGCCCGCGATGGCGTAAGCCTCTTGTTCGAGCTGCACGATGCGCTCGCCCAGCTGCTGGCTTTGCGCGGCCAGCGTGGGCGCGTCGATCAGCACGCCGTTGCGCTCGATGCGGTAGAGCGCCTCGCTGGTGGCGATTTCCAGCTCGTAAATGCGTTTGAGGCCCGCGTGCGCCTCGATCTGCGGCCACAGCGTCAGGTGCACGTCCAGGCACTGGTCCGCGTCTTCGCAGGAATACTCGGCGGCGCGCGCCACATCGACCTGAGCGAACGGGATCTGGTGCGCGCCCTTGCCGCAGAGCTCTTCGTAGCTGATGCCCTTGCGGCCCAGGTGGCGCTCGGCAAGACTCCCCAGGTTGTGCGGCTTGTGCACTTCGAGCACATAGCTTTGCAGCATGGTGTCGTGCACATAGCCGCGCACCTCGATGCCGTGGTTGGCCAGCACATGGCGGTCGTATTTGACGTGCTGGCCCAGCTTGTGGCGCGCGGGGTTTTCGAGCCAGGGTTTGAGGCGCGCAAGGACTTCGCCCAGCGGCAGCTGTTCGGGCGCATCGGGCCCGTTGTGCGCCAGCGGGATGTAGGCCGCCTCGCCCGGCTGCACCGCGAGCGAGATGCCCACGATCTCGGCGCGCATCTCGTCGAGCGAGGTGGTTTCGGTGTCGAGGGCCGTGAGGGCGGCGGCCTCGATGCGCGCGAGCCACTGCTCCAACGCGGCCCAGTCGGTGATGGTCGTGTAACTCACCGGCCCCTGCACGCGGCTGGCGGGCGCCGGATCGGTTGCGGGCGCCAGATCGTCAAATAAACCCCGTTCAGGCTGAGCCTGTCGAAGCCCTTTGACAGGCTCAGGGCGAACGGTGCCACCCGCCCTGGCGGCCAGCGAGCGAAAGCCATAGGTCTCATAGAAGATGCGCAGTTTTTCCTCATCGGGCGCATGCAGGCGCAGCGCGTCGAGCGCCGGCAGGCCCGGCACCCAGGCGGCCAGGTCGCAGTCGGTTTTCATGGTCACGAGTTCGCGGCCCTTGGGCAACCACGCGAGCGCCTGGCGCAGGTGCTCGCCGGCGGCGCCCTTGACCTCATGGGCGCGCGCCACCAGCGCGTCGAGCGAGCCGTGTTCGAGCAGCCACTTGGCGGCGGTCTTGGGACCGACCTTGTGCACGCCGGGCACGTTGTCGACCGGGTCGCCCACCAGGGTCTGGTAGTCGATCATGAGCGCGGGCGGCACGCCGAATTCGGCGGTGACGCCGGCCACATCGCGCTTCTTGCCGTTCATGGTGTCGACGATGGTCACGTGTTCGTTGACCAGCTGGCTCAGGTCCTTGTCGCCACTGGAGACGATCACCTCCACGCCCTGGCAGGCGGCGGTGTGGGCCAGCGTGGCGATCACGTCGTCGGCCTCGACGCCGGGCACATCGAGCACGGTCCAGCCCATCAGGCGCACCAGCTCGTGGATCGGTTCGATCTGCGCGCGCAGGTCGTCGGGCATGGGGCTGCGGTGGGCCTTGTACTCGGGGTAGAGCGCGTCGCGAAAGGTCGGGCCCTTGGCGTCGAACACGCAGGCGGCCAGCGGCGCCGGGTAGTCCTTGCGCAGGCGCTCCATCATGTTGATCATGCCGCGAATGGCGCCGGTGGCCGGGCTCGTGGGGTCGCCGGGCACGGCCCGCAGGTCGGGCATGGCATGGAAGGCGCGGTAGAGGTAGCTGGAGCCATCCACGAGCAGCAGCATGGGCTTGTTGGGGGGGGTGTCGCTCATGCCGACATTTTGCCTGCTGGGTCAGGCGCCCCTGCGGACGGCCGGCGTGCAGAACCTACAATCGGGGGTTTTCTGGCCAGGCCGCCTCGCGGCCGCAACGACCCTCCCCCATGGCGGTATTCACCGAAGTCTCCGAGGCCCAGGCGGCCGAACTGATGCAGACGCTGCAGCTGGGCGAACTGTCTGCCCTCCAAGGCATCGAAGGCGGCATCGAAAACACCAACTACTTCGTCAGCACCGAGCGCGGCGAGTACGTGCTCACGTTGTTCGAGCGGCTCACCCACGAGCAACTGCCGTTTTATCTGTTCCTGATGAAGCACCTGGCGGGCAAGGGCATCCCGGTGCCCGACCCGGCTGCCGACCGCGCCGGCGATGTGCTGCACACGGTCTGCGGCAAGCCGGCCGCGGTGGTGAACCGGCTCGCCGGCAAGAGCCAGCTGGCCCCCGGGCCCGCACACTGCGCGGCGGTGGGCGAGATGCTCGCGCGCATGCACCTCGCGGGCCAGGACTACGACCGCGCGCAGCCCAATCTGCGCGGCCTGGCCTGGTGGAACGAGACCGTGCCGGTGGTACTGCCCCATTTGACGCCAGAGCAGTCGGCGCTGATCCGCAGCGAGCTGGCCTACCAGAACCACATCGCGCAGGGCAGCGCCTACGCGGCCCTGCCGCGCGGCCCGGTGCACGCCGACCTGTTCCGCGACAACGTGATGTTCGAGGGCGAGCGGCTCACGGGCTTCTTCGATTTCTATTTCGCGGGCGTCGACAGCTGGCTGTTCGACCTCGCGGTGTGCCTCAACGACTGGGCCATCACGCACGCCGACGGCCGCCACGACGCCGTGCGCGCCCAAGCGATGCTTGCGGCCTACGAGGCGGTGCGGCCGCTCACGGCCGCCGAGCGCACGCTGCTGGGCGCGATGCTGCGCGCGGGCGCGCTGCGCTTTTGGATCTCGCGCCTGTGGGACTACCACCTGCCCCGCGATGCCGCCATGCTCAAACCCCACGACCCCAGCCACTTTGAGCGCGTGCTGCGCGAACGCATCGCCACGCCCGTGGTACGCTGAGACCATGTTGCTGCAAACCGTTCCCGCACGCCGCGGCCTGCAATGGGCCTTGCAGGGCATGCGCACCTTCTGGCGCCAGCCGCTGGCGATGACCGGCCTGTTTTTTCTGTTCATGGCGCTGGTTTCGGTGCTGTCGGTGCTGCCGCTGGTCGGCGGCGTGCTCGCGCTGATGCTGATGCCCAGCTTCACCGCCGGCCTCATGGCCGCGACCCAGACCGCGCACGAAGGCCGCTTTCCCATGCCCAGCACGCTCTGGACCGCTCTGCGCGCGCCGGCCAGCCGCGGCCCCATGCTGCGCCTGGGCGCTTTTTACGCGGTCGGTTTTCTGGGCCTGATGGGCGCCTCGGCGCTGGTCGACGGCGGCCAGTTCGCGCAGGTCTATCTGGGCGGCCAAGCGCTGAGCCCCGAGGTCGTGCAGTCCGAGAGCTTCCAGTCGGCGCTGTGGGTCACCATGGTGCTGTATGTGCCGCTGTCTATGGTGTTCTGGCATGCGCCCGCACTGGTCTTCTGGCAGCAGGTGTCGCCGGCCAAGAGCCTGTTTTTCAGCTGGATGGCCTGCTGGCGCAACAAGGCGGCGTTCGCGCTCTATGCCCTGTTCTGGGCCGGCGTGTTCGGCGCCGCCGCGGTGCTGGCGATGGTGGTGGCCAGCCTGATGGGCGATCTGCAGATGACGCTGTCCATCCTGATGCCGCTCGCCCTGATGGTGGCCGCGATGTTTTTCACCTCGATGCTGTTCACCGTCAAGGACTGCTTCAGCGCGCTGCCGCAGCCCGTCGAGCCGGCCTGAGCGCGGCCCTCTTGCCTCACAAATCCGGCTGGTAACGCTGCAGCATCTCGGCCTGGCTCTCGGGCGGGCTGTCCAGGCCGATCTGGTCGTGGATCATCTGGTTCATCGTCGGCAGCTCGCTGCGCGCGATGCGCATGTCCGGGTCCCAGAGTTTGGAGCGCATGAAAGCCTTGGCGCAGTGCAGGAAAGCCTCCTCGACCTGCAGGCGCAGCACAAGCTTGGGGCTGCGCCGCGCATCCGCGCAGCGCGCGAGGTCGGCCGGCTCGGTCGACAGCGTCACGCGGCCATTGACGCGCAGCGTCTCGTCCACGCCCGGGATCATGAACAGCAGCCCGGCTTGCGGGTTCTCGATCAGGTTCTGCAGCGCGTCGAGCCGGTTGTTGCCTGGCGCGTCGCCGAGCAGCAGCGTGCGCGCATCCTGCACCACGACAAAACCCGGCGCACCGCCGCGCGGCGTCGCATCGACGCGGCCTGCCGCGTCCGAGGTGGCCAGCACGACGAACGGCGAGCGCGCGATGAAGGCCTGGCAGTGCGCATCGAGCGCGGCCAGCTGTTTGCGCCGGGCACGCTCGGTCGGCTGGGCGTAGAGCGCGCGCAGCTGTTCGCGTGTGGTGATAGGCATAGGGTCGTCTCCGGAATGGAATCGTGAATCTGTTGTCTGTGTGGTCATTGCATCGGCAGTTTCAGCGCCTGGTTGTGGGCGCAGGCACAACGGTCAGCAACGTTTGGCCGTTGGCCACCAGGATGTCACCGTTTTCGCCTTGAGCGTACAGGTCACAAGCGGTAAACACTTGCGACTTACCGGGTTTGGTGACGCGAGCACGTGCCGTGAATCGGGAGCCCGTCGCCGGCCTCAGACAGTTCACCGAAAAATGGGCGGCCAACAGATGGGGACCAGCCATCGTCGCGGCAGCAAAACCACACGCCGTGTCAATGAGCGTGGCCACCAGACCCGCATGCAGGAACCCGGAGTACTGACCGAGTTCGTCACGCCAATCCAACTGCAATGTGGCCGAGCCCGCTTCGGCATGAACGACTTCCAACCCACACCAGCGGTTGAAGGCGGCCAGGGTGTTGATCTGTTGGAGCATTTGCAAATGATTCATAGCGACTTCCTTTTTCTCTCGTGAAACCAGGCAATGTGATCAAGCAGCAACTTTTTCAGTTTTTTCTGACTGGCGATCACGGCATCCACCTCGCGGATTTTTTGGCGAATGGCTTCCACCATTTCATCGGCCGTCAATTTCCCCAACCGGTATCGCGGCAAGTAAATGGCGATCTGATCCAAGGAAAACCCCATTTGCCTGGACATGTCGATGAAGACAACTTCGCGTGAAGTCTGGCTACTGAAAATTCGATAGCCATTGGCTTGGCGCCGGCTGCTGATCAAGCCCATGGATTCATAGCGCCTGAGCCGGTGTGGCGACACACCGGTCATGGCAGAGAGCTCTGAAATGCGCATGAATTCAGTCTAGCAACCCTCGCACACAGCGAAGGTTGGTTGGTTTGTCGCGCAGATGACTGGGGAGCCGTAAGCGGCCCTGGAGGCTCAGACCACCGTGAGCTTCGCGACCGACAGCGCCAGCCACTTGATGCCGTGGCGCGGGAAGTTGACCTGGGCGCGCGCATCGGCCCCCGCACCTTCAACCGCGAGCACCTTGCCTTCGCCAAACTTGGCGTGAAAGACCGCGATGCCGGCCTGGATGCCGTGTTCGGGCGCGCTTTTTTGCGCCGGCACCGGCGGGCTTTTCCAGGTCTCGGCGCTGACCGAGGGGCTGCCCAGGCCGCTGTTGCCCCAGGACGGCCGCAGCTGGCCCTGGCGTGAAGACGCGGGCGTCCAGGGCGCGCCCATGCCGCTGGCAAAGCCGGCCTGCTTGGGCGTGATCCATTTGAGGCAGTGCTCGGGCAGCTCGTCGAAGAAGCGGCTCTTGAGGTTGTAGCGCGTCTGGCCGTGCAGCATGCGCGTTTGCGAGTGGCTGAGGTACAGGCGCTGGCGCGCGCGGGTGATGGCCACGTACATCAGGCGGCGCTCTTCTTCGAGACCATCGTGGTCGTTCATCGAGTTCTCGTGCGGGAACAGGCCTTCTTCGAGGCCGGTGATGAAGACCGCGTCGAACTCCAGGCCCTTGCTCGCGTGCACCGTCATGAGCTGGATCGCGTCTTCACCGGCCTGCGCCTGGTTGTCACCCGCTTCAAGCGCCGCGTGCGTGAGGAAGGCGGCCAGCGGGCTCATGGTCACGCCGTCGTCGAGCACGTCGTCTGTCACCGTTCGGTCTGAGCTTGTCGAAAACCCGCTGGGCCCTTCGACAAGCTCAGGGCGAACGGTTGGTGACTCAGAGCGAACGGTTGGTGACTCAGAGCGAGCGGTTGGTGACTCAGAGCGAACGGTTGGTGCCTCGGGGCGAGTGGAAAGGCCCTGGCTGGCCGGGCTTTGCGAGAGCTCGGGCAGGGCCACCGCGCTGCGGCCAAAGCCTTCTTGCGTGACGAAGCTCTCGGCGGCGTTGACGAGTTCTTCGAGGTTTTCGACGCGGTCACTGTCTTTCTTGTCTTCACGGTAGTGAAACAACAAGCCAGTCTTATCGAGCACCAGCTCAATGATCTCGCGCAGCGTCAGGCCTTGCGTCTGCTCACGGAGCACATCGACCATGGCGACAAAGGCGCCGAGGTTGGCGCCGGCCTTGCCGGTGGTCGCACTCACCGCGTCGTGCAGCGAACAGCCGACGGCGCGCGCGGCGTCTTGCAGCTGTTCGATGCTGCGCGCACCGATGCCGCGCGGCGGGAAGTTCACCACGCGCAAAAAACTGGTGTCGTCGTGCGGGTTCTCCAAGAGGCGCAGGTACGCCAGCGCGTGCTTGATTTCGGCGCGCTCGAAAAAGCGCAGGCCGCCATACACGCGGTAGGGGTAGCCGGCGTTGAAGAGCGCGGTCTCCAGCACCCGGCTTTGCGCGTTGCTGCGGTAAAGCAAGGCGATTTCCTTGCGCGAAAAACCGTCTTGCTTGACGAGCTGGCGGATCTCGTCGACCACCCAGTTGGCCTCGGCGAAGTCGCTGGCCTGTTCGATCACGCGCACCGGCTCGCCCGCACCCTGGGTGGTGCGCAGCGTTTTGCCCAGGCGGCCCTTGTTGTGGCCGATCAGGTGGTTGGCCGAGTCGAGGATGTTGCTGAAGCTGCGGTAGTTCTGCTCCAGCTTGATCTGGTGCTGGACCTGAAACTCGCGCACAAAGTCGGCCATATTGCCCACGCGCGCGCCGCGGAAGGCGTAAATGCTCTGGTCGTCGTCGCCCACGGCCATGATCGCCCCCTGCCCGCCCTCGCCGGGCAGGCCGACCAGCAGCTTGAGCCAGGCGTATTGCAGCTTGTTGGTGTCCTGGAACTCGTCCACCAACACATGGCGAAAGCGGCGGCGGTAGTGCTCGCGGACATGCGCGTTGTCGCGCAAGAGCTCGAAGGAGCGCAGCATGAGTTCGCCAAAGTCCACCACGCCCTCGCGCTGGCACTGCTCCTCGTAGAGATGGTAGAGCTCGACCTTGCGGCGCGTTTCGTCGTCGCGCACCGGCACATCGCCCGGGCGTTGGCCCTCTTCCTTGCAGCCGCCGATGAACCACTGCAGCTGCTTGGGTGGAAAACGGTCTTCGTCCACATTGAACTGCTTGCACAGGCGTTTGATGGCCGAGAGCTGGTCTTGCGTGTCGAGGATCTGGAAGGTCTGCGGCAACTGCGCGAGCTGGTGGTGCGCGCGCAAAAAGCGGTTGCACAGGCCGTGGAAGGTGCCGATCCACATGCCACGCACATTGACGGGCAGCATGGCCGAGAGGCGGTGCACCATCTCCTTGGCCGCCTTGTTGGTGAAGGTCACGGCCAGCAGGCCGCCGGGCGAGACCTGTGAGGTCTGCAGCAGCCAGGCGATGCGTGTGGTCAGCACCCGGGTCTTGCCCGAGCCGGCGCCGGCCAGGATCAGGGCGTGTTCGGGCGGCAGCGTGACGGCGCGCAACTGCTCGGCGTTGAGGGGGGCCAGCAAGGGCGAAGACAGGTTCACGGGCGCATCGAAGGACATGCGCCGATTGTAAAAAGCCCGGCTGGCAAATCCGGGTAGAATCGGTCACCGGGCCCAAGTTTCTTGCGCCCGGTTTTTTGTTGGGGCGTCTGCAAGGGACGAACACCACCCCGCAAAGGCCGGCCAAGCCAAGCGCTCAATCGTTTTTTCAACGAATCCTTTCTGGAGCTTGGTTTTCTCATGGAAATTTTTGACTACGACAACATCCTGCTGCTGCCGCGCAAGTGCCTGGTGGAGAGCCGTTCGGAATGTGACGCCAGCGTGCAGCTCGGAGCCCGCAGCTTCCGCCTGCCGGTGGTGCCGGCCAATATGAAGACGGTGGTGGACGAGTCGATCTGCGTGTGGATGGCCCAAAACGGCTATTTCTACGTGATGCACCGCTTCGACATCGACAACGTCAAGCTGGTCAAGGACATGCACGCCAAGGGCGTCTACGCCTCGATCTCGCTGGGCGTCAAGCAGCCCGACTACGAGACGGTGGACCAGCTGGTGGCCCAGGGCCTGTGCCCCGAGTACATCACCATCGACATCGCCCACGGCCATGCCGACAGCGTGAAGAACATGATCGGCTACCTCAAGGACAAGCTGCCCAAGGCCTTCGTGATCGCGGGCAACGTGGCCACGCCCGAGGCCGTGATCGACCTCGAAAACTGGGGTGCTGACGCGACCAAGGTCGGCGTGGGCCCGGGCAAGGTCTGCATCACCAAGCTCAAGACGGGCTTTGGCACCGGCGGCTGGCAGCTCTCGGCGCTCAAGTGGTGCGCGCGCGTGGCGACCAAGCCCATCATCGCCGACGGCGGCATCCGCAGCCACGGCGACATCGCCAAAAGCATCCGCTTTGGCGCGAGCATGGTCATGATCGGCTCGCTGTTCGCGGGCCACGAAGAGTCGCCGGGCAAGACCGTCGAGGTCGATGGCGAGATGTTCAAGGAGTACTACGGCTCGGCCTCGGACTTCAACAAGGGCGAGTACAAGCACGTCGAAGGCAAGCGCATCCTGGAGCCCATCAAGGGCAAGCTGGCCAACACGCTCATCGAGATGGAGCAGGATGTGCAAAGCTCGATCAGCTACGCCGGTGGCAAGAAGCTGATGGACATCCGCAAGGTGAACTACGTGATCCTCGGCGGCGACAACGCGGGCGAACACCTGTTGATGTGAGCGGGCTCTTCCCTTCATGAAAAAGCGGCCTGTGGGCCGCTTTTTTCGTGCCGGCACCGCAACTCAGCTGGCGGCGATTTGCTGGGCCGCGAGCGCATGCAAGCGCGTGCCCGGCCGCGCAAGGTCGCCCAGCACGCTGAAGTGGTTGAGCCCGGGCAACTCCTCGCACACGGGCACGGCGCGCGCGCCCCAGGCCTTTTGGATCAGTCGGTTGTGGCGCACGAACTCGGGGCTTTCGTCGGCACCCACCACGGCGTGCAGCACGCGGCCCTTGGGCGCGGCCCAGCGCGCGGGGCTGGCCATGCGCACCTGGGCGGGCGTGAGGCGCAGGTCGGCCTGCACAAAGGGCGTGCGGCGCACGGGCTCGAGCTCGTAGAGGCCCGAGACCGAGAGCCCACGCGTGGCCAGATCGCGCGGCAGGTCGCGGCCCAGTTGTTTCCAGTCGCAACCCAAGAGCATGGCCACCAGGTGGCCGCCGGCCGAGTGGCCCATCAGCGAGATGCGGCTGGCATCGCCGCCGTGCGCGCCGATGTGGCGCCAGGTCCAGGCCAGCGACTTGGCCATCTGCAGCGCGATGTCGGGGATGGTGACGGGCTGCTGCGCCGTGCCCGGGCACAGCGCGTAGTTGACGACCACCACGCAGGCGCCCTGCGCGCGCAGCGCGGGCACAACAAAACTGTGGTCGGATTTGTCCAGGCTGCGCCAGTAGCCGCCGTGGATGAAGACCACGACGGGGGCGTTCGGCGCCGCGGCTGGGAAGATGTCGAGCGTCTCGTTCGGGCCCTCGCCATAGGGCACATCGAGGGTGCAGGGCAGCGAGGCGCGCACGCGGCGCGAGTCCTCGGCCCAGCGGGCGAAGTGCGCCGCATGGTCGGGCACCAGGGCGCGGTTGTTGTACATGCGTTCGTGCCAGGCGGCGTCGCGGGTGGGCATGGCGGGTCTCCTTGTGGTGCCCTGCATCTTGGCACAGCCGCGGGCCCCGGCCTGGCAAGGTGGCGACAAGCGGCGCCCTGGGCTCAGAGGCGCATCTCCCAGCGCAGCTGCACATTGCGCCAGTTGCGGCCGGTGCTCGTGGCCGACTCGAAGGTGCTGCCCGAGCGGTAGGTCGAGCCCGTCACGTAGTCCAGCGGCGTCACATTGCTCAGCGTCAGACGCAATGCGCTCGCCGGCGAGAAGCGCCACAGGCCGTAGACATCGAGCACGCGCTTGGCCCCCTGGTAAGCCCATTGCGTCTCGGTGCGGCGCGTGTCGTAGGCCGGGTTCCAGTTGTAGTTGCCGCCCACGGTGAGCGGCAGGCTGCGCAAACGGTAATCGCCGCCGAAGTTGCCCGTCATGCTCGGCTGCTGGTCGAGCCGGTTGTCGGGTCCGGGCACGTCGAGCACCTTGGAGCGGAAAAAGCTCGTGTTGGCGCGCACGTCGATGGGCCAGGCGCCCGCCACCCACTGGTCGAGCCGGAACTTGGCCTCGAACTCGACGCCCTGGGTGATGGCCTTGCCCACATTGGCGGGCGCCGACACATAACGGTCGGTGGCGCTGTTGTAGGTGGTGGTGTAGCGGATCACGTCCTGGATGTTGCGCCGAAACAGGTTGACGCTGAGCACGCCGCCCTGCGCCAGGTAGCGCTCGAACGCGAGGTCGATGCCCGTGGCCAGCTCGGGGCGCAGATCGGGGTTGCCCGTGCGGTCGGGCTGGGTGGGGCTGTTCTCGATGAGCGAAGGCACGTAGCGCGCCACCAGCTGGTGCAGCGTGGGCGTTTTGTAGCTGCGCGTGAGGCTCATGCGGAATTGGTCGCGCTTTTGCGGGTCCGGCTTGAACACCGCGTGCAGGAGCGGCGTCCAGACGCCGCTGTCGTTGCGCTTGAGCGCGCCGTCCACCGTGCCCTCGGTCAGCAGCGCCTCGTAGCGCAGGCCGCCATGGGCCGACCATCGCGGGTTGATCTTGAACTCGTCCTGGCTGTAGAGCGCCCAACGCCGCGTGCGCGCCTGCAGGTCACCGCCCTCTTGCAGCGCGCCGGCATTGCCCTGCTCGTCGCGCCGCACCTGCTCGAATTCCAGACCGCTGACGATCTGGTGGCCGTTGTCGAGGATGCGCGTCCACTTGCCCGTGAGGTTGTGGCTGTTGTCGGTGAAGTTCTGGGTTTCGAAACCGTTGCGCAGCAAGGCATCGGGGCCGGGGGCTGTGCTGGCCCCCGTCTGATCCATGCGGTAGTCGTAGGTCGACTGGCCGAGGCCAAAGCGCACTTCGAGCCGGTCGTCGGCCGACAGCGGCTGGCTCCATTGGCCATTGAGCCGCGCCATGGTGAAGCGGCTGCCGCTTTGCGTGACGGCGGCATTGGACAGGCCGGCCCCCTCGGTCGTGCGCACCGCCATGCGACCCTGGTTGTCGTATTCGGAGTAGATGACAAAAGGCATCAGCACCAGGCTGCGGCCCTGCTCGCCCTTCCACTGCAGGCGCGCGTTGGCGTTGACGGCGCGTCGGTGCCCCAGGCTGCTGGCCTCGCGCACGCGGTCATCGATCTGCGTGGATTCGGTCACCGTGCGGCTCTCGTCGGGCCGGTAGGTGTCCATGGCCGCGAGCGTGAGGGTGCCGCTCAGCGCCTCGGTTTGGAGGTTGCGCAGCCAGTTGACCTGGCTCGAGGTGTGGCCGTGCTCGCTGCTGGCCGTGAGCTTGAGGTCGTCGGGGATGCCGCGGCGGCCTTCCCGCAACACGATATTGATGGTGCCGGCGATGGCGCGTGCGCCGGTTTCGGCCGTGGGCGCGCGCAGGATCTCGATGCGCTCGACCTGCTCGGGCGTGAGCTGATCGATCGAAAACCCCGGTGGCACGCGCTCGCCGTCGAGCAGGATCTGGGTGTAGCCGCCGCCCAGGCCGCGCATGCGGATCGCGCCGCCGCGGCCCGGTGCGCCCTGGACGGTCACGCCGGGCAAGCGCTTGAGGACTTCACCCAGGGTGGCGTCGCCGTGTTTGTCGATTTCCTCGCGGCCGATCACGATCTTGGCGGCGGTCGACTCGCGGCGCTGCTCGGTGCTGTTGTCGCGCTGGCTGCGCACTTCCACCGTGCCCAGGTCGGTGACGCTGGACGGTGCATTCTGGGCCTGGGCCACGGACCAGGACGCGAGCCCCATCAGGGACAGCAAGGCCAGCAGCGGCGGCTGGCCCGGAAATTGGAGGGTCTTGGACATGCCCCGATTTTGACAGCGCCCTTTGACGCCCGTGTGAAGCGGGGACAAAGCCGGTGCGCCAGGCCCCGGGCTTCAGTCGACCGGCTTGAACAGGGCCGCGACCTTGCGTTTGGGCTTGATGTTGGCCGAGACCGAGGAGCGCACGGCCGGACGCTGTTGCTCCCACACCGGGGCGGCCTCGTGGGCGGTGGCCTCGTAGGGCTTGTCGAAGAAGGGATCGCGCGGGGCCAGGGCAGAGCGCGGGGCGCGGCGCTCGCGGGGCGCGTCCAGCACATCGCGCGGGTCGCGCTCGTCGCGGCGCGGGCGGCGCTCCTCGCGTTCGCCGCGTTCACCCCGCTCGCTGCGTTCGCCACGGCCACGGCGCTCGTCGCCACCGAGGTCGATGGCCTCGACCTCGATCTTTTTCTTGATCAGCTTCTCGATGTCGGCCACGAGGCGGTTGTCGCTGGGCGCGACCAGGGTCACAGCCAGGCCGCTGGCACCGGCGCGACCCGTGCGGCCGATGCGGTGCACATAGTCTTCGGCGTTGAAGGGCACATCGAAGTTGAAGACGGCGGGCACGTCCTTGATGTCGAGGCCGCGCGCGGCCACATCGGTGCAGACCAGCAGGTGGACCTCGCCGCGCTTGAAGGCATCCAGCGCCTTCAGGCGCTCGTCCTGGCTCTTGTCGCCGTGCAGCGCGCCGGTCTTGAAGCCGTCGCGCTCCAGGCTGCGGGCCAGGCGCGCGCAGCCGAGCTTGCTGTTGGTGAAGATGAAAGCTTGTTGCAGGCCGCGGTCGTTCAGCACCTTGCGGATCACGCGGCGCTTGTCGTCGTCCGAAGCGGCAAAAAAGCGCTGCTCCACGGTGGAGGCGGTTTCATTGGGGCGCGCGACCTCGATGGTGATGGGGTCTTGCAGGTAGCTGCCGGCCAGGCGCTTGATCTCGGGCGAGAAGGTGGCCGAGAACAGCAGCGTGGTCCGCTGCTTGGGCAGGTAGGACAGGATGCGCTGCAGGTCAGGCAAAAAGCCGATGTCCAGCATGCGGTCGGCCTCGTCGAGCACCACGTACTCGACCTGGTTGAGCACCACGTTCTTGGCCTCGATGTGGTCCAGGAGGCGGCCTGGCGTGGCCACCAGCACCTCGACGCCCTTTTTGAGCTCGGCGGTCTGCGGCTTCATGTCCATGCCGCCGAACACCACGGTGCTGCGCAGCTGGGTGTATTTGGCGTACAGCTTGATCTGCTGGGCCACCTGGTCGGCGAGTTCGCGCGTGGGCAGCAGCACCAGGGCGCGCACGGGGTGGCGGGCCGGCGAGGTGGAGGCGTTTTCGTGCTTGAGCAGGCGCTGCAGCAGGGGCAGCGAGAAGGCGGCGGTTTTGCCGGTGCCGGTCTGGGCGGCGCCCATGACGTCCTTGCCGGTCAGCACCACGGGGATGGCCTGTTCCTGGATGGGCGTCATGTTTTCGTAGCCCATTTCGGCCACGGCTTTGGCCAGCGAAGGGGCCAGCGGGAGTTGAGAGTAAGGAGTGCTCATTGCCCTCTATTGTCGCATTTCGGGTGTCCGGGGCGTTTTTGGCCCCTGCGGGGCAGGATCGGTTGGGGCAGCGTCCGGGTTCCTCAGGCTGCGGGGGTACGCAGAAATCGTCACCCGAACACCGCCCCAACCGATCCATGAGGGCCTGCGGCCCTCAAATAGCTGAGGCCCGAGAAGGGAGGGCGGTCCACGTACTGAAGAGGCCGGGGTCAGGGCTGGGGCCGGGTGACGATTTATGCGTACCCGCATCATGAGGAGCCCAGCCCCAGCCCTGACCCCGGCCGGCAGCCGAACGAAGGCAGCAAGCCTCAGGTCTTGGGCAAAGTCACACCCACCTGCCCCTGGTACTTGCCACCCCGATCCTTGTAGCTGGTCTCACACACTTCGTCGCTCTCGAAGAACAGCACCTGGGCGCAGCCCTCGCCCGCATAGATCTTGGCTGGCAGCGGCGTGGTGTTGGAAAACTCCAGCGTCACATAGCCTTCCCACTCCGGCTCAAAGGGCGTGACGTTGACGATGATGCCGCAGCGCGCATAGGTGCTCTTGCCCAGACAGACCGTGAGCACATTGCGCGGGATGCGGAAGTACTCCACCGTGCGCGCCAGGGCAAAACTGTTGGGCGGGATGATGCAGACATCGCTGTGGATGTCCACGAAGCTCTTCTCGTCGAAGTTCTTCGGGTCCACCACCGTGCTGTAGATGTTGGTGAACACCTTGAACTCGGGCGCGCAGCGGATGTCGTAGCCATAGCTGCTGGTGCCGTAGCTCACGATCTTCTGGCCGGCCGCGTTCTGGCGAATCTGGCCCGGCTCGAAGGGCTCGATCATGCCGTGCTGCTCGGCCATGCGGCGGATCCACTTGTCGCTCTTGATGCTCATCTTGCTCAACCTTGGGTGAATGCCGCATTGTAGGCAGGTCCGCCGGCCTGCCTTGCGGGCCGCTTCAGCGCGTGACCTTGCCGACCACGCCCTGCACCAGGTAGTTCATGTTGAGGATCTGCTCGTCCGTCAGGCGCTGGCCCTTGGGCAGGACTGGCTTGCCCTCGTTGTCGACGATGGGGCCGGTGAACGGGTGCAGCTTGCCCTCGCCAATCTGCTTTTGGCGCGCCAGCACCTCGTCCTGCACCGCCTTGGGCACCTTGGGGCCGAAGTCGCCGACGCGGATCATGCCCTCCTTGACGCCGCCCCAGACGCTGCCGCTCTTCCAGCTGCCGTCCATCACCGCCTTGACGCGGCGCGTGTAGTGCTCACCCCACTGGTGGGTGACGGCCACGATTTGCGCGTCGGGCGCGACCTTGCGCATGTCCGAGTGGTAGGCCACGGCCAGCTTGCCGCGCTCCTGTGCGGCGGCCATGACCGCGGTCGAACCGGTGTGGAAGGCCAGCACATCGGCGTCCTGGTTGAACAGGCTGATGGCGGCCTCGCGCTCCTTGGGCGGGTCGAACCAGGCGTTGAGCCAGATCACCTTGACGCTGGCCTGCGGATTGACCGAGCGCATGCCCAGCGTGAAGGCGTTGATGCCCTGCAGCACCTCGGGGATCGGGAAGCCCGCGACATAGCCCGCCACGTGGGTGCGCGTCATGCGCCCGGCCGCGATGCCGGCCAGGTAGCGGCCCTCGTAGTAGCGCGCGTTCGACGCGGCCACGTTGGGCGCGGTCTTGTAACCCGTGACCGACTCGAACTTCACATTCGGGAAGTCCTTGGCCACCTTGAGCGTGGGCTCCATGTAGCCAAAGCTCGGCGTGAAGATGATCTGATGGCCCTGGTTGGCGAGGTCGCGGATCACGCGCTCGGCGTCCGCGCCCTCGGGCACATCGGCCACGAACGTGGTCTTGACCTGATCGCCCAGGGCCTGCTCGACGGCCTTGCGGCCCTGGTCGTGCTGCTGGGTCCAGCCCGCCTCGGTGATGGGCGAGACATAGACAAAGCCCGCCTTGAGGGGCGTGCTCTGGGCGAAAGACAGGGGGGAGAAAAAACAGGCGGCCGCGAGCGCGGCTGCGAGGTTTTTGTACATGGTGTTCCTCTACATGGCCCCGGGCTTGGACAAAAGCAAAACCCGCCGGGGCGCGGGTTTGCCGTGATTTTAAGGGACAGCGCTCAATCGTTCTCGGCGAAGCGCGCAAAGACCTGCTTGAGCTCGTGCATCCAGCGGTGCTTGTCTGCTTCGGGGGCGAAGCTGGCTTCGAGGCTGTTGGCGGCCAGTTTGTAGGCCTCGCGCGGGCCCAGGTGCAGGGCCTCGAAGGTCTGCAGGTAGTTGTCGAGCAGGTAGCCGCCGAAATAGGCGGGGTCGTCGGAGTTGACCGTCACGCGCACGCCGGCCTCGAGCATCTGCGCGAGGTTGTGCTGGGCCAGATCGCCGAACACGCAAAGCTTGAGGTTGGACAGCGGACACACGGTGAGCGGCACCTGGGACTCGACCAGGCGCTGCATCAGGGCCGCGTCGTGGATGGCCTGCACGCCGTGGTCGATGCGCTCGACCTTGAGCACATCGAGCGCGCCCCAGATGTAGGCCGGCGGCCCCTCCTCGCCCGCGTGCGCCACCGCGTGCAGGCCCAGGGCGCGCGCCCGCGCGAAGACGCGCTCGAACTGTTCGGGCGGGTGGCCCCGCTCGCTCGAATCCAGGCCCACGCCAATGAAATGCTCACGCCAGGGCAACGCGGCTTCCAGCGTGGCCAAGGCGTCCTCTTCGGGCAGGTGGCGCAAGAAGCACAGGATGAGGTCGGCGCTGAGGTTCAGCCAGCGGCGCGCGTCCAGGCAGGCGCGGCTCAGCCCCTCGATCACCGCCTGCATCGGCACGCCGCGCGCGGTGTGGGTCTGCGGGTCGAAGAAGAGTTCGGCCCGCACCACGCCATCGGCCTGGGCCCGCTCGAAATACGCCCAGGCCATGTCGTAGAAATCCTGCTCGGTCAGCAGCACGCTGGCGCCCGCGTAGTACAGGTCGAGAAAGCTTTGCAGGTCGGTGAACCGGTAGGCCGCGCGCAGGGCCTCGACGTTGGGGTACGGCAGCTCCACCCGGTTGCGCCGGGCCAGCGCGAAGATCATCTCGGGCTCGAGCGAGCCTTCGATGTGGATGTGCAGCTCGGCCTTGGGCATGGCGCGCAGCAGGGCCGGCATGCGCTGGGGCGCGATCGCGTGGACTTTGAACATGGGTTCCTCCTGTTCGCGGGATGCTCGCGCGCTGCCTGCCCGGCGTCAAGCGCGCGTGGCGAGCGCGTCGCGCAGCCGCTCGGCCTGGCGCGCGAGCACCTCGGGGGGCGGGTTCTGGCGCGGCCAGCTCAGCCCCACGCCGTCGCCCGCATGGCGCGGCACCACATGCAGGTGGAAATGGAACACCGTCTGATCGCCTTCGCGGCCATTGGCCTGCAGCAGCGTGAGCCCGGGCGGGTCGAACACCTGCTGCACGGCCTGCGCGAGCCGCTGGGCGCTGCGCATCGCGGCCGCCGCCTCCTCGGGCGTGAGGTCCAGCAAGGTCGCCGCGTGGCGCCGGGCGGCCACCAGCACATGGCCCGGGTTGACCTGGCCGATGTCCATGAAGGCGACGGTGAGCGCATCCTCGTGCACGCGCGCGGCGGGGATTTCGCCCGCGATCAGGCGGCAAAAAATGCAGGTGCCCGGTGGGCTGGTGTGGACGAACAGCGGCATGGGTGCATCCCGGGGTGAAGGAAACCAAAAGGGGCTGCCGCAGCAGCCCCTCGCACAGCTCAGCGCCGCATCACTTGCCGCTGGGGATCTTGCCTTCCACGCCCTTGACGTAGAAGTTGATGCCGCCAAGGAACTTGTCGTCGGCGACAGCGTCCTTGGCCAGCACTTCCTTGCCGTCCTGGCCGAGGATCGGGCCCTTCCAGATCACGAAGCTGCCGTCCTTGAGGCCGGCCTTGACCTCGTCGAGTTTCTTCTTGGTCTCGTCGGGCACATCGGCGGCCACCGAGACGAAGTCGATCGCGCCTTCCTTGACGCCCCACCAGGCGGCCTGGTTGCCGGCCCACTTGCCTTCGAGCACTTCACGCACGGCCTTGGTGTAGTACGGACCCCAGTTGATCACGGCCGAACCCAGGTGGGCCTTGGGGCCGTAGGCGGTCATGTCGCTGTCCCAGCCGAAAGCGCGCTTGCCCTTGGCTTCGGCGGTCTTGAGCACGGCCGGCGAATCGGTGTTTTGCATCA
>JACCDU010329292.1_pt1 | contig 21917 bp, 20 predicted proteins | sample 7446081 | NCBI WGS metagenome assembly JACCDU01 (sample SAMN15323447, study PRJNA562643) | freshwater metagenome | isolation source: river surface water | place: USA:Blue River Watershed | collected 2017-08-17
CCACCAGCATGCCCACCACACCCCAAACCACCGTCATGATGGCGAACTGCCGCACAACGGTGTCGTTGTACGAAGTTGCCTGCATATTGGCAAATTTCATTTTCACCTCTTCTTTTTAAAAACTACTTCCCAAGTGTGCCCGGGTATACACCGAGCACACTTGATGCATATCAATCGTCACGCAAAATGCGCTCGCCTTCGGCCTCAATGTCCTCAAATTGCCCTCGGTGAATGGCCCACCACAGGCCAGCCAAAATGAAAAACACCAGACCAACAGACAGCGGAATCAGCAAATACAAAATATCCATGCCTTGTCCTTCATGCTTTCACAGCAACAAGCGTCACATCTTGTGACAGGCGCAGCGCATTGAGCACCACCAAAAGCGAACTCAGGGCCATGCCCAAACCAGCGGCCCAAGCTGGCAACCAGCCCATCAAGGCCAGGGGAATGCACGCGGCGTTGTAGCCAGCAGCCCAAAGCAGGTTTTGTTTCACAATGTGCAACGTCTGACGGCTGCGCAACAGCGTGGCCACCAGCACCCCCAGCTGACCGCCCATCAATACAAAATCTGCCTTCGATTGCGCCAATGGGACCGCCTGACCCAAGGCGAATGACACATCAGCACCCGCCAACACCGGGCCATCGTTCAGCCCATCCCCGACCATGGCCACATGGTGCCCACGGGCCTGCAGAGCTTTGACCGCCTGGAGTTTGTCCTGAGGGCTGCACGCCCCTTGTGGATCGGCAATGCCCACCATGGCGGCAACCTGAGCCACGGCATTGGGGGCGTCGCCCGAAAGCACTTTCACGGTCAAGCCCAGCGCTTGAAGTTGGGACACCACCTGCGCGGCCTCTGGACGCACCTGCTCGGCCAACTCAAAAGTGGCCAACCAGCCCGCATCGTCGGCCAAGCTCACTTGCAAACGGGCCGTATCGCTGACCGGTGCCTGGCAAAAAGCAGCCGATCCCAGACGCAAATTCAGTAAGGCATCGGTCCCGTGCAAAACACCTTCAACACCCTGCCCGGCCCGTTCGGTCACGGCCTGGGCTGTCAGGGCCTCCAAAGCTGGCAAGCCGCCTTGCGTTTGCGCACGCCGCCGAGCCTCTGACCAGAGGGCGCGCGAGACGGGATGAAGCGAGTGGCGCGCCAAGCTCGACGCCCATTGCAAGGCTTGCTGCGCTGAGACACCCGACCGCGTACGGATCTCAGCCACCTCAAATGCATCCTGGGTCAAAGTGCCGGTCTTGTCGAAAATGACGGTGTCGATGGCTGCAAGGTTTTGCAAAGCCTCCAGACGCCGAACCAGCACCCCGCTGCGCGCCAGCGCTCCAGCAGTTGCCAACATGGCTGCGGGCGTGGCCAAAGACAGCGCGCAAGGGCATGTGACGATCAGCACGGCCACCGCCACCATCAAAGCATGGGCCGGATCCCGGGGCCACCAATAAATTGCCGACCCCAGGGAGGCCAGCAAAACAGCGATCAAAAAGGGCTTGGCCCAACGGTCCACCAGCAAGGCCATCGACGGCTTGGACAGCGAGGCACTCTCCATCAAGGACACAATCTGGGCGTAGCGGGTGGACGCCCCCACCTGTTCAATGAGCACCTCGATCGTGCCACTCAGGTTGTGACTGCCTGCGATCACCCGGTCGCCGGCTTGCCTGGCCAAGGGACGGGACTCCCCCGTCAACAAGGCTTCATCCACCTGGGTTTGCCCTGCCAGCACGCGACCGTCTCCCGCCAGTGCTTCGCCGGGCAAGACCTCGATCACATCCCCCACAGCCAAGCGGCGGATCGAGACCAGCTGCCACTGCCCATCGGGCATGCGTTTGCGCACACTGTCTGGCAAGCGGTTGAGCACCGCCTCCAGGGCTCCGGCTGTGCGGTCACGCAAGCGCAATTCGAGCCAGCGCCCCATCAGCAAGAAAAACACAAACATGGTCAGCGAGTCGAAATAAACCTCGGCCCCAAAGGGCCCATCCGGCTCAAAGGTGCCCAGGCTACTGACCACAAAGGTCACCACCATGCCCAAGGCCACCGGCAAATCCATGCTGACTTGGCGATGCCGGAGATCGCGCCATGCACTCGCCAAAAATGGGGTGCAAGAGAAAAAAATCACCGGCAAAGACAACACCCAGGAAGCCCAGCGCAGCAAATGAAGCATGTCCGGGGTGATGTCGCCTGGCTCAGAGACATAGGCTGGCGTGGCGTACATCATCACTTGCATCATGCACAGCGCCGCCACCGACAGACGCCAGACCATGCGACGCCCTTCCTGGCGGCGTCTTTCGTGGGCATGGGCATCGTTGGCGGGAATGGCTTTGTAGCCAAAACGCTCAACCGAGCGCATCCACTGCGATGGTCGGGTCTGATCGGGCGACCAGACAATTCGCCCCCGGTGGCTGGCCGCACTGACTTGAACCGATGCCACCCCCGGCACCGAACGCAAAGCATCTTCAATCGTGATCGCGCATGCCGCGCAGTGCATACCCTCAAACACCACACTGGAGCTCCAGCAGCCGGCCTCCGATTTTTCCGGCAAGCTGAAGGCCGCCCATTCTTGCGGGTCGTCCAGCAGCTGCATGCGCTGCGCTTCATCGGCTTGCGTCGCCGAATCCTGCTCAATGGATGCGGGCATGGCAGGCGGAGGCAGAACATGGCTGGAGGACATGCCTGAACGATACGCCAAGGCGCCGACCAGAAGCTTGACATGCATCAAGAACACCACTGGCGAGAAGTCTTAAACTGAGAACCTCAACAACTCTGAGGAGCACTCACATGTACCAACGCATTCTTGTGACCACCGATGGATCCACCTTGTCCAAAAAAGCCGTCGCCAGCGCGATCCAGCTGGCCGCGACCTGTGGTGCAGAACTGGTGGCCATGAAGGTGGTGCCCCGCTATCCGCAAGCTTATTTCGAAGGCAGCATTCCTTTGTCTGTCGCCGAAGTGGGTCGCATTGAAAAGCAATGGACCGAAGCTGCGCAAGCCACACTGGACACGGTTCAAAAAGCGGCCAAAGCCAAGGGCGTGACCATGAAATCGGTCACCGTGAAATCCGATGTGGTGTCTGACGCCATCATCGCAACCGCCAAAAAGCAAAAGGTCGATCTGATCGTCATGGCATCGCATGGCCGCAAAGGCATCAAACGCCTGCTTCTGGGCAGTGAAACACAGCAGGTCCTGACGCATTCGCACATCCCTGTGCTGGTGCTGCGTTAAGCCACCCCGACCGAATTTCTTCGGTCAAAATGGCCCCACAAAAAAGACCGCCCAAGCGGTCTTTTTTGCATCGTGGTGCAACGCTTCAGGCAAACAACGTTTTGTACTGCTCGCGCAGCAGGTTCTTTTGCACCTTGCCCATGGTGTTGCGCGGCAACTCCGACACCACAAAACACTTTTTCGGAATCTTGAAATTGGCCAGTTGCGCTTTGAGGTCCGCAAGAATGGCGTCGGGCTGCACGGTCGCACCCGGCTTGGCGATCACCACCGCCACGCCCACCTCGCCAAAGTCGGGGTGCGGCACGCCCACGACAGCACTCTCGGCCACGCCCTTCATCTCGTTGATGTAGCCCTCGATCTCGGCCGGGTACACGTTGTAGCCACCGCTGATGATCAGGTCTTTGCTGCGCCCCACAATGGTCACATAACCGCGCTCATCGACCTTGCCGACGTCACCGGTCTTGAAATAACCATCGGCCGTGAACTCCTCGGCGGTCTTCTCGGGCATGCGCCAGTAGCCTTTGAACACATTCGGTCCTTTGACCTGAATCCCGCCAATTTCGCCCACGGGCAAATCCTGCCCATCGTCACCGCGCACACGCAAGGACACACCCGGCAAGGGGAAACCCACGGTGCCACCGCGCCGCTCCGATTGTTGGGCATACCGCTTGTCTGCGGCATAGGGATTGGACGTGAGCATCGCCGTCTCACTCATGCCGTAGCGCTCGAGGATGGTGTGCCCCGTGCGCTCCTGCCATTCGGTGAAGGTCTCAATCAACAAGGGGGCCGATCCTGCAATGAATAAGCGCATGTTTTTCACCGCCGCCTTGTTCAAGGCAGGCTCGGCGAGCATGCGCACATACAGCGTGGGCACCCCCATGAACACGGTGGCCTTGGCCATGTGCGCAATGGCGCGCTTGGGGTCGAATTTGGCCATCCAGATCATCTTGCTGCCGTTGATCAAGGCCCCATGGATGGCCACAAACAAGCCATGCACATGGAAGATCGGCAACGCATGGATGAGCACATCGCCACGGCCTTCAGGCCCTCCGCTTGCCGTCCAGCCCCAATAGTCCTTGAGCGTCAGCGCATTGCTCAGCATGTTGCCGTGCGTGAGCATGGCGCCTTTGCTGCGGCCTGTGGTGCCACTGGTGTACAAGATGGCCGCCAGATCATCGGCCTGACGCGGCACAACCTGGTGCTGATCGCTGTGGTGCGCCGCACGGTCAAGCAAGCTGCCGGTGCGGTCATCGTTCAAGGTGAACACATGCTGCGTGCCTGCCTTGAAGGCGATCTTGCTGACCCAACCAAAATTGGCACCACTGCACACCACCACGGCGGGCTCGGCATTGCCAATGAAGTACTCGATCTCGGCGCTTTGGTAAGCCGTGTTGAGTGGCAAAAACACATACCCGGCTCGCAGCGTGGCCAGGTACAGCATCATGGCTTCGACCGATTTTTCGACCTGCACCGCCACCCGGCTGCCTTCAGGTAAATCGAGCGATTGCAGCAAATTGGCCATCATGGCCGTGGCGCGGTCCAGATCCGACCAGCTGTAGCGCAGACCTTCATCGGTCTCTACGGCTGTGGCCGTCCCATCGGTCGGGAATGCCGCGCGCAAAGCAGAAAACAAGTTGTGAGAGCTCATGAGAAAAACTTCAAATACTGAACAACGGGCCTGTCACAGCCCAACGAAAAACATCGCACCCAGGTCAATCCAGTTTGGCCCCTGAAGCCTTGACCACTTGCGACCACTTGGCCAATTCTTTCTTAATGAAGCCATCGAATTGCGCCCCGGTCAAATTCGGGAACTCGGCCCCCTGACTGGTCCAAACGGCTTTGGCATCGTCGGCCAGGCATGCCCGGCGAACCTCTTCCACCATGCGCGCCTGTGCTTCTGCGGGTGTGCTTTTGGGGGCCCAGATGCCGTACCAAGTGGACACGGTGTAATCGGGCAAACCGACTTCGGTGGAACAAGGCACATCGGGGAAGGCGGGGTTGCGTTTGGTACCCGAGACCATCAAAGCCCTGATGCGCCCACTCTTGATGTGCGCGGCCGAAGACCCCAGACCGTCGAACATCATGTCCACGTTGCCGGCAATCAGGTCCTGCAAGGCGGGACCGGCACCTCGGTAAGGGATGTGGGTGATGAAGGTTTTCGACTGCAGCTTGAACAGCTCTCCCGCCAGATGGTGCGAGGTGCCTCCGCCAGCCGAGCCATAGTTGAATTGGCCGGGGCTCTTTTTCACCAAATCCAGGAAAGCCTTGAAATCGACGTGGGGAAACTTCTTGGGATTGACCACCAGCACTTGCGGCACGTTGGCCACCAGGATCAAGGGCACCAAGTCACGCTCCAGGTCGTAATCGAGCTTGGGGTACATGAATGGCGCAATCGTGTGGTGCACAGCGCCCATGAAATAGGTGTAGCCATCGGGCGATGCCTTGGCTGCCACCCCCGCACCCAAAGTGCCACCGGCCCCTCCCCGGTTGTCGATGATGAGCTGCTTGCCTGTCAATTTGGAAAACTGCGCCGACATGGGCCGAGCAAACGCATCCGTCCCGCCGCCGGCTGGAAACGGCACGATCAAGGTCACCGGTTTGGCAGGCCATGTGCTTTGGGCTTGGGCAACGCCCACCCCCGCCGCAGCCACCGAAGCCGCAAATTTGAGAACGCTTCGGCGCTCCTGGTTGAAGTTGAATGCAGTCATGTTGGTCTCCTTTTGTTGGAATGAACCCGTCAAAGCGGGTTTAGAAATACAGTCGCGCCACATCGTCTGAAACGGGCACCCGGCCTTGGGCCAAGCCCTGCCGATAACGGTCCAGTTTGCGCAAATCGTACAGATAGTTGACCATCAGGCCAAACGACTGCTTGATGCCCTTGGCGGACAAGTCTGCCGCCCAGTTGATCTGCTCGACACGGGCCCCATTGCCCAAATGAAAGCGGGCCACCGGGTCTGTGGGTCGGTCATCGCTGAGCTCTTGACCCAAGTAATGGGCTGCGCACCCCATCAGCCACTGCCGCAGGGCGGAGCGCTCAGGCAAGGTCGGCATCAAGTCGAGTGCAGACAGCACATGCTCTGCCGATGCCGGCTCGAAGCCCACCGCGCGACCGAGTTGGGTCTGCAATTTTTCAGGGGTTTGAGCCAACATGCGCCCAGCGTTTTTGTTCAGCCAGGCGCGAAAGCCAGGAATGGGTGACAAGGTGGCGAAGGTTTTGAGTTTTGGAAAATCGGCACGCAAGGTTTCCACCACACGCTTGATGAGCGAATCCCCAAAACTCACGCCTTTGAGACCTGGCTGCGTGTTACTGATGGAGTAAAAAATGGCCGTGGTGGCCTTGCTCAGGTCCACTGCTTCGGCCGACTCGTCCAGCAAAGGGCTGATGCTGGTGGCGATCTCGTTCATGAAGGCCACCTCCACAAAAATCAGCGGCTCATCGGGCAAGCGTGGGTGGAAAAACCCGTAGCACCGTCGGTCCGAATCGAGGCGGTTTTTCACATCGCCCCAGCTTTTGATGTCGTGCACGGCTTCGTACTTGATCAGCTTTTCCACCAAGCTGGCCGGCGAATCCCAGCTGATACGACGCAACTCCAGAAAGGCTACATCGAACCAGGTCGTGAACAAGTTCTCCAGCTCGGCCTCCAGTGCCAACAAGCGTTTGTTCGACTTGAGCGCCGGCATCAACTCCTGACGCAAATCCACCAGGAAACGCATGCCTTCCGGAAACACAGCAAAGCGCTGCAACAAACGGGTTCGCGGTGAGACAAGGGCCTTGCGCAGACGTATCTCGGCCACCCCTTCGTCGGGCGAGCCCACGGCGGCTTCGTATTGTTCACGCGCAGACTTGACCTTGCTGGCATCGGGCGCAAACTGCTCACTCATCAACAACCAACAATCTTGGCGTTGCTCAGGCGTGGCTTTGGAATACCACTGGGCCACGCCCCGAGCTCGCTTGCCACCTTCGACCTCGCTCACGCTGGGGTCCACAATCGCCTGCAACTCGGTCAGGGTGCGCCGCAATCCGCGGGGCGACAGGGCTTCTTCCTTGTGGCGCAAAGTGGCATTGAGCCGCTCACGCGAAGACCGCATCTGACTATCCTTGTCCGTGGCAGGCTTGGCGCTGCGGCCCTCTTGCCTCGCGTCTTCACGCTTGCCGGCAGGCAGCCAACCGGCCACAGTGCGGCCAATCCATTCGGATGTACTCATATCGCGACTCCAAGCTTGTCGTGTTCTGTGCCGACGGCCGCAATGCGGCTTTTTTGTTGGCGTGCGAGTTGCCGCAAAGCCTCCCGCTGCCGGATCAAATGGGTCCGCATGGCCGCCTCTGCGCCCTCGGCATCGCGCGCCTTGAGGGCAGCAAAAACAGCCATGTGTTCAGCCAAGGACTGCGCCAAACGCCCCGGTGCATTGAGCTGCTGCAAGCGTGCGAGCTTGAGGATTTTGCGCAAATCACCGATCACCTGCGCCAACCATTTGTTGCCTGCGATGGCGATGATGGCTTCGTGGATGGCGTAGTTGGCCGCATAGTAATCCGGGATGCGGCCTTGAGCGGCGCTGTCCTGAAGCTGCCGATGCAAACCCTCCAGTGCGGCGATATCGGCATCGCCTGCTTCCAAAGCCGCTTCATGGGCACAACGCCCTTCGAGCAAAGCCATGACCGGAAAAATGTCATCAAGGTCCTGCTCGGTGACTTCGTTGACAAAACACCCCCGGCGAGGCTCATGCCGGATGAGCCCTTCTGCCGTCAAGACCTTCAGGGCTTCGCGCAAGGGCGTGCGCGAGATGGCCAATTTTTCGCACAAGCGGCTTTCGTCCACAAATGCCCCAGGCGGCAGCTCGCCAGCAAAGATCAGGTCCCGCAGTTGCTGCGCCACCTGATCGTGCAATGAATTGACGTGCCCTGCCATGCTGGAATTGCCTTGAATAATTTTCTGTAATTACACGTAATTACAACCGAACCCTGTGCCGTTTGTCGACCCTCAAACAAGCCTCACAAACCCGGAATAACCCTGATCTGCACGCCCGCCAACACAGGAGGGAAACTGGGCAATTCACGCATCGGCGACACCAGGATCGTTTTTTTGCAGCTCAAAATGCGCACATTCGAAACACCACAAAGACGCTTGGTATTGCCACCCCTTGCCTGGGTCTGAACCACAAACTGCCATGACCGACATCACCGACTTCAACGCCAGCGAACTGTCTGAGCGCATCCACCAAAGGCAATTCTCTTGCACCGAGGTCATGCAGGCTTACCTGCAGCGCATCCAGGCGCTCAATCCAAGCTACAACGCCATCGTCAATCTGGCGTCAAGCGACACCCTGTTGGCTCAAGCGCGGCAGTGCGACGATGAACTGGCGCAAGGCCAGTCGCGCGGCTGGCTGCACGGCATCCCGCAAGCCATCAAGGACACCGGGCACGCTGTGGGTTTTCCGACCACCCTGGGCAGCCGTTTGTTGGCCGGGCAAATGCCCCGTGCCGACAGCATCATGACCGCGCGCATGAAAGCCGCAGGTGCCCTTGTGATCGGCAAGACCAACATGCCCGAGTTGGGCTTGGGCTCGCACACCTTCAACACCTTGTTTGGTGCCACCCCCAACGCCTGGGACACCGCCGTGAGCGCAGGCGGCAGCAGTGGTGGCGCGGCCGTGGCGCTGGCCCAGCGCCTGCTGCCCGTGGCTGATGGTTCGGACTTCATGGGCAGCCTGCGCAACCCGGCGGGCTGGAACCACATCTTTGGCATGCGCCCTTCGCAAGGCCGCGTGCCCTACGGCCCGGGTGCCGATGTGTGGGTGGACCAACTCGGCACCGAAGGCCCCATGGCCCGCAGCGTGCGCGACCTGGCCCGACTGCTGGCCACGCAAGCAGGCCACGACCGGCGTCAACCCCTTTCGATCAACGCTGCGCTGGACGTCTCGGGCATCCAGTACACGCCCGATGCACTCCAAGGCCTTCGGGTCGGCTGGCTGGGGGATCTGGGTGGTCATCTGGCCATGGAAGACGGCATTGTGGGTGTTTGCGAAGACGCCCTGCGTGGGATGCAAAACGCAGGCGCCCACATCGAGCCCACGGCGCCGAGCTTTGACCCTCAGGCTCTGTGGGAATGCTGGCTGGTCTGGCGCCGTGCACTGGTGGGCCCCAAAGCCGCTGCGCTGCTGCAAATGCCCAATGCCCGCGAAACACTCAAACCTGAAGTGCTGTGGGAATACGACAACTCCATCAAGCTGTCTTACATGGATTTCCAGCTGGCCAGCCAGCGACGCACCGGGTTTTACAACCACCTGCTGCAGATGTTCGAACGCTTTGATGTGCTGGCCCTGCCCGTGGCGCAGGTCTGGCCCTTCCCTTTGCAAGAGCGCTGGCCGCAAAAAATCGGCCATCGCGCAATGGACACCTACCACCGCTGGATGGAAAGCACCATTTACGCCACGCTGGCTGGCATGCCAGCCATCAGCTTGCCGGCGGGCTTTCATCCCAACCAGCCATGGCCCATGGGCATCCAGCTGATTGGCAAGCCGCAAGGCGATGTGGCTTTGCTGGAAGTGGCCGCAGCCTACGAAGCGGTGCGCAGCGAATGGCTGCAACGCCGCCCTGCCGCAGCCTGATCTTTCAATCGGTCAATTCCAGCACCGTGGTGTGGCCTTGCGCCATGGGCCATGTGAGACCCACCACCTTTTCGCCATTGAAAACACCCACCACGCTGCGCTGCGCTGCATCGGTCCAGCGCAACCGGCTTGCTGCACTGCCGGCACCGGGCGGCACGCCTGGCAAGGTGCTCTGGCCATCGAGGCTCATGACATCGCGACCGGGATCGAAATACCCGCGAGGGCGGATGAAACTCAACACCGATTGCGCGGCGCGATCGGCCTCCGAGGCGCGCTCTGGCCGCATGTGGATCAACTGACTCGACCGGGGAAAGGCACTGCGGTAGATGTGCGTCGTGGCATAACCGTTGGCCTGAATGACAAACTCATGCGTGGCATCGCTGCGTGTTTTGAAAGGCCCCCAATACCCATCTGCCCCCACCGTCTGCACATGCACCGCAGCGCCCACACGCTGGCCCGACAAGGGGTCGGTCCTGAAAACCTCCAAACGGGCACCGGTCAAAGGCAGGTTATTCACAAAGTTGCCTGACGCGGCATTCAGTGGGTCAACGCCCATGCCCACCAGCTTGCCGTTCAAAACCACTTCAGCTTGCTTGTGGATGGTCAGCTGGGGTGTGCGGCCTGTGATGAACCTGTAAGTCGCCTCGAAAGCAGGCTTTGAATAAGAGGTTTCGCGGTGGTCAATTTTGGGAATGACCACATTGACGGCGCCCTTGAGTTCCGGTCCATCAAACCCCACCAAGGTGGGCTTGCCCTTCATGCCCAACCAGAGGCCATCGGGTTGGGCAAATTTGTCGTTGTTGTCCGAGCGGATGGTCATCCACCGGGTTGGGCCACACACCTCATCACCTTGCGCGTTTTTGGGGGCGTTGAGTTGCCGCAGGAAGGGTCCAGTTCCTGAAAATTCGTTGGCCTCATTCAAGCCGGGAATGGCTTGTACGCCATGGTTGGGGGTGCCGCCCAAAATGGCGTGACTGACCACCGCTGAACCGCCTGCATTGCACACGAAATTGCGTATCGCATTGCCGCCACGGGAATTGCCCACCAAAACGACTTGCTTGGCACCCGTTCGACTCAAGACCGCCTGAACCTCTGCGCGCAAAAACGCCATGTGCTCGGCGGTGGATGTACGTCCGGCTTGGTCCTTGTTGTCCGCATCTCGCGCCAATGGATAGGGCACATCGATGGCATGCAGTCGTTCGCTGGGCCAGCCATTGGACTCAAAACGCCAGACAGTGGCTTGCCACAAAGCCGCCGAATCACCATTGCCATGGACAAACACGATGGGCGGACGGTCCGTGTCCGTGGCGAGCAAGGGCCAGGCACAGCCCCCCAAAAGCAAAGTGGAGAGCGAAACAAGACCCCAGGTCCGGCGTTGCAATTTCATGGTCATCCTTTGAGTGCTTGGCAAAAAGCACATCGTCGGCCATGTCTGCGCAGCAGACTGACTCCTACGTGTCAGCGACTGCGGTGTTCAGCGCGCCCACACCAGAACCAGAAAACCGCCCCCAAAACGATCATGGGCACACACAGCCATTGCCCCATGCTCATGCCCAGGCTGAGCAGGCCCAGGTGGGCATCGGGTTCACGGAAATACTCGGCCACGAAGCGGAACACGCCATAGCCGAACAGAAAGGCAAACGCCACCTGCCCCTGCGCGCGGGGTTTGCGTGCATACAGCCACAGCAGCACAAACAACAGCACGCCTTCCATCAGGAACTGGTAGATCTGCGAAGGATGGCGCGGCGCATCGCCTGCACCCCGAAAGACCATGGCCCAAGGCAAAGCGGGATCGGCCAGGCGGCCCCAGAGTTCGCCGTTGATGAAGTTGCCAATGCGGCCTGCAGCCAGGCCCGTGGGCACGCAAGGTGCCACAAAATCCATGACCTGCAAAAACGGCCGCTGGCGCGTGCGGGCAAACCAGACCATGGAAGCCATCACCCCCAGCATGCCACCATGAAAGCTCATGCCGCCTTGCCAAACGGCAAAAACTTCCAGCGGGTGTGCCGCGTAGTACCCCGGCTTGTAAAACAAGCAGTAGCCAATGCGCCCGCCCAGCACCACACCCAACACGCCCAGAAACAGGATGTCTTCCACATCCTGGCGCGTCCACGCAGAGAGCCGGGCAAAAGGCAGATGCTGCAGGCGGCGTGTGCCCAGCCAGTAAAACAGGGCAAAGGCCGCCAGGTAGGTCAAGCCATACCAATGGACAGCCAAGGGGCCCAGTTGCAGAGCGACGGGATCGATTTGAGGGTGGATCAGCATGATGAGCGATTGTGCCCGCTATTTCGCAGCGCTCACCGTGCGTTTCACACTGTTGCGTTCAGCCCAGCAGCGACAGGTCGCGCACCGCGCCCTTGTCGGCCGAGGTGGCCAGCAAGGCATAGGCCTTGAGCGCGGCCGACACCTTGCGTGGGCGGGGCAGCGCGGGCTTCCAGCCCAGTTTGTCCTGCTCGGCGCGGCGCTTGGCCAGCTCCTCGTCGCTCACCAGCACGTTGATCGAACGGTTGGGAATATCGATGCGGATGCGGTCGCCGTTGCGAACCAGACCGATGTTGCCGCCAGCTGCCGCTTCAGGAGAGCAGTGGCCAATCGACAGACCGGAGGTGCCGCCGGAAAAACGACCATCGGTCAGCAAGGCGCAGGCTTTGCCCAGACCCTTGGACTTGATGTAGCTGGTTGGGTAGAGCATTTCCTGCATGCCGGGGCCGCCCTTGGGGCCTTCGTAGCGCACGACCACGATGTCGCCCGCCTTGACCTTGTCGCCCAGGATGTTCTCCACCGCTTCGTCTTGCGACTCGACCACATGGGCCGGGCCTTCAAACACCAGCAGGCTGTCGTCCACGCCTGCAGTCTTGACCACACAGCCGTCCAGCGCGATGTTGCCGCGCAGCACAGCCAGGCCGCCTTCCTTGTTGAAGGCGTGCTCGATGGAGCGGATGCAGCCTTCGGCGCGGTCGGTGTCGAGGCTCGGCCAACGGGTGTTCTGGCTGAATGCGACTTGTGTCGGGATGCCTGCAGGGCCAGCCATGTAAAAGTGCTTGACCGCATCCGACGGGTTGCGGGCGATGTCCCACTGGTCAAGCGCATCTTTCATGGTTTTGGCATGCACGGTGGGCACGTCGGTGTGCAGACGGCCTGCGCGGTCCAACTCGCCCAGAATGCCCATGATGCCGCCTGCGCGGTGCACGTCTTCGATGTGGTACTTGTTGGTGTTGGGCGCGACCTTGCACAGCTGGGGCACGATCTTCGACATGCGGTCGATGTCGGCCATGGTGAAGTCGATCTCGGCTTCCTGGGCAATCGCCAGCAGGTGCAAGATGGTGTTGGTCGAGCCGCCCATGGCGATGTCCAGCGCGATCGCGTTCTCAAACGCCTTGAAGCCCATGGAACGGGGGAGCAAAGTGTCATCGCCCTGCTCGTAGTAGCGCTTGGCCATGTCCACGATGGTGCGACCGGCTTGCTTGAACAGCTGCTCGCGGTCAGCGTGCGTGGCCACCACGGTGCCGTTGCCGGGCAAGGCCAGGCCCAAGGCCTCGGCCAGGCAGTTCATCGAGTTAGCGGTGAACATGCCGGAGCACGAGCCGCAGGTCGGACAGGCCGAACGCTCGATTTCAGCCAGATCGGCATCGCTCACCTTGTCGTCGGCCGCCATCACCATGGCGTCGATCAGGTCGAGCTTCTTGAATTCCATGACTTGCGTCTCGGGGTTGGCCAGACGCACCTTGCCCGCTTCCATCGGGCCGCCGGAGACGAAGATCACGGGGATGTTCAGGCGCATGGCGGCCATCAACATGCCGGGGGTGATCTTGTCGCAGTTGGAAATACAGACGATGGCGTCGGCGCAGTGCGCGTTGACCATGTACTCAACCGAGTCGGCAATGATGTCGCGGCTGGGCAGCGAATACAGCATGCCGTCGTGGCCCATGGCGATGCCGTCGTCCACGGCAATCGTGTTGAACTCCTTGGCCACGCCACCTGCGGCTTCGATCTCGCGGGCCACCAGCTGGCCCAGGTCTTTCAGGTGCACGTGGCCGGGCACGAACTGGGTGAAGGAGTTGGCAATGGCGATGATCGGCTTGCTGAAGTCATCGTCCTTCATGCCCGTGGCGCGCCACAGGGAACGGGCACCGGCCATGTTGCGGCCTGCGGTGGAGGTCTTGGAACGGTAAGCGGGCATTGGGGGCTCCAGTCGAGGAAAACGTCAAAAACTGCCCAGATTATCGCCCAGCATGGCCTCTCGCTTTGCCCCCATGCCAATACCCACAGTCGCCAAGAAGTCAGCACACAGCCCCTTTGCTCGCGCTACACTGTCAACGAGTGAGCTTATCGGTTGGTCCTTCATTCATGAACTTATCAGCTGATACCGACCCAATGTGCTCCATTGCTTTTTTTATCTACGAGGAACCGTCATGAAAAAAATCGTTTTTGCACTGGCCTTGACCGCTGCTGCCGTTGCACCCGCCTTTGCCGACCAGGCACTGGCCACCGCCAAGAACTGCATGGCTTGCCACGCGGTGGACAAAAAAATCGTTGGCCCCGCCTACAAAGACGTCGCTGCCAAATACAAAGGCGACAAGGCTGCCGTTGACAAACTGGCCAGCAAAATCATCAAAGGCGGCGCTGGCGTCTGGGGTGCCGTCCCCATGCCAGCCAACCCCCAAGTCAGTGAAGCGGATGCCAAGAAACTGGCAACTTGGGTGATGAGCCAGAAATAACCGGCTCCTCCACAAAAAAGCCCGCTGCTACAGCGGGCTTTTTTGATGGGCCAGGCAGGAATCAAGGCCAGAAGGCCCCTGGTGCCCGTGAAAGATCACAAACCGATGGCGGCGATACCGGCTTTGGCAATCTGGGCATCTTCGTTCGACTTGACGCCGCTGACACCGACGGCACCCAGGCAAGCGCCGTCTTTCAGGATCGGCACGCCACCTTCGAGCATGCCTTCCACGGCGGGTGCCGACAGGAAGGAGTAACGGCCACCGTTGATGACGTCTTCGTAGACCTTGCTCTCGCGCTGGCCCAAAGCGGCGGTGTGGGCCTTGGCGGGGGCGATGTGCGACGAGATGGGGGGCGCGCCGTTCAGACGCTGGAAGTGCAGCAAATGGCCGCCTGCGTCCACGATGGCGATGCTCACCGCCCAGTTGTTTTTCTGGGCTTCGGCTTGGGCGGCTGCGGCAATGGCTTGCACATCGGACAGTTCGAGAACGGATTGGGTTTTCATGGCGAGTGTTTCGAAGGAAAAAAAGAAGCTGTAAGCATACACGGGCTCACCTGCATCCATTGCACACTTGCGCGCAAAAGTGCTTCACCCGGATAACCCTAGGCCTGCGCGGATATTGCCCGCTTGTGGCCACCCCACCCTACAATGCATCAGCCCTGAACACAGGGTTTGAACAGGAGAAACTCATGAGCGATCTTCGCACTTTGAACACCGCCGACTGGGGCCACGGCAGCGCGGCCACCCGCAACCGCGTGATGCGCAACACCTACTGGCTGCTGGCCTTGAGCCTGCTGCCCACCGTCTTGGGTGCCTGGCTGGGCGTGGCCACCGGCATCACCGCCTCACTGTCGGGCGGCCTGGGCCTGATCGTGTTCATGGCCGGGGCCTTCGGCTTCATGTTCGCCATCGAAAAAACCAAAAACTCTGCCGCAGGCGTGCCTGTGCTTTTGGGCTTCACCTTCTTCATGGGCTTGATGCTCTCGCGCATGATCGCCATGGTGCTGGGCTTCAAGAACGGCTCCGAGCTGATCATGACCGCCTTCGCAGGTACGGCTGGTGTGTTCTTTGTCATGGCCAGCCTGGCCAGCACCATCAAGCGTGACCTCTCGGGCATGTCCAAATGGCTGATGGTGGGCGCATTGGCCATCATGATCGGCGGCATCGTCAACGTGTTCGTCGGCTCCAGCGTGGGCATGATGGTCATCTCGGTCATGGCCATTGGCATCTTCAGCGCCTACATGCTGTACGACCTCAAGCAGATCATTGACGGTGGCGAGACCAACTACATCAGCGCCACCCTGGCCCTGTACCTGGACATCATGAACGTGTTCCAGAGCCTGCTGGCCTTGCTGGGCATCATGGGCGGCGAGCGCGACTGAAAACGCTTCACGCACAGCAAAAAGGCTCCCGAGGGAGCCTTTTTTCATGGTTCGTCGCCAGCCTCACGCCAGCTCGAACACCGCCATGCTCTCCACGTGCGCAGTATGGGCAAACATGTTGATGACGCCTGCGCTCACGCAGCGGTAACCCGCGCGGTGCACCAGCAAGCCAGCGTCGCGTGCCAAGGTGGCTGGGTTGCAGCTGACATACACGATGCGCTTGGGCGGGGTCCAGCCTTGGCGCAACTCATGGTTCTCGTGCAGCTCGGCCAGGGCCTTGGACAAAGCGAATGCGCCTTCGCGCGGTGGGTCCACCAGCCATTTGTCGGCCGTGCCATCGGCGACCAGCATCTCAGGCGTCATCTCGAACAGGTTGCGCGCCACAAAACTCGTGGGGGCCAGAGGCTGCCCTTCAGGTCGATCGGCCTGGTTGCGGGCGTAGTTGTCGCGTGAGCGGGCCACCAAGGTCTCTGCCCCCTCGATGCCCAGCACCTCGGCTGCCTGCGTGGCAATCGGCAAGGTGAAGTTGCCCAGACCGCAAAACCAGTCGATCACGCGTTCGTTCTTTTGCGCTTGCAACAAACGCAGCGCACGGGCCACCAGCACGCGGTTGATGAAAGGATTGACCTGCGTGAAATCGGTGGGGCGGAACGGCATGGTGATGCCAAAGTCGGGCAAGCCGTAGCTCAACTGTGGACCGCCCGTCTCGAGCAAATGCACCGTGTCCGGCCCTTTGGGCTGCAGCCACCATTGCACCTGGTGCTGCTCGCCAAAGGCGCGCAGTTTGGCCAGGTCACCCTCGCTCAAAGGCTCCAGGTGGCGCAAGACCATGGCGGTGACCTCATCACCGCAGGCCAGCTCGATCTGGGGCAAAGTTTCGCGCGCTTCCATATCGGCGATCAAGGCTCGCAGGGGCATCAACATGGCACTGACATGGGGCGGCAAAATGCGGCACACCTTCATGTCGGCAATGTAGCGGCTCTTGCGCTCGTGGAAACCAATCAGGACTTCACCTTTCTTGATCACATAGCGCACCGACATGCGGGCGCGGTAACGGTAGCCCCATGTGGGCCCCTCGATCGGGCGCAGCATGGTGTCGGCTTTGACTTTGCCAAGGTGCCAGAGGTTGTCTTCCAGCACGCGCTGCTTGATGGCCACTTGCGCTGAAGCTTCCAGGTGCTGCATCTTGCAGCCGCCACAAGCGCCACTGTGCAAACCAAAATGCGGGCAACCGGGCGTGACACGCTGGGAGGATTCCGAGTGGATCTCGGTGACGGTGCCCTGCTCCCAGTTGTTCTTTTTGCGACCGACCTGGACAGAGACCACTTCAAAAGGCAAGGCGCCTTCGATGAAAACCACTTTGCCGTCGGGACGGCGGGCGATGCCTTGGGCATCCATGTCCAGAGAGCCGACGCGCAACCAGCCTTCGGGCAAATCGTCGCTGTTGGGGGCTTCGTGTTGGGGGATGGAGAGTTCTTGTTTTTCGCTCATGCCCCAATTGTCTCATTGGGGCAGGCGCAAATTCAGACCCAGGCTTGCAGGTATGCCTGCCAATGCAGCTCTTGCCCGGCCAGGGCGGCCACATGGTCTTTGACGAACTGGATTTCCTGGGTGTATTCGGCCTCGGTCAAGCCGCCGCGCATCTTTTGAAAGCGGCAGTACAGCAAGTAGGTGTTCATCACATCGGTTTCGCAGTAGCGGCGCACTTCCTCGGTTTGCCCGGCCAAAAACTGCTCATAGACCTGCGAGCCGTCCATGCCCAGCTTGCCCGGAAAGCCGCACAGCTTGGCCAGCGCGTCCATGGGCGCGTTGTTGCGCGGCGTGTACTTGGCCAGCAGGTCCATCAGGTCCAAATGGCGCATGTGGTAGCGCGAAATGTAGTTGTTCCACTTGAACTCGCGGTCACTGCCATGGGTGCCCTCACCCAAGTCCCAGTATTTGTCGGCCACCACACCATGCTGCAAACCCCGGTAATGCAGCACTGGCAGGTCAAACCCACTGCCGTTCCAGCTCACCAGCTGGGGCTCGTGTTTCTCGATGGCATTGAAAAAAGTCTGGATGATGCGGCCTTCGCTTTGGCCGTCGCGGTCCACAAAAGAATGGACCCGCAGGCCTTCTGCGTTGCGAAAGACACAGCTGATGGCCAACACCTTTTGCAGGTACAAAGGCATGAAATCGCTTTGCCCATGGGCCGCACGTTCGGCCTTCCACTGGGCATGCACCTCGGCGTCAGACAACTCGGGCGATGCCGCGTTCAAACGCCGCCAGCCGGCCATGTCGGGAATGGTCTCGATGTCAAAGACCAGGACAGGCCAAGCCATGCGGGACTTTCAGCGTGCAGGCAAAAACTTGGCTGGATCGACCGGTTTGCCCTGACGGCGCACCTCGAAGTGCAGCTTGACGCGGTCGGCATCGGTGCTGCCCATCTCGGCGATCTTCTCGCCCTTGCGGACCTTCTGGTCTTCTTTGACCAGCAGCTTCTGGTTGTGGGCGTAAGCCGTCAGGAAAGTGTTGTTGTGCTTGAGGATGATCAGGTTGCCGTAGCCGCGCAGACCGGCACCGGCATACACCACCTGGCCATCGGCCGAGGCCATCACGGCGTCACCAGCCTTGCCTGAGATGTCCAGGCCCTTGTTTTTCGATTCGTCAAAACTGCCGATCAAAGCGCCACTGGAAGGCCAGATGAAGCCCAAACCTTCATCATTGCCGGCGCTTGGCTGAGGCGTCACAGCTTTTGCAGGCGACACCGCCGTGCTGTTGTCGGCGCTCATGGTCACGGGGCGAACCACCACGCCCGGCGCATCCACCGCCGCCCCCGGCGGGGCCACACGCAGGACTTGCCCGACTTCGATCACATCGGGATTGCTCAGGCTGTTCCACCGCGCCAAATCGCGCCACGCCTGGCCATTGTCAAGGCCAATGCGCATCAGGGTGTCACCACGCTGAACCGTGTAATAACCGGGTTTGCCAGCATTCTCTGAACCCGGCAAGGCCTTGACGGCATCAGCGGACGTGGTGCCGCCACCAAGCGCAGTACGACCTGCCCCCATCCGATCTTCCACGGGAGGCAACACGCGCGGAGAAGACGAGCACCCTGCCAGCACAGCAGAAAACACCGTGGTCAACACAAAAAACTGGATGCGATTCAAAGAGGACATGGGTTCATTCGTTCAAGCAACGCCTGATTTTAGAGGGACAAAATGCACAGCTTCAAGGACTTGACGCTCATATCCCTGATCTGTTTTGAGGATCACGACCAAGGCCTGATGGCCCGCGGGCGTGATCGTGGGGGCCACCAGTCGACCGCCTACGGCCAATTGATCCAGCCAAGTCTGAGGGACGGCTTCACCGCCTGCTGCCGAAATGATGCCAGCATAAGGCCCCCCCTTGGGATACCCCAACATGCCATCGCCAAAAATCAGATGGACATTGTGCAAACGCAAAGGACGCAGGTTTTCACGTGCCTTTTCGTGCAAACCACGCAGACGTTCAAGGCTGTACACCTCGGTCGCGACATGGCTGAGCACCGCCGCCTGATAACCGCACCCTGTGCCGATCTCCAGAATTCGGCCCAGCTTGCCCGTGGCACCTTGGCGCAACAATTCGATCATGCGCGCCACCACATTCGGCTTGGAGATGGTTTGGCCCAAGCCAATCGGCAAGCTGGTGTCTTCATAGGCCTGCCCGGCCAAAGCGGTTTCCACAAAGCGATGCCGCTCGACCGCACCCATGGCTTGCAAAACCAAGGGGTCCTTCAAGCCTTGCTCCGCCAACTTGCTGACCATGCGCGCGCGCACCGCCCCGGAATCCAGACCCAAGCCCGTCAGCGCGGGCACGGCACGGCGTGCTGAAACGGCAGAAGCTTGTGCCAGAAAAGGCTTGGCAGGCACATTGCTGCGCGCCGGACGCGCAGCACCTGCCGTGGGCAATTTGACGGGAAACCCTGGGCGCTGGCTCATGCAGACTCCGACACATGCAGGCGATCAAATGCCTGCGTCCACACATCGAGCGAGTGGTGCTCGGTCAAATCCACCTTGAGCGGTGTCACCACCATATGCCCTTGTTTGGCTGCGTGAAAATCTGTGCCATCGCTGTCGTCCATGGCTGGGCCCGCATTGCCGATCCAATACATGGTCTGACCTCGGGGATCCACTTGCGTGATCACCGGCTCTGCGGCATGGCGGCGGCCCAAACGGCAAATGCGGGGCGCTCTGATCTGATCCAAAGGCAAGTTGGGAATGTTCACGTTGAGCAACCAGGGCTGGGCCTGCAGCAAATCGCCTGACTGCATTTGCTGCACCAGATTTTTGACTTTTTGTGCCGCAGCGTCGACATGGGCCCAACCCTTGTCGATCTGGGACACGGCCATAGCGGGGATACCAAACAGGTAGCCCTCCATGGCGGCCCCCACCGTTCCAGAATACAGGGTGTCGTCGCCCATATTGGCACCGTTGTTGATGCCCGACACCACCAGATCCGGGCGGTAACCCAACAACCCTGTCAGGGCAATGTGAACGCAATCGGCAGGCGTGCCATTGACGTAACGAAAACCGTTGTCCGCACGGTGCACATACAAAGGCGTGTGCAGGGTCAAGGCGTTCGATTTGGCGCTGTTGTTGTGCTCAGGGGCAACGACTTCCACATCGGCGATGGTTTTGAGCGCTTCGTAAAGCGCCACGATCCCCTCTGCGCGAAAGCCATCGTCGTTCGAGATGAGAATTTTCATGTGGGGTTCCAGTGTGGACTCCGATTGTAGAGGCCCCTCCTCTGAGAGATGTGACAAAACGCAGCGAAATCCCGGTCGCTCGGGGGACATAAATTCAGCACGCCCATGCCTACCATCGTCCACAGTCCAAAACACGTACCTCAGGAGACATTGAATGCACGCATGGCTTTGCGAAAACCCCACTGGCGTTGACGCGCTGACCTGGAAAGAACTGCCCACCCCCACGCCAGCGGCGGGCCAGGTTTTGCTCAAAATTGAGGCCGCCAGCCTGAACTTTCCGGACCTCTTGATTGTCCAGAACAAATACCAGATGAAGCCCGAGCTGCCCTTCGTGCCCGGCTCTGAATACGCAGGCACCATCGAGGCCGTGGGTGAAGGCGTCACAAACCTGAAAGTAGGCCAGTCGGTGGCGTGCTTGTCAGGCACAGGCGGCTTTGGCACCCACACCCTGGCCCCCGCCAAGCTGTGCATGCCGCTGCCTCCGGGCTTTCCGGCGGTCGATGCGGCTGCTTTCATCATGACCTATGCCACTTCGCACCATGCGCTGGTGGACCGTGCGGCCCTCAAGGCCGGTGAAACCGTGCTTGTGCTCGGTGCTGCAGGCGGCGTGGGCACAGCGGCCATCCAGATCGCCAAGGCCATGGGGGCCAAAGTGATTGCCGCGGCATCCACCGATGAGAAATGCGCCCTGTGCAAAACGCTGGGTGCCGATGCCACCATCAACTACAGCACCGAGAACCTGCGCGATGCGCTGAAAACCTTGACCGAAGGACGCGGCCCCGATGTGATTTACGACCCTGTGGGTGGCGAGTTCGCAGAACCGGCCTTCCGCTCCATTGCCTGGCGTGGCCGTTATCTGGTGGTGGGTTTTGCCGGGGGCCCCATCCCAGCCTTGCCCTTGAATTTGCCTTTGCTCAAGGGCGCATCTCTGGTGGGCGTGTTCTGGGGCGACTTTGCCCGCCGCGAGCCTCAGGCCAATGCCGCCATGATGGCCGAGCTGGCCCAGTGGTACGGCCAGGGCAAGATCAAACCTGTCATTGACAGCACCATGCCCATGGCCGACCTGAAAGCCGCATATGCCCACATGGGTTCGCGCGGCGTCAAAGGTAAGCTGGTGATGGTCAACTGAAGCGGTCCACCCAAGAAAAAAGCCCTTGCATTGCTGCAAGGGCTTTTTTTATTTGGGGTGGCTGATGGGGCTCGAACCCACGACAACAGGAATCACAATCCTGGACTCTACCAACTGAGCTACAGCCACCGTAGAA
>JACCDU010791190.1_pt1 | contig 21915 bp, 23 predicted proteins | sample 7446081 | NCBI WGS metagenome assembly JACCDU01 (sample SAMN15323447, study PRJNA562643) | freshwater metagenome | isolation source: river surface water | place: USA:Blue River Watershed | collected 2017-08-17
AAATCCAGAATCTGATCTGTATCAGGCAAGAGCACGCCAGCGCGAGGGATCATCGCATGTTTACCAGCACCACCAGATTTCAAAACAAAGGTAACAAACCGCATAAACAATATCCTTGGGGCTTATACAAAATTGAGATGCCTGTGTATTTAGGCAACGCGATACTTGTTCAATATTTCGCGATTAATCTCAATTCCCAATCCCGGACCTGTTGGAATTTGAACAACACCTTTGTTTTGAACGATTGGTTCGACAGACAAATAGTCACGGAAAGGATTTTCACATTGCTCAAACTCTAGCAATGGAGGAAAGGGTCGGTAGCTTGGTGGCTGGTCAGGCAACGCACCTAAAAAATGCAAGGTTGCGGCTAGGCCAATCGCAGAGCCCCAAGCGTGCGGCACACACTCAACACCATGTGCACTGGCCAATGTCGCAATCTTGCGGCATTCGCTGATCCCTCCGGCAGCGCATACATCCGGCTGAATAATATCCATGGCCTTTCGAACAACGATATCTCTGAATCCCCAGCGAGTAAATTCATTTTCACCCCCGGCTACAGCCATATCCAAAGCCCTAGTTACTTCGACATAGCCATCAAGATCCTCTGGCGAAATAGGCTCCTCGAACCACTCTACACCCAGTTTTTCAAGTTCTCTGCCCAGACGGATAGCCTGCGGAACCGTAAAACAGTGATTTGCATCCACCATCAGACGAGCTTTATCTCCAAGTGCTTGGCGGACGGCAGCCACACGCTGGATATCAAGCTTCATATCCCCTAGTCCGATTTTCATCTTGATCGCAGTGAAACCCTCTTCTTGATATCCCTTAGCTTCTTCAACAGCCTCCTCGATCAATCTATTCATATCAATGAAATAGAGTCCCGTGGCATAACAATTCACCTCTGTTCGGAAAGAACCCCCGATCAGCTTATGAATAGGTTTACCCACTGACTTGCCAATGATGTCCCATAGCGCAATGTCAATGCCACTCATTGCACTGGTCACCATCCCTTTTCCGCCATAATCTTTGATACGGTTATAGAGATATTCCCAAATCACCTCGACATCAAACGCATCGCGCCCGATGATATGGGGTGCTAACTGCGTTTCAATGAATGCGCGTGCAACTTGAGAAGGCCCATAACACTCACCCCAACCAACGATGCCATCGTTGGTCTCAATTTCGACAATACAAGATCCTCGCGTCTTATAAAGCCACCCTCTGGACGAAGTGAAAGGGCGCTCGACTGGGGCCGCTACGACATGACAAGTCACTTTTTTAATAATACTCATGAGTTCTTTTTTTCCGTGATTGGTTCTAAATTCTGTGTCAATTTATTTCTTTTGATTGGCGAATACTTTTTCCCCAACCTCCACGAGAGCCGCCGTCACTCCAACAACCTCTTTGTTCAGGGCTTCTCCAGTTAGATTGTCGACCACGGCACTGCCCTCGGCCGACAGTTTCTTAAATCGTTCGCTCTGAATTGCTTCGCTGAACATCGCAATCAAACGATCTTGAACGGCCTGTGGAGTTTTTGCTGGAGCGACCAAGTAAGCCATCTGGACGAGAGGTCCATAAGGAAACACGTCATAGCCCTTGGACTTGAAAGTTGGAACATCTGGCATCGCCTGTAAAGGCTCATTGGCAAATACACCCAGTGCCCTCACAAGCTTGCCATCAATTTGCGCCTTACTCTCCGAAGGCTTGAGGACTGCTGCATTAATCTGACCACCTGCCAGATCTGCAATCACGCGTGATCCGCCTGTGTAAGGCGCCACAATGATCTCGCTCCCCGCAATACGGCCGGTCATGAGAGCAAAGATATGATTCAAATTATTGCTGCCAGGTGTACCAATCGATACTTTGCCCGGGTTCTTTTTAACAAATGCGATAAATTCATCCAGATTTTTATATGGACTGTTGTAGGGCACTAAAAGCAGCAGAGGATCGGTTGTGACTCTTGCGATTGAGGCAAACTCACTATTTCGCAAGGGAGTCAGGTTTTGCGCAATCAATGCCAAGGTTGAACTCGTCCCCATGCCAATTGTGTAACCATCTGGCTCTGCCCTGGCGACTCGTGTCATACCGATTGATCCTGTCGCGCCTGGTACGTTTTCCACCACAACCCTGATTCCCTTCTCGCCGAGAATGCTCGACAAGGCTCGCGCAGAAATATCATTTGAGCCACCCGCATTCCATGGCACGATCAGACGAATCTCTCTGCTCGGAAAAGTATTTTGCGCAAGAACAGGTGCCGCAACGGTCAGTGCAACCAATGATCCGACTAACGAACGGGCAATGCGTGAAAAGATGTTCTGTTTCATTCCAGCTGTCTCCTGATTCATGAAATTAAATTTCTCTATTTGTTATTTGTTATAACATACAACATTTGTGCAGTCGATGCAATTGCATTTGAATAAACCGCTTAAGTTATTTTGTTTGTCTTTCCATCAATAGAGCATAGACATCTGCTCGAGCACTTTCGATGTCTGCATGAATCGCAGCGGCGGCCTGATCAGCATCACGCCTTTTCAGTGCGTTCAGTGCATCCACATGGTGTGAATAGCGTTTCAATCCTGGCTTGTATTCTGGCAGTGCAAGATTCAAAGTTGGCCCGCATCTTAGCCAGGCGCCTTCAATCACATCCTGAACGATGGGCAACTGGCTGATTTTGTAAATGCCGAAATGGAATCGATTATGTGCAGCAAGATACTTTGCACCCTGAGCAGTCTCAATCGATTTTTTCATATCGAGCATCGAGCGCTCTAACCCTTCAAGCTCTTCAGTTGTCGCCAAACGGGCAGCAGCCGCAGTAGCCATAGGTTCGAGGTTTGCTCGTATTGCCATCAGCTGATCAAATTGATGCGCGTCCAACAAAGGAACAGTGGCCCCACCGCCTTGCCCTACACCCCCACGATCCAGCACCTTTTCAGCAATCAAGTGATTCACAGCATCACGGACAGGCGTCAAACTGATACCAAGCTCATCAGCCACATCCCGCAAAATGATCCGAGCACCTGGGGCATAACGCCCTTCAAGCAGCGCTGCTTTGAGAGTCAAGTAGGCCTGATCCCAAAGGGTACGACGCTCGATAGGCTTTAGAGACTTGGGACGAATCATGGATTAGACCGAGAAGATTTGATCGGATTGTACTCAGATGATTCAAAGCAGCGCTAGTTCTATTCAGTTTGAGCCTCTAGCCTTATCTCCTCATGCCTGCATATATCAATTAGATTTTGCGTGGCAGGCGAAAGCGTTTTATTTTCCATCGTAATAGCACATAGCACCCGAGAAAAAGCTCCATCCGAAAATGCGATCTCAGTCACCTCTGAGGTTTTGTAAGCTTGAAATAATGAACGGGGAAGTATTCCAATTCCATGACCCGCAGCGATAAAACTAACCATTGAGCTGATACGCTCAACTTCAAAAACAGGTCTGATTTGATAACCGCGAGACTTGTAAGCCGACTCAATCAGTTGTCGGACATTGCTATCAGCCTTGAGGGATATGTGAGGATATTGAGGAAGTTGGGACCATTTCACATTTTTGTTTTTAATAAGTGGATGTTTGATTGGGCAAATTAAAACGAGCTGATCAGTAAATAATGGCTCTTGTTTGAGATCTTTAGCTGTTTCTTTTTTAGGAGCAAAAGCTACGTCGACCTTCTGACTCCTAAGCATTTCAATGCATTGTTCAAATAGCTCTTCGTAAAGAGTAATTTGAATATCCGGGTAAATCTTGGTGAATTTCTTCAGAGCTCTAGGCAATAACTTTGCCATCACGGAAGGGGAAGCCGCGATAGAAATTGCCCCCTGTCGTCCCTCGACGAGTTCGGCAGTTTCGCGCATCGTTTGATCAAATGATTCCAACAGTTTTTTCGCCATTGGAAGAAAACTCAACCCTAATTGAGTGAGCGCAACGCTTCGCGTATGGCGATCAAAGAGACGTCCCCCAATGGATTGTTCTAGCTGTTGCACAGCGGTACTAAGGGCTGGCTGTGAAATATGAAACGCTTCGGAGGCCTTGCTAAAACTTAATGAGTCAGCCACGGTGATAAAGACCTCGAGCTGACGAATGGTCAAATGTCGACGTGATGTATTTATTTGCATTATTTATATATAGATAAATAATAACTATAAAATTTAATAAATATAACACTATGCTTACTCAAAAAAATCGATCATTAAAGTGATCGTCACTACCTCAATGGAGACTAAAAATGAATCAAACAGTTGCCTCGCGCGAAACTATAAAAATTACGCCACTCGACGGAGCACTCGGTGCAAACGTAGAGGGTGTTGATTTTTCAACGCCATTAAATAATGCAGATCGCGAAGCAATTGAGAAAGCTTGGGCTGACCACTTGGTACTACGCTTTAGGGGCGTCGGCAAACTTTCAGCGGACGAATTGATTATGTTTTCTAAAAACTTTGGTAGTTTGGATGCTCGACCCATCAGTACTTCAGACAGAAATCCCTATTTTGAAGTTGATAAGCCAGAAATAACCATTATTTCTAATGTGTTGATGGACGGAAAACCGATTGGTGGACTTGGTTCATATGAGGCTGTATGGCATTCAGATATGACATATGTCGATCAGCCACCAAAAGGGAGTTGTCTCTATGCCGTTGAGATTCCACCAAGCGGTGGTGATACATATTTTGTAAATATGTACGATGCTTATGAAACGCTCAATTCTGCAATTAAGGAAAAGATCAAGAATCTGTTTTGCATTCACGATGCCAGTCGTAATAGCGCCGGAGAATTAAGGAAGGGATTCAAAGACAACGATGACCCAACACAAACTGTCGGTGCCCGTCATCCCTTAGTGCGCCTTCATCCAGTCAGCCAACGTCAATGTTTATTTTTAGGTCGTCGAAGAGGTGCTTATATCCCGGGCTTATCCTTATCGGAAAGTGAAGATTTATTAAATCAATTATGGGAGCATGCGACGCAGCCTAAGTTTGCATGGGGCCAACAATGGAAACTTGGGGATATGGTCATGTGGGATAACAGGTGCACGATGCACCGTAGGGAGGCATTTGACACATCGAGCAGGAGATTGATGTTGCGCACTCAAATTTCGGGTGAAAAAGTCTTGGCATCTTGATTCATTCGATCACAATGTGATGGATAGCGAAAATGATAAATCGTTTGAATAAATTTATGATGTTGTATGGACGAGCTGTCACGACAGCTTGTTTTGTGACGATGTTAAGTATGACAGTTCAGGCTCAATCTTTTCCTACTGGACCTGTGACTTTTATAGTTCCTGGACCAGCCGGTAGTGGGACTGATCAAATTGCAAGACTTTTGGCTGATCAGTTCACGAAAATTTGGAATCAGTCTGTCGTAGTAGAAAACCGCGCAGGAGCTTCAGGTTCGCTAGGAGTACAAATGTTAATGCGTGCTAAACCTGATGGCTACACCATCATGATTGGTCATGTATCGACTCATGGTATCGTGCCTGCGCTTCGTAAACCCAAACCTTATGATCCATTTACTGACTTTGCACCGATCGGCGAGATTGGTTCCTCGTCCAATATCCTCGTTATTACACCGGATAAAAATATTAAGACTCTAGATGAATGGGTTGCGGCATCTAAAACGAAAAATAGTGTTTCATACGGCTCGCCAGGGATAGGCTTGTCTCAGCACTTTGATGGTTATTCTTTCGGTAAAAAATTTAATGTAGAAGTTCTGCATATTCCATACAAAGGCACAGGACCTGCGGTGAACGATTTGCTTGGTGGCAGGATTGACATGATGTTTGTGACTCCTCCAGCTGTGATGCCCTTGGTCAACAGTGGCAAACTTGTAGCGTTAGCGCAAACCTCTGAAACTCGCCAGATGGCATTTAGCAACGTCCCAACATTTAAAGAGCTTGGTTATAGTGATTTGATCAATAAAACTTGGTGGGGTTTGTTTGCACCGCTAGGAACGCCCAAAAATATCGTTGAAAAACTCCATGAATCACTTTTGAGTGCTCTCCAAAATGATTCCGTTCGTAAGGGGTTAGAGTTGCTCGTTGTTGATCCAGCCCCACCAAAATCATCCGCAGATTTTGGTGATTTCGTTCGCAAGGATTACCAGCGCTGGGTAGATTTGGTTCAGCAGTCAGGAATCACTGTCAACTGACACTCCGATATTACGAATGTCAATGACCCAAATATTGTGTTGCGTCTGTACGCGGGTCAAAAACACATTGCCATCACGCAGCCGTTGCTGTACTTCATTGGGTATGTTTAAAAATATTTACAGGTACTTATCAAGTCTCAAACAATCCTATAAAATCAACTCAAGACATTCAGATTTGGGCTGACGCCCATGCCAACCTGCCCTCCCGGGCAAGGTGGATCGCCGAGAGGCAATGTGACCGGAAACGGTAACCAAGCGGGATGCGTCAGCCCTCTTCTACAGAAGAGGGCTTTTTGTTTTGAACGGGGGATTTATATCCAACTTGCCAACCCGGGCGTCTTGCCGAAGTGGCTAAACAGGAGATCGTGATGACTGTGCACGTGCAATTTTTGTCAGCGTTTATTCGCAAAGCCGATATCGCCGCCCATTACCCAGGCGGCTGTGAAACCTTTGAGCGTCGACATATCTTGGGCGAGGGTGATGCGCATTTGTATCGCTTGATATCGATGAGCGGCTCGGAGCTAGCGAAGCTCATAGATGAGATTGAACAATGCGGTTTGGACATTGAGCAATTTGTAGCCATTGCCGATATGTGGGCGGGTCCATTTAATGAGATTCCAAATATTTGTTTCACTCAAGTCGGTCACGACTTTCCCCCTAAATGGATCGCTGCGGCAGCACAGGAGCACAATCATGACTAAAACCGCTCCCCCAAAACCTATCCCCGTGAGTGCCTTGGAATATCGTCCACGTGATTATTTTGGACGCTACGACTTGCAGGTAGAACTCCTGAGTACGGTCAAAGGTCGGGTTAGACGTTCTTTGATCAAACACTCCGTGAGCGGGTGCTATCGTCATGTGCGTAACGGTCGCTGAATCCGACTGATGGCATTCATCAGAATGGGAGCGAATTTTTTTTCATATTCATTCGCCCCCCATTCCCACGCTGACCCTGAAATATGGATCGCGGCAAAAGGTTTTCCATCGTCGGACAGCACTGCGGCGCCCAGTGCTATTTCCCCGTGAATAAATTCATTGACGACCAGCGCATAACCTTTGCGACGGATTTGAGACAAAACAGTTTTCAATTTGTGATGATCCGTCACCGTGTCCGGCGTATAGGCATGGAACTCCTTTCCTTTTAACCATGCCTCCAATTCGCTCGGCCCAAGCGAGGCCAACGATGCGCGTCCGCCTGCGGTACAAAAAACAGGCACCCTTCGACCCACAAGAGAGGCCTGATATTCCTGCGTCTTGGTCTGGTGTCGCATGACGTGAACCAATTCATCGTTCTCAATCAGGGACAGACTGATTCTTTCTCCCGTTTTTTCACAGATGTCCAGCAAGAGGGGATTAACGGATTCGACGAAAGCATTGGTACGTAAATAGTCGAAAGTCTGATTCAGCACCTTTTTACCCAGACGATAACGACGGGTCTGAGAATTTTGTTCCAGCACTCCCAGTTCACAAAGCGTGTGGGCGTAGCGTTGCGCCGCGCTCTTATCCATCCCGCTCAGCTGGACCATTTCCATCAGACTCAAGTCGTTCGCTGTATGCCGAAAACAATCCAGGATGGAGAACGCTTTGGCGACAGAGGCAACAAATAACGGTGACGTTGACATGAAATTGGGAGCCTAGGTTGATTTGATTCAACAAAATACGATTCAAAAAAATTTGACAGCTGGATGACAAAAAACAAGAAACAGATTAATGTTCACAATCAGATTAAATAATACAAAGTATTGTATTGCAATACTTTAAAAAACCCAATTTAAACACCAGTCGAGGACGCGCGTGATGCAAAACTCAAAAGCAGTCGAATGGATTGATTCACAGCAGACCGCTATGCTGTCATTGCTCGAAGAGCTGGTGGGCATTGACTCACACAGCTACTACAAAGAGGGTGTTTCCCAGGTTTTTCGCAAACTTGAGTCTTTTTTCAAGACCTTCGGATTGAAAACCGAATCCCATTTTGTGCAGGGAGTCGAGGCGGCTCTGTCCGTGACCATCAATGCTGGTGCGAGCCTTGGCCGTCCCGTTCTGCTGATGGGGCATTGCGATACAGTCTTTCCAAGGGGAGAAGTCGCCAAACGTCCGTTCCGCATCGAAGGCAATCGAGCGTACGGCCCGGGCGTTGCGGACATGAAAGCGGGCGTCGTCATGAACGCCTTCATCATCGCCGCGCTTGCCCAGTCAGGACATACGACCACCGAAGTATCCGCACTATTCACATGCGACGAGGAAATCGGCTCGCCCCTGAGCAAAGAGGTCATCGAGGCGTTTGCCCGCAAAGCTGCTTTTGTCTTCAACGGCGAACCAGGGCGCCCCTCGGGTAACGTCGTGACAGGACGCAAAGGCGGTATTTTTCTCGAGATGGATGTCCAGGGGAAAGCCGCGCACTCTGGAGCCAACTTTTCAGAGGGCATTAATGCGATCTCGGAAATCGCGAACAAAATCGTGGAGCTCGACAAGCTCACAGACATTGATGAGGGATTAACCGTCAGTGTTGGATTGATTTCAGGCGGCCAGTCTGTCAATACCTCAGCCCCTTCCGCCAAAGCAGCTATCGATGTGCGTGTCAAAGATCTGGCACAGCGCGAACACGTCATGAGCCGAATTCAGTGCATTTGCAATAAAAACTTCATCACCGGAACACTGTCCAAGCTGAGCGTCATGGGTGAATTCAAGCCATTCGTCCCGACCGCAGCCTCGCAGAAACTCTTCGAACTGTACCGGGACACGCTCAAGGATATCGGCCATCGCACAGATCAGGAATTTAGCGGCGGATGCGCAGACTCGGGAGTGACCTCCAGTCTCGGCGCGATCACGCTATGCGGAACCGGACCCGTGGGTGGCAAATTTCATACCCAGGACGAATACACCGAAATCGATTCCTTTTTGCCCCGAGCAAAAGCAGTGTTGCTGACGATTGGCAAAGTCCACGCCGCACTGTGAGAGCGACTGATATCAACACATGCCATCAGCTATCAGCAGTTACAAATTTTTAATACCCCTTCTATCTAAATTAAATATGACACACAATTTTGCTTCTCCCCTTCGCTCTTTATTCAAAACCACCGCAGCAATCTGCCTGACAGGCATGGTCGGCATGAGTCCCGCTCTGGCAAACGACTATCCAGGATCTCGGCCTGTGAGCCTGATGGTCCCCTATCCCGCAGGTGGTCCCAGCGATGTCAGCGCACGCATACTGAGCGAGCCGATTTCAAAAGCCTTGGGCGCACCCGTGATCGTTGAAAACCTTGGTGGAGGCACGGGAACCATTGCAGCCTCGAAAGTGCTCAATGCCAATGCGAATGGACGCATCTTTTTTCAGGGCACTCAAAATGAACTGATCATTCCCCCACTCACCAATAAAGCGATTCGCTATCAGCCCGATGAGTTTGAAAGTGTTCAGCCGATCACCGTGACACATCTTGTCTTATTGGTACGCAAAGACCTGCCCGTCAACAACACAAAAGAGTTTATTGATTTAGCGGCCTCCCGCAACAAATCAGATTCACTGACCTATGGCAGCGTGGGTGTCGGATCCCTCTATCACCTGATTACCGAACAGATGGGGAAAACACTCGGCGTGACTTTCACTCACATCCCTTATAAGGGTACGGCGCCAGTCGTGCAGGATCTGGCCAGTGGACAAATCGATTTTTCCATCATGCCATTTCAGGCATCCATGCTGGAAATGATCAAAACAGGTCGCTACAGAGCGATCGCAGTACTCTCCAAGGACAAACCCGCGGTCCTCGCGAGCATCCCCAGCATTACTGACACGCCCAAACTCGAAAATTTCGAATACGCCAGCAATGCAGGATATTTTGTCAAAAAAGGCACGCCTGAAGACATCAAGAAAGTGTTGAACAAAGCCATCAGCTCAGCGCTGACCAATCCTGAGGTTATTAAGTCCCTCGAGGCTGACGGCCGTAACGTCGCCAAGCCGATGAGCCTTGAACAGGCGAACGCTTTCTATGACAACGAAATCGCCAAATACAAAGAGATGATTAAAGTGACAGGCTACGTCCACACGAACTAAAGCGCAGACAACGCGAGTACGTATACGTTTTGTAGCGGCGATCAGATCAGGCACCCGTTAACAAAGCGGGATGCCTCACTCTGCCATCTAGCTTGCAGGTTGAATCTTGTCTTGCGTTTTAGTGTCAAAGTCGCTGGCGTCATGGCGTTCACGCAGCTGTTCTGAAGGCTCGCCATGCATACGATTGACCATGCGACCGCGCTTCACTGCGGGCCGGCTGTAAACAGTCTCGGCCCAGCGTTGAACATGCTTGTAGTCTTGCACGCTTAAAAACTCGGCCGCCCCATATAACCAACCCTTCACCAACCCGCCGTACCATGGGAACACCGCAATATCAGCGATCGTATATTGATCGCCACCCAAGTACTCACTGACGGCCAAGCGACGATCAAGGACGTCAAGCTGGCGCTTAGTTTCCATCGTGAAACGATCAATGGCGTACTGAAACTTAGCTGGCGCGTAAGCGTAGAAGTGACCAAACCCACCGCCCACATACGGCGCACTTCCCATTTGCCAGAATAGCCAGTTCAAGGCCTCAGTGCGGGCGGCACCCGATTTGGGCAGAAAAGCTTGAAATTTGTCAGATAGGTAGAGCAAGATCGCGCCGGACTCAAACACTCGCACCGGTTGCTCGCCACTGCGGTCAACCAGCGCTGGGATTTTTGAGTTTGGGTTGATATCGACGAAACCCGAGCCAAACTGGTCACCCTCACGGATGTTGATGAGCCAAGCATCATATTCAGCGCCTACGTGCCCCAGCGCCAGCAACTCTTCGAGCAAGATCGTGACCTTGACGCCATTAGGCGTGCCCAACGAATACAGTTGCAAAGGGTGCTTGCCGATTGGCAATTCTTTGTCGTGCGTCGCCCCTGCGATCGGCCGATTAATGTTCGCAAAGGCGCCGCCGCTGGGTTGATCCCAAGTCCAAACTTTGGGGGGGACGTAATCTTTAGAATCTGTCATGAGTTTCTTCACTCTGTTTGTCTGATTAGGTCTGATCGGATTTAATCTTCGACCAAGGGGCTGTTTTAAGCGGCGTTGATTCTCATGTCAACGGGCTCGGAAATATGGACGAGTGGACAGCGCCCAAACTTGAGGCATGCATATCAATATGAGATTTCATCGGGCTTTAGTGAGCGATTGAAAACCCATACCTTTTATTTAATAAATGTATTGCTGACTTATATGCACCATCGGACCAAGTGGAGCGCTGCGGATTGTAGCTCTCGCCTGCTAGAGAAACATTTTCATCGCCGAGTGGCTGCACTGCCCAATTAAAAATATCACGTGTTGAAAACGGATATCCTGCACGTATGTAGTACCAACCATCAGGCCATTCCCAATAGAAGGTTTTGCTTGCTTTCCCAATTTCAACCGGCTGTGTCACGCCGTTATTGGCAAACAAATGTTCGAGGCCTTTTTTAACTTCACGCTCAATTGATTCAAGACCTTCGGAGGCAAGTGCTCGCCATTTCTGGACACACTCAAGACTATCGCTGTAAACAGACCGAATCACATTTTGATTGGCTGCGTATGGCTCCTGAGGTATTTCAATCGAATTAATACAACTGTCCGTTGTCCAAGCGCGCCATACTTTTTTGTTGTCCTTCATACCTCGGATATTGAGCCACCAAGGATTGTCATACCATTGTGCGACAGTGACGACATTGACACCAACTAATGATTGATATTGTGGTTGCGACTGAATCGCACGAGCGATATTTCCTTGGATATGATCAAACGCCTTTGGAGGAACGCTAATGATCACATGCGAACTTGTCACACGATGCTTGGTTGTGATTAAAGAATAGCGGTTTGATTCTTTATCAATACTTTTAACAGGTTCTTCCAGGTAAATACGTACGCCACTTTCTTGCGCTTTGCGAGCGAGTCCTCGCACATAGGCAGACATTCCGCCTACCGGATAGGACGCCTCACAGCAAACATCGATGTCCTCTTCCAGAAAATCAAGATAGCCTTTAGCACTTAACGAGTATTCGTAATCGCTACGAAATCGGCTCATATCTCGAAGATATTCATAGCCATTATTCCCAAGAACACGCGTAGCGTAAGATTTAAAATCAGGAAATTGATCGATATGCTTGCGGTGCTCACTCTCAAGCAAACGCCTCAGCAGCTGTGTCGGCGCATCCCCTTTCTCTTGGTCAAACTCAATTCCTGGATATAAAACTACAAAATCATCAGGATTCGTTGAATAAAGGCCGCGGGCAAAAATGAGCTCTTTCTCAAGACTCGGTTTTTCTAACTCGATTCCGAGATCGTGAGCGAGTTTAAATAAGACATCTTGCCCCTCCATCACACGGCGACCACCAACCGCAATCAGAGGTCCTTGGAGTTGATTAAGATCTTTCCCAATATCGTAAATACGCCCACCTAAACGATTTTCTTTTTCGAATAAACATACTTTGTCTTTGTAGAGAGGCCCTAACTGGTATGCAATATATAGACCTGCAGGTCCCCCCCCAATAATGCTGTAGTCGCAATCCAGGGCTGGTAATGGTTTTTCAGAGTCTTTTTTACCAATGTCTCCTGCTTGAGAGATCAAACTCAAGCAGGAGAGCACATAGAAAAGGATCCAAACTGAAAGTTTCTTGATTTGCATTGCAATATGTCTAATCATGCCTATCGAACTGCTACCAAACCGCCCGCAATTACTAAGAAGATCCGTCAATCCAACGTAATGTTTGCCTCTGCAATGATCTTGGCCCAGCGCTCGCGCTCCTCAGCTGCGTATTTTGTGAATTCCTCTGAAGTGCCGCCGATCGTAATGGCGCCCCTGTTCAAGAACTCCTCTTTAAACTGAGGATCGTTCAGGATCTTGACTGTTTCTGCATTGAGCTTGGCGACGATATCTGGTGGCGTACCTTTGGGAGCAAACAAGCCAAACCAGCCACTGACATCAAAGCCTGGCAAGCCAGCCTCGGCAAGCGTTGGTACGTCAGGCAAGAGCGGTGAACGCGTTGCGGACGTCACACCTAGAGCCGTTAGCTTTCCTGACTTGATCAAGGACAAACAAACGGGCAGGTTACAGAACATCATTTCAACGCGACCGCCAATAATGTCATTAATCACTGGCGTTGTGCCCTTATAGGGGATGTGCACCATCTCTACACCGGCCATCTTCTTATAAATCTCACCGGACAAATGCATACTACCGCCCGCCCCGCTTGATCCGTAATTAAAGCTCTTCTGCTTTTGGAGTGCGAGGAGCTCTTTAAGATTCTTGGCAGGTACATGCGATCCCACGACCAGTACGTTGGGCACGCTAATTAGATTCGTGATACCAACAAAGTCACGTTGCGGATCATATTTGATGTTTTTATGTAGCAACACGTTGATCGAGCCAATGCTTGTCGCACCCACCAATAGGGTATAGCCGTCTGGTGGTGCCGAGGCAACAAAGGCTGCGCCAATGTTGCCGTCCGCACCCGTTTTATTTTCTGCGACAACGGGTTGGCCCAAAGCGATAGAGAGTTTATTGGCAACAGTACGCGTCAAAATATCCGTGAGCGTACCCGCTGCAAAGGGCGCAACAATCGTGATGGGTTTGTTTGGGTAATTGGCGGCTTGCGCTTGCGCAAACGAATGAGGCAGTAAAGCCAGTGCGGTCAGGCTGCTTAAGCCCACCGTACGGAGCGTTGTAAAGAGGTTTTTTTTCATGTTGATCTCCCGTTCAATTTTTATAAAAGATGAGTGAACTTTTTTACAAAGTTTATATAACTTTGACACCCTCTTCCTTTCCTGAGATCTTACTTCCAAGTTGGGGCAATTTCCTAAAATTTTGAATAACAAATACCGATAAAATTGCTTATGGATATCTATTACCTACCCGGGCGAGGCGGTCGGCTTGAAACAGGCCTAGGCGAAGCACTTCTCTCACGGGGGCTGAACCTCTCCGGGAGAGAAACCCTTGGTGCTTTCGCGAAACTCAGCTTTTCGGAACAAATCGAGCACGTTGCGCAAGATCTCAAGACACACTTTTGACACGAAACCGCCTTGGTCGTCGCCAACTCTTTTGGAGCTTATCTTTTTTTGCATGCTCAGACATTAATGCCCCCCTTCCCAGGAAGAGTGCTTTTACTCTCCCCGATCGTGGGAGAGTTTGCAAATAGTGAATCACAAACTTTTTTCGTCCCACCCAGAGCGCGACAACTTATGGAGTTGGTTCAGGCCGGTAAATACCATGCCGTCAAACAATGCGAAATCCATGTGGGCGAACTTGACTGGCAAAGCAATCCCGAAAATGTTCAAGTCCTAGCAAAAAACATGACATGGGACGTCACGGTCGTCCCTCAGGCGGGACACATGCTGCCGAAATCGTATGTTGGAGGATTACTGGATCGATGGATTGGTTGACATAAAAAACGTGATGCCTAAACCTCAGCGGCGCCACCCCGCAGTCATAAACCGATCAATCCGCCCATCCTTGCAAACCGCATAACCCCAAATCAACTGACGTCTGATCGGATTCGGCCCCACGGACTCAAACAAGTGCACAGTCTCGTCAGGCTGTAGCCCATCGCGAAACTCTACCCACAAGTCATTTAAATGTCCAAACGGGAGATTCGGAGCAGCCCCCATTGGATCCATCACCATATTGGCTTGCTCGATCTCGGGAACTGTCATCTCCCTGATCAAGGCATCTTCTTTTAGAACAAACTCTTTAGCCTTGGCGCGTTGCTCACTAACAGCCTCAGCATCTTTCTTTTTGAAAATCTCAACAATCTTGAAACCGATTGCGACTGGCCATAATGACCAGCACAATCCTAAAATACAAATATCGATCTTTAGTGCATTTCATCCTTCTCTTTAGGCTCCCACGTATGAAACAACCGAGCTAGCGCCCGATTATGAAAATCACTTAAGAACCTTCTCCGAGCACTCACAGTCGCCCCTGTTTGGTTCATAAGCGTCTCCCGCAAAGGATGATGACTAGCGATCAAAAAATTGTTTCTAGTCTCCAACCGCTCTAGCAATGCAATCGAAGGAATCCGTGCAAACTTCCCACCTACACCTGCATTACAGTCGGCGCATGCAAGTACTAGATTCCAAACACCGTCAATCAGCTCAAACGATTTCTCGCGACTCAGAACATGTGGAAAGAAGTGATCCACTTCGGTTTCGCGACCAGTCGTGATATCAATCTCACGACTACAGTAAAAGCATTTACCCTTCTGGTAGCCGTTTAACGCACCTCGAGCACTGGTAACGGTTTTTCTGCGGTTCGTGCGGTCAAAGGTAAACAACATGCTCTGCTCGGCATCGTGCTTGATATCAATCAGATGAGGTGCCACGCCCATACCCCAAGCCGTTTCAACAAGATTCCACCGAGACTCGACCTCGACCCCTAGATTCTGCGTATGAGTTCCCTCCATCAACGCAGAAAACTCATCAGTGATACGGATCCCATTGTTACTGGCACGCTCGTCTATAAAGAAAAGTTTTTGTATATCCCTTGGTCCTACAACATGGAAAGCATCGATCACATAGGTAAACCCTCGGCGCACGGTCTCTTCGACTAGTTTTTTCTGATTCGGATCCTCAACCCCATACCGACGGCAAGCATCTAAATATGAGTTCGACGCTGACACTGCTTGCTTGGGTGCAAGCTTGAGATGCGTAACGATATGCTTGGCAAAGGTTGGAGCAAGGTCTGACAGCTTAATTAGCTGACCCGCCTGAGGGTTAAGCTCTAAGAGAGACTTCGCTAACGCGAATTTGTACGAAGCGGAGTTTCTCCCGAATAAAATAATCCCTCGCCAGTAGTCTTCGAGTGTTGGAGCGATGGTGATAAAAGGTTGCATGGGCCTGAAGCGGTAACATTTGTAACTAACATGTTTCAAATGTAACCAAATTCTGGCTGGCTGGCTAAGTCCTTGGAGTGTTTATGGCAGGCGTTCCTTACTACGATGTGCATGCTCAGCAGTTAACTGAGCAATATGAGTCTTTGGAGGCTCACGCTGTGCACCACTGGCTCTTGGATTTATTACCAACTCGCGATAAGGCAATGGCGCTGGATGTGGGGGCTGGCTCTGGCCGAGATGCGGCTTGGCTGGCTGATCGTGGATTTAACGTATGGGCGGTTGAGCCTTCTGCGGGGATGCGTCAAGAGGCGCAAAAGCTTCATAGCGGAGCTGCTATCACTTGGCTTGACGATCAATTACCTAGTCTTGAAAACACGCTCTCGCATGCGGCTACCAAAGGTGTTTCTTTTGACTTTATTTTGCTGAGCGCGGTTTGGATGCATCTGGCGCCAGCGCTCAGGCCAAAGGCCTTTGAAAACCTCATGCATTTGCTTGCCGCAGAAGGAGTACTGGCCGTGACCTTGCGCTGCGGACCTGCACCTGTCGAACGTGAAATGTACGAGGTCTCTGAACAAGAAATTCGCCAACTATCAGAGAAATACGGAGCGACCGTACTGAGATGTATCTCAGCACCTGATCAAAGTGGTCGCCCAGAAGTTAGTTGGATTCAGATGGCTTTACGAAAAGACTCGTGACACTCATCACCCAAAAATATTAAACATCCCCAGTAAGCTCATCGCACCTAATTGCATCTTCACATACAGTTTCATCTTTTGATCCATCGACTGCTGGATCTCGGTTGTTTTAAGTTTCAACGCTTCGATCTCTTTTTCTAGCCGTTTAATCGCCTGAGCATGCTCTTGCTCCAGTGCGTTCTGCTCAAGATGTATAGGTTGTGGATCAATGGCAGCAGCAGTTGCAAACTTTGTCGCGGGCGCTGTTTCTGTGGATGATCTGGTGGAGACTTTAGTTGCGGACTTGGTTTTTGGAGCAGGTTTCTTTGTTTCTGTGTTTTGCATAGGGATGTTCAGTGTTGGTTAGGGCTGAACATGGTATGCAGAGGGGACTTCTTTCGGAGAGTGATTTCACGCGCTTATCCAGTGCGACTGATACTTATAGTATCCGTCCGGTAAACGCGCTCCACAGGCGCACCATGGCATAGGTATCAAGCTTGCAATAGTCAAGCAGCTGTCGCTCGATCTCGGCTTTGCGTGTGGGTGTGGTCCGAGGCGCGATGGCTTCGACAAAGGCGTCCATGGCCATGCCGCCGTCTTGAACGCCTTCGAGTTTCTCGTAATGAAGCTCTGGGTCTGGACAGAGTGCGGGCAAGACGGCTTTGATGCTCCAGCTACCCTTTTGGCTGGGATGGTAAAAATGCTCCCGTGCGATGGGCAACAGATCGACCACGCGTGCGTTGAGCGCGAGCAAGTCTTGGGACAGTTGCGGATATCGCTCGGCGAGTTCGCGGATGCGGGCGGTCTCAAAGCCTGCGTTGTACACAAAAATCGGGATGGGCTCGCGACAGGCTGCGATCAGGGCCTCGGCAAAGGCCTTTGAGGGATCGTTGCCGGAGAGGTCGATAAAGGCCTGCTCGGTAAGCTGTGTGTTGGACTGGCGATGAACGCTGAACTGAAACGGGATCTGCTGATAGGGCCGCGTACCCGGCCAGATCGGCACGGCAAAAGATATAGTTTCAAAATCTAGAAAATACGCTGGCAGCGTGTGCGCAGCCAGAGCCTGTGCAGCACTCGCTTGATCAAAATACGCCTCTTTCGCAAGAGTCGCATTTTTAACGCGCTGTTGTTTGTCGCTCAGCAAGTGATCAGGAACGTCACGTAGCTCTGTGATGCCCGTGTTTGCGATGAGCGTGGTCAAGCCTTTTTTCAAGGGCTTGGGTAGCCAGGCAATGGGGTGTTCAGCTTGAGGTTCTTGGCTCTGGCAGTGTGCGTAAAATCCGCAAGGATAAGGATCATGGCAGTGCTTGCTGGTCGTAATGGCGGGTGCCGTGGCTTGGGCGACGATGCTTTGCGCGGCTTCGATCCAACGTTCGACTTCTGCACCCCGGGCAAAGGCCTCGTCGGTCAGGTCGTTTTCTACGAGCAGGCCTTGATAGTCTCCGTCGCCGGGATAGGTCCAGGTGTTGTCAATATGTGCGAGTGCGATAGCGGTCAGGGGCACGCCTGCCGCGCGGGCGACAAAAGCTTGGATGGCAACGTCATCGCGGTGGTAGTCTTTGACGGAGGTCGAGGATTTGACCTCGACCATGCGCCAGGCGCGTAGGGGTTGGGATTGGGGGTTTTGTACCGGCAGCATCACATCTGCAAACGCCATCGCCCCCTCGGCGGCAAAGCCGGCTTCAAAAATGGGATTTGGCGTGTCGAGCAGAGACATGCTGAGTGAGAGCGCGGCATCAATGCCCTCGGCAAAGGGCTCGATGACCGTGCCCTGCCCTGTGGGGTCATACAGCTGCTGGGCAATCTCTCCGACTTGATGTCCAGTGTCAAAGTTTTTCTGGGAGGCCGCAGTGTCTGCGCGTAAGTCTGGGTGATGAACTTCGAGCCACACGCGCTTTGGGCACTGCCGATAGGCCATTAGTTTTGACTTGGACAGTGGGCGCATGGGTGTTCTCCGATACTGCTTTGATGACTTGCCAAGAGCACCGAATGCGAGACTGCACTTAGGCTCTAGTGGCTGGTTGTGCGTGCAGGTGGATGCCAAGAGCTGTAGTGACTTTGAGGATTGTCGCAAAGCTGGGATTGCCATCGCCTGACAAGGCTTTATAGAGACTCTCACGACCTAAGCCAGTGTCGCGCGATAATTGAGACATACCTTTGGCACGAGCAATATTGCCAAGTGCTTTAGCAAGAAACGCAGCATCATCTCCTGCCTCTTGCAGACAGGCTTCAAAATACAGCGCCATATCCTCTTCTGTTTTAAGGTGCTCAGCGCTATCCCATTTGCGAAGCTTGATGGTTTTCATTCGTCACTCCTTATTTTTTGTGCAAGTTCAAGAGCTATTTTTATGTCTTTTGCTTGAGTGCCTTTGTCACCGCCAGCGAGCAAAATAACAATCTCCAAACCACGCTGTGCGAAATACACGCGATACCCAGGTCCGTAGTGAATTCGCATTTCGGAAACTCCTTCACCAACAGGTTTGCAGTCGCCAAAGTTGCCTTCTTCGGCGCGGTCAATGCGGACCTGAATCCTGCGCGCTACTTGCTTGTCACGCAAGGCTTCAAACCATTCATCAAACACCTCGGTGGTGTAAATAGATTTCATATACACAACCGTATTAAATAGGATACACAAATGTATCAAATAGGATACTACCTGTCAAGCTCTGGACTCATGAGAAAAAACATGTCATTTACAGATACGTTATGTTGTGATCTGTTCTGATTGGAGTTCCCCTATGGCTGTCCTTTACCCTTCCCTGCCACCAGCTTTACCAATCACAGGCTTGCAACGCGAGCTCGATGTGTTGCGTGTGCTGGAGCAATCTTTATCCAAAGGCTATGAGATTTTTCATAGTGTGCAGTGGCACACGGTACACGAAGGACGCGACCGGCATGGCGAGATCGATCTGGTAGTGCTGGGGCCGACGGGCAATATATTGCTATTGGAAATCAAATCCGGCACGGTCGAGCTGACCGATGGCGTGATGTACAAAATATACAAAACAGGCAGCAAGGATGTGGGCCGTCAGCTCAAGGTCCAGCACGCCGCCATGGTCAGCCGCCTGCAACAAGCGGGCCTGCGCGCGGTCGTGACCAACTGTCTGGTGTTACCAGACTTTAGGGTCGAGGGGCAACACGTGGTGGGCATCCCCCCAGAGCGGATTGTGGATGCGACGGGGTTTGAGCAGCTGGGCTCCTATGTGATGGAGGCGTTGGCGAGCGGTGGAGGTGTGGCTGGTGGGGTTGTGGGTGGATCAAATTCTGATCCCAGCGCACTCACAGCACTGCGGCAATTTCTCTGTAATGAGTTTAAAGTCACGCCCGATCTGCGAGTCTTGGGTGCGCAGCTGCGTCAGACCACCCTGCGTCTGGCCGATGGTCTGGCGACCTGGGTGCCGCGAATCGATACGCCCTCGGGTGTCTTGAGGATCCAGGCGACGGCGGGCTCGGGTAAGACGCAACTGGCCTTGCGTTTGTTACAAGATGCCGCCGCAACCTCTCAGCGCAGTCTCTATGTTTGTTACAACCGCGCGTTGGCAGATCACATCACGCAACTCGCCCCCACGCGCGCCCACGTCGCAAGTTTTCATGAACTCTGTGTGGACCATCACCGCAGGCATGTGGGTGAGCCGGATTTTGGCGCCCAGGGCTTGTACGATCAGTTGAGTGCTGAGTACAAGGCAGCAGTCGAGGCGACTCCGGAGATGCAGGGTCGCTATCAACTGATCATCATCGACGAGGGGCAGGATTTTGAACCGGACTGGGTGGCGAGCTTGCTGCCGCAACTCTCGGAAGACGGTCGGATTTATTTACTCGAGGATGCAGCACAACGCCTCTATCCGCGCGAAGAGTTTGATCTGTCGGATGTGGTGACAGTCCACTGCCAGGACAATTTCCGTACTCCCCGCCAAATCTGCCAGGTCCTCAACGCGCTCAAGCTCTCGCAAGCACCGATCGAAGCGCGCTCGGCCTATGAGGGCGAGGTGCCCAATTTTCACACCTACACGACCGAGGCGCAGCTGCGACGCCAAACTGAAACCGCGGTGAAACATCTACTGTCGCTCGGTATCGCGCTCTCCGACATTGCCTTGGTGAGCTGGCGCGGACTGACGAACTCGGTCTTGATCCAGACCCCAGCCCTGGGGGACTGGTCGCTCAGACGCCCCACCGGTAAATACTCTAAGTCCGGGGACGCGCTCTGGACGGAGGGCGAGTTATTGGTGGATTCGGTCTATCGCTTCAAAGGCCAAAGCGCTGCCGGGATCGTGTTGACCGAGGTGGATTTTGCGGCGCTCGATGAGGGCGTGAAACGGAAATTGTTTGTGGGACTGACGCGAGCGCATATCGCAGCAGAGGTGGTGCTAACCGAACGTGCGGCTGGGGAGTTGATGGGAGGGTTGTAGGGGGACATGCAGAGGGGCAGACGGACATGTCACTATCGAGTAACAACCCGATAACTTGTATGGATACAGAGTAAAAATCACCTCGGTCGCAGCAAAATCCTTAGTTAGCGAACATCCACTGTCACAAGGACTCTAACCCGCTCTTGTTTCTGAGTCTTAGACAAAAACAACATGACACGTAGAAACTCACCCAATGCCATCAAAACACTAGATGATCTTAGTGCACTATCCAGTATCGTGGTGGATAAACGCTTGGGCAAACGGGCTTCAGCAAAAAAGAGCAGGCGTAATCGCCATTACGAAAAGCAGTTCATCAGAAATACTCTTGCGCATCATTTGACTCAAGACAACTCTGAACAACAGTCGGACGCGTGACGCAATCAAAATGAACAAAGCTGACTTTAAAATCTTATTTGTCTGCATGGGCAACACCTGCCGGAGTCCCATCGCAGAAGCTGTTTTTTCAAAAAAGCTTGCTGATAGAGATATCCTGCACAGGTTCAAAATTGACTCAGCGGGAACGCATAATTTTCATCCCGACACACCACCAGATGAACGAAGCCAGAAACATGCACTCAAGAGAGGATACGATCTTTCAAACTTGAGGGCTAGACCAGTTATTGAACGTGATTTTGAAGAATTCGATTTGCTTTTGACGATGGATTGGGATAACCGTGTGTTGCTGGAGGAAATGTGTCCTGCTTCACATCTTTATAAAATTCGGGGTTTGGCTGAGTTTTTGCAAACAACTCAAGCATCTGTCATACCTGATCCTGACTACGGAGGGGATCAAGGGTTTGAAGATGTACTGGATTTGATCGAAG